>Ga0316217_10000999_pt1 | contig 38415 bp, 34 predicted proteins | sample 1anoAmetaG_FD_203633 | JGI IMG/M metagenome (GOLD analysis project Ga0316217, IMG submission 203633) | Freshwater microbial communities from Trout Bog Lake, Wisconsin, USA - 1anoA | ecosystem: Environmental > Aquatic > Freshwater > Lake > Hypolimnion/Profundal zone | place: USA: Wisconsin...
AACCCCAACCCCAACCCCAACCCCAACCCCAACCCCAACCCCAACCCCAACCCCGATCACCCATCTTGAATATCTGAATAATGCTGGCGAATTTAAGATAAGGTTGATAACACTGAAGAGAATAGATATCAATAATTGAAAGTTGCAGCAATAACCATTTAGGCCGATCGCAGACATGAAAAGAAGAAATAATTGAATACACATTATACCGTGTAAGTGTTGATTTGATTATTCAAACTATCAGAGCATGTTTAGCCTTTAACTGTGCGCTCAGCAATCATTTTCGCCTCCCATATTACACCCGCTCTTATCCACGAATTCGCTCACCTGCAGCTTCTAAGTGGATCCGCCAACCGACAAAGGCTCCACATTTTCAAACTCCGCAGCCATTTTGCCATACTTGGAACTCAGCTGATACTCAGCCTGTTGCTGGTGGGTCAGAGCCAGCATACTATACAGTTTGTTCTCCAATTACTTATTGTTATTGATCTAGATCCCTTCCTCCAGCAACTTTTGCGCCTCCTTGTAGTTCTTCTCCTCCATCGATATCCTAGCAAGTTGGATGATGCATTTGATATTTTTGGCCTTTTTGCCTCTGGAGTAGAACTCAACGGATTATGGTTTCTGCCCCAGCCGCAAATAGCAATCGCCTATTTCGCTCTACAACTCCCCTTCTTTCATCAGCCTCTCCTCTTCGCTCAACTATTCGTAGTACATGATGAAATATTTGAGGGCCTAGTCATACCATTCGCGATACTTGCTGAACTCGGCAAAGCAGAGATAGGCGTCTCTCATTTTGAGAGTGCAGGCGTATCGAAATATGGTTTAGTAGTCTTACTCCAACCTGTGGATTTTAAGTGCCTGCCACTCATAGAAATAGGCTTAGAGATAGCACTTGCTTTTGGCGAGTTAGAGGTATTCAAATGCTTGTTTGTGTATTTACTCGGATTCTTCTTGATTGGACTGGAAGAGAGACTTTGCATATTCTAGAACCCCTCGGAGATCCTCATTTTGGGCTGATCTCAGCAGATACTGGTTTTTTTCCTTCTCGTTTGTCTAGAGCTGATACAGTTCGTAAGCTGAATACATTTCGCCTAACTATAGAGCCGATATTAGTCTTTTCTTGGCCATTTAAGGACATTTCTTGATTCCTACGCCCAGGATCTAGCATCTGGCAACCAAAAATCTGGCTTTGCCATTTTGTACCCTCGCTTGGCGTATAATTATGGCAATGCTCATCTAGCATTACTTATTAAAGGTGCTTTCTTTTAATTCCTTGTGGATGAGTCTCCCGAAATTGTGATAAAGATAGCTGACGGTGGGATTCTCGGTGAGTTTTTCTTTGAGAATCGGTCCGTAGTTTACATCTTTTTTGAGCGTCTAAATTACTGATGCGGCGTTGGGCCGTTTCTAGGGTTGGGGGCTTAGCATTTGTTTGAGCAACTCTCTAAAAGGTTCATTCTCAATGTAGTTGAACATAGATTACTCCAAAAACTTCGGGTATTACAGCGATTAGTGGTTCTACTAAAGCTCGGGCAATTATATCTCTGATTATAGAAACAGAATGCCCAAACACCAAATATCACCAGCAAGGCTCCCTTCCTCCTTTTTCAGCAACTAGGGAGCAGTATAAGGAGTAAGTTTCTCAGTAGATTGTTGATTTTTGCGACAGCCGTGGTGGGCTAGACTGAAATAATCTGTTATTCTTGCAGTCTGATGGTTGATGACTACATTCTAGGGCCGAAGATTGGCGCATATCTTCTTGGAGTGGAGGTAGTTTAGAGCGATGAGGATGTCGAGGAGAGCATGGGCGTACTCGAGGAGGTCGGCCTTGTTGGGGAAGACATGAAAATTGAATTGGGGGTGATAGGTAGTGACTACTGCGATGGTTAGCTCAATTTAATTCTCACTGTCAATGAAGATCTAGTATATTTTGACTAGGTTTTTGTGCTAGAAGTTTTTAATTCGCTTGGATTCTTCCAAAACTTTTTACTTTTGATCGAGGCTGGCTGTTATCAGTTTGATGCAATATAGCTCTCCGTCTGCTCCTTCCGCCAGCAGAGTTGGATCAGGGTTTAGAGATTAAAGTGTTTTGAGGGGGGTGTAGGCCTTGTTTTTTAAAATCTTGCAACTCATGGAACAATTATATAATTTTTATATAGAACTCACTATCAAGCTCACACTCGAATCTACTCTTGTTCCTCGGATGGTTACTCAAAGCTTCAGACTTTTTCTTGAGGCCTTTTACACCTTTATCATTATTCAGGGATTGAGAGTTTTGCTGGTTTGTTTGTTTGGTTTATAGTAACAGTAAGGTAATAGTTTGGGGAAAACAAAACTTATGTGGGTTTTCTGAGAAGAGTACAAAATTTATTCAAGACCTCTCTTTTTTTTCAGCTTTATCACAGAATTTCTTGATCCCTCTGGATTGAGTTCAGAACTTTTTCTTCCATTTAAGTTTAAAAACATGATTTTCTCCGAATTTCGGCAATCTCTTCTCTTTATATGAGATCTCTTGTTGGGACAACCTAAACCCTCTATAGGTTTTTTCGTTTTGTTGTTTTTAAGACTCAACGAATACCAATAAATATTAGCTTTCTTAAGGTTATCTCTGCATACTATGCACTAAAAATTTCATATTTTTTGGTTCTGTGACAAAAATATTGATTAAAAGCTAAAAAATTAAAATTGTTTAAGAGCTAGATCTAAAGGATTATATTTAAAAGTAAGACTACTTAAAACATGATCAAGCCTTACATAGCAGTACATTTTTACTGGTATGGCAGCCTCCTTGAGGCAAATTACTATCCTTGAAATAACAAGTTCTATCTTTATAGACAAATTTAGGTTTAGTTCAGTTACGTGTATATGCTTTATATCTATATTCCATAAAATGAGGAAGTTGAATTAATTAATCAGTCTTTGTTTCTGCTAATAGAGTTCTTCCTACTTTTATATTTCTTAGTTTTATGGCTATTTATTTCTAGTCATAATCTCTTCTGATATAGGCAATCTCAGAATCAGATTGATATTGGGTTTTAGGGGAAGAATTTCACTTATCCTCGGTCGTTCAATGGTCAGGACATCGGACTCTAAATCCGAGAACCAGGGTTCGATTCCCTGTCGAGGAGTTTTTTCCTAAACACTTACAACAAAAAGCTTTATTCAACTTTCTTCCCAAAAAGTTCTTTTCTTGACTCCTTTGGTCTAATTTGTTGGTTTCTTCCTTTCAGCAAAAATAAAGAAAGCTCACTTTCGCCATAACTTCAAAGAGTGCTGAATATCAGCACCGAATAAACAGTCAGAATATAAATCAGACAGAAGTTGGTCGGTTCCAAGATATCTGTTGCTAATCCCAAAAATCTAAAATATTTTTATTATGTAGTAATTACGGCTTCGCCTTGATGCTTGCAACCCTCAAACCAACAATAACCCAGCTATGGTCTGTGAATCTTGTCTTATCAGTATTGGCAGATCAGCCAGGCTTTGTAATTATTGCTTGCATTTTGTTTGTCAACAATGTGCTCAGAATCATGATTCTCACAGTAGTGAACTTCCTCAGCTTTAGTCTAACGCTCAGTGGACTCACTTTTCGACTGAGTATCAAGAATTTAGTAAAAACCAAAGGGCATCCTTTTAGCAGCTTGACTCATTTGTGCCATCAAAATTAGCTTTTAAGGCGCTATGCCAACGATGTCAATCAAAAATTGGCAGTAAAATTTGTAACGGATGCTCAAACAAAATTTATTGTCTCACTTGTTTTAACCAACTGCATTCAAAAGAGAAATTCCTTTCCCACCAAACGTCCGATTTAAAGAGAAACGAAGGCAAAGATACGTATGAGTCTTTATATTGGATCAAAAGGGATCAAATGCTGAGAATAACAGATAAACAGAAAACGCAAACTCACTCTTATTAGCTACAGACTAAATTGAGTGACCAAATTCAGTAAATTAGTGGGGTTATTCAAAAAGAAAAACTGTAGTAAATCAACAAAAATGTCGTTAATCTGTCTCTCTTAAAACTTTCATGGGAGTAAACTATTCAAAAAATGGAAAGTACTTATGACGAGCTATTTATGAGCATTAAAAAAGAACTAGAAGAGAAAATCGAGGAACTAAAGTTGAAAATTCTATAAATCCAGCTCAAAATCAAATCAAAAAAAGATCATATAGCCCACTAAAGCGAAGATTACTTTGAGTAAATCAATAGAACAGTGGTTAACTACAAAAATATTGAGGCTATTCTTGATAACAGAAAGAGTAGTACTGATTTATACCAAATAGCATAAAAAAAGCTGTCGAATCTTGGTAAAAAGTGTTAGGGTTTGCATCAAAAAAAGTAGCAAATACTGCTTGAAAACGGAAACTAACTAAAGATTTCAGAGCAATTCTATTCAGAGATGAGCTCCTTGAAATAGAAAATTTCTAAAATTTAGTTTAAGAAAATAGTTGTAAAATAAGAGCCAAAAAGTATCCAGATCCTGTTCTCTAGTCCGAAGGCTGAGAAGAAGCTGCCTTTAGAATTCAAATCCGAGAAAGCCTTGAATAAGTCATTGAACCTTGCTACATGCAAGTCTTAGAATAAAGTTAATGCTTTGAAGCTTTCACAAAACAACTCTGAAACAAACAGTAAGTCAAGAAACAACATTAAGAACTAAAATAAGATGTTGTAAAGTCCGATTTTACTGAAGAGTTATGCAACAACTCCATCTTAATAAATTTTTATGACGAATCGAACCTTGGGATTTAATTCTAAAAGTCCTAACTAGCCCAAAAAGCTAGGTTTGGAGATGAAAGGGTTCAGAAGCAAAGGTGGTCTTCAAAAGTCTGCCCGTTTTTCAAATAAGCTACCTTTCTTTGACTCTAAATCAGGAGTAACAAAAGCTATAAAGAACATTTAGACGACAAAGAAGATGATAAGTTAGCTGCGTACGTAGATGAGTGAGTTTTCACTAAACAAACTGAACATTGGTCAAAGCGAATGCAAAACCAACACAGACAAATAAAACGAATAAGAAAATGAATAATACTACTAAACTATTTCAAGGATTTCCATTGATTCTTTGATTGTGGATGAAGAGAAGGAATTATGATATTTACCACATAAGATCGCAAGCATCTTTTTTCAGAAATATCATTTGTGATTGGCAATTATTTGCTTTTAAGACTTAGTGATGGCTTATTTCTTTTATATTTGAAGCAAGATATAATCATTTCAACAATGAGCTATAAGCTTTACTCTCCTCAGAACCAGGTGACCGCAGGGTTCAAGGTTATTCTTTTCGCTAGATTTATTGACCTTCCGATTACTTTCGAAGCTATTGGATGGGACAAAATCAAATCTCCTGAGTATCTAGCTAAACATCCATTGGGGAAAGTACCAGTCCTCTAAACTCCTGAAGGATTCATCTATGAATCGAATACGATTCTTAGATATCTCGCCTTAAAAGTTGGCAAATTCTACGGAAAAACTCCAGCTGAGACTGCCACCATTGATCAATGGCTGGAATTCAATAATAGTCAGCTCACACCTGGAAATTACAGAACTATCTATCCAACTCTTGGTTTCCGGACTGTAACTAAAGAAAATTACGAGGCCGGTAAGAAGGAGTATCTTGAGACTCTTAGAATAGTTGATGCTCAATTGAAGAAGACTCCCTATTTGGCTGGTAACGAAATCACGATTGCTGATATTTCTCTTATACAAAACATCAGATTAGCCTTGAGGCTTTTTGTTGTCGAGAAGAGCAGATCGACTATTCCTCATGTTGTCCAATGGTACGAAAGATTGTTCACCCATAAGGAAGTAGCTGAGGAATTCGGAAAACCTTGGCTTTGCACTCTTGAGGTTCTCCCCTAGTTCTAGGTTGTCTAAAAGAAGGAAGAAAAGAAAGTTGAGAAGAAATAATAAAAGAAGAATGAACCTAAGAAATAGAAAGAAGCCAAAAAGAAGGAATAACCCAAGAAGAAAGAATAGCCAAAGAAGAAGTAAGACAAAAAGAAGAAAAAGTAATCTGATGCTGAGTAGTAAGAAGATGAGACTCACACTTAAAAAAAGAAAGTCAATCCTCTCGACTTACTCCCTAAATCTCCTTTCAATATTGACGATTGGAAAAGATAATTTTGTAATTCCCCTGATAAAGCCGCAACTCTTAAGTAGCTGTGGGGCAAATTTGACCACCAAGGATGGTCTCTCTGGAAAGTTCACTACATTAAATACTAAGGAGAGGGAGTTGTTGGATACTTGACTAGCAATTTGAAGAACGGCCACATCAGAAACCTTGATTAGCACTTCAGAAAATACTGCTTTGCTGTTTATGGTGTCTATGGTGAGGAAGGAAACTACGAAATCGACGGCATTTTCATGTGGAGAGGAACAGAAATCCCAGAGGCATGGAAATAACACAACACCTATGAATACTTCACTTTCACTAGGCTCGATGAGAATGATCCAAATGTTCAAAACTTGACTGCAGAATATTGGCTTGGCCTTAATGAGACTGACATCGTTGAAGGAAGAAAGGTATTCGACGCCAAGATGTATAAATGATTGTGATTGAATCAGACATACATTCGATAAATTAGAAGTTAATTATAGTCTTCAATAACAATATATAACTTTACTTGCTTATAATTATGATTTATGCCATCATTCACCCTTTGCCAAAGAATAAAAGTGATTTTTCAGCTACATTAGTTCATTGAAAGTTCCCTGCTAGATTATTTGTCCGTCTTTAAAAACTAAGATCTTATTGGAATCTTCTATAGTGCTCAAGCGATGAGCCACAGAAATTGAAGTCTTCTCTCTCAAAATAGGTTTTAGGTTCTAGAATACTATCTTTTCTGTGTCTGCATCAAGAGCGCTAGTAAACTCATCAAAAAGGAAAAGATTAGGTTTTTTGACTAAGCATCTGCTCAATGCGATTCTCTGCTTTTGGCCTCCAGAAACTTGCCCTCCTTTTTGACCAACTTCTTTCTCAAAACCTAAATTAGCAAATGTTTACCTTACTACCATTCCTCAATAAACTTTTTGGCGTGAGATATTTCTGTAGCCTTTTCCATTTCTTCAGTTGAGCAGCCACTGTTATATCGAATGTTGTCATTCACACTGCCTAAAAATAACGCAGGTTATTGACTAACTAAACCGTATTGCTTTCTAAGAGAGTAAAGGTCGAATTCTTTGATGTTTTTACCATTTAATAGAATTTCTCCTGAGGTGGGTTCATAGAAACGCAGTAAAAGTTGAACAACAGTAGATTTGCCGCTTCCAGAATGTCCAACGAGAGCGAATTTTCCTTTTTCAATTTTGAAAGAAAGATTTTATAATACTACTTTTTCTCTTTGAGGGTATTTAAAGCACACATCTTTGAACTAAACTGAACCTTAAAGCTCTTAGACTAAAGTTCCGCCATTTTCAAGACTGATCTATTCCTCATCTTTACTTTCAATAATGTCAAAAACTCCTGCTCCTGCGACCTTAGCTTTGGCCATGTCAGGCATGAATTGACTATTTTGTCCTACTCCCATAGCTGCGAAGATAATAGACATGACTGCTGTATATACAGCTCTGCCTGTTTCGACCTGACCGTCTTGGAAGAGCACAGCTGCCAAATAAAAGATTATTCCCCAAACAAACATTATCATGGCGCGGCTCATTCCAGTTAGGAATCCTGTAGTAAGATGCTTTTTCATACTCACTTCAGTCACCTCATCTAACTTTTTGCCAAATTAGTTCACAAATGCTTGTGGTCTCCCCAAAGATTTCACTGTTCTGATGTTGCAAACTGAATCACTCATCAATGAACCCAATAATTTTTCGGTTTATTGGGATTTAGTTGTGAAGCGCATTATTACTTTCATGTTTATTGAGCCAATCACAGCTATCAAAGGGCTTAGCGCCAAAGCAATTAGTGTGACTTTCCAAGAGTAATAGAGACCAAAAGACAAAGAAGCTGAAATCGTAGCTATATTCAGACTCATTACTCCCAAAACACCCGAAACCATGTTCCTAATTTGATAAGCATCTGTAGCAAGTTTAGTATTGATGCCTCCTGCTGTATTTTCCGGCTTATCATAAAAGCTAACAGGCAACTTCATCAGTTTTTTAAACATCGCTAGTCTTATGGTATAAACAAGCCTATCACTCGCCAGCCCAAAACAAAAGGAGTAAAAGAATGTAAGAAAGCCTGTTGAAATACCTATGATCTCCATGTAAAGACAGTAAAGATTGAGCTAATCGTTGTTTTAAAGAGGATTGATCAACATTGAAAGGATTCCGCTGAAAATGTAATTGAATAAAGGCCAAGACATCCCAGCACCTAGGGCTCCGAGGAAACCTAAGACTAAAAGGGGACAGTTTGATTTCTAATAGGCCATTAATTTACGAAAAACTGCTTCTTGCTTCTCTTTAGGGATTTCACTTTTTTCTTATTTCTTTTCAATCACAGATTCTTAGGTTTTGTCTTCCGAGATTACGCCAGAGTTGTCTCCCGTTTTATCTGACTCTTATTAGATTTGCTTAGAAGCTGAAATTTGAGTTTTAACCAACTCTGCATAAACTTTCCCTTACCGCAACAGTTGCTAGTGAGTTCCATCTTCCACAACTTCTCCTTTCTTTAGTACATAAATTTTATCTGCATCTTTTATTGTTGAAAGTCTATGTGCAATCACTATTGTTGTGATTTTGTTTGCTTGAAGGCTTCTCAAAGTTTACTGGATTTCTCTTTCATTTTTTCTGTCTAACGCAGAAGTAGCCTCATCTAAGATTAAAATCTGTGGTCTTTTGCATATTGCTCTAGCAATAGCTATTCTTTGTTTTTGGCCTCCTGAAAGTTGAGTTCCTCCACTACCTACATAGGTGTCTAACCTTTTTTCCATTTTTTAAACGAACTCCCAAGCATTAGCTTTCTTCAAGGCTTAAACCATTTACTCTTCAGTGAGCGTAGGGTCTGCAAGTTTGAGGTTTTCTGCTATTGACATGGCAAACAAAACAGGCTCCTGTCCAACAAAGCCAACTTTTCTTCTAAAGTTATTAATATTGACCTCAGTAAGTTTTTATCTGTTAACATGAATTTACCCAGAAGTAGGATCGTAGTATCTCATAAGTAACTGAACAATCGTACTTTTTCCGCAACCGGATTCCCCCACTAATGCACTTACTTTTCCCTAAGTGAACGTAATATTAATGTTTTTGAGTACAAGTTGATCACTCTTATAATGAAAATTGACGTTTTTTAAGGTCAATTTGTTGATGATTTTGATCTTTTTGCCATCAGTGGGCTAATGTAAAGTTTTTTCTCGCCCCAAAAGATCATAGAATTCAGCAATAGCAACTCTTCCTTATCCAATGTTCTTGAGATAAGGAGACAATTGTGAGAAAGATGACCCTCCCATAATGAAGCAAAAGAATGCTCCAAGTATATCAGACGCTTGATATTTCTGTGTGTCTAAATTGTCAATAATCATCTTTTTGCCATACCAGAAGCCAAAGGCATACAAGGATAAAAATATAAAAAGTAAAGTCCCATGGCTTATTGCAGTAAACAAGCAATACTTCACACTAGTTTTCCTACCTTATTACAAAGATTGTTGAAATTTTTCTAACTAGTGATCTTAACCAACCATGCCTTTCACGTTTCTGATTTGCCCCAATGCTTGTTATGTTCTGGATGAGGCTTTCTAGTAGGAGATCTTCTCTCTTTGCGAGTTTAGCATGAAAGATTTCATGAATAACACTCCAGTTATAAGCAAGGCAGGTAGAGCAGTCAGAAGCATTGCGCTTAGCTCCCAACACTTGAAAAAGGCAAAAAAGATGGCTGCAAAGCTAGTCACAAGGGTGCTGAGTAAGAGAGAAATCTTCTCTCCTGTTGCAGCCTCAATATGTGTGATATTAGTGCTAACCTTTGTAACAAGTTTGTTAGGGTCGTTTTAGTCATACCAGGCAACTTATTGTTCTAGAAGAGATTTATAATACTTCTTTTTAATTCTAGTTGCTTGAAGCGTGCCAACAACATTCCAATAATACGTGCCAACGAAGTCTACATAGAAGAATTGTTACAGCCGATCCAAGTTACGCCGCCTACTATAAACAGTTTATAGCAGAGCTACCACCCTTTCTGGGCTGCTATATCTCTTTGCCTTTCATCGAAAATTTTGGTAATGTCTGCAAAGAAAATGAAGAAAAAAGGGAAAGCTGCTCCTGCCATTAAAGCAAAGATGGATCCAATCACTAGCTTTATCCTTTCAGAAGCTGTAGTTTATCTAAACAAAGAGAAAAAAGGAGCAGGGGGAATGACTTTCTCTTCCTCGGGTTTAGCCTGAAGTTCCTCAACCTTTTCCTCATTAGTTAGCAGTGTATCCCGTAGATTTTGGTCCGATTTGCTTGTCATTTCAAATCTTCTCAAATTTGTTTATATATTGAAAATCTATTTGTGATAAGATGTGAGATTGAATTTATTAACAAAGAATTATTCCGAAAAATCTTCGATTTCAAGAAAAGTCTCAAGTAGTTATCAAGAAAAAACCAACGCTAAAGTTTAGCGTTTCTGTTAATCATTCCAATAGTTTCGATCTAAAGAAGTATAGCTTTTCTAGTAATATATCCATAGCTATTCTGAGAACAAGGAATTGAGCCTTTTAGAAGCTACTAAGTTGCAAGAATTGTAGTTTCCTTACAAAAGCAAAGAGTGAAATCTATTGTTTTCAGAGTATAGTATTATAAGCCTAATTAAGCTAATTCAAGATAGCCGACTTTTGCACAAAAGGAAAGCTTGAAAACCCTGCGTGGTTTGGCTATACCTAACTTTTAATCAATATTCTTTAAATTCAGTGATTGTTATATTAGAATTCTTCCTTAGCTAACTATGGGAGTGGCATGTTTGGGTCAGCCCAGAAGTAAAGCTCAATTAATGAAACTCAAACAAGATATAAACTCAAGATACAGCTCAAATAACTCAAGAGCCTAGAGCAAGATCAAATAATCCGGTTTGGTCGCTGGAGAAGCATAAGGAAACAAACTGAAAATCAAGATCAACCTTATAACTTGCTCTGTTTGTATGCAAATTTACAACATAACAACCCGGTAACCCCAGCTAGTGTGTGCCAATAACCACACCTATTGCAAGTAATGTGCTTCTCAGTTCTCGAAAACTACCAAGAAATGTCCATAATGCAGGGGAGATATGAAGGATCCGTTGATCCGCAACCGAGATGTTTACCAGCTTGTTGAAGATAATCAATAGATCATAGCATAAAACAAATTTGAGCCAGTGAAATAGGTGGCGAATGCTTCTGATGATGTGAGGATTACGATTGACCTTAAAAACTAGTGCATTGATAGTTTTTGGATTTAGGGGGAAAGAGTTATGAAGATTGAGAATGATCGCGTTTGGGAAGGGTTCATTAGCAACTAGGTTTTGCCCATTGATAAATAGTCTTCATTCTCTGTCAAGATAGTTTACTCCAAGTTTCACAATATTGAGCTTGGAATTGTAGGGAAAGGGTACCGAATTGAATCTAATATCACTTGTCGAGAATCTGTGGTTTACCATCTAGCGGATGGCCGAATTTTAGAGGGGTCCAAAGGTACAGGAAGTTAATGGAAAGGCAAAGGCCTTAAGTATGAGAACGTAAGTGGGTCCTCAGCAATAATAACTGTAAAGGTGAGTCCAAATTAGTCTAAAGTGTAATGGTGGCAAGGATAGAAATTATTGGGCCAAGGCCGCTTTTCTTAGTTTTTGAAAAAACGTGAATTCGTTGCATATTTTATGATGTGCCACAAAGAGGATATACTTGAGCTCAACCCTTGAATTCAAATGATTAATCACTAAAAGTTTCAAATCAAGCATTTTTTTAGTAACGACATAACAAATGAATATTTTTCAAGCCTTCCTTAGATTCAAAGATATTCATGCAAAAATAATCAAAAATGATCAAATTTTTGCAGAGGTGCTTAGATTATTAATGTTTGTGCTTGAACCATCGAATAATAATAAAAATGAGACTGAGACGTAACCCAGATTTAGAATCAGTTAGAAGTGTGCCTATCTTATCAGTCATAAGGAAAAAGGCTACGCAAAGTCCTAGCAGACAATCTATTAACAGTCCTTCAGAATTTGATTTGAGGCTGAGAAGCCTTGCTTCCTCCAAAGGTTTCCAACCTTATTGGAAAGACATCATTCACCCAGAGGTGCTTGAAAAATACGAACAACTGCGACAATCAGGTGTAGAGTACGAATCAAAGAAAAGAAGCAGAGTTGAAGAAAGCCCCATTCGCAAATACAATAACGGCAGTCGTATGAGAAGAGACAGTGTCAGTAAAACCCATTTAATGTAGAGAATCAAGTCCTTAGAGGAACAGAACATCAACCTTAGGGAGGAACTCTATTATCTGAGAGAAGCTTTGTTGCTTAATTTTCAAAACAGGGAAAGGAGTTGGCAGCAGAAATGATCTTCTTACTTTACACTTCTTACCTTAAATATCAAGGTTCGATTATTTGTACTTGGTCAGAGAGAACGGAAACATTGAAGGATTTGATAGAAAGAGTACTATTTTAAGAAAAAAGGGTCCAAGTTTAACTGAGTTTAGTGAGTTATGAGAAATCTTTCTGCAGATAATAAACCAATCGACAAAAACGCAATTAAGTCGTCGGAGAATGGTTTGATTCTTGCGGATATTGGAGAAAAAAATAACGTCTTTGGATGCATTGTTAATTACTACAGTTTTTTCTATTTGTTAATTTTAAGATATGAGATTCGTAGCTATCGGAGTCCTTGTATTACTCGTTTTGGTCAAAGCCAACACTGAGCAAAGCCCAATGCACCAAGCTTCTCTACATTTTGTTGCAGATGAATACCACAATGCCGCAGCCAATGCTTCAGCACCAGCAGATAAAAATCATTCTGCTGGAAAGCCATCTGCAGCAAATAATACCAAACCTGTTCAAAACCCTCAGGTTCCTGTTAGTAAAGTAGCTGATAAAAATAAACCTGTAGTACACCCAACGGCTGGCAATAAAACTGTTGTCGATAAATCCAAAGGAAATGGCACTAAACCACCTGCAAACAAACCCAAAGGACCCGTTGCTACTCCCAAAGAAAATGGCACTAAGCCAGTTGCAAACAAACCCAAAGGACCCGTCGTTGCTCCAGCTTCCAAAGGAAATGGCACTAAACCAGTTGCAAACAAGCCCAAAGGACCCGTCGTTGCTCCAGCTTCCAAAGGAAATGGCACTAAACCAGTTGCAAACAAGCCCAAAGGACCCGTCGTTGCTCCAGCTTCCAAAGGAAATGGCACTAAACCAGTTGCAAACAAGCCCAAAGGACCCGTCGTTGCTCCAGCTCCCAAAGGAAATGGCACTAAACCAGCTGCAAAAAAGCCCAAAGGACCCGTCACTACTCCCAAAGGAAATGGCACTAAACCAGCTGCAAAAAAGCCCAAAGAACCCGCCGGCAAGCCTCCTGCTGAAAAATCCAAAGCTGTTGCCCCTAAAGCTAATGCCACTAAACCTTAAGTAAATGCCACTAAACCCAAGGCACCGATTAAGAAAACTAATAATTGCTATGAGACCATCAATTCTCAAGGATCAGCTAAGTTATCAGCTTATCTTCCCCTTAAGGTCAAAGGAAAACTCTCATGCAAAAATAGACTGAGCTGCTTTTTGGGACCAGATCAACTCAATAAATACTTAAAAGCGCTCCAGAAAGATTCAAAATGTTTGTGTGTTCCTGCTGCTAAGAAAGGAGCCGAAGTCAAATGCCAAGTCAAGGCCTTGGCTGGATTGGATATCGATGGAAACCCTCTTCATATTTACTATCTTTTTAGCAAGAAAGGTGAGCTAGGATTGAAGGAGATCAAACAGGCTACTATTGTATTTAAGGCAGAAGAGAGCAAAGGTAAAGTCTAGTGGGGAGTTGTGGCAGCTTACCCTGCAGAACCTTGATTTTGATGAACAAATAAACCATTATCATCTATTTGCTATTTTGGCTTCCTTAAGAGGGAAAATATTATGACTAGTTCTCAAATCTAGTGGTCTAGATATTGAGGAAGCGATTATTCTCAAGATTTTTGTAACAAATTATTTAAATACTTTCATGACCCTGAAGAAAGAGGATACTAAAGAAGTAGATAGTTTGAGCAAAACTAGATTCTAATGTCTGAGAACTGACCCCAAAAGTCTTGTTCAGGCCATCGAATGTCCCGGAATCACTTCAAAACTGAGAAGATTTTCACAAAAAAAATAAAGAATTTACCCAAAATAGAAAACCTAATTTTATTCCCGTTTTATCCAACCAATAAAAACAAAAGATGTTTTGCTTAAATGCAAAACCTTCAAACAAAATTGGAATTTATCAATATGCAATCACATAATCATTTCTTTCAGACAGGAGTTATGCAGCTGCAGCTGATACCATCCCAGACCTTTCCTATGATGCATGAGGCAACTATTCTACAAACACAAGTGCACAAAGTTGGTGACCAAACCTTCGTCTGTATGCAGGCAATCTTGTCAACACACACTTTTGCTTCACATTTGCCAGTCACAGCATTCCAAGTCTAGTTTGCCTGACATTGGGAGACACAGGTGCATTGGGTTGGCGACCAAACGTAACCAATGATGCATAAGATTCTATCGATGCAGACCTTGGGCTGACAGGTGCAAGTTGTGGCGTTCCAGACATAGCCTGTCTGACATTTCTGGACAGGATAGAGTATGGGTTGTCCTGGTATGAGGGTGTAGGTTTGACCGGGTGGGCTGATGCCACTGGTTGTTTCTTTGGTAATGCTGGTTTTGGTAATCACAATATTTTGGGTAGCAGCGCAGGCTACGAGAAGGGCAAAGAGCACAAGGGAGCAACTTTTTATCATCGGCAAACGATTATATTCGATTAGAAAATCTTTTCGTTTAAAAATCGAGGAGATGTTCGAAAATTCGAAAGCCTGAAAAAGTTAGGATGTGAAGTTGGTTGTTAGTTTTTTCGAGTTTCAAAGGTTTTCTTAGCTTTACACTTATATTATTGGATTAGTCAGTTAGTTCCATTTTTAAGAACCATTTAAATCGCAATAAAACAAAAAAAACAAAGTTCCTTGAAGTGCAGATTTATTGCTTTTTATTGCTGTTATTTGCTTAATAAGCATGTAATTCACAAACATGGTCTTGGTCTAAATTTTTCTTTTTAGAAATTCAAAACTACTTATTACAAACATCCATCGAGTATATCTAATAGCGACTGTATCTCCACTTTGTGCGAGATTTGCTGAATTTGACAACAATTTTTGCTAAAGAGTTCCATTTTTGTTTGTAACTAACTCTCACTTGAAAAAAGAACAAACCATTGAGGCTTTTTAATGATGGGAATTCAGGAATATAAAAATAATGATAATGATAATGAGGGGCCCTATACAGGGCACGAACTCCAAGCCTTTTGTGTCAGCATGGAGGTTATTCTGGGCCGGAGGGCGCGGCCTTGGGTCGGAATGGTGGTCTTAGGGCCTAATAATACGGCGGCCTGCCATAGTATTTAAGTGATAATCATTCTTCCTCACTATTCAAATTTTAACTACCATATTTAATGATTATGAATATAAAAATATTGACAAAGGATTCAGGTTACTGTCTTTTTTATGGTAATGAAGGAATTATCTATTGAAGAATTTTCGGGCATAAACATAAAAATCATCGCAAACTAATACATTTCTATCGAAGGCTAATGATTGTGGAAAAATTGAGAGATTTGAGAAGAGTAAACTCAAGATGTTAAAAAGTTAGTCATATTCACTTCTCTTTAACCTTTCCAAATACTTATTTTCGGATTTGAGCAATCGAAATAGATGAATTAGTTTCTAAAACGGTATTACAATCATTCGGCATTCCTGCAGGTGCAACTTGCCTAGTCCCTAATTTGGCCAGAAGGACATAGTCCCCTTTCCTTACAAACACAAGCGCACTAGATAGGGCACCAGATTTTGTTCATCACGCAGAACTGGGTTTGGACACAAACCTTCTGCTCACACTGGCAACTTTTAGCATTCCAGCTGTAGCCTGGCTTGCATTGTTAGACTGGACACGTCACACATTGGCAGGTTTGGGAGTCTTGAATTTGGCCGGGAAGACACCATTTCTTTTTGCATTCGCAATTGCATTTCTTCTCGCTCCAGAATTTAGTGATTGGGTCGCAAGGCACAAATATCTTTTTGTTGCATTTGCAGCCACAAACAGGGTAGTTGACCCATTGCTGCAGTTTTGAAGGGCAGAGACATTCAGTCGAGCATTCACACTGACAGTTCTTTCTACTGTAGAAGGCCGAAGGATTGGCGCTACAATCATAGCAACTTTTCTGATCCTGAGTGATCGAAAAGATGAGAGCTGCAGGAGAACCAGCGTCTCTGTTTGTCGCAACGATGGTCAAGTTGTTAAGGCCACAGGTAAGGGCGGCTGGGAAGCTGTACAACTTTGTCCAGTCAGTACCATTCGCTACCTTCAGTCCATTGAGATACGCAACAAAGCTATTGTCGACAGTGATGAGCAACTGGGCAATAGTCTGAGGGCAGTCGGAGTAGAACAGGGTTTAGAAAACAGCTGAGTAGTTATCAGGCCAGCCATTAGCCCCACTAACCCATATCCATTGAGCTCCATTTCCCAAAAAATTGTTTTGGTAGAGATTGTGATGAGCATCGAGACCAACGTTTTGTCCCGGAGGAGACACTACAGTTGTAGTGGAAAGGCTAGAGGAGACGACCACCACATTTTGAGTAAAAATGCATAGGGAAAGGAGAGCGAAGAGTAGGAGAGAATAGTTTTTGTTCATCAAGCAATGATTATATTCGATTAGAAAAAGGTGGCAATTTATGAACTGTGAAAAGGTTCTAAATGAAATTTCGCAAAACAAAACAAAATGATTAGAGAATTCTTAGTTTCTTTTTCAGCTACTAAAGCTGGTGGTTTACCTTTTGCCATTGATTGAATTGAGATTTTTTAGAATAGAAAATCATCGAAAGTATTAACCCGATTCTTTAAACATAGTCATTTCGTTGCAATTCGATTGGATTTAAAGATCTAAAGAGTCGAACATGGCTAGATAATAATCTGCCACTTTATAGCTTTTTTCATAATGTCGCATACTTTAGAATCGAAGAGTCTTATTATTACTGGAAATAAATAATCAGTAAAGCAGTAGTAAAGATACTTTTTACGAAGTCTCAGTTTATTCCTTCCCAACAAGATTCTGTAAGCTTCTGATCGTCCATTTAGTGAAACTCTTCAAGGAAAGGCATATATTAATCCATGGTTTTCTTTTATGAATGTACTTTAAAAATGATGAGACACTTAAATTTCAAGTGTATTCATTGATTTGTCTCTGTTTTCCTTTGTACAGTAATCATTTTGTTGTGACCCTTTTAAGAAGAAATTTCTTATCAGTTGAGAAGAGGCAACTTAGTTGAAATCTTACTTGTTCTCAATTAGATGCATTTCTAATTCAAATGATCTCTAAAAACCAAGTTCTTAAGAGTCCATATGATAAAAATTAAAATGGTGGAGTAAGCCACATAAATTAATAAATTTAATAATCATGCTGCTAGCAAAATCTAGCTCCCTACCCCAAATCAAGGTCAACTTCAACAAATTCGACCAGTTCTTTTCCAGCAAAAACAGCCAAGTCCCTCTTGACGAGCCTGAACGTGAGGGGATGTAGTTTAATGCCGAAAAAACGCAGCTTAGTCACAGAAGCCATGCCTACAATTTGGACAACATTGACCGCAAGTCTAGTCTCAAAAGCAAAGTTTAATCCTACCTCAGTGATGGCAGGAAAATGGGCATATTAGACCATACGAACAACGAAACCAGCAATAGGCGGTCTCTCACTCGAATATCACTTTAGTCGATGAAACCTCTGAAAACGCAGGCTGAACAACAGAAGGCCTATTTGACCAAACTCAAAGACGAACTCAACCAATTCTTCGAAAAGAACCAACTAATGTAGCGTGAGATAAAGAACACAACGGCAATGCAAAGCCAGGTCAGTGAGAAGATCATCTTCTACGAACAGTTGCTTTCAAGGTCTTGGCTTCATCGCTATTAGCTGCTCAACCAAAGATAGGAAAACCTAGTGTACATTCGCTATGAGACGGATAGACTCAAATTTATGCAAGATAGGCTGAAGGAGATCAACATTTTGCTTAAAAAGAAGGTCAAAGATGCACAAGACCATCTGAGGCTGTCTTCACATGAGGCAAACATCCTCAACGAAATCGAAGGAATTCGTCAGAATGAGCTCGACAATAAAGAATATCTTCTGAAGCACTATGACAACTTCGAAAACGCCAAAACCTAACGCCTAGCCTATCAATCTACCACAGCCATCAGCAAGATGCAAATCAACGAGGCTACAGCCATCCTCAAAAAGCACCAAAGTTCAATCAAAATCATGTAGCCTCAGGATTACCTAAACGAAGTCCATCATATCAGCCACTCCAAATTGGTCAGCGACATTCAAATACAAAAGGTTTGCGCCAAAATGCTTGACTCAATGTGGACTAAGTACAGTTCTTACTACGAATCGTATGAAAAGGCAGAACAGTTGATCAAAATGTATTGTATGGATAGGGATATGCTTGTCCAAGACAGCTATAAAAGGAGCTTTGTCGTGAGGGAAGAGCTTGATTCAAAGATTGCCTAAAAAGAGAAGAGGTTAGAAGAATTGCAGCTTAAGAATACCTCTCTAAAAGAGGAATTTGAATCTTCACATTTTGCAGAAATTTCATAAATAGAGAAAAGAGTGGATCTAATCAAAGCATAGTTCAAAACAGGCAAAGTCAAAGAAAAAGATTTGAAACAAAAATAGCAACATTAGTATGAAAAGAGTATTCACCATAGGCTATAAAAAGCCTAGCAAAGCAAGCACATGCTCATCAGACTAAAGTAGTGGATCGTCAAGCAATAAAAAAATCTAGGTAGCTCCATTTCAAAGAAAGCGCCTCTCAAGTAGCACTTTGTGTTCTTGATTAGTTCTATCCTAAGTGAACTCAAGGAGAAAGAAGCTACCTACACTTTTGTGCTGAAGATGTAAGCTCCCAAGAAAGGGGCAGAGAAGGTGAACAAATACGGCAACTCACGTCGTAAGAAATGATAATAACTAATTATATGTCAGATCAGTATTTATTCAGCCAGTTCCAGGACTGTGGTTTAATTGGTGCCAAAAATGAGCGAGATTAGTAAATAGTACACAACTTTATTTCGCTAGTACAAAAGTTGCATGTTACTTTGACTCAACCCATCATTGATTATGACTCCGTTTTTCTACAGCCAGCTCCAGATAGTCAGCAGAATCACTTCAGTTGTTTTTTTCTATCCTCCTATCACAAAAGCTAGGACTTTCTTTAGTTCTTATTTCTGTAATTAACCGTATTCATCATAACTTAGATAACGGTCAACAAAATTCATGATGCTTTATCGCTCTGCTGAGCAGGCGATGATTTTCCTAAGCGAAACATAGTCTTCAAGAGTGACTATTTGGGTATTGAAAGAAGATGAGCTATTCGTTTAGGCAAACGAAAGTGCATCGAAAATTCTTTGTATTTGTTGCTAGCTTTTGGATTTGAAATAAGGACTTTCTTTGGCGATTGTCCCAAATTGTATTTTATTCTTATTGCTTTCGTTGTTCTTGAATTCAGGATTTTAGTAGTCGTTAGCTATTTTGAGTCTTTTGAACTCAACCATAAGTTTTTCTTCTGTTGAAACATATCTTTCTTATTGATTTTTAAGTTTTCCTTAATCCTTTAGCTCCAAAGCATTAGGCTTTCTTGGGCTGGTTTTGTGCATTTCCAGCAATTCTTTGAATCTTTGTCTTCCTTCACTATATTTAGCATTTTTTATTCCAATAATTTGCTATGCTCGACTTAAATTATTTTTCTTTTCAACTCTTTGTTCAACGAAAGGTTTCTCGAAAATTGGGTTTTATTCGTAGAGTCCCTGTGCTACTTAGTGCCGAAAATAATGTTTGAGAGTTTGCCTGAATGATTTCTTTTGCTGCGTAAACTGTAATTATTGGACATGGCTGAAGTACTGATGGTAAAGAGTTTAAACTTGGTTCTACTGGGCAACAAAGAGCTGTTTGGTTGAAAACTTTATTTGTGCAAAATCAGTGATTTTTTCGCCTTTTTTGTTGAGCAAGCAATATTGCTGATACTTACTGAAATGGAATTGCTCATGAAGCATTTTGGTAATTAGGCTTAAAAGATCTTTCAAAAAGATTTGCCTTGTTTCAGGCCTAGGAATGCAATAAAACTTTATCACCTCCTTTAGTTCCTATCTATTGCCACATCTATGCAGTTACAGCAGTTTCTAGTAGAGAAGTCTTTTGTTGTTGATATTGAACCTTTACCCGTTATTTTCTCTTGCTAGTTAGTTTGACTATTAGGCGATGATATCGTCAATGTACCTCTATACCAAATCACTTAACTCCATAAACAAAACTCCAGCAGCCTTATCTTTGAAGAACAATTAGAAGTATCTCCCGAGATTGACCTTAAACTTTTTCTGCTAGTTTTACTGGGTTATTAATGCTCTTCCCTCAGAGAACAGCTAAAGTACTATTACTTCTATTTAATCAAACTTTTTGGGGTTGATTTTAAAAAACTAAGGACTACTTTCTCGCTCTTTCCTTGGAACGGATTCTTCAGTTGTCTAAGGATTACTACTCTATATACTAGGATTATGATTTTTAGCACATTTCTTGGTATAAAGTTTCAACATTCTCTTACTGAAATTGAATACCTTTGATGTCTTGGTCAGTGAGTCAGGCTTCATCTCAGAAGGGAGCTCAAAATCGATTGGTTTCGGTCCATCTTTTCTTAGAGAATAGTAGATAGCGCTTTGACTTTTTTGGAACACTTTGATTCCCTGCTCAGGAGCTTCCTCTTATGCAAAGAAGCAGGATTTTTGGTATTTGGTGTTATCGTAGACTCTGCCTGCGAGAGGATTCGAGAATCTCACTTGTGTTTTCCCTCTTAACAAAGGTAAACGACTCATTAATTTTATTATGATTAAACATAGTAAACTCCCAAAATGCTTTTTTGGGCAGCCCATCTTACTTTTAGGGTACTCTTGTGTTTGAAGTTGCATTTTTTATCTAAAGTGATTTGCTGCATACCTATTATTTAAATTTTGAATGAAACTCAGATACGCTGGCAATGTGATGCCGTTCGAAGATAGCATGAAAAAGGTCTCAGCTATCACCTGGGCGCCCTCCGGCAAGAAATTTGCAGTTGGAGCTGCAGATAGAGTAAGTTCTAACCTATGTAGTCAGTCTATCTATTCGACGAAAATGGTCAAAGGAAGGATAAGTTCCCAACGAAGCCATCAGACAAAGGCCAAAAGAGCTATCTCATTAGAGGACTCTAATTTTCCCCGGATTCCCAAAAAATAGCAGTAGCACAGAGTGATAACATTGTGTTCGTCTATAAGGTTGGTTTGGACTGGGGGGAGAAAAAGGCCATCTGCAACAAGTTTCCAGTGAGCGCATCGGTGACCTGCATGGTTTGGCCCAAAGACCACCCCAATGACCTCATTTTTGGATTGGCTGATGGAAAAGTTAGGCTTGGAGTTTTGAAGTCCAACAAATCAAATGTGCTCTACTCTGCTGAAACCTACACAGTTTCTCTTGCTGCTTCCAGAGATGGTGCAACTGTTATCTCCGGACACTTAGACGGTAGTGTATATGCCTACTCTATGGATAACCAGTCATACAAGAAGATCTTCACTCATCACTCAGTCCCTTATTCTTTGGGATATGGTTAGAACATAATGGCGGCTGGTAATGACAAAAAAGTGACTTTCTACGATACTTATGGAAACGTCTTACAAAGATTCGATTATACACATGAGGAAAAAGTCAAGGATTTCACTGTGGCATCTTTCAATCCTTCAGGAGACACTGTGGCTCTCGGCAACTTCAATCGCTTTTATGTCTATAACCTGAACACAAAGCGAGGACAATGGGAGGAGAATACTTGCAAACAAATTGAAAATTACTACACTGTTACTGCTATAAGTTGGAAAAACGATGGAAGTAAGTTAGTTACAGGCAATCTTTGTGGCTCAGTGGACGTTTATGATGCCAGTGTCAAAAAGTTCAAGAAAGGGAGATATCTCCTCAACTATGTTTCTCCAAGTCAAGTTTTGATTCAGACAGAAGGCTAAGGAAGGGAATGTGTGCTCAAGAGTGGCAATGGACTTGAAATTACGAAAATTAACTTCTACAATGACAGATATGCAGTAGGAAACACTTTTGAAACCCTGATCATCACAGATATGCAGACCAACTCTACCAGCTAAATCTACTGGAAAGGGGCAGGAAACGAAAAGTTTGATTTCAACAGTCCTAACCTCTGCATGATTTCTAATGCTGGAGAACTCACCCTTGTAGAGTATGGGCGCAATTAGCCTCTTGGTACTTGCAGAACAGAGTATATGAAGCCAAACCTGATTTCAGCTCGAATCAATGACAAAGGAGTTAAAATGATCGCATATCTCTTAGATTTGCAAACCATTTCGCTCTTCGACCTCAACACTTCGACCATAGTGAGCCAAATAAGCCATGACTCTAAAATAGATTACTTGGAACTCAACGCAAACTCAAACAAATTGCTTTTTAAAGATAAGCGCAAACAACTTTATCTTTACAACTTAAGCACTCTTTCTAAAAATACGCTTTTGCCTTATTGCACATTCGCCAAATGGGTGCCTTTTAGTGAAGTGGTGGTCGCCCAAAACAGACAGAATCTTAACGTTTGGTACTCCATTGACCATCCCTAAAAGGTCACCATCTATAACATTAAAGGAGATGTTGAATCTATTGAGCGCAAAAATGGCAAGACCTAAGTTTTAGTATCTGATAGTAGTGGCAATTCAGTTTCCACTTACACTCTAAACGAAGCGTTGATTGACTTTGGATTCGCCCTTTAAGCCAAAGATCTCGAGAAAGCAGCTCTCATTCTTGACAGATCTTAGCTCAACAATTAGACTGAGGCAAATTGGAAATCATTGGCAAAGATGGCAATCTAAACCCAAAACGTCTATGTAGCATAGCACTGCTATGGAGCTATCGGAGATGTGGCAAAAGCCGCCTATTTGAAAAAGATCATTTAGATTCTATAAGCCTATGAAAAGGAAACCGGACGCAAAGACGGCATCAACTACTACAAAGTTCAGTCTAAACTTGCAGTATTAGAGAGACAGTTTCACCGTGCTGAATCTTTGCTGTTGGAAAACAATGAAGTGGAAGAAGCTATGGAAATGTATCAGGAGCTTCATAAATGGGATGAAACGATTAAATGTGCAGAAAAGAAGCGTCATCCTGATGTCTAAGAGCTTAAGAAAAACTACTACAATTGGCTATTGTAAACAGGTCAAGAAGAAAAAGCTGCAGAAATCAAGGAAGAATAAGGAGACTATAACCAGGCTATTACTCTGTATCTCAAGGGAGGAATCCCAGCTAGAGCTGCAAATGTTGTCTACAACTCAAACGTCAGCTTCCCTCAAGACCTTCTCTAAAAGATAGCCTCTCATCTTGCGCAATCAGGTATGCACTAGAAAGCAGGAGAGCTTTATGAAGAAATGGACATGTTGCAAAAGGCTTTAGATTGCTACGTTAAGGGAAATGCCTTCAAGAAAGCAGTTGATTTGGCCAAAAACGCAGAACCTAGGCTTGTTACAAGTTTAGAAGAAAGGTGGGGTAATTATCTCATGTCGATTAAGCAAACTCAAGCTGCAATTAATCACTTCATTGAAGCAGAAAAGATTCAGAAGGCAATCGAAGCTGCGATTCTGGCTCGAGAGTGGAACAAAGCCATCCAACTTCTAGCCCATCAAACCCCCGAAGTGGCCAGACCTTACTACAGACAAATCGCTAAGCACTTCGCTTCTATCAGACAATATGACTTTGCCTAAAAATACTACTTGAAAGCAGCTTTGCCCGTTGATGCCTTTGAGATGTATGCGCAGGTGGGTAAATGGGAGCAGGCTCTGAGATTGGCCAAGTAGAATTTACCTGAAAGTGAGATAAACAACCTTTACGTAAAGCAGGCGAAGAAGTTTGAAGAGGAATAGAAATGGAAGTAGGCTGAAAAAATGTACTTAATTGTGGAGGAGTATGACCTTGCAATCGCCATGTACAAAAAATGTCAACAGTACGACAATATGATTCGTTTGGTTTCCAAATACAGAGCGAATCTTCTAAAGGAAACCCACCTTGCAGTGGCGCAAAAGTTGCACAAAGATGCCAACTTCAAGACAGCAGAGCATCATTACATCTCAGCCGGAGCGTGGAGGGCTGCAGTTGAAATGTACAAATCGCAAAGTTTATGGTAGGAGGCCGTGAGATGTTCCAAATTGTACGGTAAGGATGAGTTTACTTGTGAGTTGGCCAAAAGATGGGCTGAATCTTTGGGAGCAGAGCAAGGAATGAAAATGTTACTTAAAATGAATCTAGTTGATGCAGTAGTTTAATACCTCTCTGACAAAGGCGAGTTCGATGAAGCTTTCAAGATGGCCAATCTGCATGCCAAACACAAAATAAGAGACGTCCACCTCAAATTTGCATTCAAGTTGTAAGACTAAAAGCGATACAAAGAGGCAGAAGTCGAATTCATTAAGGCAGGAAAGGCTCAGGAAGCTATCAGTATGTATGAAAACATCGGAGATTTCCACTCGGCACTCACAGTTGCTAGTCAGTATGAGCCACAAGCCAGAGACGGCATTCTTATCAACCAGGCAAAGAGCTTTATTGAGGGTAGCAAACGTTAATACGGCAAGGCAGAAGCAGCCTACATTAACGCAAGAAAGCCAGAACTAGCAATCAAAATGTATCTCTAAGCTAACAACGCGCAGGAAGCTCTTAGGGTCGCACGCAAGCATGCCCCACATTTGGTTGAGTAAATCATGCGCAGAGAGCCTGCCAGAACGAACCAATCCCCTGAACAAAAGCTATAACAAGCCAAAACCTGGGACGACTCCAGAAACTACTCAAAAGCTATCTAAGCTTATCTTGACATCACTCCTGACGATTTCAAGGACGTTCAGCTGCTTGAAAAGATATGGAGAAGGGCTGTCCAGTTGGCAGTTAACCACTAGAAAGACAAATTTGTGAGAATCGTGAAGGAAGTTTGCAGTCGCTTGTGCCAAATTAAGCTGTTCGAGTCAGCAGCCGAGCTTTACGAGCAAATCAACTTGCTGTAAGATGCAGTTGCTGCGTATTGCGAGGGTGGGAACTACGATGCGGCTAGGGAATGTCTTAAGCTCATCAAAAACCCTGAGCTCAATGCAAAGCTGGGAGATTACATTGACAGAAGGAATAGAGAGGCTAACAAATCAGGGAGAGATCCATGGAGTGCTCTCAAACTTGGAGACTATGAAACCGCCTGCGAAATCTTTAGGGAAACTGGGGACTGGAAAAATTGTCTTGATAAAGCACAAGAAAAAGGACCAGAACTTCTCAACAAGCATCTCAATGGCTATATCAAGATTACTGTAGAATCAGGCAACTTTGCAGCTGCAGCCCAAGCCTACGCCACCTACGGCATGGCACTCATCCCTAAAAACTACCCCACATACAAAATGCTCACCCTCGAAATCTTCGTTGAATGCGAACAGAAGGAGGTGGAGCCTCTACGTAAGGCTTTGTTTGATTTCTACAGTTTACTCAGTGGAACAAACGAACCTGGGTCACCAACCTTAGCAGAATACGCCAACTATTTGATGATTGCCCATTTGTCCAACCTGAAGTTTACCTATGAGAGTAAGCCGGCCGCACAGCAACTGCACCAGAAAATAACGGTTGCCCTTCTGAGATACTGTGAGTTCATTAGATTGGATAAACTCTTCTACGAAGCAGGCATGACTTGCAGAAAAAACGTACTTTCTTTCTTATTTAGAATCTTTTCGGACAAGCCTCAGTTCTGCTCAATCGCTACCTGGACATCAACGAAGCTATTGACGACCCCGACAACATCAATATCCCTGAAGACGACGAGTTTGCGCTTACAGACATCCCTTCCCCATACAATGTTAGTATGCCCATCAAAAACATGATTGACGAGCAGCAGAAGGAAAAGATAAAAGACTGGTTGCTCTAAGTCAGCATGAACCAGAAATTCGACAGTTCACTTCCACTGCGCACTTGTGAAAAATGCTCAACCAAGATATACGAAGCATCAGTTTCATGCTTCAAGTGCAAAAACCGAAGCGAATGCTGCATTCTGACGGGCTACCCCGTAAACGGTTCAACCGGAAAGCAATGCCGTTCTTGCGGCAAGTGGGGTCTCAAGTAGGCTTGGTCGATTTACCTAAACTGCTTTGCCAACTGCCCCTGGTGCAACAAACTCCCATGATCCATCATCACACAAATCCATAATTACAATTACCTCAATTATTTATGATAACGATAGCTAGAAGGATTCAGCCGACCTTGGCCTTCACTGGCAAGAGATTTATCGCGAACTGGAAGGTTCCTGCCTTTGAGCTTGATACTGCTGGTATTAGCGGCTACTTCTAGTCCCGGACAGACACCTATCTCTCACTGGCTGAGAAGATATCAGAGATACGGCCCATGAGTCTTTACTATGGTTTCGACGAATGGACCAGGTAGCTTCTAGTCACCTTATCTATGGACATGGGTTGCGGATTTGCGACCTCGATCATCATCGCCACTTGCATGATCAAAAGCATCTTCCTGTAAATTTGGATTTAGCCAGCTACCCCACCCTCAAAGCTCAAGTCATGGGCCTGAGACAGCAATAGATCAAGTCTCTGCAACAGAACTATCAGTAGAAGATGAGGATCGCCCAGATGTCCAAAAACCAGGCGCTCTTGAAACAGGCGAGCTATGAATACAAGATGGGCATGAGGAAGAAGGGCATCAGCCATGCTATCAGCTTTGTCAATTTGTTGCAAATACCGATCCTCCTCTCGTGGTTTTTCTCTTTGAGGTATATGAGCAATCTGCCTGAAATATACCCTCAGATACTTACCGAAGGCTATTTGTGGTTCACCGACCTCTCAACTTACGACCCCTACTTCTTGCTGCCTGTGATGGCTGCTTGCGCCAGTTCTTTGAGCATCTCGCGCTCTCCAAATCTGGCCAGAAACAACGTATCCATGCCGTTGTTGTCCCAGTACACAAAATACTTGAAGTACCTGCCGTTCGCTTCATTGGCCTTCACTGGCTTTTTCCCGGCTTCGATCAATCTTTACTGGACGACCCTTGCACTCTACCAGCTCATGATCACTCAACTTATGCGTACAGATTATGTCGTGCGCAAACTTGGCAAGAGAAAAGGAGACAACTCTTTCAAAAATGCGCAGTATGATTAGGCTATTTTTGTAGAGGAGAAGAATAACAGTGAAGAAGTCATGAAAGCCGCTGCAAAGAAGTAAGAAGAAGCCAAAGTTCAACAACCCTAGAGACCTCTGCAGAAAGTTGAAAACGTCAAAGTATCGGAGGTAAAGGTGAGTCTGAAGCAAGTGAAAAAGAAAAAGTAGAGTTCACAGTGATACTATTGTCAATCTTGCTTTGAATGAATCATTTAAATGATATAGTAAAACCAAGAGGTGCAGCCTTCCCAAGAGGAGCAGCTATTTCACATCGCCTTCTCCGAGCGCAGGAAGATCAATCTCGAGCAACTAAAGCAACACATGGCCGTGAGGGCGGCCAGTCTCAGGGAGCGCACTCGCATCTATAGGGCACTGCAGTTGCTGTTCAAGGAGAAGATAGAATACACCAAACAGTTTATCAAAGATTTCATCAAATATTTCGAAGACACACTCTCTCTATACTCTTCCTTCTACAAATCCATCGCCAAGCTGGACCTCACCAAGAAGCCCAAAGAGCACTTCTTCTACGAAGCCTTCTAGCGGGCAGCTTTGGAGCTGACTGAGCTGAACAATGGGGAAGTGGAGAATTTGAAAGTGTTGACCACCTGGATTGAAAAGATACTGATTCCTGCCTTGAATGCGGTTTTGGATCTTTATCGGGATTGGACCAAGCAGTCCAGGAAAGAGATGGAGGGGTTCGATGAGGAGTTTGAGTCCACCCGCAATAAAGATATCAAATTCTACGACAAACTCACCGATAACAACGATCTGCTGGAGAACGAAATCATACTTGTCGACAAACTTGAATTCTCAGATTCGCTGCTCATCAAATGGGGAAGGCACATCTACAGTGCCTGGATTGATTTGCTCAAGAAAGAGGGCGAAATTAGGGAGCAACTGCAGAAGAATATCGTTGAGTTCCATGATAAGTTCACCAGAGTTTACAACGAGTCAGAAAGTTCCAAAAACCTGCTGAAATTTTGGATGTAGTTAGAAAGTCCTCCGAGTTGGGTAGCTACCTTTTCCTCAGTTCTCAACTAAAAGGATATCGAATTCATATCCTTCGCCTGTAAAAGCAACCAAATCAAAGCTACCTTCTAACCGTTCATCGACCTAGTCCACGAAAAAAGGAGAATAGGAGACCCTTTTAAGCTGATTGAGATTTTGCAGAACAAGCGTTTCAAGTGCAAGCTGCAGAAATCGCAAAGGGAGTACATCAACATCAGAGTGTACTTTACGGTTGATGAGAATGTGCTGCTGTTTGAGTAGGCTAAGAAGAAGGTTATAATGAAGTTGAAGGAGGATGGGTTCAAGGTCAGAAGGATATCAGAAAACTTGATATAGGTCTCAGGCGTAGAGGTGGGAGTGATTTTCGACAGTAACCGCAAAGAAAACATCCACTTCTCGACAATGGACGAGGCCGAATAATTTGTATTCTTCGTTGAAAATCTAATGAAAGAATCCAAACCAAAATGATTATCATCCCATTATTTATAATATCGCCCTACTTCAACCCGCCCTCCCCGCCCCACACCCCAACTTCGCTGTTTACTCGTAGGACTGCCCCCTCCTCGGTTGCCTCAAGATTGTTTTGCTTATAATGGTAGCTTTATTAAGCTGGCTATCAAAAAATATGCTAAGTGTCACTTATTTACAAGATTTCAATCCCGGCGTCGATCCAGCCTATGACTTGGCTGGGACTGCAACACTCTGCCTTTAATCGTCACATTTGATTTTAACTCTAATCAAGCGATTGTCCGCTACGCTACTTTTCAGAACTGTAGGCTACGTTGGATGTACTACCTGAAAGAAAGACCCAAAAAACCACCCCTTTCCATCATAAACAGCCACCAACACGGCTCGGTATTGACTCTCTCCCTGCTCAAACCATGGCGACTGCCATATGCATCAAGGCGAACATAATTTAAAATTGAAGGCTGCCATGCCACAGAGCAGCAGCTGGTGGAGCCCGCGACAGCCAACAGTGGGGGGTGGGTGGGGTTATAAGGGGTTTGGGCTCAAGATAGCTTATTTAATAGTATATGGTTGGTTGCCGAGTTATAGTCTATGGATATAAATAAATATTTCCGATCGTGAGCAGAGAAGTTCAGATTTGGATGGTTGCGGGTGCGGCGGTGGAAGGGTGGGGTGCGGAAGTATTCGGATTGCTGTCTCTGCATTTTTGTGAACTTCGAGTTAGCTCGGGATATGATGAGTCTACCTTATTTCCGCTAAATGGGGGGAGGGAGGGGAGGGGGTTGCTGGCCGGTGGTGGTTGGGGGGATGGGTGTCTTTTGGACGGTATTTATGTGGCTAGTTGGATTTAATATGCTACTGGGTTACTAAACTCCAGCTCTTGACAGTTATTCGCCAAGCGGGGGCCGCATGGTCTAGTAGGTCTGGGAGAGGAAAGGATCGGTGGAATCTCAAGACATGAATGATGGGAGAAGAGTGAGGGTGTGAGTATTAATGTGGCGAGGTTGGGAGGTGGGATAATAATTTGTTGCCGATGTTAACCTTACCGCTGTTGATACTGCTTCTGAGTGCGCCTCTGCTCTCGAACCAGGCCAACTTCACGGAAAATTGTAACCATGGAGACCTCTACTAGTGTTCCACCTCCCTCTGTGCCAACTACGTGTGGACCAACGGCACTTGCAGGGTCAATGCCTCTTCGCCCTGCCAGCCCAGAGTATCTGTCTTTGATGGCTCGGGATGCGTGCAGTGCCGCAACCTTTCCGAGTCCAACTGTACTGCCTTCTGCCCAGACTATTACTATGCTACCGCCACTAAGCTATGCACGGCCTGTTGGGTGACTTTCGGGCCCTACTGCGTCGGCTGCACCACCACTGCCTGCACCGACTGCGCCTACAGCTCGCGACTGGTGGTCGGGAACAACGGCACGCGATGCGTCGTGCCGACCTGTGCAGACCCCAACTGCATCACCTGCACCACCGTGCAGGGCCAAAATAGGTGCCAGGTTTGCAAAACAGGCTACATTGTCAACAGCCTCTTCGGCTGCTCCGTTAAGTCCTGCACCATCCCCTACTGCTCCCTCTGCCAGGACCGCCTCACCTGCAAGCACTGCGTGGACCAATACGTGCTCAGCGATGACAAGTTGCACTGCACGCCCAACTGCCCGCAGGCCGAGTGTATCAGCTGCTGCGAACCCGGGGTCTGCGAGAAGTGTATGTATGGGTACAATTTGGTGAATGGCACTTGCGTGGTGGACTGCAGCAAGAGTGTGGTGGCCCACTGCTACCAGTGCACTGATCTCTGCACCTGCACCAACTGTATCGCCAACTATACGCTTATCTACCATGGAGCCCTCTGCATCCCCAACTGCTTCGACGTCAACTGCGAGTACTGCTCTGCCCCCGACCACTGCGTCTACTGCCACGTTGGCTACTTCCTCAACCAGTTCGGAGTCTGCATCAAGAACGTCTGCCCCGTCCAATACTGCGAGGTGTGTCTCAACCTCCAGCAATGTCTGCAGTGCCAGGTCAACTTCACGCTGAGTTCAGACAACCTGACCTGCACTCCCAGCTGCACACTCAGCATCCCCCACTGTGTTCTGTGCTTGGACGCAGTGACCTGCGGAACCTGCGCGGTGGGGTACAATCTGACCAACAACACTTGTGTGCTATATTGTAATGTTACTGATTGCGCAGTGTGCGCCACTGCTACCACTTGCGCCATTTGCGATGCCAACTTCACCCTCAGCGCTGACAAAACCTCCTGCACCCCCACCATCACCATCCCGAACTGCGCCAGCAGCCCCGGCAACGGCACCTGTCTCGTCTGCAAGCCAGGTTACTCCAAGGTCAACTACCTCGGCCTGGATTACTGCGTCATTCTCTGCGCGCCTGGCCAGATCAACGCAGGCACCATCATCAAACCTATCTGCCTAGTTTGTGCCGATGAGATCCCACTCTGCTAGAGCTGTGTGTCGAATGGCAACGGCAGTTTGGTCTGCGTGGACTGTCCGGTTGGGTACTACATTAGCAGCGCAGGGCTGTGCGAACTCTGCAGCTAGACCATCGATTACTGCTGGACTTGCAACGGGGCCACCAACTGTACTTCCTGTTTCGCTGGCTACGTCCTTCTGGCAGGTCAGTGTGTCAACTACACTTGCGACAGCAGCATCGGAAACTGCCTCCTCTGCAGAGCCGGCAACCCCTTCTACTGTGAGACTTGTCTCGCCGGCTTCGTCCCCGACGGCCACGGCAGCTGCTACGTCTCCTGTCCCCCCACCTACTGCTTCGACGCCTACAAACAAATATGCATCTGCCATCACGGTACCTATGACTGCAACGGAAAGTGCAACCCCTGTGCTGATGCCAACTGCTACGAGTGCACAGTGGCGGGCTGCCTCGTCTGCAACTAAGGGTACTACCTCAGCCAGGGCACCTGTCTGCCCTGCCGTCCCCACTGCGCCAGCTGTTCCTGCGCGAGCACCTGCGACCGCTGCATCGACGGCTACGGGCTAGGGGTCAACTACACCTGCATCACTGTGGGGAATGGTGAGTGTATCGGTATGGGGGAGACTGGTCAACTGTTCAAATGTCCAACTTGCTGTTCCCAGTGCACGGTTTCCACTTCTGGGGCTGTGGTGTGTATGTAGGCGCAGCCGGGCTGCAGCATCGTGGGTGGGGGGATCATCACCTGCCACCCCTCATGCAAGACTTGTTCGGGCACTACCAACCACTCCTGCACTTCTTGCTACCCTGGCTTTTTCTTGATTGGAGGGCAGTGCAGAAACTGCTCGGATATGTACGCTACTGCCTGTCTCTCCACTAACCACAGCTACTCGACTGACTGTCTTCCCGGGTATACTGCTACTTTCTGCGTGGGACTGTCAGGAGGAGTCTGCAGACCTTGCGCTCCACACTGCCTTCAGTGCGATGCGGCTGGTCCTGGTAAGTGCGATCAAAACAAGTGTGCTGTGGGCTACGTAGTGTTAGTAGGTACTACCAATTGCACGGAGTGTGTGGGAGGACAGCCAACCTGCAGCCCATACAACCCGGTTTCCCTCGTCCACTGTCTCGACGGCCAATACCGCAACAGTTCCAACGCCTGCTCCCCATGCCCCGCCAACTGCAGCCTCTGCGTCTCGTAGACCAACTGCACTGGATGTATTGCAGGTTACGCCTTGGTGAATGGAGCCTGCTACAAGATTCCTGCGAACTGTGTGGGTCTGAACCCTGATCTCACCTGTTCTGGATGTTTGAACAACTACGTCCTCTCCGCTGACAAGAAGAGCTGTGTGTTCGCCCCTTCTTGTAATGTTACCTTGAGTTGTACCACTTGTCCTGTGGGCAGCTATCTCAGCCATGGATGTTGTATCAAGTGCAGCCTTCTGACCAATTGTTTGTAATGCGGTCAATATGGGTGCGCCAAATGTGCTGACGGCTACTATCTGTCAAACGGAGTATGTCTGCCCTGCCCAGTCAACTGCACCAAATGCACCAGCGCCACAGTCTGCACAGTCGCCGCCCCAGGCCACTACATCCCCGTGGGCTCCAGCAACCATCCCACAGGCACACCCCAACCCTGCCATCCCAGCTGCGGCACCTGTACGACCTACAAAGTCTGCACGACCTGCGCTGCCGACTGCAGTTACTAAGGTTCGCAATGCTTGATCAAGAAGAGAATCAACCTGAACCTGGTCCTGAAGGGCACTGGACTGAACAATTCTATCTTCAAGACTGGTGAGGAGCCACTCCACACCCTCTACAATGGACTCACTTGCATCAACAGAATCAGAAACAGCATCTGTGTCACTCTACCCTCCGTTTTTGGCTGTTCTAGCTATGAGAGTTGTATCAACACCGTCCAAATCAACTACGCTTCTGTTGGTTCCTTCATCATTGATGCTTCCATCATTCCTGGACCCTACAGCACAGGTCAGGAAGCAGTTGATGCCATTAGTCAAGCATTCCAAACAGGCAAAGTCTTGGACGGCAGTTAGGTCTTCACTTCGACTGTCTCAGTTGTGGGATTCGACAACACTCCCAACAACCCAACAACGCCAACCGTGAGCAAGCCTACGAACTGGGGCCTCATTTTGGGTCTATCCATCCCTCTGGCCACCCTACGTAAGTCCCATTCTATTTAGTCATCGTGATAGTGGCGATCATCGTGGTGCGTCGTAAGGAGGAACCGGTAATCATGGCCGAACGCACAGCTGGCTAGTCATGCGAGAATCTCGAGAAGAGAGGAGAGGACAAGCTGTGAGCATGATTCGTCTGCAGTAAACTCGCTATTCACATTATTAACATTTGTTTGTTTGCACAGCAGAGATTAGTGGTTTTTTGGGTTTGGGCTTAGTTGTATCACTTTGCTGTAGCTTTTGCTATTTCCTGGATAGTCATCAAGTAAGGGTCAAGATCTGCATATCCATGGTTGCCAAAATGTTTGCTCAGTAGAATCTACCAACACATACTATTCCAGATCAAGCGAACTACAAATACCCAAGGTTATTCTCTTGCAGAATCGCCAACTAGATTCAGCAGTTACATTTCTGCGTTTCACTTCACCATTCTTCGATTGTTATCATTCTAGCATTAGCAAGGCAACTTGTAGCTGCAACCGTACCATCTATATCTTATCTGAGGCAGTGCCAAGGTTAGTATTTGGGGTATGACCTATCGTATTTTATCGGTATATTATTTCTTTTACAGCAAAGAGTCTAAACTTAATAATAATTACTTCTACCATGATTGCGGCCGCATAGTAATACCCCTCCCTCTATCACTCTCCCCACAAGTCAGACCCCGACACCGAAACTGACTAAAACTAACTTACCTTCACAAACACCCTCCCCCTCCAACGCACCTCATCCAAAATCAAGAGTTCACTTTGCAAAAACTACAGCTTGCATGGTTACTGTCCGTATGGCTCGAAGTGTCAGTTCGCCCATGGTCCGCAGTAGTTGCGGTGCAATGCGATCGCCAATACTTCCTACAAAACGAAGCCATGCTTCAGTTTCCTAAAAAAGTAATACTGTCCCTATGGGCATCGCTGCAATTTCATCCACAGAGAGGAAAATCCAACAAAAAGAATCGCATCCGCCTTACTCTAAAACTTCCCTGAGCTGCTAGTGAATGCTAAGGGGGGAGACGAGAGCAAGTTTTTAAAAGAGTTAGCACTGAAATGATATTTATTTTTCGTTGACCACTCACAATTCTGGCTGATTCACATGTTTATCAGGATATCTACCGAAATGGTAGCCAATGGCATTTAACTAGACTTGGATAGACTCCATTTGCTTGCTCTCTGGTAAAACTTACGCAAACTAATGGTAAGTTGCATTTGAAAGGATAAACATAAGGCTGAAACCATGGTAGCATCAAAAACCAACCCAACCTAGATTTGGAGTGTTTTGCGTTAAATTACTAATTTCTGACGTGTGTATAAGTGCCTAAAGCTCCAAAACTGTCATCCAATCATAATATAATCATGAATTTCATTACAAGAGCTGTCCGTCGGTCCCTCTTCACCCGCATCTCAGCCTCCGTGTCCAAGGATGTCTGGAAGGACCGTGATGAGAGCGCAGAGAAGGTCTACATCACTCAGGAGGAAAGTACGTTGTTGCTTATTTAGAGAAGACATTGGAGAAGCTTCTCACCAAGATTGAGTAGGACAAGGACAATACCTCAGCCAGGGAGGCGGAGTTCCAGAAAGGACTCAAGCAGCTGCTCAAAAAGTATGGAGTGCAGAGCGAGTCCTTCGAGGCTGAGGTTCTCAATTTGCACAGGCAGACATGATCGACTATATTATTCAAGGTTCACTAAGACAACTCTATTAAACTAATCTAAATATTGCTTCATGAGATATTAGTATTTTGAGGCAGAGCCTTAAGTAAATGAAATGATGTGCATATCTGTATCTTTAGTCAAATCCCCATTCCCAACTTATCACATCAACACAATCTCATAACATTAGCAGCAAAGAAGCGCGATAGCCTCTATTTATATTTCTTGGCCATTGTTAGCACTAAACTATATATTTGCGAACTAAATCGATGACCAACCAGTACGCCCCCAAACTAGTCGAGCTCGGCAAACTCATCAAGGACGAGATAAATGTGATTGAGAATGGCGGTAAACTGTCCTCCTTCAAGAGAGAAGTGAAGCCGAGGGAGGCTGAGCTCAAGAACGAACTCAAATAGGTATATCAACATGGATGCAGATAATAAAGAGTATCGCAGTCAACGGCCAGATCCCGGGAGAGTGGGTGGATATCCGAAACTACTTCATCATCATGATAAAAGAGCTGCTGGACAACTACAACCAGAAGTATCCCGATAGCAAAACCTTTGAAGAGGAAAAGGAGGTCATTCTGCAGTATTTCGTTTTCTTCGAAAAGTAAGTTTGAGGATACCTAGGGCGCCCTTCACCATCCAGCGTATCGCGGAGTTGCTGTACTCTCCTGAGAAGTTCTACAAGAGCACCAAGAAAATCCTCTACGCCTTTGAAAAGCTAGTCAACGTCAGTGATCCAGAGTAGCGCTGATCTCTAAAACAAATATCACTCACACATCATCATCTTCTTCTGTTCTTCTTCTTCAGCTTCTTCTAGCTCGGGTTGTAGAGCAGGTTTATGCCAGTCACGTCGGATAAACGCACTTCGTTTACATCGAACTCCTAGAACTTTTCTGTTACGTCTTGGGATTTGCGGAAGCCCTGTTTGGAGGTGACGTTGGCGGCTGGGGAGACTAAGTTGGTGGCAACTGCTTTTTTGTACCTGACGCCTGAGCTAGTTTGGGACCTTTTGAGGATGGGGTGGGTGACATCGGGCTCCTGCCTTCCCCGTTTGGGGAAGTAGGTTTTGCAGGTGGAGAAGCCTCCATTGTAGAAGTTTTTGACCATGAACTCCTCCTCTCTGGCCTTCTTTACCTTCCAACGCGCTTCCACTTCCATCAGCTCATTCTTCTCCCTCTCGAACCGTACAACGTCGTTCTCGATTTTAATCAAGCGCTTGTGTTACAATTCCCTTTGGGTCGCCTCAGTGTTTTCGCACTCTGTTTTGATTTTTCTGGACTTGGTGTCATTGAGCGATGATTTTCTGAGACTGACGTTTTCTTTTTCTGGGAAATTCCAAAATAAGCGCCTGCGGTACAAATCGATCCTAAATGAAAGCAAATTTACTCGGCAGGTAGGTTGGATTTGAAGGTGTTCCTGATTTCCCAGGCCTCGTCAACTTGCTGCTACTAGTGCTTTTTCTCGATGACCTTGATCTTGTTGTTGCGGGTGTTGTTGTACCACTGGGAGAGTTTCTGCAGGACCAGTTTGGCATACGGGGGCAGCTGCAGTATGGCTGTGCGCAGGTTGTTGTAGATGTACACGTTTTTGTAGTAGAGGGTGTAGGAGGAGTTCGGCAGCTGCTGCTGGTCCTCCTTTCTATTCCACTCCTCCAGTATATCGATGAAGAAGTGAAACTGTTCGTTCTGCTGGAAGAGCGGGTGTGTGTAGAACTCACGCAGCTAGAACCGCGGGTAGGGCTTATATTGGAACAGCTGCTCGATGTCTTGCTGCAGTCGCGAGTCGCTGCAACTATTGACAATGGTCTGCAGGGAGGTACACATTATTCTATAGAATATAATATTCCAAATGAATTGGGTTCCTTTTTTGCTTGGCCATCCCTACCTTGCTTTTATTACTGGTTATTGTATCTTTTTACATACTGCATGCAAGCTGAAACTTTGTAGACTGTTCCCGAAATCTTCCTCTTCATCAACTCCGGCTCAGGGGGAGGTGTGGGCAAAGAACTGCTTGAATCCAATGTACCCATCGGTCTAGTTCTAGTCCAAACAGCTCAACTTCAGTGTGCCTCGATCGCAGCGGCCGGAAGATAAAAACCATTTGGTCGCCATTAATATCAATCTTTACAACATGCGAGACTAGGAGCAGAGGAACTACGGCTTCCAGCAACTTGCTAGTAAGGTCAAAACCAACGCACCAGTTATACTCGTCATATGCGGAGGAGACGGTACTGTAATGTGGGTGGTCACTTAAATGTCCAAATTCCAAATTGACCACTCCAAAGTGCCCATAACTATAATCCCCCTTGGGACTGGGAACGATTTCGCGAGAGTGTTGGGTTGGGGGGAGAAGAGTCCTGATTTACTTAGCTACAACTACTCTAAGTTGAGGAAGAGGGTGACCTACTGGCTGAGTGCCCAGGCTTAAAATCTGGATATTTGGATGGTTGAGGCAGAAGTCCAGGAATATGGCAAATTTGAGAAAGTGGAAAACGGTTAAAGTAAGGTGATAGAAGCCAAAACCTTTAGCAAACATTTTTGTAACTACTTTTCGTTGGGTATCGACGGTAAGATCGGGTATTCGTTCGATCTGCACAGAACCGAAAGCAGAATAGGCAACCTTGCGGTCTATGGAGCGATGGGGCTGATGAAAAGTTTCACAAAAACCAAAACGATCGGTTAATTGGCTTGCGAGATGAGATAAACCCAACCTGAAGCAGTAGATGTTGAGTAGATCAGTCCGAAAGTGGATTAGAGTAATGAGCTGAAGAAGTCTTCAAGAAAGGTTATTTTCGAGAAGGGAGCAGAGACTTTGGAAGTGGTTAAGGACAACTAGAATCTGCTGGCGTTAAACATTAACAGCTTCATGGCTGGAGCCAGAGACATATGGGCCAATGCCAAGATCCCATAGCATCTGAAGGAAACTGACTTCACACCTGCCTCTCACAGCGATGGCAAACTATAGATCTTATCTTTTGGAGGGGCTTGGTCTCTTGGTCTATAGAAAGCACTTGGCGGGAGAGCTACTCGGGTTCATCAGGGGAGCGGCCCGTTTGAGCTCTTTTTCAACAAGTATCCAGAATCTTAGAAACATAGAACTTATCTTCAGATTGATGGCTAGTTTATTAGATTTACTCATCCCAAGAGCTTAGTAATAAAGAAGTCCAACCTTTCGAAAACAGGGCAAATACGAGTGTTGCGAAGGGTGCCAATTTAAGGCTAAAGAAAGTGCTGTTCTTGCTTCTGATTGAAATTCATATTATAGCCAGAATTTAGTCGATTATCAG
>Ga0316217_10001002_pt1 | contig 38347 bp, 18 predicted proteins | sample 1anoAmetaG_FD_203633 | JGI IMG/M metagenome (GOLD analysis project Ga0316217, IMG submission 203633) | Freshwater microbial communities from Trout Bog Lake, Wisconsin, USA - 1anoA | ecosystem: Environmental > Aquatic > Freshwater > Lake > Hypolimnion/Profundal zone | place: USA: Wisconsin...
AGGAAAGTGATCTCAACAGCGTCACTTTGAATCTTTTTGGGTATCAAGCCCCGTGTTGGCTGAAGCTGGCGCTGCGCCATTCCTTGTTGCCCGCTGAGGTGGAAAATCCACCTCCCCTTCATCCGGGGCAATCTGTTGATCTGGCGGGCTTTCTCACTTGGAAGGATGGGAGTCCGGTGCTGCGCGAGGCCCGTTGCCGCATGGCTGATGCGGAGCAAGCTGCTCTCGCGCCAACATCCGTCCCTGCTGCTATTTTCAGAGGCCGCGGGGAACCGGGCGGGACCGATATCGGGCAGATTATTTCCCAAATCGGAGGCTGGCGGGAAGAGAGCGACGCGCTGCAAGTTCGCGGCGTCGTGACCTTCGCCGGCCAGATTTCCGGGAAAGATTACACCGCAATCCAAGATGAGACAGCGGGGATTTTTATCGAGCTGCCGCGCGGCAGCTTGATGCTGCCGGCGTTACGCGTGGGCCAAATCGTGCAATTTGAAGGCCGTCGGAACGGAAAATCGTTCGAACCCGATTCCATGTCCATTATGGGCATGGGCCAGATGCCGAAGCCGGTCGTCCATCCTGAAGAATATGAAATGATGCAGCAGGGCGACGGCGATTGGATTCAGATGGATGGGATTGTGCAATCCATTGCCCACAATGGCGCGATGCAGGTTATGACCAAAGCCGGCTTTGTCACCGCCCGGGTGGGCCAGGCTTCCACGGATGCCCTGATGGACTATGTGAATGCCCTTGTGCGCATGCGTGGCGTGGCCTCGTGGAGTGGTGACAATGAACTGCAATTGCTCGTGCCGTCCCAGACCTTTATCGAAGTCCGGGAGCAGCCACCCGAAGACCCTTTCGTCATTCCGTCCATCCCGATTGCCAGTGTGACCCGGTTCAATAACAACTATGAGGAGGTGCACCGATTGAAGGTGGAGGGCGTGGTGACCTTTCGGCACGCGGGATTGGTTTTTGTGCAAGACGCCTCCGGAGCAGCCGCGCTACAAACTGCCGACGCGGCGGCGATGAACGAGGGGGATCTCATCAAGGCCGTCGGGTTCCCGCAGCGCGGGGCGAATTCCCCGATCTTGACCGAAGCTTTGCAGCAGAAACAGAGGCCCGGTTCCATGCCGTCGCCGATTCCCTGTTCCATGGCCGAAATCTTACAGGGCAAACGGGACGGGGCGTTTGTGCAGTTGAAAGCGATGGTGCTGGGACAACAACATCTATCGAGTGGCGACGCCATCTTGAATCTGGAAGCCGAGAACCGGGCCTTTCGGGCCACGCTCACGAAAGACCGCGGTCACTTGGCGGCCATTCCCGTCGGGAGCCTGGTGGAGGCCGCCGGCATTTGTTATGCCGAACGGGTTGAATCTCCCAGGTCAAAACTCGCCTTGGAAGATGAACCCATGATTGCCGCTTTCAATCTGCTCCTGCGCAAACCGGGCGATGTGGTCTTGCTGCAACGACCGCCGTGGTGGAATTGGAAACACACCGTCGCGGTGGTGGGTTGTCTGTTGCTGGTGCTGGCGGGCTCCCTGGGTTGGATTCACCTGTTGCGCCACCGGGTCGCCGAGCGCACTCGTGAATTGGAAATTGCGATGGCAAAATTGAAACAAGAAACTCAGGTGTCCGCAACCCTGGCGGAAAGACAACGCCTGGCGGGAGAAATCCATGACGGACTGGAGCAGGGATTGAGCGGCATCATGATGCAATTGAACGGAGTCACCTCCGCCTTGGAGGCAAAGCCCGACGAGGCCCGCGGTTTTTTGGAACTGGCTCGGAACATGGTTCGATTCAGCCATGCGGAGCTGCGGCACAGTCTGTTGAATTTGCAATCGCCCTTGCTCGCCAATGCGGACTTGGGGACCGCGCTGGCTGAAATCGCCAAACAAATGAAGAGCGGCCTCAATTGCACCGAGATCATTACCCAGGCCACCGGAACAGTCAGAGCCTTGCCGCCGGCCGTCGAAAATCATCTGTTCCGCATCGGCCAGGAGGCGATCAACAACGCGCTCAAGCATGCCCATGCCAAAACCATTGAAATCCATGTGTGCTACTCGGCGGAGTCCGTCCGGCTTTCGGTGCGCGATGATGGCGCGGGCTTTGACCAGACGGCGGTGCTGGCCGGGACCGTCGGCCAGCATCTTGGGTTGCGGAGCCTCCGGGATCGCGCCCGCAAGATGGGCGGACAATTAACCGTGGTTAGTGAACCGCAACGAGGCGCCGCCATTGAGGTGGTGGTGCCCTTGACCAAATCCCCGCCCCAAACCGCTTGATCCCCCGCCCCGAACCGCTCATCTCTATGACGCTTAAATCCAAAACCAAAATCCGAATCTTGATTGTGGAGGATCACATCCTGGTTCGCATGGGCCTGGTCACGGCCGCCAAAGTGGAACCTGACATTGTGGTGGTGGCGGAAGCTTTGGATGGCCGGGAAGCCGTCGAGCAATACCGCAAATACAAACCGGATGTCGTCATCATGGATCTGCGCTTGCCCGGCATGAACGGGATTGAAATCATGCAGGCGCTGCGGCAGGAATTCGGCCCGGTGCGCGTGCTGGTGCTGACCTCCTATGGGACCGAACAGGATATTCACCGGGCGATGCAGGCCGGCGCGTCCGGCTACCTGTTAAAGGATATGCCGTTGGATTGCCTCGCCGAGGCCATCCGTGCGGTTCATGCGGGAAAGCAGTATTTCCCGCCGGAGATCACCAATCGGTTGGCGACACAGGCCGCCCATTCGGAATTGACCGAGCGCGAATTGGCCGTCTTGGAATTGATCTCCGAAGGCAAAAGCAACAAGGAGGTTGGCGTTGCCTTGGGCATTGTGGAAGGCACGGTGAAAATCCACGTTACCAATCTGCTGGCAAAACTAGGCGTGATGGATCGCACTCAGGCGGTGACGACGGCGATCAAGCGCGGACTTTTGCAGATGAAATAGCCGGCACGGCTGGACGCCTTCAGGCCACGACGGCCATTGCAGCCAATCACCACTCGGGCGCAGATTGGGATTGATCGCATTGGTCAGCCGGGAATTCCCATTGGCGTCGAACTGGTTGATTGGTAACCGCTTGTCCCGCAACGGACTCAGCAAACCCGATTCCCGGCGAGCGGTACTGCCTGGCCCCCTTTTTGACCCCTGAACCTCGCGCAGCATCCAAAAAGTCATCAGCTACAGAAGCCCCGCCACCTTCGCATAATTTAGGGGTCCCTTTCTGATTGACAGAAGCCGATGGTTTTCAGTATTTTTAATGCGCTCTATAACGGCCAATAAAACGCCGGGCTCAAACCCTATGCAAACCATCACCAGGCTCAGCCATCTTTTTAAAAAACCACTTCCCCGTCGGCCGCGAACTTGGTGGCAGGCCCGGCAACAGAACCGCTTCATCGGTGCGCCCCCCTGTGCGCGAGAAGCACAGTTCCAGAACTCCGGGTTCGCGGTTATTATTGCCGAAATCTTGGAGAATATAAAATTCCGGGTTTGCAAAGTCCGGCAGGCAAAACCAGTACAAATTAAAAGGTCCAACATGATTCACGACAGCAGCGGTGTGTTTTTTTATTCGGCCCGGCGTACGTTGTTAGTGGCCTCGGCATGGTGCCTGGCGCTATTGACGGTTATGGACTGCAAGGGCAGCACGTTGACCTGGACGGGCAGCGGTGGCCCGAACAACGCAAATTGGACGAGCAGCACCAACTGGGGTCTCGTCGGCATTCCCGGCAACGGCGACACGCTGATTTTCCAAGGGACAATTGGACTCAAGAGCACAAACAACATTTCGAACCTCACGCTCAACCAGATTCGTTTTTTAGGCGGCGGCTTCAACGTGTACGGCAACGGCTTTATCCTGACCAACAGCCTGGTATGCACAAACTTTTCCGGGAGCATTAACATTTACAATAGTTTTACCAATGGAACGGGAAATCTACTCATCCTGACGAGCAATGGGGTCACGCTGACGCTTTACGGCAACCTTGCCGGTACGCAAGGGGTGACCAAGTCGGGTCTGGGCACACTGCTCTATCAATGTGCGGGCAACAACACCTACACCGGCACCACGCTAGTCGCCGCCGGCACCTTGCAACTCAATTGCAGCGGATTCAATGCCATCAGCGGGCCGCTGGTGATTGGTGACGGCACCGGCGCCAATAGTCCCACGGTACAATATCTTCAAGATGATGAAATGCAGCTTCTGCCATCGGTCGTCATTAATCTCAATGGCACGCTGAATTTGAATAATGAGAACGAAGAGTATTTCACAACGAACCTGACCTTGAGCGGCGGCACGATTGAAACCGGCGGCGGCACCGTGACGCTGTCGCCCAATACCACCATAAACATGCCAAACAATCTGGGCAACCAAATTACGGGAAATCTCAACACCGGCAGCGGCACGCTGACGATGCTGGGATTCGATTTATTGTCCATTTATGCGAACGTTAGCGGATTGGCGAATATTGCGATCAATGGAGATATCTACACCATTTGGTATGGAAATAATACGTATTCGGGCAATGTGACCAACAACGGCATCTTGCCTTTTGATCTCGCCAGTTCCACCGCCTTGGGCAATATCAACAACACCCTGACCCTGAATGGTAGTTCATTTGTCATACTTGAGGGAAGCGTGAATCTCGTCAATCAAACCGTGACCTTTAACAACACAAACATTTATAACTCGGAATATGGTTCCATTTACGCCTATGCCGGCAACAGTTCCTGGCAGGCCAATTTTGTGCTGGACGGCAACTGTGTGGCCAATGTTGCCACCAACTACACCTTGAACCTGAATGGGCCCATTAGCGGACCCGGTGGCGTCACTGACATTGGACCGGGCGCCTTGATTTATTCCGGTTCCACCGCAAACACGTATTCCGGCCTCACCACCGTTGACCTAGGGGAGTTGGACCTGGCCAAAAGCGGGGGTCTAGCCATCGCACCCTTCCACGCCGGTATCGTCATTGGGGACGGGACCAACGTCGCCACCGTGGTTTACAAGGGCAACTACCAACTCAATTCCATCGTCACGCCCGTGGTCGTCAATTATAACGCATCCCTGAATCTCAACGGATATTCGGATACAGTTTCACCGCTCACGCTGAATTCGGGAGTGGTGAACACCGCCGGAGGTCAATTGGGCTTGTACCAAGTCTATGACACCGGCTATAGTACGATCAACGGAACGATCGTGCCGACGCCCCTGACTGTTTCCAATAATGGCGATTTGACCATCAACGCCAACATTGTTCCGTATGGCGCCTACGGACTCACCTCGACCGGCCTGGGATCGCTGATCCTGACCGCCTCAAACTCCTTCACTGGCCCCACTGTGGTGCAGCAAGGTTTTGTCGTTCTGCAGAACTCCTGGGCCTTGGGCACCACCAACTCCCCGGTGGTGGTCAGCAATACCGCCACGTTGGAACTGGGCGGCGGAGTTTTTGTCACCAACAAACCGCTGGTCCTCAACGGTCCGGGAGCGCTGAGCGATTTTGGAGCACTGGACGTGGAGTCGGGCGTGAATGTTTGGGCCGGCCCCATTACCAACAACGCGAACAGCACGTTGGACGCGTGGACTAGCGGCTCGGAACTGCACATCAACGGTTCCATCAGCGGCCCGGGCGGCTTGGAATGCTTTGGTGTCGCCTTCGGCGGCAGCACACACTTCTTTGAAGGCCCGGCCTCTAATTCCTACGCGGGCCTGACGACCGTGGACGCAGGCAGCACCTTGGAACTGGCCAAACCTCTTGGGGTTACGTCCGTGCCGGGAAACGTGGTGGTCAATGGCGAACTGAGCTTGGGATCCAGTCTGCAATTAACCCCCACTGCTGATGTCCTGGTCAATGGAGGCGGATTATTTGCCTTTGGCACCAATTACGATTATTTCAACACACTGGATGGTTACGGCGGCGTGAACTTCGGCACCAACGGATTTCTGATTATCGGCGCGGCGGGCGGATCCAGCGAGTTTGACGGCTCCGTCTCCGGGACCGGCTATCCGGGTAGTTACACGATTTACAAATGGGGTACCGGCACGTTTGCCTTGACCGGCACCAACACCTATCTTAACGAAACCGTGGTGGCCGAAGGCGTGTTGATTGTGGACGGCCAGCAATTACAAAGCCCGGTCATCGTAGGCACCAGTGGCATCCTGACCGGATCGGGCGTCGTCGGCAGTATCACGAGCAGCGGCACGGTCGCCCCGGGCAATGGCGGTCCGGCCCTCTTAACGTGCAGCAACCTGACGTTCACTTCATCGGGGAGTTATCAGGTGGACATGACCGGACCCGTCCCCGGTTCGGGCTACGCCCAGTTGAACCCCATCAGTCCCACGCCCTCGAATATTCTGGGCAATGCCACCCTGCAGGTCGTGCCACATTTCACCTCGCCGGTCAGCATCGGTCAGCAGTTCACCATTATCAGCAACGCCACGGCCCACCCGTTCAACGGCATCTTCGCCGGCTTGCCCGAAGGCGCACAGTTCACGGCCAGCGGCTATACCTTCCGGATCAGTTACGTGGGCGGCACGGGCAATGATGTGGCGCTGACATTGGCAGGCGTGCCCAACAAAACGGTCACGCTCAACGCGGTCACCTGCGGCTGGTATGACAGCACCGGATTTCATACCAACAACAACATGAATTATCTGGCGGGGGGTTACGGCACGGGCCCATCTTACCGGGACTTCTTTGTCTTCAATGCGCCGGTTTCCACCAATGCCGTGGTCCACGCGGAATTGCTGGTGAATGACTATACGGTGCTGAACCCTGGCAATTCTGACACGTTCCTGTTGCGCAAGGTGGCCACCCCTATCCCCACCCTGATCGCAAGTTGGACCGGCCAAACCCCGATCTTCAACGACTTGGGCACCGGCGCGGTGTATGCCGTTCGGAGCATGGCCACGAATGAATCCGCGCAAGTCGCCATCATCCCGCTGAATGCGCAATTCATCAACGACATCACCGCCGCCAGCGGCGGACTGATCGCCTTGGGCGGATCGGTCGCCAATCTGGTCCCGGCCAACCCGGCGCCGCAATACGTCTTCGGCGCGAGCGCGGGCGTGGGCAGCGATGTGCGCTTGCGTTTGGTTTACGGCACCAATCAGGTCATCACTTCCGCCAGCCACGGCTGGTACGACAGCTCCGGCATCCACAATGCGGGCAGTCCCAACTATGCCGCGGGGTATTCTGACGGCGACACGTTTCGGGATTATTTCATGTTCAATCTGACCAACATTCCCGGCCAACTGGTGAACGCCCAACTTCTGGTCAACGCTTATGGAGTGGGCAGCACCAACAGCGCCCTGACGTTTCAGCTTTACGACGTGACCAATGCCATCACGCAATTGACCAACAACCAATCCAGCGCCACCGGCATCTTTGCCGACCTCGGCAGCGGCATGATCTATGGCGGCCGTGACATGTATACCAATGAATCCTACCAGACGGCCGCTATTCCGCTGGATGACGGCTTTCTCGCGGCGGCGCAAGCGGCCAACGGCGGCCCCATCGCGCTCGGCGGCGCCGTGACGAGCATCACCGGTTCCTCCGCCAACCAGGATGTGTTCGGGTTCAGTTCATCCAGTTCGCCGTCGGACGCGCAGCTGTGGCTGGGTTGTTATACCAGACCGGTGCAGCATCCCACTTTCTCCGGCGCGCCCCAGAATCTCGGTGGCGGATTGTGCCAATTCCACCTCGCGGGCACGGTCGGGATCACCAATGAAATCCAGGGCTCGTTTGATTTCCAGCGCTGGGATTACATCACCGATGTTCCGATGCCTGACGGCCACGGCACCTTCATTGCCACCAATAACAGCCTCGTGCCCTACCGGTTTTACCGCGCCGAACCGTTGCAGTAACCGGCGCCAAGATCGCCCGCTCCACGTCGCCGGTTCGCCTTCCGCGATGGGGACTGGATGCATAATTCCGGAAGCACCATTCAACCAGACGGCTCCAGTGAAACTGAGCCAGGCGGCAGACGCGCTTCATCGGTGCCCCCCTGTGCGCGAGACGCACAGTTGCCAAAAATCCGATTCCCGGCTACTATTCCACTAATCCTGAAGATTATCGTTTCTCAGGATTGAAGAGTCCGACAGCAAAGCGAAGTACAAATTGAAAGGTGGAATATGATTCACAAGAACAGCGGTGTGTGTCTTTATTTGGCGCAGCGTGGTTTTTTGGTGGCATCGGCATGGTGCCTGGCGCTGTTGACGGGTGTGAACTGCCAGGGCACTACGTGGGTGTGGACCGGCGGTGGGGGCGCCAACGCAAATTGGAATGACAGCGCCAACTGGGGTTCCGTCGGCATTCCTGGCAGCGGCGACACGGTGGTGTTTCAAGGCTCGTCGGGATTAAACAGCACCAACAATCTCACGAACCTCACGCTCAACCAAATTCATTTTATCAGCGGTGGGTTTAATATTTACGGCAACGCCTTGACGGTGACCAACAGCATCTTGGCCACCAATTTCTCCGGAAGTGTGGCCATTTATAATACCCTGACCAACGGACCCGCAACCTTGACCCTGTTGATCAGCAACAACATCACCCTGATCTTGTACGGGAATCTCAACGGCCCGGGGGGGGTGACCAAGGCGGGTTTGGGGACCGTAACCTACAATGGACCAGAGGATAACGATTACTATGGCACCACGCTGGTCAGCGCCGGCACATTGCAGTTGAACGTCAACGGAGCGAATGCCTTTTTGGGTCCACTGGTCATCGGTGACGGCACGGGCACGGGCTCCCCGGTCGTTCGAGATCTTCAATTCCAGGAGATTCCCGACTCAGGCTCCGTGACGATTAATCTCTCTGGTTTGCTGGATTTGAACAATTTCAATGAAACCATCGGCAGCCTGACGATGCAAGCCAGCACGGTGAACTTGCCTTCTGGAACCGGCACACTAACACTAAACGGAAATTTGACCACCACTGGTGCGGCGCCAATCATTTACGGCAATCTGGCCTTCAACACCACGCCGACCATCACCGTTGACGGCGGAAGCTTTCCCAGCTTTTTTATCATCGCCAGCATTTCCGATAATGGCCACGGACTGATTTTCACCAACCTCGTCCCTGGCATTGGCGAGCCCTTTGTGGATTTGGAGCGACCGAACACGATAACCGGGCCAATTGTTGTCAACAACATGTATCTTGAAGATGAATTCGGCGGGGCTCTGGGAGCCACCAATCCAGTCACCATCAATAACGGCACGCTCGATTTCGGATATTCAACTTACACGAACAAGACGCTGACGCTCGAAAATGGCTCCTCATTAGAGTCGGATGCAAACACCACTTGGGGCGGTCCGATCATTTTGGGCGGAAACACCTCGATTAGCTCATACTATGGTGGCCTGCTGGATCTGGCCGGCCCCATCACGGGCACGGGAAATATTTATGTCACGACTGAACCCGGTGCCAACTTTATGCTGGAGCTCTCCGGCAGCGCTCCCAATACCTTTGCCGGCGATCTTTACATGCAGTCGGGCACGCTCGAACTGGCCAAGGCCGCCTTTGATGGCGCCATTCCCAACAATGTGTTTTTGGGCGATGCCTCTGATTCGGCCACCAACCTCTATTTGGGATATAATCAGATCAGCAACAGCGGCACGGTGACCCTCAACGGTGGTTCGGTCATGAATTTAAACAACTACTGGGACGGCATCGGTTCCCTCGTATTAAGCAATGGTACGGTAACGATGGGCACAGGGTTTTTGAATATTTATTCACCAGCCACGATCGCGGCGCCAACCGGCGGTGGCGGGACGATCAGCGGAATTTTGGGTTTGGAGACCAATACCACCTTTTTGGCGACCGGTTCAATCACGGTTGCTGCCAGCGTTAACGGGGGTGGGAATCTCATCAAAAACGGCCCGGGTACGCTGTACCTGACGGCCTCCAATTCCTTCACGGGCGCGACCATTGTGCAGCAAGGTTATGTCCTCCTCCAGAACTCCTGGGGCTTGGGCGCCACCAACTCGCCGGTCGTGGTCAGTAACACCGCCACATTGGAACTGGGCGGGGCCATTTATGTGACCAACAAACCGTTGGTCCTCAACGGTCCGGGTGCGGCGAGTGATTTTGGAGCACTGGATGTGGAGTCGGGCGTCAATGTTTGGGCCGGGCCCATCACCAACAACGCCAATAGCACCCTGGACGCGTGGTATCTCGGGTCGGAATTGCAAATCAATGGTTCCATCAGCGGCCCGGGTGGCTTGGAATGTTTTGCCTCCCCCTCTGGCGGCGGCACCCACATCTTTGAAGGCGCGGCGGCCAATACCTACACAGGCCTGACCACCGTGGACGCGGGCTGCACGCTGGAACTGGCCAAAACGGTTGACGTTACGTCCGTGGCGGGAAACGTCGTGGTCAACGGCGAATTGGCCTTGGGATCTAGTTGGCAATTTGCGCTCGGTGCCGATGTCTTGATCAATACCGGCGGACTATTTTCTTTCGGGCCCAATGCCGACGAATTAAACACCCTGCGTGGTTACGGCAACGTGACTTTTGCCAAGTACGGCTATTTGCTCATCGGCGAACTGGGCGGCTCCAGTGAGTTTGACGGCACGATCTCCGGAACCGGCTATCCGGGCGGCGATACCATTTATAAATGGGGGAGCGGCACGTTTGCCTTGACGGGCACCAATACGTATCTTAATGCAACGGAGGTGGCCGGCGGCGTGCTGATCGTGGATGGCCGGCAATTGCAAAGCCCGGTCATCGTGGACAGCACCGCCATCCTGACCGGATCGGGCACCGTCGGCAGCATCACGAACTACGGCACGGTCGCCCCGGGCAATGGCGGTCCGGCCCTGTTGACATGCAGCAACCTGACGTTCACCTCATCGGGGAGTTATCAGGTGGACATGACCGGACCCGTCCCCGGTTCGGGCTATGCCCAATTGAACCCCATCAGTCCCACGCCCTCAAATATTCTGGGTAATGCCAGCCTGCAGGTCGCGCCGCATTTCACCGCGCCGGTCAGCATCGGCCAGCAGTTCACGATTATCAGCAACGCCACGGCCCATCCGTTCAACGGCACCTTCGCCGGCTTGCCCGAAGGCGCGCAGTTTACGGCCAACGGCTTTATCTTCAGCCTCAGTTACGCGGGCGGCACGGGCAATGATGTGGTCCTGACGTTGGTGGGTGTGCCCAGCAAGACGGTCACGCTCAACGCCGTCACCTCTGGCTGGTATGACAGCACCGGGTATCACACCAACATCAATCAGAATTATCTGGCGGGCGGGGTCGGCACAGGAGCATCGTACCGGGACTTCTTTGTGTTCAATGCGCCCGTCTCCACCAATGCCATTGTCCACGCTGAATTGCTGGTGAATGCCTATACGGTTCTTAACCCGAGCAATTCCGAAACTTTACTTTTGCGCAAGGTGGCCACGCCGATCCCCACGCTGATTGCAAGCTGGACCGGCCAAACGCCGATCTTCAACGACCTGGGCGCCGGCGCGGTGTATGCCGTTCGGAGCGTAGCCACGAATGAATCCGGGCAGGTGGCCATCATCCCGCTGAATGCGCAATTCATCAACGATATCACCGCCGCCAGCGGCGGTCAGATCGCCTTGGGCGGATCGGTGGCCAATCTGGACACGAACAACCCGGCCGCTCAATATGTCTTCGGCGCGAGTGCGGGTGCGGGCAGCGATGTGCGCTTGCGCCTGGTTTACGGCGCCGATCAGGTCCTCGCTTCCGCCAGTCACGGCTGGTACGACAGCGAAGGTTTCCACAATGCGGGTAACGCCAATTATGCCGCGGGGTATTCTGATGCCGATACGTTTCGGGATTATTTCATGTTTAATCTGACCAACCTTCCCGGCCAGTTGGTCAACGCCCAACTTCTGCTCAACGCCTATCAAGTGAGTAGCACCAACGGACCCCTGACGTTTCAGCTTTACGACGTGACCAATGCGATTACGCAATTGACCAACACCCAATCCAGTGCCACCGGCATCTTCGCGGACCTCGGCAGTGGCATGATTTATGGCGGCCGTGACATCTATACTAATGAATCCTTCAATACCGCCGCCATTCCGCTGGACGATGGTTTTCTCACGGCGGAACAAGCGGCCACCGGCGGCCCCATCGCACTGGGCGGAGCCGTGACCAGCCTCGCCGGTTCAACCGCCAATCAGTATGTGTTTGGGTCGAGTCCAACAACTTCGCCGCCCTCGGACGCGCAATTGTGGCTGGGTTACTATACCCGACCAGTAGTGCATTCCACTTTTTCTGGTGCGCCCCAGAATCTCGGTGTCGGATTGTACCAATTCAACCTCACGGGAACAGCCGGTGTCACCAATGAAATCCAGGGCTCGTTTGATTTCCAACGGTGGGATTACATCACCGATGTGCCGATGACTGACGGCCATGGAACATTCATCAGCACAAATAACAGCGTGCTGCCCTACCGGTTTTACCGCGCCGAGCCGTTGCAGTAACCAAGCGCAGCCAATCACTACACAGGTTGGCTGAGCTTGCGAGGTCAGTAGTGGTGAAACACGCTGGCCAGCAGCAGCAGTTCGGGATGCGCCGCCGAGAGTTTGGGCAGCACCACCCGGATGCGCGAACGATAAGCCGCAAGTTTCTCGGTCAGGGGCCGCAGATTTTCCACCTTGTCCCAGTGCAGCTTGTTCAGATCGAGCACCAGACGATTTTTGCTCCGGTCCAATGACTCACGCAGACGCTGGGCCAGGCTCTCGGCATCCGAGGAGGAAAGCGCGCCTTCCAGGCGCATCCAGACTTGTTGTTTGGCGTGCTGCAGCTCGACCTGGACGGAAAAGTTCGGGACGGGATGCTTTTTCTGGAATTGTTCCCAGAGCTCAAAGGCGCTCCAGCTCTTTTCGGGCAGGCGGTAGGTCGTGCGCTGCAATTTCGGATGTTGGAAATAATCGAACCGCAAAGTGAATCCCGTCCACAGCGCGGCCCCCACGGCCAGGAGGGACTTGCATTGTTGGGCGCGGGTCGGCTGGCCCAGTTCCGCCCGAATGCGCTGTTCCAGCTCGCCGATCCATTGGCGCACGGCCGCATTCGGCCCCAGCAGCCGGCCGGCCAGAAACACCGGATACGCAAAACGCAGCTCCTCCGCGTAATATTGTGCCTTCTGCCGCAAGACCGGACTGGGCGAATCCTTGAGTTTCAGGTAGCCAAGGAAACGGGTTTCCAGCACGCGGTAAATGCTGGGGCCGAGCCGTTGAAAATCCTGCTCGAAACACCAGTTCTGGAGGCCTTCAATCTCCGCAGGCGAGAGCGTCGGATGCTTGATCATGGTGCGAAATCCGTCCGCGCGCCGGTAAAACAAGTCCTTGTCCGTCGTGTATACGTCCTGCAACAAATTCTCCTTGATGATCCGCTCGTAAAAGGGCGTGCCGGGCACCGGGCCGTAAATCAAAAACTGCGCCAGCGCGGGCTTGAGCCGCATCAACCCGTCCAACTCCTGCGCGATGATTTCCGGGGTCTGATAATCAAACCCGACAATCATGGAGGTCAGCACGGTGATGCCATGTTCGCGGAACTCGGTCAGGATTTCCTCCACCGGCCGGCCTTGCTGTTTGGCATAATTCGAACGGGTGCCTTCGTAACCAATCCAAAAGCCGTCAATGCCCATCTCCAGGATTTCCTCGACGGTGAACTGGCTGATGGCCTTGATGCTGGAAAAGGCGAAAATCGAGGGCTTCTTGCCGCCTCGCACAACGCACTCGCGAAATTCCAAGGCGCGCTTTTTGTTGAGCAGAAAATCCTCGTCCAGAATCAGGAAGACCAGGCTGGGATCCAGGTCGAAATAGCGTTCCACGACCTGGTAAATATCGCGCCCGGTGGGCAGCAGCTTGATGTGCTTGCGCGCAAAGAAATGGGACGTGCAGCAGAAATCGCAGCCGTTGGGACAGCCCAGGCCCGCGAAGATCTTGCCCGTGCCGGACACTTTCCAGCCGAACACTTTCAGCCAGCTGACAATCAGCGGATGTTTGTAGGGCATCGGAATTTCCGGCTCGCCCAGCAGCCGGCGGAAATACCCCACCCCTTCTTCGCGGCAAATAAAGTCCGCGTAAGGCTTGAGCACGTCATCCTTCAACACCGTCCCGTAACCACCCAGGACAATCTTGCTGTTCGGCGCGTATTGGCGAATCAAGGCGACGACCTCCTTCATTTTGTGCATCAGGGCCATGATGAAGGTGATGCCCACGTAATCGTAGCCCTTGCGAAGTTCCTTGATCAATTCGCGCTTGGAGGGGTATTGCAGCACCACGGCCGGCGTATCGAGATTCTCGGCAATGTACTCCAGACCGAACTGGACGTTCACCGTGCGCGGACTGAAAATGCCCTGCGCCCGCGTGACTTGGCGGTAAAGCAGTTCATAGCCGACGGAGGCCGCATCCCCTTGCTGTGGGCCCATCGGGCGGCAGACACTGGTCAACAATACTTTTTTACTCATAAAATTGGAACGGGAACCTTTCCAGGCAGGATGGAATCGTGGCTCGGAAACTCGAAATGAGACGAGATGGAACGGTCGCAACTCAGCCTGCAACAATAAACACCCAACACGGCGTTTGGTCAAAGAATTAATTGCCGGATTGAATGCCAAACCTCCGCTGTCCGGTGGCTGGCAAATTCTGTGCGGCGAGACATCGAGTCCATGGATCTTTCCGCCAATAAGCCTTGGACAGCGGTGGTTTGAAGGCTTAGGTTGCCCCATCAGGAATAACGCCGACTCGGTTCCGGATCTGGTGCTGCCAAAAGAAAACGCGATGGCTTGCGTGGGAATCAATATTGGCGCGCTCACGGTCAAGGTGGTGGCGCTGCGCGGTGGCGACAAGGTCGCCCAAGTCCGGCCGCACCTGGGCCGGCCGCTGGAGGTGCTCACCGCCATTCTCGCCGGCCCCGATTTTGCCAGCGCCGCATTTTTCGGGGTGTCCGGCCATCGGGGCCACCTTTCGGAAGTGGCCGCCATCCAGCGGGCGTTGCGCGAGCTACCCGGGAGTTTCGACGCGGTGGTTTCGTTGGGCGGCGAGACATTTCTGGCTTATCTGGTCACCCATCAAAGGATCATCAACGTGCTCGCGCACAACCAATGCGCCGCCGGCAGCGGCGAGTTTTTTGTGCAGCAGATTGGCCGGATGGGGCTCAGCCTCGAGGAAGCCATCCGGCGTTCGTTTGCGGGCCGGGTGGTGCCCCTGGCTTCCCGCTGCTCGGTACACTGCAAATCCGACATCACCCACAAGCTCAACCGGAATGAGGCCGCGCCGGAGGACATTTTGCACACGCTGCACGACAGTATGGCGGGCAAGGTGATCGCGCTTTTGGAGAAAGGCCAGCGCGAGTTCCAGCGGGTGCTCTTGATCGGCGGCATGACCCGCAACGCCGCCATGCTGGCGGCTTTGCGCCAGCAGCAACCCGGCATTCAGTTTGTGGTGCTGCCGGAGAGTCCGTGGTTGGAGGCGTGGGGCAGCGCCTTGTTGACGCAAGACGAACCGCTTTACCCGTCGCCCCAGCTTTCTGTTCAGCCCGGCTTCGGTCAGCTCCCGCCGCTGCCTCTCCACACCCGCTTGGTGCAAGTCATCGCCGCCCCGCCGCGGCCGCTGGCGCCGGATGGCCCGCTGGTGCTGGGCGTGGATGCGGGCTCCACCACCACCAAGGCGGTGGGGCTCGATCCGGCGACCTCCCTGATTGTGGCCGCCCATTACACCCGCACGCGCGGCGATCCCGTGGTGGCGGCGCGCGAGTGCCTCCACGCCCTGGCGGCGCAAGTGGGCAACCGACCGGTGGGGCTCGTCGCCACCACGGGTTCCGCGCGGGAATTGGTGGGAGCCTACCTCGGCACCGAACACGTCTTTAACGAAATCTCGGCGCAGGCGGCCGGAGCCATCCATTTCGATGCGGAGGTGGACACGATTTTTGAGATCGGCGGTCAAGACGCAAAGTATATTCATCTCCGCAACGGCGTGCCGATTGACTACGCCATGAACAACGCGTGTTCCGCCGGCACGGGCTCTTTTCTCGAGGAAAGCGCCTTGGGCGACCTGGGCATCGCCGTCGCGGACATCGCGGAGATCGCCTTGGCCGCGCCGGCCCCCGTGCAATTCAAAGCCACGTGCGCAGCCTTCATCAACTCGGATATCCGCCTCGCCCAGCAGGAAGGGTGTGCTCGGGAAAACATTGTCGCCGGGCTGGTTTATGCCATTGCCGCCAATTATCTCACCAAGGTCAAAGGCCAGCGGCCGATTGGAAAAAAGATTGTCCTGCAAGGCGGTGTGGCGCTGAACCGCGCGCTTGGGAACGCCTTTGCCCACTACCTGGGCCGGCCGGTGGTGATTCCACCACAGCCGGAATTGCTCGGCGCGTTGGGCGCCGCGTTGCTGGCTCTGGACCGGACGAAAATGCAATCCACGCCGACGTCCCCGGAAATAGACCTCAAACCGGCGGCGACCCCGGCCACCGCGCGGCGGTTGCTGGATTTGGCGACGCCCGAACTGAAGCTCGTCAGTCGGTTCACTTGCCGCGCCTGCAAGTTGTATTGCAGCATTGACCGCTTCGAGGTGGCCGGCCGGCGCTTCCCGTTTGGCGGCCGTTGCAGCCTGTACGAGAATGTCTGGAAGCGCCAGGCCCGCATCCCAGCCGCGGCCGACTTGGTCGCGCAGCGGGCCGGGTTGCTCATGGGTGGCGCCAGGGCCAAACCCCATGGCGGCCAGCCGCGCATCGGCCTGCCCCGGGCGCTGACCACGCACTCGCTGCACCCGCTTTATGCAACGTTCTTTGACCGCCTGGGCCTGGACCTGGTGTTGTCCGAAGTGGACCCGCGCGGCGAATTGAAAGCCAACTCCGGCTTTTGCTTCCCGGCGCAAATTGCGCATGGCGCGGTGCTGGATCTGGCCCGGCGCGGCCTGGATCTGGTGTTCCTGCCGCATGTGACGCGGATGCCGCAGCCCAACGACTGCCGCGATTCCTATCTTTGTCCGATCACCCAAGCCGGCCCGTATTTTTTGGCGAAGGCCTTTCCCAAAATCCGTTTCCTTTCTCCGGTGCTGGATTTTGCCCATGGCTACGCCGCCAGTCCGGCGCTCCTGGATCTGGCCGTGCGCGAGTTGGGGACGCCGCGCGGGCTGGCGGAACAGGCATGGGCGGCGGCGGTGCGCGCCCAGACGGAAGTGGAAAGCGCGCTGCATCACTTGGGCCAGGCGGCCTTGGCGCGAGCCATCGCAGAGGGAAAGCCGGCAATCCTGCTCGCCGGCCACAGCTACAATGCCTTCGCCCCGGAAGCGTCGCAATCGGTCGGCAAAAAACTGGCCAGCATGGGGGTCACGGTGATCCCGGCCGACTGTCTGGCGCCAGTGGGGACAGGGCCCACATCGTGGCACTTTGCCAATCAAATCCTCAACGCCACCACGCTCGCCCGCGAACACCCCAATCTGTTCCTGCTGTGCGTGAGCAACTTTAGCTGCACCATTGACGCGTTTACGCAGGCGAAGCTGGGTTCCGAGCTGGGCGCCAAGCCCTATCTGATTCTGGAGATTGACGCCCACACCGCCGACGCCGGCGTGCAGACGCGTTTGGAAGCGTTTCTCGACATTATCCGGAATCATCAGGCCGGAGAAACGGCGCGGGCCCGCTCCTTCATCCCGTGCCGGCTGGCCTCCGGCGGTTGCGTCGTCCGGTCGGATGGCGCAACGGTGGCGATCACTGATCCGCGCGTGCGCATTGTCATTCCCAACTTTTCGCAGATCCACACGCAGGCACTGGCCATGGTGGCGCGCTGGCTGGGGTTGCACCCGGCGGCGGTGGCCCCGCTGGAGCGAAGCCAGATTGATCGGGGTCTCCAACAGACTTCCGGCCGCGAATGTCTGCCCCTGCCCATCTGCCTGGGACAACTGCTGCAAGCCATTGATCGCCGCCAGCCCGGCGAGATCCTGGGGTTCTTCATGGTGCGCGGCGGCGCGCCCTGCGTGGTGGATTCCTACCTGGACTACTTTGAACGATTTATTGCCGAGCACCGCTTGCCGGACGTTTTCATGTTTGATCTGCGGGCAGAGAACGCCTACTGCGGCCTCGGCCTGCCGGACTTGACGCGGAACTTGTCCGCAGCGGTGCCGGTGGCCGATCTCCTCGTGGAAATCGAGCACGTCCTCCGGGTCGTGGGCGCCGACGGCAGCCGCGACCAACTGGTGCGAGCGTGGGAGCGATTGGCGACGACTGCGGGCACTTTTGGCCAGTTTCAGGCCCAACTCCCGGTCTTTATTGATCAATTAACCGCCCTGCCCCGCACGCGCGATCCCCTGGGCTGCCCGCGGATTGCGGTCACGGGCGATTTTTTCACGCGGTTCAGCCCGTTTTTCATGGCCGGCATCGCCGAACTTTACGCCCAACGCGGCATCATTCTCAAACCGGTGGACATGAGCGACCTGCTCCTCTACGCCGCCTATCAAGGTGTGGCCGGCGCCGCCCAAGACTGGGGCATGAAACCCGGCGCCGGCGCCTTGGCCAAAGCTTGCACCAGAATCTTCCAACCGGACGGCAAGGAGTATTTGCAGCACTGGTTGCGCTACCAAGCCGAGAGCAAAGCCGACGCCTATTACCGCAGCCTTTTCCGTAAAACCGGCCTGCTCGTGGGCGACACCAACAAAATCCCCGGACAAATTGAAAAGGCCTCCGAACATGTGTCCCCCGCGCTTTGCGGCGAGGTCATTCCGACTGTTGGCAAGGGCTTGGAGGCCGCCAGCTTGGGGTACGACGGACTGATCGTCATTGGGCCCTTCAATTGTCTGCCCTATCGCATCTCCGAAGCCCTCCTCAAGCCGCTCAGCATCCAGCACGGCATGCCCATCCTCACCTACGAGAGCGACGGTTACGCGGTGGCGCCGTCGTTCGTTCGGCAGGTGGAGGTACACATCCAGCAGGTATTGGATCGCGCCGCCCAACACCACGCGCCGGCTCAAGTGGCCGGCAACGGGTTGACCGGGTTGTTCAAATCGGTCCGCAACGGCAGACGCGTCCGATTTTCGCCCTGATCCGTTGGCCTAACGAAATAAAGCACGCAGTGCTGACTTCACGACTTTGACTTCAAAAACCTGCCCGAATCAACTTGCCGTTGCCACTGATTCTGCCATAATAGCTCCCCTTCGCTGTCGCAGGGCAGCAGACGTAGGACGTTGATTTTATTGGTGGCCGATGTGGCGGAATTGGCAGACGCGCCAGACTCAAAATCTGGTATCCGTGAGGATGTGTGGGTTCGATTCCCTCCGTCGGCACCATTTAAAATCCAAGGTGTGAATCTCCGGCGATTATGTCCGGAATGGGGGAAATTGGCCGAAATTGGCGCAATTAGACGCAAAATCAACTACTTACGTAAGTTTTGGGCGCGCCTGGATGTCCGGTTTGCCTTCACATGTCCGGAATAGGGGTGCAAGGGATAATCCTCAATAGAATCAAGCCCTTGCACGTCAAACCGGACAAAATCACCGTGGATCAAAAGGGGTGCAAGGTGCAAGGGGTTTTCCGGCGTTCAAGTGTCCAACAATTGGACTGGCTTCAAAGTTTGCGGCGGGATAAAGCCTGAATAACGGATCATTAAATGGGGGTTAAGGTGTCTGTGAGCGGCCACGATCCGGCCAAAGTGGCCGGACAACATGGCCACCGGCCGCGCTTCCGGCCCGCGTGGCCCAGGGGGTCCGTCCAAGGTGGCCGGATCGTCCGCACTGGCGACCTTGGCGAGCACAAAAAAGGCCGGCCAGGGGAGCCCGGCCGGCCTGATCTTCGGAGTCAGTTTCAATCAGGGAAGAATAATCAGTTTGGACCGGGCCTGCTTCAAGCTTGCCGATACTTGGTCTGTTTGTGATTGAGCCCTGGCTATCGCATCTTGCGCGCTCTGGCGGATTGTATCGTTGGTAATCGATCCACTTGCGAGGATGAATTGGACCGTCGAATATTGACACTCATTCACCTCTAGCGATCGTTCCGCCAGAAGAAATAAAGTCTCCGTGCAATTTGTTGAGGAGTTCACCAGCGCACGGACCAGCTTTTCAAGCTCCGCGACGCGGGTTTCTAGGTTTTCTTGGCTCATATTTTTAAATGGTGGTTTGCGCCGGCCGGCGCGGCCAGCCGGCGAGGTTGTCGTTCAGTTGGCCGACTTCGAAAATGGATCGCCCGTGATTCTCTGGCGAATGAGCCTCGAGGCATCCTCAAGTTTTTGAGCCGATTCAAGGCATTCAAGATCGTTCAATCCTTCCATTGCAAGGTCCGCACATTCGATGGCGATTGGACTGTATAGTTCAACGGGAGCGTTTGGCGCCAGCGGTATAAAAACCCGTGTTTTCATGATGCCACCTCCGTTGCACGATTTGCGCCGGCCAGCGGGGGAAACTTCGGCGTGCGCTCTGAATCCGTATATAAAACCGCAACCAAGCTCTCCTTGACATCGTTGGAAATATACCGAAGGCCGGTAAAATCATGGTATGTAGCGAAATCGTCATCCAAATCTTCAGCGATTTCTTCAGCGATTTTGCTAATGAGTAAGTCAATCAAAGTCATTGCTTTCAAGATTGCCGATTCCAAATCCCATTCCGAGCGCTTGGGGCCGGACAATTTTTCACGGATGGCCTGTGCCACAATTTCACCGGCCGTCAGGCCCCTGAATGGCAGCCGGGTTTTGGCCGCGCACAAGTCAAAAAATTCCTGTTCGGTAATAGGAACTTTGGAAACCGGCACCTTTCTTTTGCGGTCATAAATTGCTAAGCAAGATGTCAGGCAGTTGTCATCAGGAAGGGCGAAGTTGTCAGACCGTGCGCCTTGTTTGCTTCCCGGCTCTGGCTGGGGAGTGGTTACGGTTCGGGCTTGCGAAGACGGCCCTTTTTTGTCACCGTTCCGGTGGACTTGAATAGTGTTTTTCATAACAGGATTGCATGTTTCGGGTCTTTTGCTCTGGCTGCGCGCTAACGCTGCCAGGGCTTTTTAATGTTGACGCTCTTGCTGCTCGACCCATTGAAGCAACCGGAGCGTGGTTTCTCCGCCTGGCTCTCTATCGCCAGACAGCCATTGTGAAACCTGAACCAAGGAAACGCCCAAGAAATTTGCCAACTCGGACTTTTTTCCCCGCTGGCAGGTCGATGTTTCTAAGCGCTTCAACAGGCTTGGAAGCTTGGGTTTCACGCCCGCCACATTAACGGATTCGGAAACCTTCGTCAACTCTTTTTTTGGGGGCTTCGGCTGCCTGACGATATTTTCACCCGGATTCCTGTGGTTTCCCAACTCCCAATCCCGTTCAAACTTTGCCAGGGTTCGCACCAACACGGCCAAGAGTTTTAACTTGCCTGGCTGTGGAAGTTCGGAAAACAGTTCATCAAAATGGCTGCGGAGTCCTTCGGCAATCCTGGCGACAGACGCTTCATCTTTTGCGGTTGCCTCCCCGGCCATGATGGCAGACAGGGCGAAGAAATAAAAATCCTCGCGCCCTCGCGCTCTTGCTTCAAATTCTGGCGTAACCGCTTTTGAAAGCAGTTCTGAATCATTGATTTCAGGGGATAAAGTTGAGATTAAACCGGCACACGGTTTCATTCTACCCTTGCCGTGGGCAAGCCAAATTAGGTTGATGTCAAACGTGGCGCTGATTTTATCCGCAACCGATACCACCAAAGGCGTGCGGCCATATTCCACGCTTGCGATCCGATCCAAAGAGACGCCCAAAGCTTTAGCGAAGGCAGGCTTTGAAAGCTGGCTGTGAAATCGGACCATGCGAACACGCTTGGCGATCTCACGCTCATTTTGATCCACACGCCCGCTGGGTTTAGGCATGACCAAGGATACAAAACTAAGGAATAGTGAAAACGTTTTTACTGTTGACAAGTCCCATGAATCATGGGACTTTGTCCCTGTGACAAACAGTCATACAGGCATAAAGATCGGCGGCAAAGGCGAGGTGCGCCTATCACAAACTGACGCGGCGCGCACCTTGCGTGTCTCTCGCGAGCATCTAAACCGCGTGCTTCATGGCAAATGGAAAAGCCCCTCGCTTCTGGCTCGTTACAACGATTTGATCACCGTCCACCAACAATCTCCAAACCCCACCCCCCACGACCATGACTAAAAATGCAACCGCCAGTCCCGAACTAATCGGCAACCAGAAGCGCTGGGTTGATCTGATCCGAATTCCACCGCAAGAAAAGAACTTCAGGAGCGCGCAGGCCGAAATTCGCAACATCGAACGCTTGCCGGGATGGCGCAAACCGTCCCTGATCCCTGTCCGCAACATCACCGACCAGTCCGTGGTGTTTAACGACATCAGCCTGGCCCCCGGCGAGGTTACTGCCGTGTTTGAATGGGACCTGGCCGCGTTAACGCGGTTTTTGGCCAGGATCACGCGCAAAGAAGCCGCCGCCGCGCCCGAACCGACCGCGCCGCCGCGCGCCAGGAAAAACCCGGCTCGGGACCAACTCAAAGCGTACCTTGCCAGTGAGCCGGAACCGGATCCGGGCCCCGTCGCCATCCCCGAGCCCGAACCGCCCGCACCGGTGCAGCAAATCAGGCTGGCCATTATCTCTTCAATTGCCGCAGTAAACGGTCTGATTGCGGACATGGCCGGCAACAACCGCGAATTTGCCGAATTGAACCGTCTGGCCAGCGCCGCCCAGGAAGAGCTGAGGCGCGCCGCTTCGCTGGACATCCCCCTGGCGGAAGCCAGGCGGAAAATCAACGAGGCAAATCTCACCTTGAATTTAGTCGCGGCCCGGCGCGATAAATTCTCCGAACCACAAGCGGCGTTGCTTGAAAAACTGTGCCTCGAGGTTCGTTCCTTGTCTGCCGCGTGGGATTCTGCCATTCAAGCCGCTCAGCAGAACATCGAAAGAAAGATTTTCACCGACGCGGCTTTCCTGTTCGGTGGCAGCCAGGCCGAAGCAAAGCGCTACTGGAAGAACCGCGACATGCACTCGTTGCCGGTCTTCGAGGGCGTCAATGCCGCCATGTATTCGAGCGAGGCATTGTGTCGGTTGGATCAGATGCCGGAACATCAAACCATTTCCGCCGCAAAACATTTTGTGGCCCACATCGAACGGAACGCCCCGGCGCTGGGCGTTGAATTGAAACTCAACCGATAATCCCGCAGCCATGTCAATCCTACGCCGCGAAATCCACCCCCAAGTCAAAGTCATTGACGAGAGGCAGGGCGTCGTCGAATACATCGCCAGCAATGAAACCCTCGACGCCCACAACGAAATCGTGCGCGCCGACGGCTGGCTCTTTGACGATTTTTCCAAGAACGCGCCGTTCGTTGACTCGCACAATTACGAGTCGGTCGGTTGCTGCCTTGGCAAAGTGCTGGATTTCAAAGTCCAGAAAAAGCAGCTTGTCGAAACCGTGAAGTGGGCCATTGACGCCGGCCTGCCGGAGGATCACCTGGCTAACATCGGTTTCAAGCTGACCGCCGCCGGCTACCTCAAAGCTGTCAGCGTGGGTTTCATGCCCGTCAACTACGTCACGCCCTACGACCGCAACCAGGACGCATGGCGGGAGCAATGCGAAGATCTTGGCCTCAATCCCGACGAATCCATGTGCCGCTGCATCTACGTGCAGCAACAGCAAAAGGAACTGAGCGCCTGCATTATCGGGGCCAACCCGGACGCCGTGACCCGCGCCTACAAGGCCGGCATTCTGGACGATGCCATTGCTGGCAAACTGGCCCAACGGTTCCCCGAATTTGGCCGCAAAATTGAGCGCGCAGCCGCGCCAACTCGGCGCACCGCTTATTCGTTTTCGTCCGGAAAATCCTCCAACGCCGTGAATGAAATGATTGTCGCTTTAGGCGGCAAGCCCACGCCCGCCGACCCACAACCCAAAACCCGTTCCCATATGATAAACCAAACCCAAATCACTGATTTTTCCCGCACTTGCGAGCAAGTCCGCGACGCCTTCAAAAAACTTGAATGTGTGCGCGGCCACGGCGGCAACCAAACTGAAATTGAACAGGCCGTGCGCGCGGCGTTTACCGCGATGGAAAATGAGCGCAAGCATTCCTTTGGGGATCCGGTGGTGCGTTATCTCAACGCCAAATCGGAACGCCGGTTTTTCTGGAACGGGGTATTTCGCATTCTTGCCGGGAAAATCCAGGCCGAATCTCGCGAGTTTGCAACCGTACAGCGCGCCGTGTCCGGCATTCTGCCCACCGACACATTTGGCGGGACACTGCTCGAAAACATTCCCGTGGCGGATGAGGTTTGGGACCTGGTCATGGAATATGGCGCTTACAAACGGCTTGGTTTGCGCCGGATGGTTGGCGCTTTCACCATCTTCCCGCAAATGACATCTTACCCCAACGCCGTGTTTATCACGCCGGATCAGCAGGGGCAAACCACCATCCCGGAGGACACTTCGCTGTTGGGATCATTCACCACGCCGCAGGCCAACACCATTGCCACGCTGATTACTTGCAGCAAGGCCTGGCTTGACGACGAAAGGGTGGATTTGTCAGAAGTGCTGCTCACCAAGATGGCCCTGGCCCTGGCCGGCCGCATTGACTACGGATGCTTCCAGGGCAATGGCAACGATGACCAAAACAACGGCGAGACAACCGGCTTATTTTTGGATCAAACCGTTAAGGCGTACCAAACCGACGCGGGCCGCCCGCAGATCAGCCAGCTAATTCGCCAGGATTTCGTCAATGTCACCGCGCTAGTTGCTCCCGCCGCGTTACAACGCATGGAAACCTTGCCGCCGCGCTGGTACATCTCCCCGGTTCTAATCCCGCAACTCCTCGCACTTTGGGATGACCAGGCCAAACACTATTTGCTCAAAACCCCTGCTGAGACCGGCGGCGAATGGCTGTTGGTTGGCTTTCCCGTGACATGGGCCACACAGGCCCCCAGCGCCGTCACGCCGTTGTCCAAGATTGCGGTCTTTGGCAATCCCGACGCCTACCTGGTCGCCCTTCACGATCAATTCGAGATTACCATGTCCACGGATTCACCGTCAGCCATGCAAAACATTGCCGTGCAATTCCGGGCTCTCGCGCGCGGGCGTAGCATGATGAGAAACAGCGCCGGCTTTGCCACGCTTCAACTGGCGTAACGGAATAATAAAATTCGCAGTCCCATCACCAACATTCAACCCCCTCAATCCCATGAAAAAACTCCGATCCCATTTCCTTTTATGCTGCGCGGCCGTTGCGTTATCGTTCGTGCTGATCAATTCAGTTCACGCGCAGTTGCCCGTCCTATACTATATTGACCCGATGGAAGACGGGCAGGGCATCAAAGTTTTTGAGTATTCCAACCACACCTTTCAAACCCTCGGAGACTTCAATTTTCAGAACACCTTGCACGCGGCCGCATTTGCCGGCAACGCTGGTCCGTTGACTAACCTGCCTTCCACGGCCATCACGGTTTTCACAAACACAACCCCGCCCGCAAGCACGAATGCCCCGGTTGGCTGGTTTACCATTACCGACACCAACGGGGTGAGCTATCGCATTGCCCTCTATAGGTGATTCGAATGAATCAGGGATCCTCAAATCGTTTTTCAGGTGCAGAACTGCAAAGCGTTGCGGGCTTCTGGCAAAAGCCCGCAACGGCTCCTGTTTTGCCCGCTCATGCGGGCGCACGGAGGGCAAACCGGTCAGGGTTTCCCCGTTCAAGCGGCGGGGTGGCAAAAACCACCCCGTCGCCTTCCTGATTTTTTATGAACGCTTCTGACCAAGCCTCGAATCCAACTTCCAACTGGCAGGCCGAGCGTGCCAAAACTCTGCAACGCGCCTGCCTCTCCATCCGGGCGGCCATTCAGCGCGGCGAGCCCATCGGCCGGTCCATCCACCGCGTCGCCAAGTGTTACCACGGGCGGCCCTTCAAGTCCGATCCGGCTCGATGCCTGGCTTTGTCGTCAAAGACGCTTCGCCGACATTGGGATTTATGGCGGCGCAATGGCGAATTGCCGGCGGCCTTCAAATTGAAGTCCTCGGCCCGGCCATCGGCCATGAAGGCACATGTCCTAATCCGTTTTGTTAATTTCTGCGCCGCGGCACGCCATAAGTCAATGCGCGCCGCCTGGCTTGAATTTTCCTCCCGGCCTGGCTTTGTTGGGCAGCCGGGGGAAAAGAATTGTCGTATGCCTAACTACGACATGGCGCGCCGTGGGTTCCCAGTCGCCGACTTCCGCTTTATGCAAGGCCGATTGAAGGCAATCCAATCCGCGCAAATTGACCTGGCAAAAATGCGCCTCGGTTTGGAGACCCTCATTCGCGAGCGCCAGTCAGACCAGGCGTCCCGCCGCCGGATTCACCAGCGGTCGGATTATCAAATCTAGCCCACCATGTCCCCATCCCTGATTAAAATTGATGCCGCCGCCGCCGTCTTGGGCAAGTCAGCGCCGCAAATATTTGACTTGCTGGAAGGTGGCAGCCTGTCCGAAGCCGGTTTGTTGTGGGTCTTCAATCTGGCACACAACCGGGCAGGCACCCGGCGGGACTTGCGCCTCTGGCTGCCCGAATTAAAAGCGTGCGTTGCTGGCCAGCCCCGCCAATACCACAGCCAGGACATTCGCCAGACCCTTGCCCAAATCCTGCCAGGCAACCGCCAGCGCTTCAATGCCGGCGACGTTGACTGCCTTTTCCAAATCCGCCCCCGCACGCGCCTGGACTTTGGCACGGAACTGCCAGGCTACCGGGTTGCCGGCCGGACTATCTACGCCCGGTCGGCCCTGGAATCGTTCCTTATCCGTCGCTGGCTCGGTGCGGCAACCGGGAGGGTCGGCCATGACTGAAACCCGCAAAGCCAATTTGCCCTATAAGGCGTTTTCCGGAGCGCCCACCCCTCAAGGTGGCGGATTGCCCACAAAGGCACCCATTAAGTCCATTAAATCACTTTTAAGAGTGGTCTGGTGCGTGTTGCTTTCGGTCCTTGAAGCTTTTAAACCCCGTTTTTGCCTTTTGCCGGTGTTGCCGGTCAAAATAGCCATCCGCCGGGCCAAATCAGCAAACCCAAGGTTTAGTCATGTCTGACAACTCCCAAGACCTAAAAATTCACATTGTCAGCGATGCGGACACGAAAGGCTTCCAGCAGGTCAGCCAAGCGTCAAGTAAGCTGAAGGTGGATACTTCCGACCTTAACGAGGAAACCAAGCGTTCTCTGGGAATGATGCCGCAGGCGGAGGATGGTCTAAAGAAAACTGCCAAAGCTTCAGAAGAAGCTGGCGTTTCGCATCGCGAGCAAAAAGAAGCCCTGCACGAATTGACCCACGGCTACCCGGAGCTTGGCGAAGTCGCCCGCGCCGCGCTGAATCCTATCACAATAGCGGCATTCGGAATCGCAGAGGCTTTCAGCATTTGGGCGGAACGGATCAAAACTGCGCAAGAATTGATGGGGGGATGGGAATTGCCAGACTTGACGGGACACGCGCGGGGCGTCAGCGCCGCCGCCACTGCATACGACCAATTGAAAACGGCCGTTGCCGGGGCCGATACTGAATTTGATTCTGCGGCGGGTGTTTTTGAGCGCCAAGCAACAGCAGTCCAAGCGCAACTTGAGGCCACGAAGCAACTTATTGAGGCGCAAAAGCAGAAGGCCATTGCCGATCTCAACATTGAGCGCGCCACCGGCCAAGTCTCGCCCGTAACCTACGATGCCAGGCGAACCATGATTGAGATGGGCGCGAATGCCCAAACCACGCAAGCCGAGATTGACGCCCGCAATGCTGATCTAGCCGCCAAGAAACAGGAAGCCGCCCAACTCCACCAGGATTCAGCCAGCGAAGCCGCCAAAGCCGGGGCCATCCAGCCGGGACGCAATAGCGAGGGAATGCAAGAGCTTATCAACGAGGCCAAGGCCGCAGCGGAAGCTGCCGGCAAAGCTGCCGCCGAGCTCCACCAAAAGGAGGCCCTGGCTAAAGCCATGCGGGATCAAGAGGGCTTGGAATCTTTCACACCGGAAAGCATTGCCACGCAATTCAAATATGACATGACTTTCGGAGCCACAACCAATCCGAGCGAACAGGCCAAAATAGCCGAGGAGGCCGCCAAAGCAGCCGAAGTCAGGCAAGCCGCGCTTGAAGAAAGCGCCAAGCAATTGCAAAAGCAATTAGATGAGCGCAAAAAGCACAGCGACGAGTCCGCACGCCTGGCCGCTGAGGCCGAAAAGAAGGACCGTGGATTGCAAGGCGAGGACGATCCCAACAAAGTCGGCTCAACAGCCTGGAAAAACGCACAAGCCGCCGCTTCACTGCGAGCGCGCAATGATACGGGCTTGGAAAATCAATTCACGAAGGACGTTGAAAACTTCAACAAAGACGCTGAGGAATTAAACCGAAGCGCTGGCCGCACAGACCCGGCCAGCCTTGTTAAAGCCCGTCAGTCCATGGCCGACATGTCCGCCGCCGTTCAGGATGCAATGGCCATCATGCAAACACTCGCAGCCGATCATCAGAACGTCGCCACGTTGGCGCAACAGGTGGCTTTGATGAAGCGGCAGATTAACCAGGGCAGCTTTAACAACCATTAAAATGAACTTTACCGCCGCATGAAATCAAATTTGCACAGAAAAAAAATTTTGGCACTAAAATAACTTGATGTATCGCGAGTCCCAAAATAATGGTGCAGCCGGCCAGCCGCCCGCAGGGGATGGAACCGGGGCCGCCATGTTTACGGCCCGGCAGATTGCCGATGCGCTGGGGATAACGCGCCAGGCGGCGCAATGGCACTTGCGCACGGTCAGTCCAGACGGCGTGAAAGTGGTGAACGGCAATGAGGCAGCCGCGTGGACCGTGGCCAGGCTGCCAGAGGACTTGCGTAAGCGGCTGGAAACCGAGTCGGCCTTTCAACGCTGCCGCACGGCGGAAGCCTTGCTTGCGATGCCCCGCACACGCTGGGAACCATCGCTGCCGTTGGACAAGATTTGCGATGCGGATATTCAATCGGCCACCAAATTACGTGAGGCGTTGCGCCCCTGGCTGATTCGTCAGCACGATCCGGCCCTGGCCCCGGCGGAAATGGAAGCCGGCGGCGTTGCCGATTACAACCGATTTTTTGGCAACATCATTACAGCCCGCTACTGGCGTGAACTGTTTGCCCGTGCCGCCAAGCGTGATAACGGGTTTGAGGATTGGAACAGGCTGGACATTTACCTACCGGAACGGCTGACACCAAAAGCGGCCCCGGCGGACGTGGTTTTAAAGGCCACGGCGGAAGCCTTTCAGGAGCTTGATGATTACCTGGCCGCGTGTGGCAATCCGCATGATCCAAGCCCGGCCGAATGCCAGGGAATCTGGATGCGGGCTTTCGACAAGTTCAGTTCCATGGTCAGGCAAGGCACGCCCGAAAAACGCGCCGCACGCCTGGTCAGGCAATGGCTGTTTGCCCGCGCTTCGTTCCTGACCGTTTCGCGTGATTCGCTGCTGAAGTGCTTCAATCGTAAACTGAAAGCATTGCAGGCGGCCCATGGCGACGCGAAAGCGTTGCGCGACGGTCGGGAAAATAACGGCGAAAATTTTGAACTACCGGCCGATGACCGTGATTTGCTGATTCACCGCGCTGTGTTCGTTTATCTCGGGGACATTGCCCCGGCGTGGCGCGATTGCTTGCGCAATGGATTTTCGGCGGCAGTGGTTGAACGCTATGCCGGCCAATCCGCGAAAAAGTCGCACGTGCCAACGAGCGTGATGGATTCCATTGGGCCGGAAGTGGACATACTGACAACGATGCACCAAGGCCCGCGCGCCTTTGACGCCATCAAAGGCCACGTCACGCGCAGCTACGACGGCATTTCCTCTTTGCAGTGCATTTCTGGTGATGACTTCACGCTGAACACTTATTTTTATGTCCCGGACGGCAAGGGCTGGTTTGATCTCACGCGCGGCCAGGTGATTTTGTTCATTGATTTCCGGACTTTGCGCATTCTGGGCTGGGCGCTGGAACCTCGCAAATCGTATTCGTCACTGACCATCCGCAGTCTTTGCACACATGTTTTCTGTGAGTTTGGCGTGCCCGAAGTTCTCTATTTCGAGCGCGGCATTTGGAAAAACGCAACACTGTTGAAGGGCAAGACCGATCCTTTCACTTTTGCTGAAATCAGCCAGGGCTTGCGAGAATTTGGAATCAAGTTTAAGCACGCCATCCGCCCGCGCACGAAAGTTGTGGAACGTATCGGCGGTATGTTCCAAGACATCGCAGAGGCGGAGCCCGGCTACTGCGGCCGTGATGAACGCCATGACGCGCCGGAATCGCTGCGAAAGCAAATGGCGGAAGTCGAGACGCGTAAGGTCCATCCCTCAAAACACTTCTATTCTTACGAGCAATGGAACCAGCGCCTGCGCCAGCTTGTGGACCGATACAACGGCGAACCGCAGCAGGGCCACATTCTGCAAGGCAAGTCGCCGGAACAGGCTTTCGAGGCACACATGAGCCAGAATAATCCGCCGATGCAGTTTAGCGCCAGCCTGCGCTACTTGCTCGCCCACGATAAGCGCCAGGCTGTTGTCACCCTGAACGGTGTCACCATCCAAGTCGGAAAGCAGAAGTTTAATTATCGCGGTAAGGAAATCGCGCATTTGGTGGGCCGTGAAGTCCTCGCATGGTTTGACCCGGAAAACCCGGAGACAATCGTTATAACCAATCCCGACCGGACGAATCCGATTTGCGTTGCCAGGTCGGAAAATCCGAACGCTCTGGAAAGTCTGATTGCGCCGGAGTCGGGAACGCTGGGCCGTGAACTTTCACGGATTGGAGGCCAGGCGTCCTACATGAAGACGCGCTACAACGTGGTGACGGCGAAATTCCCGTTGCCCTCGCGCCTGCTCTTGAACGCCGCCCAGGCTATCGAGCTTGGGGAAGAAATAACCGCCAAAAAAACGGAAGTTGCGGAGGCGAAAACCCGGCAGCGCCGGCAACGCGGCCGGGCGCTGGACCTTGCGCGCCGCACTGGTGTTTACGTGCCGGAACAGGCGCAAAAAAATGTAACCCCGGAGGATGCGCGGTTTTTGGCGGATTTTCTGGACGGCGAAGACACTGCCCCGGCGCACGATTTACCTTCAAAGGAAACCCCATGAGCTCAACCCGAAAAGCAAAAGACGATTCAGAATTTCACCAGGCCCGCTACGCCAGCAGTCCGGCGTTTGAGCGCGGATTGCTCGCCAACCTTGTAGCCAAGCGTGCCGCCTTGCTGGATGATCCGGCGGATCGTGATCTGATTTGGTTCATTCACCACCTGTCGCATCAGGAATACAGCTTGGGTGCGGTCATCAAGGATCTGGTGGCTCGTTACCCGGACAGAATCCAAACGGAGGAAATGGCCCGCATTGGCATGAAGCCGGGAACGATTTGCAACGGATCGCAGGTTAAGATGATCTGTGAGGGATTCGGTGATGAGGCGAACCTCCCGTTTTTGCTTGATGGTGGATATGGCAAATTGGGAGAACTGTTGCATGAAGATGCGCAATCGGCACAGAAAACCAGGTCTTATCCGTGTTGCTATCCGGCGCAAGACTTTGTTGACGAGTGCCGGCGTGTGGCGGAAGAGAACTTGGAGAAACGACTCAACGAAATCTGCCTTGATCCCAAAAGCAGCCTGAAGTATGGCACATGGTATTTCCCCAATCTGATTGCAACTTTGCGGGAATATAGAGCCGACTTCATTAAACAAAATGGTGCCGGTGTGGTCATCACCGCTCTGGGCCAGAAGGTCTGTGACGCGCTCGATTACGCGGCATACAGTCGCGGTCTCACGTTGATACAGGGCGAATCTCGCCGAGGAAAATCATTCGCCGCCCAAAAGTGGTGCATCCAACGCCCCGGCCTGGCTCCTTTTGTTGAAGTGCCCCCGAGCAATGATGACGTGGGTTTCTTTAGGGCGTTGGCTCGCGGCATTGGCCTTGGTAATTTCCTCAATTACAAGGCGGCGCAAATCCGTGAACGGGTTGAATCCGTGTTGCTCGCCGGAGACCACCTTTTGGTGCTGGATGAAGCGCAACGGCTCTGGCCCCAAAGCAATTACCGTCAAGCCTTCCCGCGCCGGATTGTTTGGGTAATGGCAATGGCCAACGCCGGTGTGCCCATTGCAATGATCGCCACGCCGCAGTTTATCGAAACCCAAAAAGCGGTTGAACAAACTGGATGGAATTCCGCCCAGCTGACTGGCCGGATCAGTCACTACGAATGCTTGCCGGAAGATTTGTCCAGAGAGGACTTGATGGCCGTGGCCAAGTGTGGACTGCCAGAAGTCGAAGAATCGGTCCTGCGGTCGCTGGCGATTTATGCCAGGTCATCGTCCCGTTACCTGGCAGCGATAGATTCAATTTCAAAGCGTGCCCGCTACTTGGCCATGCGCTCCGGCCGCAGTGCCGCCACAACTGCCGACGTGCGCCAGGCCATGAAAGAATCCGTCATTCCGGCCGACACAAAATTGCAGAGAGCCTTGGCATCTGGAAAGAAACCGAAAGATTTGCCCGCTGCCCAGCAGGTCTCTGTGCCGACGCCGGCGCTAGGCCAGGCGGCCCAACAAGATTCGCTGCCGGCGGCCGGCCGCCCCAGCGCCGGGTCATCACCAGTGCCCGTTCCGGAGATGTGGCCGCCCCGCGCGCGTGGCGACATTGAAGCCGTGTTAACCGGCTCTTAAAGACACTTTTCAAGCCGGTTAACCCCGGCTTTTGAAAAATCGAATCACGCCCCCAAAAGGGGGACGTGATTCGTGTTGTCTGAAATCTTGGAACTACTTGCACCCCCAAACCGGACAAAATCGCCGTGGTTTTACAAGGTGTGAACCCCAATAGCAGCCCGCATCCCCCAATTCAAAGCCGCAGTTGAGCAGCCGAGACGCCCGGCCAGCGGACCGGCCTTTTTTGGGCTCAGCAATTTATTTTTATCCGGGCCGCTTCATGGCTATACTGTCCCCATGAAAGTTCGCGTACGATTCGCTCCATCGCCCACCGGCTACCTTCACATCGGGGGGGCGCGCACGGCCCTGTTCAACTGGCTTTACGCCCGCCATACCGGCGGCACCTTCGTGCTGCGCATCGAAGACACCGACGCCGCGCGCAATTCGCAGGAGGCCGTCAACGTCATCCTCGAGGGCCTGCGCTGGCTGGGGCTGGACTGGGATGAAGGGCCGCTGACGCCCGACGCCACCGGCCCGTGCAAGGGCGACCGCGGCCCGTATTTCCAATCGCAGCGCCGGGAGAATTATCAGCGGCGCGTGGAGGCCCTGCTGGCCCACGGGCTGGCCTACGAACACGAAGGCGCCATCAAGTTCAAAATGCAGCGCGAGCCGATCCTCATCCCCGATCTCGTGGTGGGCGACGTGCTGCGCAAGCTGACCGACCGCGAGGAGGCCGACCCGGATTTTGTGATCGTGCGCAGCGACGGCCAGCCCGTGTTTCATCTGGTCAATGTGATTGACGATCTGGAGATGGGCATCACGCACGTCATTCGCGGCGAGGATCATTTGAGCAACACCGCCAAGCACATCGCGCTGTTCCGGGCGTTCGGGGTGGAACCGCCGCGCTATGCGCACATCCCGCTCATCCTGAATGCGGATGGCAGCAAGATGAGCAAGCGCGACCGGGGGGCGTCGCTGGCCACCTACCTGGATGAAGGCTTTCTGGCCGAGGCGGTGAACAATTATCTCTGCCTGCTGGGCTGGTCGCCCAAGGACAACATTGAGAAGCTGGCGCTGACCGAGGTGGTGGCGCGTTTTGATCTGCCGCAAATTCTCCGGCACAATGCCAAATTCGACTTCGAGAAGCTGGTCTGGCTGCAAGGGGAATACTGCCGCGAACTGCCCGACGATCGGTTCTACGAACTCGCGGTCCACGTGCTGGCCAAGGCGGGCCTGGACACCAACCGCTTCGCCGTGGCCTACGTCAAAGCGGCGCTGGACACCTGCAAGGGCAAGATCAAGACCTTCGCCGAGCTGCCGGCCTATGGCGGCTTTTATTTCAAGGCCGAGCTGGCCTACGATCCGGAAGCCGCCAAGAAAAGTTTCGTGCCGGAAAACAAACCGCGCCTGGAAAAACTGCTCGAGGCCTTTGGCAAGCTGGCGGCCTTTGACGCGGCCGCCATCGAGACCGCCCTGAAAGCCACCGCCGCGGAACTGGGGGTGAAAGTCGGCGTGCTGGTCCATCCCGTGCGCCTGGCCTGCACCGGCAATCCCAATGGCCCCAGCCTCTATCACCTGCTCGAAGTGCTGGGGAAAACCCAAGCCATCAGCCGGATTGAAAACGTGCTGCCGAAAATGAGCTGAGCGTGCGCGCTCCCGCCGCAGGCGATGATTTATCCTTGCGTTCCCGGCGCGGCCACCGCAGTTTTGGGCCATGAGCAGGGATGCTGATATCGAAGTACACCACACTAATAAGCACCGCCTCGGCATTGATTTGGGCGGCACCAAGATCGAAGGCGTGGTGCTCGATCCCGGCGGCCGGGAGATCCTCCGCAAACGCATTCCCACCGAACGCGAGCACGGCTACCAGCATATCCTCGACCGGCTGAAATGCCTGCACGACGAACTGGCGGCCGCTGTGCCCGGCCAGCCCACCACCTGCGGCATGGGCACGCCGGGCGCCCTATCCCCGCGCACCGGCCTCCTGAAGAACTCCAACACCGTCTGCATGAACGGCCAGCCCCTCAAACGCGACCTGGAAGCACGGCTGGGCCGCAAAGTCGAAATCCAGAACGACGCCAATTGCTTTGCCATGGCCGAGGCGCTGCTGGGCGCCGGCAGAGGTAAGCACCTGGTTTTTGGCGTCATCATGGGCACCGGCTGCGGCGGCGGCATCGTCTACAAGGGCGAAGTCTTCACCGGTCCGCAGGCCATCGCCGGCGAATGGGGCCACATGAGCATTGATCCGCAGGGGCCGGTTTGTTACTGCGGCCAGAAAGGCTGCGTGGAAACCTTCATCAGCGGGGGCGGACTCGAACGGCGCTACGCGGAGAAATTCGGCGCGCGGCGCGCGCTCAAAGACGTCGAGGCCGACTACTTTGCCGGCGAGCCCCGGGCGGTGGAGTTCATGCAGGAGTTTTTCAGCCGTTTTGGGCGCGCCCTGGCCAACCTGATTGACATCCTGGATCCGGACATCGTGGTGATCGGCGGCGGCGTCTCCAACTTCAGCGCCCTCTACACCGAGGGCGTGGCGGCGGTGAAGCAATACGCGTTCACCGACGAATTGGAAACGCCCATCGTGCGGCACCAGCTGGGCGATTCCGCCGGCGTACTGGGCGCCGCCTTGGTGGGCATCTAAAACGATGGGACGGGCCCCCCGCCCTTGCCGGGCGCGCGGTCGAAACTTGACGAAGGCCCGCGTGTTTATTAATAAATCAACCCCTATGAGCCAGAAAGAGACGCATCATTATCAAGCGGAGATCCAGCAGTTGCTGGATATCGTCATTCATTCGCTGTACACGGACAAAGAAATCTTCATTCGTGAATTGATTTCCAACGCGGCGGATGCGTGTGAAAAATTGCGCTTCAACCAGTCGTCGGGCAAAGCCATCCAGCAGCCCGACCTCGCGCCGGGCATCGCCGTGGCCACCGACGAAAAGGCCGGCACCATCACCATCACCGACACCGGCGTGGGCATGACGCACGGCGAATTGGTGGAAAACCTGGGCACCATCGCGCATTCCGGCACCAAGGCGTTCCTGAAGCAAATCGCCGGGGAACAGAAGCCGGACCTGGGGCTGATCGGACAATTTGGCGTGGGATTCTATTCCGCCTTCATGGTGGCCAAGAAGGTCATCGTTCAGAGCCGTTCCTGCGCGCCGGAGGAATCCGGCTGGGAATGGACCAGCGAAGGCGGGGCCGGCTACGAGATCGCCCCGGCGGCCGATTTGCCGCGCGGCACCAAAATCACGCTCGAATTGAAGGAGGACGCCAAGGAGTTCGCCAAGGACGGCACGGTGGAGCACATCATCCAGCGCTACTCCAGTTTTGTGCCCTTTCCCATTGAATTGAACGGCAAACGGCTCAACACCGTGCAAGCCATCTGGGCCCGCAACAAGAACGACATCAAGGAGGAAGAGTACAACGAATTCTACACGTTCATCGGGCACGACCACGATCAACCGCTCTTCCGCCTGCATTTCACCGCGGACGCGCCGCTGGCCATCCAGTCGCTCTTGTTCGTGCCGGCGCGGAATTTTGAAACGCTCGGCATGGGCCGGATTGAATCCGAAGTGAACCTGTATTGCCGCAAGGTGCTCATCCAAGCCAAGGCCAAGGGCCTGTTCCCGGAATGGCTGCGGTTCCTGAAGGGCGTGGTGGACAGCGAGGACCTGCCGCTGAACATCTCGCGCGAGACCATGCAGGACACGTCGCTGATGCAGAAGCTCAACCGGGTGTTGACCGGCCGCTTCCTGAAATTCCTTGAGGAACAATCGGAGAAGGCGGCCGAGACTTACGCGAAGTTCTACACCGAGTATCAGCGTTTCCTGAAGGAAGGCATCGTGACCGATTTCACGCACAAGGAAGCGCTGGGCAAGTTGCTGCGCTATGAGTCCTCCACCCTCGACGCGGGCAAGCTGACTTCGCTGGCAGATTACGTCAAGCGCATGCCCTCCGACCAAAAGGAGATCTTCTGCCTGCTGGCGGCCAATCGCGCGGCGGCCGAGGCCAGCCCGTATTTCGAGGTCTTCCGCGAACGCAAATGGGAGGTGCTGTTCCTCTACGACGCGTGGGACGAATTCGTGATGGAACATTTGCACACGTTCGACGGCAAGACCGTGCGCCTGGCCGAGAAGGCGGAATTGAATCTGAGCGCCAAAAAAGATGGCGCGCTATCCGAGGACGCCGCCAAGGATCTGGCCCAGTGGCTCAAAACCACCCTGGGCGACAAGGTCAACGAAGTGCGGGTCTCGCAGCGGCTGGTGGAAAGCCCCGCTGTGGTCGTGGATTCCGACAAATTCATGACGGCCAGCATGCGGCGAATCATGAAGGCGATGAAACAGCCGGAGGGACCGGAAGTGCCCACGGGCAAGCATGACTTTGAGATCAACCCGGCGCACCCGATCATCGCCCGGCTGGAAGCCATGCGGCACAAGGACGCCGCGCTGGCGGGCAGCGTGGCCGAGCAAATCCTCGACAACGCGCGGGTGGCCGCTGGCGTGCTCGAAGACCCGCGCACCATGCTCACGCGCCTGAATGCGTTGCTGGAAAAAGTCCTGGGGAAGGAATAGAGCTTTGGATTCCCCGCGCGTCAGGGCTTTTTCCAGACGTAGCGGAATAGAATCACTCTCAGGGCGGCGGCCAGCGGAATGGCTAGGACGCCGCCCAGCAAGCCGCCCAGCAATGTCGTGCCGGTCATCAGCGCGATGATGATGACCAGCGGCGGCAGGCCCACCCGGTTGCCCATGATTTTGGGCCCGATGAAGAGGCTTTCGAGCAACTGCACCACCGCCAACACCGCGATGACCAACGCCGGATGCCGCCAGTCGCCATACTGGACAAAAGCCAGCGTCAGCGCCGTGACGCCCACGACAAAAGAGCCCAGGAATGGAATCATGTTGAGGAACACCGCGGCAAACCCGATCAAAAACGCATAATTCACCCCCACCAGGAGAAAGCCGATGGTATAGAGCACCGCATCGCAAATCGCCACGAGCAATTGCCCGCGGAAAAAGGCGACCAGATACGAGCTGATGGATTCGAGCACAAAAACGAGCTCATCCTTGGCCGCCGAATCGCGCAGCGGCAGGTAATCCCGCCAGCGGCTGACGATCCCGCGTTGGGCGAGCAGGAAATGAAACGCATAGACCGGAATGAGCGCCAACCCCGCCAACATGCCAATGCCGGAGGCAACTTTGACGGCACGTTGCAACAACCACGAACCCATGGCCGGCAGACTGCCCGTCAGCCAATCGGAAGCGGCCGCCAAAGCTGAATCTGCCGGACTGCCACCGGCGGCCGCGTCAGCCGGCGGCCGGGGCAGAAAGCGGCGCAGGAATTCCGGCGGCTGGGCCAGGAAATCTCGAAAGTGCTGTTGCAGCCGCTGGGAATATTCCGGCACTTTGGAGGCCAGCAGTTCGGTTTCAGCCACCACCTGTGGAATCACGCTGGCCAGCACCCCAACCACCACCAGGAAAGCGATCACGAACACCAGCAAAACGGACTTGGGGCGCGATAGGTGCTGGCGTTCGAAAAAATCCACGGCGGGCGAAAGCAGGCAGGCGACGACCGCCGCGATGGCCAGCGGCCACAGCACCGGGCTCAGGAGAATCAGGATTTTTTCCAGCCCCCAAACGGTGGCCACGAGCAGCGCCACCAAGGCCCCCATGGCCAACGCGGTCAGTGCAAACCAGATGAGGCGTGACTGTTTTTCAGTGGGCGGCATGAGCGGCATAAGAGTTCCCTTATCGGTCCCCAAGCTTCCCGGTTTTTCGGCCCGGCGCAAGCCTGCAATT
>Ga0316217_10001003_pt1 | contig 38330 bp, 19 predicted proteins | sample 1anoAmetaG_FD_203633 | JGI IMG/M metagenome (GOLD analysis project Ga0316217, IMG submission 203633) | Freshwater microbial communities from Trout Bog Lake, Wisconsin, USA - 1anoA | ecosystem: Environmental > Aquatic > Freshwater > Lake > Hypolimnion/Profundal zone | place: USA: Wisconsin...
CAAAAAAAAGCTAGAATATATGATATTATAACCTTATTGAATGAATTGACAGTTTTGTATTAAATCACTGGTCAATTGATATTTAGGACAGTTCAAGCAGAACAGAACCTCCTGTTGATGAGATTTCACTAAGCTTACTATTACTTCGTTTCACGTGATCAAGCACTTTCCTTTTAAAGTAGTCTCTCTCTTATTTGAGCTTTTTAACTTCATTTTCACTCTTATGCAGTTCCTCTTTCGAGATCAATAAACACTGATTGTGAATCTTCAGGTATTTGAGCTACTATTGCTGCTGAATCAGCTTTTGCTTCCACTTTTACATCTGTACAAAGCTATCTTGGGACATATATTATCTGGACTGAGCTTTATACTTCTCAATTTAGATTTTCATGTGTTAGATGACTTGCTTCATTTTCTTGCGCTCCTGATTACAATTGTACTCCAATTCGGAGTATTTATCGTAAACCATGATAAGTTCTTAGTTTTTAGCAATCAATTCATTTTGTAAAAACGTGTTTTACTATTTCAAATTAAGCTGCCTTTGCATCTCTTTTTCTAACTAGTTCTTAAGTTATTGTAAAAGATCTTGAAGTTTTTCGGCCTATAAATCGCTTTAACCCTTACACTTTTTGTTCAATAAAGTTTTTTCTTTATTTAGTTTGTCGATTATTTTGTCTTTTTACTTGATCATCTCTTCTAAATGCTTCTGCTCAGTCTTCAGTAAATACTCTCTCTCAAGGCACTGGTCAATTTTATGCTGAAGTAACTTGCTTCTCTTGACTAAAGATTAAAGATCTGTCTTTACTGGATTTTTTTTCTTGGTTGTATCTTCCTCATTGTTTTAAGCTTGTGAAATGCTTAGTTCATAAACATCCTCAGTTTTAATCGTATCTTCCTTTAATAAACTCAGCTCTTCCTGATCGAAAAACTAAGTTTTTGATTTTTTAGTGGTCAAGCGCTGCTGAAATGTTAGGTTTCCCTTTAAACAAGTTTACTCTGGTTAAAAATCATCTCTGTTAGAGTTTTTATCATTAAAAACTTTATTTTGAGTGACTTTACTTTTGAGGTTTTTATCTTTTTCCCGATCTCCAAGACTTTAAGTTTCAAATTCTCTATGAATAAGATGAATATTCTTTTAGGATTTTACTTTCTACAACTTTTTCAGTGGGTCCCTTCCCATTTCTCTTCTAATGCCATCTGCTTCAATGCTATTTGAAATGAATTTATTACCCTCAGACTTGCAGTCCTAGAGATTCACATTGTTGTTTCGGTGGTTTGAAAAGATTTAAGACTCAAAATACTCACTAATTTGATTTTCTCTTCTTTTTGCCCCACCCGCGCCAGAAATTATCCTTTTACCATCAGGCTTCCTCTTTAGAAATTTGTTAGAAGTGGAGTGTTTACTCGCTATCGAAGAGTCCCTTTTATCACCTTTATCAGTATTTTCTTAAACCCTTTTGAGATTTTGCATGAAAAGGTCAAAAACGAAAAATACAATCTTTTATTTATAAAATTAAAATACTCTGCGGTTTAGTATTTTGGAGCTAATCTAGCTTTACTGCTATATCTTCCTGTCCTCCTGCTCATTAATGAAGAAACAGAGGCATTTTAGATTACTGGTTTTTTAAGTATGACTGTTATTCAAAAGCTAAAATAAAATCCTAAATTAAAATTCTATCTAATATGAAATTCAGTTATATTACTTAATATCATATTTACTCATTTTTTGGTCTTCAAATGGTCTTTGTTTACAATTTTACTAGTTTTTTACAACTTTGTCTTATCTTCCATTCCTTGTTCCAAAATGTTTAGCTTTTTCTTTTGCTATTGAATCTACTTTTGGATTCTTTCAAGCTTATTGTCATTATGACAGCCTTTAGTCGGAATCAACATATTGTTGCAACTATTGCTGTGATTCATCAAAGATGAATATTAAAGCCCTTTTTTATTAGAAACTATCAATCGTCCGAATTCCTTTTCATATTTGGCAAAAAGCCGCTAATTCTAAAGGGCATAGCTTTCCCTACATTTTTAAATTTTTTCTTTGAAACTGAGCTAAAGAGAATTCATTTCTTTTTTTAATTCCATATTTTCCTTTTTATAATATTAAAGCTAGTTTTTGAGAGAGCTGCTTTGTTTTTCGGCCTCATTTACTTTATAATTCATTTTGTTCATAATTTCCTTGATTTCTTCTTGTTTTTTGAAATTCTACCTTGCAATCTTTTAAATTTGTTCATTCTTAACCTCCATTTCACTCATTTTTTTGTTGAGCCTTGCTTAGGTTTACTCTTTCTATCTTATAATGTGCTCTTTTTCAGCTATTATTGTATAAAACTCCATACTTTTTTATTTGAGCTGAAGGTCTAATTGTACCTTCATTTATCTTTTTTCTTCTTAAAGCTTGAAAACTATTCCAAAGTCATATTAGTACTTCAACTTTTCATATTTTAGCTTGTGATTTGTGTTCAACGTTTCTGTTTCTTGAAGAAGTTTATAGCAATAAGCTGCAAACCACTCTTTTGACTTTTGTATTTCAGTTTAAGCAAAGGTTGCTATCTACCTGAGGTCTTGTTTGATTTTGAGAAGCTAAGCTTTCAAGTTAAGATGAAGTTATCTTTTAAACTAACCGAAAATATTGTAATACTGGATGAACTTTTCTTGATATCCTCTGATAAGTGCTGTAGTGTTCCTTTTTTACTCTCTTAGCATTTCAGACAGTTTTGTGTTTTCGATTCTTAAATTTTATATTTATGAAAGCAATTTCACTATTTTCTCTTCATAGCTTGATCTTTGTTTCAGCTCTTAGCCGTACTTGGCTTTGAAGATCAGCATTTTCTACTAAACTTCATTTTTTTTAGCCATCAACTCTGAAATCTCTTACTAATTCATTTGGTTCATTTGCTTCAGTTAAATGTTAGTTTTGCTTTCTTGTTGCTATTTAAGCAGATTCATGTAATATGATTCTATTTGTCTCCTGTTTTAGGAAGCAAACGCTTGAGTATGGTCATAGATATCCATGATTTCAGACTGATTGTTTTGTTGCAGAGATAAAATCACTTATCTTTTTTAGCTCAGCTATTCTGAAAGCTTCTTTATCCTCAGCTCAGAAAGTTAAAGACTTTTATTTAAGTTTGAGAGTTTTTTTTACGACTCATCTTTCTCCTATAAAGTTGTTTAAAGTTTTTTGTTTAACTACTTTAGTAATTTTTCTTTATTTTTCAAAAGCTATCTAACTTTTTTAGTTTACTTTTAGGCTTAATCTATTGTGTTTTATAATCTTTGGCACCTATTTTTCAAATTATCCATCAAACTATTTTTGCTGTTTTACTACTAAGCCCTTCTTCCAACCTATTTTCTCATTTCTTTTATTTCCTTTTCTTTGACTTCCAGCTCTTTCTTGAGATTTTTGACTTAAACCTCAAGCTATTTGAGTTTTTCTTGATTTTATAACTCAATGAGTTATGTAGAACTTTTTTATGCCTTAATATGGTTTTTCATTTCTTTGTTGAAGTTCTTTTCTTTTTAAATTTGTTCTAGGAGCTGTTTCTTTTATTCTTGATGTTAAGAAATCACTTAGTTCAGAGTTTGCTAGGATTTGAGTAAATTTCTGGCAAGACTTCTATTCTCTTCCTTTGTTTTTTCAAGCTATTTCTGCACTTAAACTTATTGTCTCTTGAATTTCTTCACAATAGAGTCAACTTAGCTGGATTTTTCTTCATCAAATCGTGTTCTTGCTTAATCGTTAAGCCTTTTCAATTCTTCTTTAAGCTGCCTAACTTCTTTATCATACCTAATTTGATTCTTTCTTAGTTCTTAGCTCACTGCAAAGCTATTTTTCTCTAAGAATATATTGCTTTCTTGCAGTTATTTCACTTTTATTTCAAACTGTTACTTTAGACTTTTGTTTTGCCTTTACAGCTAAAGATTAACTTTTATCGTATTTTGGATTTTATTCAAAAGATCGCTGCTGTCTTGCTCATCACTTTTACTTTTGGCTTAACTTCCTTGGTTTCTATTCAACAATAAGAGCTCATTATTGAGATTTTTCAGCTTACTATGCTATTTTTCTTGCAATTTTGCCCTCTATTTCAAAAACTAATTATCTAATTAAAGCCTACTAATCTTTTAGTTAAGTAGATTTTGCTAATTCTTTAAGATAGTTATTTCATTCTGCTGCTTTTCTCGCATAAAGTTTGCATTTTTCATCTGAGCTGCTACTTCCCTGACTTCTCTCTCTTCGGCTTCTCTTTTTTGTATAGTTTATAGCAAGCGATTCTATAAGGCTTTACTTTCTTCTATTTTGTTAAGTAATTGTGTTCTTAAGCCTTGGATTTCTTTCTATCTTTGTTCTACTTCTTTGTTAGTTTGCTACTTGTATCTCAAAAATTAGATTGAGGTCATTTCTCGCTGCGAGTTCTACGAGATCAAAACCTACGTAAGCTCAGCCTGGAGCTATCTTAGCTATTTCTTTAGTTATTAGTTATCTTTGAGTAACAAACTTTCAACTCTTTTTGTTTCCTTGTATTCGTAAGCTGTCATTTCTGATAATTTTCTATTTAGCTCAGCAATTTATCTTTGCTTTTACTTATTCTACTTTTAAAATAATTCGCATGTTTGGCACTTCGCTTATAAAGACTTATTTTATTGAAAAATTGCCTTTTGCTGACTGTTCACTATATTCATAAGCTCTTCTATTTTCTTTTACCTCTCAATAACATATATCTCGGAAAAGAGTTCGTTTATTCTCAGCTGAAGGTACTCTTTGTTCTCAAGTATTTTAAGGGTTTAGACTGCTTCGTCCTCAAGGCAAGCCTGTAATATCTTTTTGTAGCTCGAGTTTAGAAATTATGTGAAAGTATCAAGGTTGCTCATTTCGACAAAATTTAAAATATTTCTATAAAATTATTAATAAATTCTCAATCAAGTTGGCCCAATCTCAATAACTGAGCAAATAATAATTGAAAGGTACATTTATGTCTCCTTAAAAGTTAAAAAGAAATGTAGACTGTTCACAAGACCACTCCAAATAAGAAATGAAAAATAATTTTCATAAAAAGACATCAAACAAAATCGTTAAGAAAAAACTGTTCAAAAAAACTCATGATTTCAATTCATTTAACTTTTCACAAATTAACTCTATCTCTTTTTTCAATAGATGCAAGTCATTAAATTTTTGATAAAAAGCTTATTCTTCACATCTTAGCCATAGTTACTAGCACGATAAAGTCGTTAGTTGAAAAATTTGGCCTCTAATTTATTCAGAACAAGCGAATTTATCATTAATTTAGAATTAAAAGCTAAATATTCTAAAATCTATGACTTAAACAACGTTTCAGCAAGGAATCCTTATCGACGCCCTGGCAGTAACCTCTAAAGTTAAAGAAAAGCTTTAGCCTTTCATTGCGTAGATTTGTAAAGGCAATATGTAAATATTCCTTTATTCAGAGAATGGACTTTTTTAGTGTTCTCTTAATTGTATCAGTACCTCTCTCTACCCTAAACTTAGCTAACTTTCAAATTTAACTCCTTAGTTGCAACTAAAATTATTATGGACACTTGCTAGTTTCAAGTTATTTTGATCATAGAAGTTTATTTTCTTCCATTAATCAAAAAGATCGCTTGTTATCAAATAAATTCTCCTTAGAAGTCTAGAGGCATCGATTTTTTCATGAATAATTGCTATGAAAAATCAACCAATTCTAAAAAACTGGGCTACAACTTTGTAAGATTAGCTTGCTAAATTGTCAACATTTTTTCAATCGTCAAGCCCTATCAATTATATAAATATGAAGAGGTTTCTTAGGCTTCTTAATTTGCAGCTCTTTTTTAGTACATGCGCTCTCAAGGCTGGAAAGAATACGGCTAACTAGCTTTCTATCACTAGAATCCTTTGAAAATGAGAACTCTTTATCTCTAGAAGCTCTAAAGTTCTTAGGGAAATCTTGGGAATTACCAAAAGTTTATTAGATCTTCACTCTAAAACATCATCAAAAAGGATTTGCTCCCTATTGGCCTAGATCCCAGAAAAATAGTTGAGTTTTACGAAATTTAGGCTTGTAATTTTACTCTTTAGTTACTCAAATAATTTGCATTGAGCTTCTAAGCAGTAGCACTTATAAATGTGTTTAGACTGATATCTGAGATGATCCGTTGGGGTAACATTGGTGCTATTTACACAATTTAGTCTTAGCCCATTTTCGACTGCTTCATCGAAATGGTCGAAAAAGCTGAGACTGAATCAGGTGACTTGGGGTAGGGAAAAAACGGTTTTGAGAAGATAATCGGAACCTAATAATAAAAAATGACTCTCTATGTGTAGATATTGAAGTCTTTGGAAATTTGGGCTGCCTGTATACCTAAAAGCTTCAAGGAAAACCAAAAAGATTCAAAATCAACTTTTTTATTCAAAAAATTAGCTTTTGAATTAGGTATCAAATTTCCTATTCTCAGTAACATCAAAAAAATCAGAAATTAATGCTTTGAAAACATGTAAAAACACAAAAAGTCAAATTAAAGATGGTTCAGATAAAAACTAAATAAAAGTTAATTTAATATACCTAAATACAGGAGAAATACGAACTAACTAAGACAATTATTGAATACACATACAGGTAAAATGAGAAAATAAGTCGTCTTCAATGAATCAGTCATTTTGAGGCAAAAGACAAAAGAAAGCATTCATCCTCTCAGAGATAAGAATCTAGATTAGTCCCAAAAAATCCTGGAAGCTATCAATAGTCCAAGATCAACAATAGCTGAAGAAAAAAAGTGTCCTTTCACTGAAAAGTTTTATCGACAAAAGAAACGAAAAGGACAGCTTTTTGATTTAGACAATGTTCATAATACCTACAGCAAAAGTCACACAAGCAACTTCAAGACAGTAAACTTTGAAGATTAAAAAGAAAAAAGAAGATGTTCGGTTACAGAATCTGGAAGTCATGGTCTCATGCATGTTGCAAGGCCTTCAGATTTTGGAAGCAGCTACAGTAAAGTATCTTCTGATATATCTGATTAAGATACTGCTTACAGCTAAGAAGTTGAGTAAAGAATAACCCAACCTATCATAAAGTCAATCTAAAGCAAAATGAGAATGAAGAACTATATACCAAAAGAAAAATCTGCAAATGAGAAGTAAAAAAGCACTTAAGATGAAGATCAGCGTTAGACAAAATTTAAAAAGCAAGTCTCCACAAAAAGCAAAGTTTCAATTTATATTGAAGACGATAATAAAACTGAGGAAAATATGGAATTTTTCTCATCTCTTTCTTCCAATAGCAGTGGTTTTGGCGTTATAGAGCCAAAAAAGGTACATTGCATACATATCATTCCTCCTAATGGCCAACATTAGATTGAAAAGAATGGTTTTAAAAAAATTGAACCAAAAGAAAAGTAAAATAGATAATAATGTCTCCAGCCTAACCTTTTGATGAGTCGTTTTTCTAAAATTAGTGGTATTTAAATCGAAAAATTGTAGGAAAGAGTTGTAAACTTAGAGTAATAAAACAAAAATCTGAAAGGTGAGCTTTAAAAAAAAGAAAAGCAACTTGCTAATTATAAAAGCAATGAGAATGATGTGTTTGAGTTCATGAAAGATGAAAAAAATAAAAAATTCAGTTGGACTTACTATCTTTTCGGAGACGATGAGCCAGTAATCGAGGATTCTGGGAAAAAACTAAGCTAACTGAATAAAATAGCCGCTTTAAAACCTGAGTAGCTTATAAAAAAGGAAAGATTTACAAATGAAATTGCTCAATTAGAAAGTCTGGGGGGCAAAAAGCTGATCAAAAATAAAGATTTGCTCCTCAGGACTTAAAATATTTAGATTGGATTTGTCTTTTAGTTGGATAAAGATATTGGGAATGTAACCATTTACATAACACCTGAAAAAGATTTGAACGAACTTAAGTACAGACTTACTTTAACGGATAATATCAAATGCAATGAAAACTCAGAACTTGTCCAGAGTATTCCTAAGAAGAAGCAAAAGAAAGTAAGCTTTAGCTTTAGAGTGAATCCTCCTTACTTATTGCCTAAATTTATTGTTTCCTACTAGTTATAAGGAAACAAATACACAAATACTGTAATTGTGCCTATTTCCTACAACAAATTTGTTACCTTTCAGTAAAAAACCTTTCCAAATTTGATCTAGCCTCTAATTAGAAAAAAGAGTAAAGTTTAGATGATTAATAAAAAAATTTTAAGCAAAAGAGAAGCCTTTTACTAATTTTTTAACTGCTTACCCTGCAAAAACGAAAGCAAACAAGATAATTAACTGAAATGCAACGTTATCATTAAAAGTAAATTGGTTGAGATTTTTTTTTACATTTTGAACGAAGATTTTATTCAAATAGAGTATGCCACAGCTTAAAGCAATCAATAAACCATCAATTTTATTGAATTCTTTGTGATGACGTTAATGGCGATAATAAAAAAATGATTTTATTCTACTATTATCTCTGTTCTTCTGGAACTTGATTATACTCTATTATAAGCTTTCTTCCATATGGCATCCAGGTAAGATTCAGGATAACCATCAGATCGCAAATTAGACATAATGATTGACTAGCTTTTACCTTCAAGCTTCAATCAGCGCATTTGGCTCCTCATATCAAGCAAAACACCTGAAGAATTCATAAGTAATCAGCAAGATATTTTGAATATTCTTCTTAGTGATTCGAAACTCTTTTAGTCCTTCTTCCTAAAGTTTTATACTAACCACCAGCATCTTAACAACTGGTACATGCTAGCGAATTCCAATCAAATTGATATCAAAAGATATGTCTTTTCTCAGCTGCTGACCAAAAAAATTAAATAGTATAGATAAATCATCAAAAACTAAGAAATTGCAAATCGCTATAAGAAAAGTAATTAAGTTTTTAGGGGGAAGTAAGAGCCGAAATAGGAAAAAAAGAAGTAAAGTTTTCATAAAATGTACCTTTCAAATGCTAAGAAATCCACTGCAAACAGCTCTCTTTCCAAATAAAGGCAGCAAACACTTTAGAATAGCTCAAAGTGTGATTTTTTCGAAAAAGAAGTAGAGAAGCAAGATTACCATGAACTTTTTTAAAAAACATTTAGTGCGTGTGATGGTTCAAAGTACATTTACTATGACTTCAATAAACACATGAGGGGCATTTCAGGAAAAAAGAAATACAACGAATTTATTAGAATCAAAAAACATCAAAAGAATCATTCAGATTTGGAAGCTATTGCAACCAGCGAATCGCAAAAACTAAGCAAAGAAAAGGCAGAATAGTAGACAAAAACTGCCTATAACTCATTTTACAATAAGTCGATTTCTGATTTCCTGCATTAGAAGTAAGACTGTCTTTCTCATGTAAATTACTGTAAGATCCGAATGGACCCAATTGGTTAGGTCAAGAAAAAGAAGTACAGCCGTTAGGTTTTGTTGCTGAAAAGGACAACAGGAGGTCTAAAAAAAGTGAAGTATAATGTAGACAAAGGCAAATTTCTATTTAGAAAACTTAAAGTCTTGTGATTAATTAAAACATTTTTAATACTTATCACTTCTCTTGTTATTTTAGCTTCCATACTATGCAGCTGTTGTCCTTAGAGCTTGTTATTATGTGCTCACTAAAATAGCTGATATCGCAACTAAATATCTAGTCTTCATGACCTTCCAAAAGCTCAGTGTTTTTACCTGATTCACTGTCCCAAAGCCTACCAATTCCATCAAATCCTGTACTCAGGATAAAGTCACCTTCAGGGTTGAACTTTACCTTTGTTATCTCTCTTTGATGGCCTTTTAAAGTATGAAGGCAAGTAGAAGTATTGACGCTGTAGACTCGAACTGCCGCATCTGCTGACCCTGTAACTAACTTACTTCCAATCAGATTGAAGTCTAAGTCAAGAATATCTCCTTCTGCTTCCTCAAACTGTTCTAAAGGCTTTGCCGTTCCTATATCCCATATGATGCATGTCCTATCTGAAGAGCCAGTTGCACAAATCTCTCCTGTGTACTCAAACTTACAACAATTTATTTAGCCATTATGACCTTAGAGTTTTACTACTTTCTTCCCTGACTTTAAGTCCCAAATTATAGCACTTTTATCAAAAGAACCAGTAATGGCCTGATCTCCATGGTAGTTGTGTTAGAGATTCACAATTTCTCCTTCGTGTTACTTAAGCTCATAGATGCATTTACCCTACTAAATATCCCAAAGCCTAGCAGTCCCATCAAGAGAAGATGTACTGAGATATGTACCATTTGGGTTGAATTTGACCGAAGTTACTTCACCTGAGTGACCTGCAAAATTTTGAAGCATTTTTCCTTTTGTATCCCATAATCTTGCTGTATGGTCGAATGAGCCAGTGGCAATCAGGTTTTTATCCGAAAAATGGCTAAAGTTTATGCAAAACACAGCATTTCTATGGCCTGAAAGAGTGGTGACCAAAAATCCTGAGCTTGAATCCCAGATTTTGCATGTTCTATCATAACTAGATGTAGCGAAAAGTTATCCATATTTGCTAAAAGCACATTGAGTGAGAGGTTGCTTATGTGTCTTCAATTTGAGAAACTGAGTGTAGTTTTTCTGTTTGCTGCTATACCTTGTTTTAATTTCTAAAGTTAAGCGAAATGTACTATTTACTGCATCAGAAAGTTGAGATGTATAAGGAGTTAGTGCTTTAGGGTTTTGAGGAACAAGAACTGAGTTGACATACTTTTAAACATTTAGCCTTTGTATTTATAAGAGTTACTCTTTAATGTTGTTGCCTAATGCGTAGGTATTCAATTAAGTGTTATTAGTTTTACCGTTTTCTTCAACTTTGATGCTAATCCCTGGCGGAAAATATCTTATCTCAATTTTCTTCAAACTCATTTTTAAATTATAAATCAAATCATAAATGACAATCTAAGTTAAAATCACCCATTGGCTACAGCATTAGGATCTGTGATAATGGTCAAATCTCCATCTGAGCAGCCTGAAACTAAAAATCTGTTGAAACGAGAGATACAAAGCTTATTCACACAAGCTTATCTTGCCACTTTGAAGCTGTTTTTTCCTGGTAGCTAGAGAAAAGGCAAACTTTTTACGTTTATCTCACTTTTCTAGTTCCCGAAGGCAACGTACTCAAACAATTTGGAGTCTTTGATGATTATTGGGGAGAAAAATGTTGAGAAAGTTTTTTCTGGAAATTTAGCAATCAACTGACCGTTAATACTGTAAGAATAGATTGTACTATCTTAGTTGCAAAAGATAATTAAAGCGGCCAGCGGATTGGAGCAGATAATTATCTAAATAAAATAGATTTTACCTCATTAATGACTAAATTTTTAGGGTGGTAATAGGCGCGCAGTTTCTTACCTGTGATAAAGTTATAAAGAAAGACACTTCCATCAAAACTTGCAATACCAAAGCACTGAAGCTACATTGAAAAGTAAATCGAAGAAATCTGTTCATATTGATCCTTGATAACTTTCTTTTCAACTAATTTTGAAATATTGTGGCTTGTTTTAATTTACCACATTATGACTGTCCCTTTTATGTCTCCAGTAATCAAGAAATTCTCACGGGAGTCTGATTTCATGCAACAAATCGTGTATTGGTGGCTGTTATAGCCATTGATCACTGATCCTGTATCGATATCAATAGTAGTCAGTTTCCCATCACTCAAACCTCCAAGGCAAAGGGTGTGTCCTGAACCAATTATCTCCATTGGAAAGCTCTGAATGTCCAAGCTGGGATCGTAAAACTAATTGGGATCAAAAACAGACTTTTTTATTCTTTAGATTTTCTTTTCTTTCTAAACAGTGCATTGAAATGGTATTCGGCTTGCTGTATTTGTATTGGGGACGCATTTGTAAAAAATGATATCTCCTGATTTGCGAACAAATGCGAGCTTGGACTCTGTTACCCATTTCATGTAGATGATTGACTATTCTCCTTGCTTTAGAGGATTTCTCTCTTTGTATTCAGGGGAGTTTGACTTGTTGTTATTCTTTGAAGGTCGGTAAACTCTTGCTTAGGCCTCAATATCACAAATCACCTTGAAACTTTTTGATTCTAAAGCATAGTTTCTTTCAGGATGTGGTTTTACGAAAATTTGACTTGGAGTCTGCCCAAAATTCACAATTTGAGACTAAATGGAATGCAAATCCTTTTAATTTTGTGCTATTTCCCAGTGAACACCATCCTAATAAGTTAAATAATAGAAGCAATTTATTGCTTTAATGGCCTCTTCTCCTCTTTGCTTATAACCAAACACAAGATCAATCCAGTTGTTAATATTTCTCCCAACATATTCTTCTTCCAAGCACTTTCTAAAATTGTAAATAAAAAGGTAAGGATTTTCCCTCGCCCATTCAGGTAACCCTAGGTTGTGAACTCGCTTTTTATTTTGCATCACCCCTAAGTCTAGTCCATTGATATTTAGGTAAGCTTAAGGCAAACTATAAAGTTCAGGTATAAGCTACCTAACATCAGAATATTAGGAAGTTGCGTTTTTGTAGGAGTCTGCTAGTGAGTCAAAGAGTCGGTCTGCGAAATCAAATTTTCCGCTTTGGAGCAGAATCGACCCTTTAGTATATGGCTATAGACGAACAAGAAAGTGATAAATGATTCCTGGGCTTGAATAATGAGTTCCATAATGAAACTTTGTAGCAAACTAATCATCCATTTGCATGATTTCATACCTTTCCTCGAAATTGTGAATACGGTCCTCAGTTCCATTTGCTCCCATAGGTAAAGATAAGTTCCTTAGTTGCTTTTCGTTGCTTAAATCTGGTTTTGTGTCTTAAAAGTGAATAAGAGTCCAAGGAAATACAGGATATTGAGTCAAATCAGAATAAGCTCTTCCTGCAATTGTATTGATCTCCATCAAGTAATCAAAAGTTGAGATTTCAAAATTGACCCATTTTTTTGTATAATCAAGACCTTCTATGAGCTTTTTAGGTTATAGGTTTTTTCCTAAGAAAGCTAAGTTGAGGCATTTGTTTTTAAGCTTCATAAGCTTTTTGCAAAACTCTTCCAACTCTTCCTAATTTTCAAAGTCTAACACCAAAGATTTTCCGTTGATAAAGTTGATTTGTATACTTTTCTTCTTGTTGACATATCTTCTTTTAAAGATTTCCTTTATGTACTCTAAAGGCCAAGATTTATGAAGAGTTTTATCTTATCTTAGCTCATATTGGTCTATGGCTAAATGAGAAGTCTTTTCTTTTAGTTTCGAGGTAATAAAAACCAGATTATCACTGATTATTGCTATATACCCGCTTCTTGTGGTTAATGTGTTGATAATTCTTATTCTTTTGAAGCCCATTACAAAATAAAGCCCTTCATCCCCTTTAGGTACAATCCAATTTTTCTTCAAAATTCCAATACTCAGCTTTTCTCCTAAAACTGTTAAAGCCTTCTCCAAGTTATACTATCTCTGAATCGACTCTTCTTTTTCAGTATCGCATTTCTCAACTATAGTCGGCTCATTTAGTCTAAGCTTTAAGAAGAATCTTCCTTTTCCTTTGGAAGTGTGCTTAGCAATTTTGTATTTAAAATAAGCTGAAGGCTGGTATTTCTAATAGGAATAAATATTTTTATTGAAGAGTGTATCCTGCTGCCATTTGAATTTGGGATGTTTCCAAATCGGGTTGTATACTCTTAAATTATGCCAAATTTTTCTAAAGTTGTTCTTCACTACTCTTTAGCTTGCTTCAAGAATCACCTCTGTGTACTATTTTCTTTCATTTTACTCTTCGAGAATATTTGAGATAAACTAAATGAAATTGAAATCTTCTTCTTTCTTTATTTTTTACTTGTAATTGAGAAACAGCTCAGAATGTATCTTTTTGTAATGATTTTCATTTGGAATCCAGACTTAAGAAAAATTTAGAATAAAAGACTACAAATCAGTTCTACCCATATTTAAAAGGTATTAAGGAATATAGTTACTTATGATGTCATCTAAAATTTGAGTGGAAATAGTTGATTTTCCTGAACTTTGAAGCTGATTGTTGCTGATTGAAAGATAATGCTTTATGCCTGAAAGCATGGGCACTATTTAAACTATTCTTTCAATTCCTTTTTCAGCTAATAACTTACAACTTTTCAGAAAAGAAAGAATGATCTAAGACCTTTGACTTTTTATTGTTTTTTACTTATACATTTAAACTAAAATGATCAGAAGGATTGTCTGCCAAACTGCCTCATTACCAAACTAGTCCGCCTCTTTTGGTTGATTATGCTGAATCTCAAGTAACATAGCCCTTTGTAATTCAATCAAAGAAACAATAAAGTTGTTTCTGAGGTAATAAGTTGCCTATTTTTGTAAAAGACTTGTGTTAAACTGCATAAGAAAGGAAAGAAAATCATTTTATTTGAGTTAGAAGTGCTTTAGACCTTTAATATACCATTAAGTGCAGTAAAAACGCTTAAAGATAAAAAGATATTTTTGGTAAAGTATGTAATCTGCCCAGTCACTTTTGAAGTAAGGAACAAGAGACACAGGGAGCTGAAAATCAACAGTAAAAACTACTCTTTCGTAATTGTCGATATTGACTTAATCAAAATCTTGAGGGATTATTTTCTTGAGTGTGTCTAAAATGGTTGCTAAAGACTGAAAATTTCGCTCCATTATTGGGTTATTTGTATTATTCATGATCAGAAGCTATTAAATGCACTAAAGAATAAGTAAAAGAACGTATCTACTGGTTAGAAAAAGACATTTAGGCTCATAATCTTAGTCTTTTTTGGATTATATCCAATTAAGGATGAAAGAAAACTTAGAAAAGCCTCCAATGTCCTCTTTGTAGATGTATGTGAATATCAATTTGATGATGTTTTAAAGTTTTTAAGTGTAGACTCTTTTTTCTTTCATCTCTTAGAAAAGCAAACATTTGTAACAAAGCTCAAAGAGAAAATCGTAAAGTTAAGGAAGCTAAATAACGACTGCAATATTGTCGTTAGATTACAAAATGATTTCCAAATCATTCAAAAATTTTGTCTCAAGGTCTGTTTGAGGAATCCACTTGAAGAATATACCCAAAATAGAAGGAACTTAAACCTTTAGATTAGGGATTAAAGTTGTGTGAAAATTCACACCAAAACAACTTTAAAGTAAGCTATTATATAATGTAAAAACGTTTTCGGATTTGGAACTTTTTACACTTGTTGGTGTTTTGATTGATTTTTTTCCTGCTAAGGGTGTTGATATCTTCACTTCAACTTCTTATTATACAATCGAGTTTACTACATCAGAAAATATTTACAATTTGCAATTTTCTTATTTGCTACAATCTTATTTTTAGTGGTCATTGGTGGCGCAACGTAAGTTGGCCTTTTTTCCTAAAACTCATATTAGGCTTACTTACTCTGGCCTTTCATGGCTAACACACATTTCTTGGCTAGGTTTATTATTTTTTCCAGCTAAAGTTGCTACTAATCTTCGCTTATGATAAGTTGTTGTCCTTTTTATCCTCCAAAAGTGTACATTTAATTAATCGCTTCAGTATTTATGCTCAAGACAAACTTCTTAGCCTTTTTCAGTGGATCTAAAGTCAATTAAATGTTTGGTTTACTTTACGGTACATGATTGGTTTCTTCTTAAAAAGACTCTAGGTTTTTGGGTTTTTTCGCTTAATTTACAAAGCCAAAATCGAAAGACTTTTTGCCTTTCAGCCTATTCGATAATGCAGGAGCCTGAGGACCCACTAATTTGAATTATTGATCTTCTTCCTAAACCGATTCTATGATTGGAGGTTTTAAATCTTTCTAATTTTTATTGTTTATCGCTTAAATTAGAGGTGACTCAAGTTACTAATCTCTTTAAGACCTTATTTACCTATCTTCTTCAACAAACTCATTGATTTTCCAAAGAGATTTCGAAATCAAATTGCTAATATTGGTTTAATCTAAGCTTGATTTTTTGAGAAGCAAAGAATAAATCAATTTTACACTTTATGCTTTTATTTAAGCAAAGAACTGATTCTCAATCAAATGTATTAAGAGATAGTGAACTTTCTTTTCTTGTAAGTACTTTGTTATTTCTTTTACTTGATTCTATCCTCCTTTTTACGTCAACTTGATAGTTAAGCACTTTCTAATAAGGCTCATTAGCTATAAAATTAGGCAAGGACTATACTTTAGACATAATAGTCGGATTAGTTTATAAATATAGTGAGGAAAATGTTGTTTTGAGTTCATTAAAGTATTCTAAATCAATGCAAAGATGTAGTTTTGAGTTTTTTTCTATTCTCCAAAAGTGACTTTTCCTTAAATAAGTATTTTTTCAAACTTCTTAGAGGCGATTTTGAAGTGCTTTTCGCAGCATGTAAGTGAGCTTCCTTCAAAGATTTGTAGTAAGTTTATTATTTCATCTAATCCAATCAGAGAAGACTGTTGGTTCAGATTTTGGGTAAAAGCATTTTTAATTATTTCTAAAATCTCTTCTTTTCTACTCATAGGCATTTTTGCTTTAAGCAGAGGCCATAAAAAATCACTGTAATATTGTGCAAGTAAATTAGTATCTGTTATCGTATGTTTTATATGTAAAATGGACTTAATTGTGTTCTAATCAAAGACATTTCTCTTGGCTTCGCAAATAAGCTGTGAGATGGTTTTCATGTAGCTATTTTTAATTGCTTAGAATTGAGTTGAAGCAGATTTTCTAAGGAACAAGACGAAAACGTTTAGTAGTTAATTAAGCGTAGGGTATTACTCGTTTTCTTCTTGGTATCTTAGTAAGTAAAACAGAGGTAAAACTAATTAGAAGTTCATGTCTAAGCTTCTCCAAAAATTGAATTTTTAGCAAAAGCCTAATCCTGAACGTTCATAGACTTTTCCTTGACGATTTTAGAAAACAAAAGCCTTTGCATGCTTTACGTATTAGACAGAATTGATGTTTTTATTGTATTACTAAATGCCTTCTTGTCCTAAGAGAAACGGGAAAAGACAAATCGTAGATGTTTTGCAGTAAATGTTTTCGAAAAAAAAGTACTTTGTTTGGGAATTACTTGGAATCTTTGGAGGATCAAGGTTAAAAACGATTGGCTTGTTTTTGTTTACAAAAAGCTTAAGCTTCGATTTCTGAAAAGTATGATGCGCTTAGTGCTCAAAGGCCAAAAAGTTCCACTTCTTTTGTTCGAGTTCACCCAAAAAAATACCATTTGAGCCAATTTGCGGTTACGTATATTTGGGTCCAATTATACGATAATAGATCTTATTGTCGATAAGGTATGACTAAACTCCTCCAGCTTCAGGTGCATAAAAGGTAAAAAGCTTCGAAAGTGAAGCTTAAACACTAGACTTGATACTTTCTAGGTTAATCCAAAAAAGTAGCGAATATCCATCTTTGAAGACCCAATTGAGTTGTCTTGTTTCATGATAAGGTTTTATCTAAATACCATTGTTGCCATGAAAAACTAGCATATTATTTGGCTATCTTTAAGCCATTATCTTTGCGTGAAACAGATTCTGATTAAGACTTTAATTACTTTTATGACAATCGAAGTGGCCAAAAGTTAAGTAGCTTTAACTTGTGACTCTTGAAAGTTAAGAGTTATCTTTGAAGTAGCTGCATAAAGGATACTATCTTAGAGACTGCTGTAAGGCAGCAATTCTTCTAAAATTTGCTGAAGAAGGTTGAAGATGGTTTTATTTTTTACGTTTTCTATAAGAAGACTGACGATATTTGCTAATAAATTTTGCTATTCTTCAGGCTCTTTTTTTAAGAGAGAGTTATTTTGTGAATCGCTATTAAAAGCCACTCTCGTCCTTCCGTTTCTCTGCCCAGTAAGAATATAGGCGTTAGTACCTACTGACCTCAAAGCTATTAAAATTTCTTTGAGTATTATTTCTTGTTTTTGACTGGCGTAGAGATGAAAATCTCTAAAAAACTCTTCTACAACGATTGGCGAAGATATGACTTTATTAGAGTTAAAGAAATAGCTGAGCTTCTTATTGTAGTCAAACGATTCGTATATTTTTTATGGAGATCTTTCAACAAAGCTTTCTTTCTCGTGGCTATTGACTTCCATTCAAATTTAATATTATTATAGTTTGCATAATATCTTGCTTTTGAAAATAAATAGTAGAAAACCATCAATCTTCAACTTTATCACTGGGTTTTTTATTATGATTATGGCTGAATATGAGGTAGTTATATCTATAACTAAAGCTTCAGGTTTTAGATATTTTTCTTCGAACTTGAGTTTGGCTTATCACTAAAATAGGCAACAGTTATATTGTTTTCCTCTTTGATTGTTTACTCTCGGTAGAGTTTTCTTTTGACTAGCTATTGACCAGGGTTGTTTTTTGCAGCATAAACAGAAAAGCAGTTCTTCAAACAATTCTTGAAGCAATTCATCCTATTTTATTTCAATTTTACTTATTGAAAGGATTCCCTGACAAGGTTTTCCATCTCTCATGACAAAACTAGTTCGTAGTCTGGTTTTAACTAAAAAAACAAGTGTGAAGAAAGATTAGCACATAAACGAACAGAGATGCAGGAAATAGTAAGAATACTGAGTTATTACACGCATACATAAGATGCAGTTGAGGACAAATCCGGCTGAGTTTGTATCAAAAGGATTATTTACGATGAATTAGATGATTTGTATGTAGAGAAGGATGAAGATTATTCCGAGGCTGCCTATAAATGCCAAATAAAGCCGATAATTTCTCTTGCCAATGCAAACTCCAAGCCAAGGACAATGATGATCTATTTTTTATATGCACACGTTGCACAAGTGACAATGAGACGACCTTGGAGGCCTGTAAATCAAACACTAATTGCAAAACCGAGTAGTTAAGGAACAGTTTTTGACTTGGAATAAGTATTCTCTCTCAACAGTGCGCTCAGCAGAAAATATTTTCCGAAAATAGGGCAAATCGAAAGGAATGTTTTAAGTCTAAGAGCTATCAAACTCAAATAGTATTTTGGGCAATATCCCAGGATCAACAAAAGGTATGACCAAGTTTACTAAAGTCACTAGAATATAGAGCAATACGGTAAAAGTGACAATTGCTGCATTGGCTTTAGTTGCGGTAAAAATGAAGTATATCAGCATGCTAAATTGAAAAAGCAGAAATACCACAGTGAATTGAACTGGTTGGGAGACGAAGGTTGTGCAGAAGGGCTTGCAGCGGTAAAGGTTAGTGTAAGATATTTTGTAGCTTTCTTATTTCTATCTTTTGTTCTCCATACTTACTATGATTATAAAGAGTTAGTTAGTTAGCTATTATTCAGTTTATATACTTAACCTTCATACCTATTAATCAAGTTTATGGCTTAAAATAATCAGTGAGGCTGGGCCCAGCTAATTGTCTTTATGTCAACTCCTTCTTGCACCATCTACCACAGAGGACTTAGCTCTCTTAACCTGTTCACTGATTTTTAAAGTGCCGCAAGAAACTCGTCAACTTCTTCCTCAGAAGTAAATCTGCCTATTCCTATCCTAAGCGAGGTATGAGCCAAATCCTCACTAACTCCTAAGGCTCTCAGTACGTAAGAGGGCTCTAAAGACTAGCTTGTGCAGGCTGAACCTGAGCTAACTGCGTAATCCTTCATTGCCATAAGCAAGCTTTCTCCTTCCACAAAAGCGAAAGACATGTTAATGTTGCCATAATACCTTTTCTGTTCAGATCCATTAAGCTACACATGAGTCATCCTTTCCCTGATGGTTTTTAATATCTTGTTGTAGAGTTTTTAGACATGTTTGGCGTCGTTTTTCATTTCTTTCTTGGCGATTTCGCAAGCTTTTCCTAATCCAACGATCAAAGGAGTTGGTAGAGTGCCTGAACGAAGACCTCTCTCTTGCCCTCCACCATTTATTAGAGCGGAAAGTCTGACTCTAGGCTTTCTTCTCACATAAAGTGCCCCAATTCCTTTGGGTCCATAGAGCTTATGCCCACTTATGCTCATCAAATCAATGTTTTGAGTATTGACATTGATTTCTACTTTTCCAGCAGCCTGGGCCGCATCAGTATGGAAAAAAATCTTTTTTTATTTACAAAGAGCTCCTATCTCTTACATGTTTTGCCGAACACCAATTTAATTGTGGATGAAAATGACACTTACACAAAGTATTTTTTCTTTGGATTATTCAATAGTCTTCTTCAAGAGCTGAACATCCAAAATGCCAGTTTTGTCAACAGGCAAATAGGTGACTTTGAATCCCTAAAGTTCAAGATGTCTGCAAGTATCAAGTATGCACTTATGCTCAATTTGGGTGGTGATTATGTGCTTCCTCTCATTTCCATAGAATTTGGCCAGTCCTTTTAGGCACATGTTGTTGGATTCGGTCGCCCCCGAGGTAAAGAATAATTATTTCGGGTCACAGCTTATAAGATCTGCCAGCTGCTAGCGGGCTTTTTCGATAGCTGAAGCTGAGTCCCAGCCGAATTGGTGGGTCTTTGAGTGTGGGTTGCCATAGTGTTGAGTCAAGTAAGGCATCATCGCATCAAGCACACGATAGTCTATTGGAGTTGTTGCTTGGTAATCGAAGTATTGAACCTTTCTAGTGCTGAATCTAAAGATAGGCAAAGAGTTGTTAACAAATCTGCAGCTTTTGGTAGCAAAGCAAGCAAGTTTATGCATCATACAAAATGTATTATAATAAAATGAAATTTCGTAACATTTTCGTTCAAAACTAAAAATGGGCAAATGGAGGGAGAAATCAAAATTGCTCAAAAAATTAGTGCTATGCTTAAAGACAAGAATGAACTGTAAAAGAGTGAAGTAAAACTCCTCTAGACTTTATTTTCGTATATAGTACTTTTATGGAGGTTAAGTAATAAAACAAATTTTCTTTGCATTTTAGTGATTAAAAATATTCAAAGACGATAGATAGTAATAAATTTTATGTAAATTTTGAAAAGAAATAAATGAGATAATCAATCAAAAATAATCGAAAATTTTAACGATTTTTTTGAGAAATTTTAAGTGATTAGGCTATTTCTTTCCACCCTGAATGGAGTGATTATAGTCATTTTAGTGGCTATGAGGATTAGAGTCATAAGGCTTATTAAACTGGTTAAATTGATTAGAGTAGTTAAATGAATTAATGGGTTAACAAAGAACTTTGCCGATATTTCGTTAGCATCTTTCAATATTGAACTTATTGATGATGTTGTCAACTTTTCTGTAAGAAAGTATATTTGGAAGGTCATTCTTCTAAAACTCTGCTAGGCAAAAGATAATGACCAACAATTTCATACGAATTTCGCTATACTCCTAGTAGTTTGTTCTTTCTTTTGCTAATTATCTCCAGTATTATCTCGTTAACTTTTTTAGATACTCTTTCCAGCCAATTGGCCTACTTTCAAGTGCTCTTTCTATATATCCCGACCTCAAACTTTCACACTTGTGCTAAAAATAGACATAGCCTTAAATAAGCAGGCATTCTTAATTGAAAATAATATCTTTGATCTAACACTTCTATTTGGCTATGTTGACCATTGTAGCAAATTGATCTTTAATCTAATTCATCAACACACTTAGAATCTTGACGTAGTTTGTTTTATGCTTGATGAAAAATATTTTGATTTCTTCTTCAAAGCCGAAAATGTTCACTTAGTTTTTTAAAGATTCAGATAGAGCTTGCAGTTTTATGAAGCTATCTTTCCAAAGCATTGATAGATAATACTAATGGTTTATCTTCTGTAGGTTAGCTCGCAAAAAATAATGTTTTTCATACAGCAATAAAGGTGCAAAACGACAATTTTCTATTTATTAGAGATATCTCTGGCAAATAACATTCACCTTTTGTTTGAAGTACTCCTAATTCATGTAAGATTAGATACTATTTTATAAGATTTTGCTTTGAGTAGGATTTCGGATTTGGCTCTTTATTTAGATTACGTATTCCTTTCTGAAGTGATTATTTCTTTAAATTTACCCCCTTTGGTCTAAAAATTTTTCTTCAAGCTAAACCTATTTTTTGGGGCTTTTCTCCTATGGATCAACTCCTTTTTTGAAGCTTCTTTCTTATTTTTTAGGCTTGATCTATTAGTCCTACTAAATGAATCTTTTTTCAGACTATTTCTCATTTTTGCCTTTAGCTATTTCCTAGCTTTAATGCTAATCCAAAATCTTATAAACTTAAGAAGGCTTAAAGATATCTTTTTCTTAGTTCTTTTCATAATAATCCTTATTTTCTTTAACTTTTGTACAGATAAGCTCGGAATTATTGACAATTTTGTTTGAGTTAAACCTGTTGAACAAAGGATGTTAGTAAATCTCATTCCAACTAATTCTATCTTTGGGATTCACTACTAAGCATCTTTTAATAAAATCTTTTGATTCCTCACTTAAATCAATCTTTTCGAACACAATTTCATTTTTCTTGATCGTTTGCAATATCATATCAACATTTCTACCTTTAAATGGGAAAGTTCCTTAAAGTAGTTGATAAAAAACCACACCTATTGACCAAATGTCAGCTTTTATTCCATAAGGCTCCCTTTGCATCACTTATGGGGCCATCGTCAAATTGCTACCTAGCTTAGTTTGGGCGACATCATTCAAAGAAGCCAACTGCTTTCCAAAGCCCAAATCAACAATTTTGCAACATTAATCATGAAGCATAACATTTTATACTTTGAAGTCTCTATGCATTGCATTAACACTATGTAAACCTTTGAATCCATTCAGAATCTAAAAAATATATTTGATAGCAACGTTTTAAGACAAAGTTTCCTCTTTCTGCAGTAATTCGCCGAGGTCACCACCATCACAGTACTAAAGTACAATGAATTAATGTTGATCTCTGACAAAGCTTTTGATAAATTTGACAACATTCGGATGTTTGCAACTCTTCAGTATCTGTTTTTCCCCCTAAGTAAGGACCTTGATTTTGGGAGTTTATTTAAACTTCTTTTAAGAGATCACCTTGATTGCATATTTCTCAGTTTGCTATAAATTGAAGGCTAGATACACATCGCTCCAGTTCCCTCTGCCAATAAGCTTCACAAGCTTTATGTCAAACTATTCAAAAACCTTATCTTCAAAGCTAACTCTGCCTCTGTCCATTATATCCAATAAAAAAGTATTAGTTGTAAGAATTATCATAAGAATAATTTATAATCAAACATCATCCCTCGATCCTGAAGAGCTTAGAAAGCTCATCAAATTAGCTCATTTTTTTCAGTTTGCTTTCTTTTTATAGCTTATGCTCAACATCACTGAGTGCCTAAGGAACTCCCCCGGAGTAGATATCAACCTTTACTTTTAAGGAGCTATTTATCTTTTTATAGTAAATCACCTCAACCATTTCCTTGCAGATGATACACTCTCGAACATCTTGACCACAGGAGGGGTGGATTTAGTGCCCGCAATTGTAATGCACTAGCAGACCTCCCTTCTATAAGCAAATATTACAAACATCTCTCGTCGCGAACCCTTGAAGCTAAATAAGAATATTAATACTTCCTAGTGATAAAGCACTTTTCTGAAATGATTTTCAGTTTGAGCAAAAGAACCTCCGAAAATTTTATACATCATTATCTAATAAACTGAGTTTTTGGCAATTTAATCGACGAGTATTTGCAAGGCTTCAAGGTCAAAATAAGTCATTTTACTCCTCAGGTAAAGTATAACATTCTCATAAGAAACCTAAGCAATAAGCGTCTTGATTAAGTAAGGATACGCCTCTTTGTTTATGATTAATCTAAGATTTTAGCAAATATGGCCATCAAAGTAGAAATTCTTAAAAATGTTCTTCTTTAAAACCTACAACTCTTACATTATCACAAACCATTCACTCTCATAAGATATCAGGTCAAGTTAGGTGCAAATTTTTATGCTGACCTTCAAGTAGTCCATAATAATGTGTTAGAAATATTCCCTTTCTTAATGACCATGGTTTGCTGCCTGATTATAGATTTTTTTCCAAATAATCTTAAAATACACTTTTATTGCTGTTTCCGTATTTCCACTGCCACCACATTTCACCAAAAGATAAGCATATGCTTCCAAAACTTAGTTTTTACGGCAAATTTCCAAGCTTTCATCCAAAGGATAGTTTTCTTTCATCAACTCCATTAGAATAGTGTTGTGGTATTCAGGCTGTTTGGCTAATAACTAAAGATACTTGATTTTTAGAGAGTATAACGACTCTTTATAGTTGTATAGTTGCAAAACTGAGTGGATAAGTTTCATTTGCTAAGAGTTGTAACCTTACAGATCGTCAATAAAAAGATTTAGGTCAGCTAGAAAGTACTTGCAGATTATGTCACTTGCACGATTGGCGTCGATAAAGGTCAGCAACTTTATGTTTTGCTTTAAAAGGAGCTTTATATATTGTAATGACTAAGCTTCAACTAAGGGCAAAAACTAGTCCAAGTACTCATAAATTTTGACCTTTGTTACCAAAAACTTACATTTCGATGATTCTCATCTAAGAACATAGCTGATAGTATCTCTGTGTAGCGGGAAAGCATTCTTCCTACAAGCTTGATGAGACAAATTCTGCATAAGATTATGATTACTGCTTGGTCTGACATAATGACTAAAAAAACGTCTACAATTTTGATTTCGGTATCTTGCTCAATTGTTCCACCACTAATTCATTACATTTATTGACAAATCTTTCCAAGTACTCAACTTAAACGTAGTCCTAAACACAAAGATAGTGAAGTCCCGTATAAATCTAGGTGTCAATTATTCTTCTTGCATATAGTTTCAGGACAGCCACCCAATATCTCTTCTAGCATTTGAACTCAATAGCCTTTTGATAAGGAATACTATCAATTATCTTTTTCATTATCTAAGATTCTCCTTCTACTACATCTATTTGGTTGAGTGCCTAAAGACAATTACCCATATATAACTATTAGAGAATATACTCGAATAGTCCCACAGGCTCCTCTTTTACCAAGATTTAAAGGATTTGGTCCAATACAAGGGGAAGGAGAGATTGGATGATTTCCTTGCTTTGAATTTTACTGTATCTGTTGAGATTTATCGAATAAAAACTGTCATAAATGCCATAAGCCAACAACTTACCTATTTTTCGTTTCTGATCTGTAAGCTACATTATGTTCTTTTAGTTATCTTGCTATAACTTCAAATAAACTCCAACTAATACAGCAATTGAGGTATAATGGTCCTTGAACTTCTGGTTGAGATCAACTAATTCAAGGTACATTTCGTGTTTTATCAGCAAATTGTTGATTTGATGCGGCAATTCATGATCATTTCTGTTCGGCAAAAGATTGAAAATAAGTTTACTGACATATTCCTTTGGTAAAGTTTCCATCAAGAGCCTCAAAGCCTACTAATTAATCTTTGTGATGCGATTATTAAGAATAAAAGGGATGATATTTCCCAAGTATTCAGGATTGATGTTATATATTTTTGGCAACATTTCCTCAATGAAGAAGGTCTAAAGGTGAGTGACTAACAGAATATTGAATATGAAGATAAGCTATTGATTCCATAGCATAAGAATGTTGTTTTAGGTGCTATGAGAGGCTCCAATACCTGAGAGAATAACAGTTTCCAAAAAGTTTATGTACCGCATTGAGAATTCTCGAATTTTTAGTGTGATTATCTCCTCTTGCATTTAGTCTAAGTTGTAAATATTGCCTAGAAAACAGTTTTTGAGAATCTAGAGTGCATTTTTCCAATTGTTGTTTTAAATGAGAGCTGTGACATACTGCTGAACTGTTGTCAAGTAAATCATCTAAATTCCTTTGTTAGTACTCAAAAATAAGGTTCTTTTTGTGGCAGAAAAGAGTCCTTTCAGGAAACGCAAATCTTAAAGCTACATTGTGCTGCCGCTCATTGATTATTAAAGCTTTTATCCATAACAAAAAGAAGAAAAGTTCAATTTATGAAAAAGGACCTCTTTGTTCTCGTACTTTTTAGCTATTTCATCGGAAATTTTACTCACAGAGTGAATCTTTATTCCAACTCTTGTCACTTGATAGATGAGAGAATTCGACATGAATCCAGCTATGATAGTTGAATCAGGCAAAAGTTCTTTATGAGTGATGCAAAAAGTATACTGAAATGGTTAGAAAGACTCAACTTTAATGTCAATTATTTCCAGATATTTATCCCAAACAACCATCATAGACGAAGGATGTTATCTAAAGCTAACTTGAGGATATCCCGTCTTTTTAATATGGCTTCCATGTTTTTATTTGTCATATACCATAATAACCTCGAAGAAAGGGTCAACTAGACATACAGTAACGAACTAATACCCACCCACTGCTATAACTATCCCTTGATTACCACTTTTGTCCTTTAGTTTAAGCAAGGCAATATCTAAAAAGTTACTTACCTTACATGGAAGAGGTGTTAGATGAGGTTTAAAGTTAATGATGTTCTTTTTCATTTGAAGCTGCAGGATCTAATCACTTTCTGTGACTAGCAACATCTGAAAAGGAATCTCCTAAACGAAGTAGAGCTGAATCACAATTTTTTTGAGCTGTTTTTATCCCAGATAGCAAAATTAAGTAGGACTTTTTAGGATTCTATAACTTACTTGGTTTTAGATGTTTATTGCCTGCTTGAAAGAATACACATACATTTGTTTTTCATCATTCGAAATTGCCAAGTATTGCATGTTTTTAGACCATTTGACACAAGTTATCATGCAGATTTTGCTAAAGCATTCAATTATTTTTTGAGGCTTAGAGGAGTTTGGCTCAAATATTACCACTGTACCTTCATCTGTGCCTACTGCTATCTTGAAGACTTTTTATTGTTAGCAGTAGCCAGCATCCATCACTAAAACATTCTTTTTCAGCAAACCTCCACTGTATGAAAAACTTAGCTCTTTAATGTGGTTTTTAATTTCAAAGCTAGGCTGAGAGAGCAAAAAAAGAGGGTACTTACGACGAACTTCCTCTAAAGTCTCAGGACGTAAACTCCTGTTAATTGTTTGATAGTACTCATCAAAAAGATGAAAGGTGCGTGGTACAGAAAGTATGGCCCTTTCTACAGCCTTCTATTCTTGAGGCATCTCTCCTAAGTAACTACTTTAGGGATGGTAGTTACCAGCAATTACATCTTCGATAAAGCTAGACTCACTCATTTCTGAAGAGCGCCGACTTTCAGAGGACTAGATTGGCTTGAGCAAAGGCTCCTCATTTGTGATCAGAAGACTCTAAATCTCTTCGTCTATGTAATAGTTGTTGGTAAAGGTTGAGGAAAGTATTTATTTCAATTAGTCTTAATCCTCGTTTCTCAGCATTTACTTTCTGACAATATATTGATTTGATATTATAAGAAAAATCATCGCAATCTGGGGAGAGAACCTTAAACTTATGCGTTCTTTCGGCGATCACGCAGAACTTGCCTGATGTCTTACTACTTCTTTTTTAAACCACCGTATTCAAAAATCTAGTCGAAAATGTCCAAATTTTTCTTTTTTTTGTTTGCGTACTTCTACAAAATCTTGGCAGTTTGCTCAGCATTGTAAGAATTATGAGGTAATTTGGTATCAGACCTGCTACTTTTGACTCCAATAGGCAATTGAGAGACCTTTAAGATATCTGGATTCTGGGTTCTTTTGAAAAAGTTTAGGCTTGGCTGTCTTTTACTTAATATTTCTTAAGTTTTGCTTTACTTCATCAATGATCTTTTTGCCTCATTTTTCAATTTGGACTCATTAGCTTCATTTGGGTTATTTCTTGCCTTTATAGAAATATCAATGAAAAGAGTTCCTATCTTTTCTTTGCTTTAAAGACTAAAGATATCAAATTTTTTATATTTCAAGTTATTTTTTTGCATGGTAATGAGAGAAAAGCTACCTCTGCCAGCTAATTTCTAATCAATATAGACGCTAAAGATTATTTAGTGCTTATTCTTTGTTGATTACTTTATCTATTAAATCGGAAGCAAGAGTTACTCAGCCCAAAGTAGCTCTCCTGCAATTATTTTGACTGTAGGCGTAAAGACCTGTTTGTTGTCAAGGTTTATCTCAATGAATCCTTAAAACCCGCTTTGGTTATTGATGTGTGCTAAGATGGACGAAATAACTGCGATTCCTTTTTCTTAGGGGATTATTAACTTTTCGTTGGAGACTCTATAAGTCAAAACAATGTTTGCTACCTTTTTATTTTATTTATTGTAAACTATTCCTTATTGGTTGTTTGCCCTGTAATCTACAATTTTCACTTTTCCAGAAAGCTAGTAGTTGGGGTCTTCAGGGTTATAAAGATCTTCATCAACTTTGCAGTGAAAAGAAAGGGGCACATTGTAATAGAGTGGGAGAGTAATGTCTTCTGCCCATTAAAATGTATGAGAATCAGTTTGTTGGTATTTTCTCTTATTACTCAAAAGAGTTTATTTGTAGCCGATAAAGATCTTTTTGATTTTGATAGGGATGACGTTTTTCTAGAACTGTGCTTTAATGTTTTTGACTACTAGCATTGATATTAATTATATTTATGAGGATAAACAAAATTAAACATTCTGGAGTGATTGAGATGTCCCAAAAAAGAACTAAATTACAAACTAATAAGATTTGATTTTGGCTTTGCTTTCATCATTTATTCTTGTTGAACATCAACTTGATTAAGACTATTAGAAATGAAACCTAGCTTAATAAAAACAACTTGAAGTAGGACTAGGGCAAATCAGTTTTACATCATCAATAAATGTATCAATTTCTTAAAATCTACCAAAAGTCCATTCTTGTGCTTCCTTCTGGAAACTTCTCCATCATTATCCCTAATTACTAATTGAAAAAAGTATGCTTCAAGTTTCCTCTTTGGTTCTAGTCTCCATAAGCATTTTTTCTACGTCCAATGTTGACTTTGGTCTGCTATATTTCTCTGATTTAAATCTTTTCTTTATTTTCCTAAAACGAGGCCTAATTGCGTTCAAGAATCGAAAAGTTCATCCCAAGAGTGGGATTTTTATTATAAGTTTCACTAAAGCTAAGCATTTCGTGATGAATTTTTGTAAAATCCGCTTTACTTTGGCATGAGACAAATATTTACACATCTTTCAATAGCCCTCTAATTTTGAGCTAAATTGCCTCTTTGTCTCTATACTAAGTCTTCATATAGCTTTGGATCATGATCCAAGGGATTCCATAATTGACACTGCTTGACTTCTCATGGATTACTACTAATCTAATGTTAGTCAAAATGACAATTGCTTATTTTGCTTCTTCGTTTTAGTAAAATACACATTTCTAGTACCTTGTTTTCATTTATTCGTTTTAGAGAGGTTTGTATTCTCCGTTCACCAGCTTTACATTTGTGTCAATGTTCCTAAACCACTTTGTTTCTGTAAACTTTCTAAATAGCTTTGAAGTTACTTATTAATCTCGATGAATCTTCTGAAAATTTTCTAATCATTCTAGGTATAACCTGCAAATTTGAACTCATATTTAGTGTGGCTCGGGCTCACTGATTTCACTGTAAGTATATGCTTCAACTCATTTACTCCAAGTTGAGCAGGCGCTGGCTTAAGCATTAAGCTACTAATTGTATCTAGTCCTATCGAAAGATTTAAATGCTTGTCGTTTTTTGAATGCCAAATGACTCTCAGATTTGTCAGTATGAAATCCCCCTTGAAGCCTGGATTTCCTTTCATATCCTAAACCATGCCTGAAACTGCTAAATACTTCTCATAATGCTTTGGTTTCTCATCTAGATCAATGTCGAATTTGATTAGTTTCAGTTCCCAGAGATCTTAGAATTCGTGTTAGTCATCAAAAACTTTGGACAAAAACTTTTAAAGCATCAGCTAAATATAAATATTAAATAATCATGAATTGTAGAATAGGCTTGATTTATTTTACTCATAGAGATGCTGCCTAGCTGCCATGATACATCTTTTGAATATTTCAGCTCTAGGAGTGATATTATCCAATTTGGGCCTCTCTAAATATTTTTTCAAAGAGCTTCTATGGTTTTTTGTTATGAAGTTTAGGCCTTATTAAGAATCTAAAAGGCTTTTTCTAATGTTGAAAGACAAGTCATTTTCTTTTAAAAAAGGAAGTCTGAATCTTTTGTCAAAGCTTTCCTCTTTTTATTACTATCTTTAGTATCGTAGTGACCTTCGCCTAGGAAGTAAATTTGACTTATCATGCTAAGAAACCGAAATTTTAAGCTTTTCGAGCAAATTTCGTTTTTTCTTAGGCTTCGATATATGTAAAGAATGATCAATCGGATTAAGTGTGCTTTCACTCCATGGACCACACTAATCGCTATCTATAGTTTGTGAGGTAGCTTCTTTGTTCTCGACCGTAAAAAATGTTTTTTTGAAAAAATGACTTGAAGAAATCATATTCACAAAAGCTTACAATATAATTAATACAATAAGCTTAAAAGATATAACTAAAAGCTTTCTGTCTTTGCAATTAAGTGTTTCTTTTTTGCAAACTTTGGAAACAACCTCCACATTTTCACAAATTTAAGCTACATTTGGTAGAAGGTAAAGTATACATGCAATTTGAGTACTATCAAAGCTTGGCCAGGAAGTCAACATACTGCTGCAAATTGTGTATTGATAGTAGAATCTTTGCGTTGAGTTCATAGCAGTTGATTAGATGAGCAATATAAGATTAACTATGTCTTTCACAGGTGTAACACTTGCAGCTAGCGTCCAAAGGTTATAGAGTCTTCTTCAAAACTGGAACCAATTCATAGTATGTACCTTCTTTTGATCTTATCAAGGCTTTATGGCTTTAAGCCAAAAGGAAGGGATAATTCACTTAGAATACAGTTATTCCGAACTTGAGAGCATGCTGAATATCCTCCAGTTTTCCGAGTCCAGCCAAACCTAGAATAAACTTCTTACCCTCAGCTGCTTCTAAGCGTGTGAGAATGAATTTATAGATCTCTTAGCGCTCTTACAATGTTTACTTATCGCAGAGATCACATATAACGAATCCATCTAGCTAAAAGTTCAGCATTTGTTCCATACTTCTTGAAAGTAAGCTGAGGTTTTTAGCCCCATGGATTGCTCCAAGCAGTTTTGTACCTTAATGAGATTACTTTGCTAGTTTACTCTTTTAAAGATAAGTTGTCGTTTTATTGATAGCCCTTTTGTGGCTCTTATTCGACTAGTTGGCATGTCCTTTTTGCGAAGCTGGGTATTCAGTTAAGGTGACTAAGTAGTCAGGCTTAATAAGCTAAGCCATTTCATCATATTATAGGGCAGTAAATTAAGTATAACCTTTGCTACACTTAATCTTTACAATATGATTCTTTTCGCAGCCTGTCATTCCTTCTTTTTTGTAGAAGTCATAGGGGCTAAGGTACGTTTTGACTTATTCTTTGAATCCCAAGAACTTCTTAAAAGTCATTCCTTAAGGTAATGCTTTAATGGTTTCCTTGGACTCATAGAAATCACCAACTGAAAGCTGAATGCCCGAGACTTAAGGCAGATTTGAAGGGGTAAGATTAAAGATGGTCCCGTGTCTTGTACCATATACAAACGTAGGTTTAGCTTTAGGCTAAGATTCCATTAAAATAAATTGATATTATTATTCAATAAAATTCATCATCTTCCTCGGGATAGCCTGGATAGGGTAGGCGTTCATATCTGTAGGCTTGCTTTTGAAGCTAATCATACCTCTTAAGATTGAGATAAACGCTTCCGATTGTAAGTATTGCTGTAATAATGAGGCTAGTCAGAAAAAAGAACTGCATTGGCGACATATATTAAGGATTCGCAAAGATATAGCGTTGCCAAAACATGTTTCGAGCGTATTATCTTCGCATTCTTCTGAAGTCCTATCTTTTCATGTCAAAAGGATCATCACTAAAATTTTGATGATAGTTCATGTTTTTTCGCCGGAACATTTCTTACTAATACCAATTGCGTGAGGACTTGTGGTACTAATGGTACTTTTCGTTATTCGCCTCATCATGATTATAATCAGATTGGTGTTGGGATTGCTGTGATTGGCTTGAAGAAGGACGATCGAAAGTACTCCTCTTGATCATAACTATTTTACTTTAAGCGGATCTTTGAGTGTGCTGTAAGCCTCGTTTATTTCTTTGAAGGTTTATTCATTTTATGGCTTAACGTCTGGGTGATACTGTTTTGCAAGTTTGTAGTAAGCGTTTTTTATTTACTATTCAGAAGCACCTTGGTTAAGTCCGAGGACTTTGTAGGGATTTTTGGGTAAAGTACCAAACAAAAATCTTAATTGTGTCAAATTTTTACAAATCATTATTAATATAAGACAAACATCAGAATTAAGGAAGTAGAATTTAGTTCTCCTCTTACATTTCTTTGCCGCTGCTGCCTTTCATCCCCTCGTTTCCTTCTTTATCATTGACGGAATCTTTTATGCTGTAAAACATCTCACTGTTTATTATTTCATAGTTATTTTGCTTATTATTTACCTAGGCATCAACCAAGTTATTGTCTTTTACAGACTCAAAGCTCTCCCAGCCTTAAAGGATATCTTCTCGGCTTTCTGTCCTTTTAATCCCAAACTTCGCACTGTTCAGCTTTATTTCATTATTTTTGCAAATACTGAAACTTTTGGTTTTATTCTTTCTTTCTTACTCTTCTTAGATCCTCTTTTTATTGATTTTCAAATATTCCGAAAAATACTCCTCACAAAAATACTAAATTCCTTATTTTACATCTTTTTTATTTGGGTAGACACTTGCTTTAATTTCTTCTATCAACTTTCTATTCTTTTTTTAAGAGGTAAATGTAGAATTTCTGGCATTAAATAACATTAACAGAAATTTGGCTGCAGGCTGATAATTTTGGGTTAATTAAAAGTACTTAAATATAAAGTACAGCGATAAATGAACGATTTCTTGTGCAAAGCCAATACTATTTTTGAGATTTGGTATAATTTTCATGAAAAAGGCGTCCCAATGAAGATTGATGTTAAGCGACTTCATATTAAAGTTAACCATATCAATTACAGTTTGTTTAGTTTTATTCTAATGATGTTTTCTCTGCTTTTGATAGTTCTGGAATTGTATCACTTAGGCTTATTCAAAAGGATATTAGTTGTAAAGAATAGCCTCAATCAACTTTGAAATGCTGTATTCTTGGTTGAAGGCTAAGTTCAAGAGACTTTCACTTGAAAAAACTCCAGTCCCAAATGTGACCAAAAAGTTTGTCACGATTCTTACTAAGATGATTAGAATCTGGCTGTATTACTGGGCGATTGATTCATGAAACTGGCTGCTTTTGATGTTGAAGTTGACAAAGATGTTGTTAACTAAGTTGTAGAGCCATTTTATCTTTCTCAACCAGTTTTTACCGATGGAAGAAATCATTTTATTGATGATTTTCAAGAACATCAAATAAAAAGAAACATAGTTCTTATGTATAAACTGTTTCAAGTCGTATTCTGTGGGTAAAAAGTCAGTTTTGGCTGATTTTTTAAAGGTTACAGCAGTTTCTTTGAGTTTTTCAGTTAATTTTAAATTTAGTTCATCTACATTTTTGACAAACTCATCAATATTGAGTTTTTCGACCATTTATCCAGAACTTAAAAGGCTTAGTCTTGCCAATATATAAGAAGTTTAATTTTCTAGCTATTTTCTCCACTCATCCCATTTCTGAACCTCTTGAGCGCTTTAGAGCTAAGAAGTCTTTTAAAGAAGTTTGACCAAATTCTATAACGACAAACACTTAAATCTTAGATATTTGCCCCATTTAACCTTATATTTATTGAGCTGAATTTCCAAAAGGTTGGGACATTGGCTTTTTATGGCTTAAAAGTGTGTTTAGAAGATTTGTTAAGAAACAAATCGAGGTGATAGGTCCTTAACAATCAATTTATAGTTGTTAAAGCCTTTGATCTGTAGCAAAAGTCCAGCGATAATCTATCTGGCCGCATCACTTTCTTCCAGTTTTTTGTATATTTTCAATAGATTTTCAACAGCCAATTTTGAATTGAACATACTTTCGCTGAATTGATCTGCTTTAGTTGCGATTGCTGAGATTTTTTAGTGTCTCATACTGACCACACTTGATCGCATTATGATTATTGAGTAAAACCCAAGGATTAGTTGATCCCTCAGTATCGTTTTCCCATCATTTGCAGACTTAGAAAGCGTTGCCTTTTTCTGCAAGTAGCCCTCAAACATATTCACGAGCACCTTCAACTATTGATAAAACAGACTTTGCACGAAAATTCTGTCAGAAATAAGCGACAGACATCGTTCTGTATCTTCGGCCATCAGATTTTCAATGATTTTGAGTCTCTAGGTAAAGCTCATGACAGTTTTGGTTAAATTATAAATCAACAATGTAGTCAATATAAGAAGCTAATGAATTTATAAATCAACCACTGGTTTTCTTTTCACCTTGTTTGAACTTTTGACGAAGAGAAGGGTCAGTTATCGCCAGAAATTCCATAGTCTCTTTCAACTTTTCCAGAAAGAGTTTTTCAGCCGATTTGAACTTTTTCAAGCATCCTGTTATGCATGTTTTCTAAGGCAGACTCAAGTTACTATCTTTGAAATCCTTGACGCAAAGATTGAAACATCTAGTTTACAGCCAATGTACTGTGTTTGTTAGAAGTACTCTCTTTCCGAGGGAGTTACTGCGAAACTTTTTAGCTAGTCCATGATTCAATTATAGTTAAATTAAGGCTAAATAAAGCTCATGATTATCCATACATATAATGGGTTTGCTTGGCTCTACTGTAACTAGACAAAAATGTTATGGCCACTTATATTAATCAGCTTGATATATTTTATTTAATAATGAAGTGCTATCAATAAAAGGAAGAGTCATCCTACGTCAAGCGAATCAAACTCAAAAAATCGATCATCAAAACTCACTAGATTTTGAAAACTATAGCTACGCATGGAACTCCAGTCTATCAACTTAAGCAACGTATTTAGTCGTATGATGGTAAAGAGAGAGGCTTATCGTAAAAAACCAAAATTTTAACCAAAGGCAAAAGCATTGTAATTGATACGGAAAGCTACAAAAACCAGCTGAGTTTTAGCAAAAATCAATCCAATAACCTTTTTAAAATTTCTGAGCCTAAAATGGCAAAATAAGAGCAAAATAGACTGTGTAACATTTAGATTCGACGTATAGTAGGGGATCCTAGCCATAAAAGGCAAACTACACATATATAAAACAAGCTTGATTCCAACAGAAATATCAAAATCATTAGTGGCTAGACTTTTATGAACCTCCCAGCTGAAAGGTAAGGAGTCAATTAAACAGGTACTGGACGTCCTCCAAATACTTACAAAAGCTAAATTTATTCAGCCAGTTCAGTTGAAAATAGATACTTATCAAGAGAAAACAAAAGCAAATAAGAAAATTGCTTCAAGACTTCATCCCCAACTAAAAGGAACAAAGTTTACTTGTATTAAAGGATGGCAGATAGTTAGACTCATAAACATAGGGATGAAACCAATTGCATCTACGAAAAGAGGATCAAAAGCTATCTTTAGTTTTTGTGGAAGGCTATGCTTGCCCATAACGTTTACTTGAATCTGGATATTTCTAACCCTAAAATTTCTATAAAAAAGCTCAAAGTTTACGTAGGGCCAGGAAATAATTGTAATATGATCAAAGGATTGATAAAACGCCGGTTTTGGTGGGCTATCTCAGATGAGCTCACCGAAGACTGTGTATTTGTGTGGACCCAATTGAAAATAAATAAGCTCTTTCAAAGACAATAGAGAGGAGCTCCAGGGAAATCAATCTATAAAACTGAAGATAAAGAAGAAAGCAGGAGAAATCTAATCAAGACTAGCTCTTCAACGCGAAAGAGACATACTATTTAGATCAATTCATTCAAGGCAAAAGAAAAAGAGGTGATTAGAGGAGACAAAAGTGGTTGTCTATGGAACTAGAAAGATAGATAGGTTTTTCTTCCTTTTGTCCAGAAGTATCAAAGCTATGAATAAAGGCAGAAGTGGAGCAGCATCAAAATGAAGTAACAAAGCTACCTAGCTAAAACCCTCTAAATTGTCTAGAATTGCAAGAAGATAACTGTTATTTAAGAATTATCAATGCTAAAATAAGTTGGTTAGTAGTCTAAGCATAACTATTACAAAGTCAAGCCTATTGTTCACAACCACCTGTAAAATAATTTTCATTTAGGCAACAAGAAAGCCCTTTTTTATAACTTGCAGTAGTATTACAAAAAGGTTGGGTAAGATGTCTTTCATTATGTTCCACTAACTTTTCACATTAAGAGTGGTTTTAAGGATCACTAGTATAAAAGATTTGTCGAATACTATTAAAGGAGGTCTAAAATCATCAGAAAAGAAGAAGAAACCGAAGAAAACACACTGAAAAAGACCAGAAATATTTGGATCATCAAACCTGGTGAAAACTCAAACCAAGGCAGAGGAATAACAGTTATCGACTAAATTTATGAGCTGAACAGTATCATCAAATAAGGCTAAAAATCCAACAGAAATGCCAAATAACAGTAGGTCAAATAAAATGAAAAGACATATATAGTCCAAATGTACATTGACCGACCTTTTCTTTACAACGAAAGGAAGTTCGATATCAGACACTACATGCTTATCACCAACCTCTATGGAGTAACCAGAGCCTACTGGTACGAACAGGGCTACATTAGAACCTCTTCTTACCACTTCAACATTCACAACTTTGATCCTCAGATCCATTTGACCAATGATGCGATTCAGAAGCACTTTCCAGATTATGGCAAGTACGAGTCTGCAAACAAATTGTCTTATTCCTAGTTTCAAAACTACTTGAACACTTTCGCTGATAGGAAGTACAATTTCAAAGATGAAATTCTGCCAAAGATGAAGAAGATAGGGAAAGACGCCGTTCGGAGTATCTACACCAAGATGAGCCCCAACAACCAGCTCAATAATTTTTAGATATTTGGGCTGGATTTCATGATTGATCGCAATTTCAAGCCATGGCTGATTGAGATCAACACCAACCCTTGTTTGGATTGCGTCTGTCCCCTTTTGGATAAAATAATTCCCTATATGGTCTAGCAGTCGTTTAAACTTTCACTCGATTTGGTCTACCCCCCACCACACCATTACCCCAACACTGCAAAGCACTACGCACCTATGATCAACCTCTAAACCTTCAAATATGAGCTCATCTTTGATTCTCTGAGCGAGGGAGCAGAATTGCAGCGACTGTATTCCACTGGCAGCAAAAACCTGAGTAAATAGCTTGTAATATAGTTGAGTAAATAGGCTAGATCGAGTAGGATGAATAGTTCAACGATAACGGTAAATAAATAAAGCTCTAAGATTTCACCTGAAGTGATTTTTCTCTTGGAAAACAATAAAAAAGATTGTTGCCTGTCTGTTTGTTAGGACGTAAAAAGTGGCGAGTTGTTACATTATAGTTTGCGATTTGACATTAGTTTGTAGGTTAAAAGAGTGTGCTAACAAATCATAAGCTGTTTAGCAGAGCGTCGATTTCGGCACTTGAGTTGGCCTGTTTGTTTTTGTTCGTTTGGATGGTCGTCCCCACTTCTGCTTTAATGTTCTTTGTGGCGATCTATTTCTGCTTGCCTTTTATGACCTAGGCTTCCAGCTACTTAAGCAGGTCCTAATTCATAGTAAATGTACGTCTGCAGCCTCGAGCTAATCATCATCTTACACCATGGCCTTCATTTTCGCATCTATTTATTGGGAGATCATCTTTTGCTATTTGGAGTCGATGATGTGCTGCTACAATCTTTATGCGTAGTCCTCCTTCGTGAATTCGTTGGCCACGTCAAGTGCGTTAATGGTTTCCTTGTTCATCTCGTGGATCTCCACCTCGTACTTCTTGTTCTCAATCACCTTCTTACGAGTCTGCATGGCCTTGATCACTCAATACATACCTCGAGCTGCTTCTTGAGACGGGTGGCCTCCTCGACCACCTTCTTGGCCTCCTTCTGCTTGCCCTCGGCCATCAGCTCCTTGGCCTTCTCCTTCATGACTTCTATTTTGGCCTCATACTTCCTCTCCTTGGCATCGAAAAGCTGAATATTCTGGTCAAGGTTGTTTTTTATTTTTTCGGCCTAGATGGCCTGGGCTATCTTTTCCTACTGCTATCGCTTCTGCTTGGCCGCAGCCACGGCCCTCTGCTGCTCATCGGCGTTCGGCTTGCTGTCCTCTGATCCCATACTTAATCAAAATATTAGCTGAATTCTAAAACACAATAAACTAACTAAGAGGTACTAAAAAATATGTTCACCTATACTTTTTTAAGGTACATGCTCTTGACAAAGATGGATAGTCTAGTTGTAAGAAAGGGTTATAGAAATGAGAGTGGGTTTGGTGGTAGCTGTCAGGTAGGAGGTATCTGTCAAATTTGTGAGCTATGAATCAGTGTAGAATAGTGGGGTTGGCAATTATTTACATTGGTTGGTAACATTTACGTGTATGCGTTTCAAACCATGATCATAGTTTGCCATATAATAGCACAATTTATGATATCAGATAATAGGTATACACATCTAT
>Ga0316217_10001004_pt1 | contig 38316 bp, 28 predicted proteins | sample 1anoAmetaG_FD_203633 | JGI IMG/M metagenome (GOLD analysis project Ga0316217, IMG submission 203633) | Freshwater microbial communities from Trout Bog Lake, Wisconsin, USA - 1anoA | ecosystem: Environmental > Aquatic > Freshwater > Lake > Hypolimnion/Profundal zone | place: USA: Wisconsin...
AATGTTAAATTGAAATGATTCCATGTTAAAATAAAGCGAGTTAATTAAAAGGTGAAAGATCTTATAATTTTATTGTACATGGAAACCATTAAAGATGAATCAATACCTGAAAATATACGCTGTTTAGCAAATCATAAAATTAAAGCAAGAATATTACGAAATGGCATGATGCGTGATAGAATTAACCGACAGGATGACAATCTAGGAGCCAAAATAATCAAATATGAAACTTTTTTATCTCAAAACATGATTTAAAAGATAAAAACTGAAGACATAGTTTAGTTACAAGAATAAGTGCAATAATATTGCATAAACAAAAAAGGTATAGCGCCTATAAAAATCTAAGCATTAGAAAAAGGTTTCAATATCCATTCAATGTTTGAGGAAATAAAAAGATAAGTAAAGGAAAGAGTGAAGTGCAAAAGGCGTTCGAAAACTTCCTAAAGTCCAGATTAAAAATTGGTTCTTTTAGCTAAACCAACTCAGCTGGTAAGACGCTAAGTAAATGAGAACTAACTTTTGAAAAATAATGAAACTGCTAGAGGCGAATCAATCGAAAAATGTTAGTTGAGGGGAAAGCAAAAGCAAATCGGATTAAAAGGCAAAATAATGACGAAAAACCTCATAAATATAATAGAAAAGATGGAAGAAATGAAGTACTTTTCTCAGAAAACAGGAAGAAAGCTAGGTCCCATCATTGATGATAGACCATCTCCTCAAAAGCTAAAAGAGTAAAACGAAAGATTGAATACAGCAACATAGAATAACTAGAGAACTAAGTTTACGCCCATAGGAAAGATATCTTAGTAAAATAAAAGGACATATCATTCTTAGGAGAAACTTCTAGTAACTCATATGCCCAAAATCAAAAGAAGCACGCAATAAAAAGACTAAGCTAGAGTTTCTGTAAATGGACAAAAGAAATTAACAGAGTTGAGGAAGTCTTCAATAAAATTTGAAAATGAAAGGGGGATAAAATTCAAAGAAAAAAGATAGTTAGCTTTAAACCCAATTACAAGACTATCTACTGATCCCTAGCATGATTAATTATCTGAGATTAATTGTTTTTGAAGATATTCTTCTATAAAGTAAACAAGAATATTGAATGTTTCAATCTCTCCATGCTCAATTTCACTTGTTTTTAAATTTCTTTTTAACCTTCAGCCACTATAAACCAAGGCTTATTATTTTGTTTTAGCGGGAAATTTGCACGTTACTAATTTTTTTTTCGAAAAAAACTTTAATTTAAGAAACTTAAGAGTTATTTTTTTAAATTCATCGAATTGTTAGTACTATAGGCAGGACTAGCTAATTTAAGAGTTCTTTCTTTGTGATTTTCCATCAAAGGGACAAGAAAAAAAATTAGTTTATCATTAAAGTTACTTCAGTAATCCACTGAAAATTTCAAATGCCGACAATTTATCGCAAAAAATGTGCCAAAAGTGAGAAGATATGAGCAATTACATATAGTGACGAAAAGTTGCTCCTAACGATTTGCTTCATTCTTAATATGCATATTAGAACTAGGTTGATTAATAATCACATATTACTAATGGGAAATTGTATGAGAATGGACTAAATTAAGAGATAGTTTCAAGCCGATAAGCTTGAAGCTTTCGGGGTTTAGGCGACTGACCCCAAAACACAGCTTATTAATGATTTAACTCATTAAGCTGATGCTGGCTTAGTCAGAAAAAGAAGGGACACTATCTCAACTGTGGATAGCTATTGTTTATAGAGGTAGGAAGCTAAGCTTTAAAAGTTTAGAAACTCTCTCGAAGAATAGTCAAGCTTAGAATACATTCCTGAAAGCTTAAAGGCTAAAGGAATTACGGTTGTGATCAAAAAGCCATCTGAGCTCTTCAATGCCGATATTTTAGAAAGATGGAAAGATCCTAGCTACACTGGGGAGGAACTTATCGTGAAAGTCAATTTTGAGAAGATTTTCATAGGCTGCCAGGCTTGAATCTTTTGGAAGAAAAATAGCCTTTAAATGATTATTACTACTTTACTATTCAATAATTTTTATTTTACTAGAAGAGCAATTAAAAAATCTTTTTGAAAACAAGTATCAAACATTCAAAGTTCGTTTATTTTTAAGGCTGTTCACATTTTTGGTGAAAATCTAACGGTCTTCTGCAACTTAGAGCTCTTTGTATTTTCCCATCTGTTTGTGGTACTCATACTAATGCAACAAAGGATCTCCAGCTACTTGTAGTTGCTTCACATCTTTCGTTGGCTGATGCTTATAAACTTGTCGATAGGGATCATACTATTATTCATTTCTTTTCTCAACTTTAACATTAGTGTTTTTGGTCACTGCTTTCTCTGCTTTCAGGTTTTGTTAGTATTACTGCCTAATTGCTTTGTTTCGAGGCTCTGTTTTTTACTTGTTTGCTGCTGATGAATTTCTTTTTCGGAATTATTTGTATATCTCTTACTTTTTTCTCTAAATTTACCTCTATAGCTCTTTTCTTTTTTGCTACTATTTTTTCAAATGCTAAGGCTTAACTTTGGTTTTAGTCGTTTGAGGTCTTTCTTTTTCCTTCTCAACACCTTTCTTACCTTTACTTTCTTTTTGGAAATGATCTTATTTTTTTATTTCCTTTGGAGGCTTGATTTTGGCATCTTTGACAATCTTTTCACACCATTATTCGCCTTACTAGTTTTCCTTTTTGTATTTACTCTATGTCCCTATTTTCGAGTGAATAGGAGGATGGTCTCCGATTAACTCTTCAGAAAGGTTTTAATATATTTGTTATTCTAACCTTCCTCCTTTTTCTTGCTCCTACTTAATCCTTCTCTTCCTTTCTTTTTATTACATGTTTTGGAGTTTGAATTACTTGAGCTATGAAAATGTACTGAAATGATCGATGGAGTTATGAAAACTGGTTCTAGAAGCGTTAGGATCGTATCTTTTGGTTTTTGCCAAAATTTACTTACATTTTAGATCAATGGCTCTTAATTTGGCCTACTTTACCTTTTATTTTTTGGCTTTTTCCGCTTTTTACTTTTTTCGCTTCTCTTCTATTTTCGCTGCTTTTTCTTTAATGTATTTCTATATATCAGCTAGCTTCGCTTTGGATGTTCGAAGGTGATGCTTAGCACATTTATCAGGACATTAATAGGGTTTTTGCTTATTCTCTTCTTTGTACTTTTTGATTCTAGCTTTGATTTACTCAATTTCTTCCTTCTTACTCTCCAAATCAGGATCGTAAGTGGCTAATTTTCTGCACTCTACCCTACTCTTGCAATAGTATGGCGTATGATTCCATTTGTAGTTACTTTTGGATTGAGCTAGACCTCTTTACTACCTTATTGACAAGGCTGTATATTTCAAGGCCATTAAATTTTATTTAATGAGCTACTTTAATCTTAATCTTTCCTAAATTTAATTTTTCTCTAGCTTCTTCCTCTCTTGGAGATATTGTCTCGCTCGATGTTTGGCAATCAGAACGTATTAGTTGATGCATTCGGAGCTGAATTTTCCAGGTAATTCACTTCCCTCGCCCTTTTCTTGCTCGTATAAATGTTCTTTTCTTTAGGGGTGCTTATGTTGGTGTTTTTTGTCTATTCTATCGAGACTTCTATATTCATGTAAGCGGTTTTTGGTTTATTTATTGGACTATTCTCTGACCCGAGTGCCTTATCGAGTTCGAACATTTTCATTTCTTTTGGTGCTGTTTCCTCTGCCTCTTAGATTTTGGGTAGAGTTTTATTTTTAGAGCTACTATTCCAGCTACTTTAGCTCATTAAACGCTTACAAATTGGCTTCCAGACATTCGGAGCAGGAGCAATCTGATTCGCCAACTTCGGACAAGGAAGTGTCCAACATTTAGCAACTGCAGTCTCCCAATGATTATTCTTCGATTATCTTTTCTTGCAGCCTCTTTTCCTGTCTTTTGCTTAGCATCTGTTAGAAAATATATTACTTTTAAATTATAAATAATGGCAGCTAAAGGTCTAAAGGTTTGGGCTGTCGCTCAAAAATAGTATTTGATGATTAAAGAATATGATTGATCAAAAAAGGTTGCCATTTTCTTTGTGAGTTTCAGGTATGATGAGAGTCCAATCGCTCTCCCATATCTTCTTGATGGGAGCGTTGAGATACGAGCCTCTTATGTTTTGAAAATTGCACTCTTTCTGGTTGTCTCCTGCCTGCAGTCCTTTCTCAGGCATGTTTTTATTATTCGGCTTGATGTGATTGGCAGGGAGATTGTAGAAATCGATCTTTTCTTTGAGGCCATTGGGAGAGTTCCTGAGAGGCGAGAAATGGTTGATTTTCTTGACGACCTGGAAAGGCTGACTTTCGTAGCGGTGATGCATAACGACTATAAGATTATTATAACACCAATTTATCAAAGGGTCGTAACTTCTAGGTCACTACTGAGTAGAAGGGCGCCCACCACTCCAAATATAATATGGTAAAGAGTGCAAGGCAGTAGGATCTGCTGGTTCATGCGGGACTTATTTAATAATAATAGTGATTATAAAGGGATGGAATAGACCGAGGGCATTCCTCCTTACACCTACCACTACTTTAGATCGCTGCTGCAGTTTTAGTATAAAGTACTGGAAGCGGCATACCTGGGGTTCGATGAAAAGTTGCTGATCACTAACAGTGACTCCAAAAATAGCTTCTAAACACCTGTGCAGGAATTGAAGTTGGGCATGAATGGCAACACCATCATATCTGGGACTGCCATTCGAGTGGTGTACCTCAAAAAATGTTGCTACTGCCTTATGACAGCAACCCATCCTTAGACCGCCACTTGGCTCATCATACTCGGTATTGTCTACCCTGAGTAGCGCAGCAAACCTTTAGGGTTAGGCATATTCAGCAAAACTCACATCAAATTGATTGACCCTTTCGTCCCCGTCCTCATTACTGCCCAATAGCATGACCGCGGACAACTCCCAATCATCTTGGTGTCGCACAAAAACGTGTTCCCTTTGAACAAATTCGACACCACCATCAAGAAGACCTCTGAAGAGCTCAGGTAGCAGGCCAACAACTACTTCAAAGCCAAGAAATATCTGTAGGCAATCAATTTGTACGAAATGGCGCTGGCGAACCTCTACGAGGAGGACAAACGCCAACGGTCCGTCCTATACTCGAATGCTGCGGCGTGCCTGTTCGAGCTGAGACTGTACCAATCCTGCCTGACACTATCGGATGTGGCTATTTTCCTCGACCCCAATTACAACAAAGGCTACTACCGCAAAATCCGCAGTCTCCTATAGCTACACCAGTTCGAAGAGATAACCCCACTGCTCATCCAGATATCCCGACTCATCAGCAAGTCCTAGTACGAACTGTTGAACCAGAAGTACACCGAAGTGCTGGCCCAGGAGGGTGGGTTTTTCAACTGGCCCGCCATTATCAACGGCACCTGCTCGCTGGGGGAGTACCTCTCGCCCAAAATTAAGTTGGAGAGGATCAGCGGAGACATAAGGGTGGTTGCGCAGTAGACCATTGAGCAGTATGAGACTATCGTGGTCAGCAGACCCCTCATCTACGTGTAGGAAAGCGGGCGCAACTTCAAGGAGTCGTTCATGGAGTTTCTGAAGCAGATCCAGCACTACTCGCTGTGCGATGCGGGCTTCTAGAAATGCGTGTACCTGCTGCCTTGCGAGTGCCACCCCCTGCTCAGCCAGAGAGCGTAGAACTACTAAGAGTACATGAAGTCTGCGAAGGCACTGCCCATGAAGTAGCTTTTTAGCAAGCTGCAGAGGAGCGTGTTCGAGGAGAGGAGTCTGGAGAAGGCTGACCATATGAATGGGTATGGGATATGGAAGGAGATGTTCTACTTCGAGCACAAGTGCGTCCCCAACTGCAGCACCATCCATATCAACGGCTACCTCCTAGTCAGCGCCCTCGAGAAACTCTAACAGGGGCAGATACTCTCACTGGATCTTATTGCCTAAGTGGAACCCTCGCGCAGGAGCTAGAGCATGCGCATTAAGCTGGACCAGGACTGCAGCTGCTAGATGTGCGAGGGCAAAGAGTTCGGTGGCAATTTCACCTCCATTGAGTAGCTCTACGACGAGATAGAGATGATGACCAACCCCAGACGCAAAAAACAGTACATCTGGAGCATCCTGTAGCAGTAGTGGCAGGAGAAGTTCACCCTCCTTGACGAGGACGCCATCCAGCTCATCTACTACTACGGCTTCTACGTCGAGAAGGAGTGCGAGTGGGACGACCTCCACAACCTCATCCGAGCCCGCACCAAGTACTACGACAGGGAGTTCCACGAGCACATCGAGAAGGTCACCACCCGATACCTCTCCAACTACTTCAAGACAAACCAGGACGACAGCAAGAAGATCTACGATGCGCTGCTCAAGAGGACCCTCTCAGTCATGCAGGCCTGATGAGGCCAGCCATGTTATGATGTTTGAAATGTTTCTACTCCATACGATAGAATGAGAATTAGGTTAGGGCAGTATCAACCAAACGGTAGTACTATGATTAGTAATAGTATCAATTGATGCTGATATTTGGTCCTAAGTGATTAATGGCGGGTTGATTTTACCGCAATACGTATTCTCTGCATGTTAGGTTTTGCTATGACATACCTAATCATTGCAGTTTTGGATTGTGTACTGCCTCAAAGTCCCAAGGAATTCTAGAAAAAGGATTCTCTCGATATACCTGCAAACTGTCAGCCCAAACCTAGCAAAAACCAACTCCCCTTTGATTGCTCGTTTCTGTCCCGCAGCAACTTAACCCCGGGATTATGAATCTTGAAACTGTTAATTCTTTCGCATAATCATTTTTTAAATTTGTTTGTTTCGAACCAATGGCTGACCAGCTCAATGAAGAACAAATCGCAGAATTCAAGGAAGCTTTCGCCCTCTTCGATAAGAATGGGGATGGTTCCATCACCACCAAGGTACCCCACCCCTCATCCAGGAACTAGGAACTGTTATGAGATCGCTGGGGCAAAACCCTACCGAAGCCGAACTGCAGGACATGATCAACGAAGTCGACGCCGACGGAAACGGAACTATTGATTTCCCTTAGTTTTTGTCCCTGATGGCGAGGTACTGTCTGTTACATTTATAGAAAAATGAAGGACACTGACACAGAGGAGGAACTAATCGAAGCGTTCAAAGTGTTCGACCGTGACGGAAACGGACTGATTTCTGCGGCTGAGTTGAGACACGTGATGACAAACCTGGGGGAGAAGCTGACGGACGAATAAGTAGACGAGATGATCAGAGAGGCAGACATCGACGGGGATGGGCATATCAACTACGAGTAGTTTGTGAGGATGATGATGGCCAGATGATAATGATACACGATTATTGGAATCTGTCTTGATCATAGGGAATAAATTGGGCTGTTCCAAAATTGAGGAAAGCCATTGCAGAAACATTTCGGTTGAACAATCTTGTTAGGTCAGCTTAGTTTGGGTAGCCTATATTGAGGCTATCTGAAATTAATGCTTGTCAGGCTCTATATCAATATAAGAGAATGTTGATTCCAAATTGTTATTTTTTGCTTTGCTAAGGGGTTAAGTATTTTTCAGCAAATTGTAAAAGAATTTAAGTTTTAGAGGGTGGATGTGTGTAAATGCCTGTCAATCAGCTAACTGTTCATTGGTAGCTAGCAAAAACTAAGCAATCCGCAATCAATATAAGCATTTGTAATATTGATTGAGGGATTGACTGCTTTTCTCTTAGAATAGTATATATACTATGTTGAGATAAGTTCAAAAGCAATCTAAGACTGCCAAGAATAAGCCCAAACTATACAGCATGCCAATCTGCTGTGACTCTTAGCTCTCAGTCATCTGCAAGGTTTGCGGCTCTTTCCTCACCTCTCTGTCATCAGCCTCACATTACGTCAACATCGACATCCCTCACTATCGATTCGGCAATCACCTGCTTGTGCTTTAAGATTATCTCTATCCGAATCTGAAGATTGACCATGAAAACTAAATTTTCAACACGGAATAACCTTTTCTTATGATGTTCCTCAAGAAAGTGTATTGCGGTTACTGCGCAGATAATTGCGTAGGGCTGTATTTTGAAACTGTTAATGTGCTGGAAACTGAGTGGCTGCTTTAGCACTTCTCTATTAACATGGAAGAAGTGGCACTTTAGTAAACCAGATCATCGCTGATGGATAGTACTATCAATCAGCTCTATGCATTACTTAAATCTGTGTAGAATGCCAAAAAACCCAGAAAGATTGCTGAAAAAGCGGAATGGAAGAAGAAGAAAATAGAAAAAGAGAAAAACAACAGTATTTTATATTAGAAAGGGTTATAGAAGTTTATCAAAGACAATAACTACAAAGGGTTTCAATAAAACCGCTTAAAAAATGAAGTTTCAACCAGAATATTGGATTCTTTGGCATTTTTCGATCGTAGGACTTAGAGACTGGAGAAAGAATACAAGTTAGTGGTACAAAATGCTGAAAATTTGAAGAAGAAAATAGTGACATAATTCTCAACGATTCAAAGTTTTAAAGCTTTTGGTGTCCAAAAAAGGAAATAACCCATTTGAGACCAACCTGATCATTTATTGCTACTTTCAACAGTGATTTGTCGCTTTCAAGTGTTGACTATTGGATTGCTGTTAAGTGTCATATCAAAATGCTCAAATATTATCGAATTGGAAGATAAGTAACAATGGATGAGATAAGAGAAGTAACATCATTAGGGAAAGTAATCTTCGTCGTGCTGGTTGCTTTACTACTCCAATACAGTAGGGTCATTACTGATTTTCTAAGTAATCTGCTTAATGTTCAAGACATTGAAAATGTTCTAAAAATTGAAGATCATTTTTTGGTACTATTCCATGAGCTAAGTAGCCTTTAGCAACTTACGCTCGAATAGTCTCAGCATTTGCAGCTGTTGATCTCTCTAATCGTCAATGCCTTTTAACTCTTGCAGCAGTTTTTGAATCTCATTGCTTTAAATCTTTATCTTTTCCTTTGTCTGCCTGCTCAATGTCTCGATTTGGTCTTTGTTTTAGCCGTTTGGGCATTTTAATCTTTCTTTCATTATCTTTTTTATCCGGAAACCGTAAACTGGATGCGTCGTATCCAAGACATTTGTAAAAGAAAACCTTCTGTTTTATTTCAGAAAATCGTAATGATCTTTTTTGAGGTGATGGTAAGCCGCGCAATAGCTCAGATACTGTCGCGAGCAGAAGCATTCGTAACGCATTGATGTGAAATCTGAGTTGAGAACACGAATTTTGTATTTTTTGGGATTCTCGACTATAGGTTCATGAGAAACTGAGTTTTAGGTCTTTGGACCCAGATAAATCTTTTCCATTGGGTTCACTTTCACAGGCTAGTATAATTCATGCTCCATTTTCATATTTTTCCCGAAGTTTGGTCTTGAGCTTTGGAACGGTTAAGAGATTTTTGTGACATTTGATGCAGTCATTGCTGGAGGGCCTCTAAAGGATTACGTCTCATTGAAGAGGGGCAAATTAGAGGCAATATCATTGAACATAGGTAAATTAGAAGCAGAGTTTCTTTCAGATGTTTATTTTTGCTATAACTTCACTTTACTGTTGATCTAGCCGTTCAGATGGCGTTTTGCACGTTTTTTTACGCTTTGGCTGCTTATATGGTTTTTAAGATTAATCTTTTATGCTAAATTGATGTTAGCAGGGGGATTGGGTTTGTTCTCTGCTCCAGAGTTATTTGTTTTGCTGCTAAGATTGATTGTTTAATCGGGATTGAAAGTCAGGGTGGCAGTTGGATTGCTATCACTATCCATATACCGAACGTCGCTTCGTTTTTCATATCTTTTCGTTTTTAAAAATATAACATAAGAAATCGCTCAATCATTTTGTTAAGTTTTCATTGGCCACTACGGGTTTCTATTTAAAAGGAGGCTCAATTCCTCTCTATCTATAGTAGGCAGAACTATAGCTATTAACAAACTCATTAAACTGGTCCAGTTTGGCTGCAACCTTAGGACTTGCTGGAAAATGGTACATCAATGGGTCGATAGATTTGAAATGCCTTCCTGGACTCTTCACATAAGTTTTAGATATCAGATGATTGATTTCGTTTGAAGTTTGCATTATATACGATATAACTATAAACATATATAAAAGACTATCAATGAATTCTGAAACTGCGACGAGATGTCCATATTTGAGGGGCGCGTGTGAATTACTAAATTGGATGTATTATGTTGCTTCGGTTTTGAATGACTTTTCGTATGAAACTTTTCTCTCTTGCTTCGTGATTTTACAACACTACGCCTCTAACTTTCATTGAACTTTGTAGCTCTAGGAGTTCGCATTATACTAGTTTTTTGCAGTTCAAGAATTGCCTTCCTGGACTTTTCTTCTTTTGCTACTTTGCTCTAAAAGGCGCAGGATGTGGGGCGTGTAGGAGGGTTAGGTTATCCTTTTTCTAAAACATTGGTGTTGCTAAACTCATCACGTGAACTGAAAAACGACGGTTAATTTTGGGATTTTCTACTGATTTATTGGCTGATATGAATCTTTGCCGAAAAGAAGCTTTTTTACTTTTTTTAAAAGCACTGAGGCCTGACATATCTTCACACGTTGTTTTGAGTGTACTTTCTTTCTATGAACAGGGTTGTTAAGCTATGCTTTGATTAACGTTGGGCTCTTAGTTTTAGTCCAGAATGTACATAATAGATACTTTTGAATGTGTATAGTCCAAGGAATCGCAGCTAGGAGGAGGATGAGACAGCTGAGTAGCTGAAGGAATGAGGTTTTATGTTAGTTTAAAGGAAATCTAGTCTATGGAAGGTACGCTTTAGGCAGAGTCCATTTTAGAAATTAAATATTATTGCCTAAGGATAATTTTGTTCCTTCTTATAGATGTTTGTAGAGAATATATTGTGGAATATGGTGGAAATAATCAAGGAGAAAAAGTACTCATTGAACGAACTGGTTCATTGCCTGTCTACAAGCCTAATCCTGCCTTTACTTTTTCATGGAGGAATTGAGTGTTCTTTGTGATATCCGCATAACCCTTTATTCCTGTATCGCATATCGTTTTTATTACTTGAACACAATTATAGCACCCATCTATGCAACTTACGCAGTTCAAAACGCAAGCGAATAAGCAGTATTTTATCCCCTTCAAGCAGTTGTCCATTGCCTTGCCTCCTTCTCCGAGTTTACAGTCAATGCAGATCGGTGCACAGAGTGTCCAATAACAGGCATCACAATATAGGTAGGCCAATCCGCAAGCCTAGCAAGAGTGCCATGTATCAATACAAACGGCTGCATTAAACGCTGTAGAGGTAAGGCAGCAGCATTGTAGGATTTTTTTGCCCATTTCAGCCATTTTTAACAACTGATAAATAAAAAATATAATGTTCTTCATTAAAAGTTGATTCATCAGGCAATAAAAATCATGATTTTAGATTTTCTCCTAAAGAAAAAACGAAATAGCTCATTCTCTAAGGCTAGGAACAAAAAATGCAAATGTATGTCGGATTGCGCTGAAAAGCAGTTGCACACAGGTAGCTATAAACTCAGTAAAAGCTCCAGTAACAAGGGTTCCAAAATTATCTCTGATTGATTCAGTCAGCCATTGCTTTATAATCAGATTAATCCTAGCTTTATTACCTTGCTATTAATGAATGAAAAGATGCCTCAAGCGCAGGATTCTGTCTGATAGAATCTTATTTCGCTTCAATTACACACTCAGTTCCACTTTAAAAGACTTTCCCTAGTTCATATCTGCAGGCAAAATGGCCAATAGCATTTTATTCGTTATTTCCTTATTAGCCTGCAAATATGTTTTCTTCCAACCACTTTTCTACATTTTGGCTGCAGCTTAAGTATAAATGTCTACAAGTGAAAACAGGGAATCTGTGAATGCTGCCGCTACTTACAAATGGTTGAGCTTGACCTTAAAGTACCCTTCATTCAAGTGTAAAAGAGTACGCAAAGGTTTTTCTATTCTAAAAATGCTCCAGTTGTATTTCTTTTACTCTTTCCAATAAACACCTTCCTCTCTTTTGAAAATATAATCAACAGATAGCCTCTAAAACTCAAGCAATGCCTTAGTTTCTTAGCCAATAAAGGCCTGAAGTAGAAATTTATCGATGCTGATGGCAAAGCTAGTGCTCAGATCCGGTTCTCTGGCATGGACTCTAACTTTAGCTTTGGACTAATTCAGAGAGTTACAGGGGATGAATTTGAACTCTTAGCCTCCATAAAAATTCATTGAAATCTTCATGATATGTAACCTCTTTACATTTATTCCTTTAAAATTAGGTTAGCTGATAACTGCGAATTAAGAGGCTTAGAACATTTTCTGTATTTTTTGCTTTTACTACAGTTTTTTTTGAAGAATTTCACTTTGCTATATAGCTATTATTTATAGCTACTCTATCTCAGGTTCTTAAAGAAGTTCAAACAATCCTCCATCATCTCCAAAATCTCCCTCAATCGAATGTTTCATCAAATGTTGAGAAAATATTTCTAAAGCTGGTATACTTGAGACACAAAGGCCTAAACTTATCTCATCGATTGTGCACTCCAATGACCCTCTCTAAATACGGCTAGAAAAATCGCCTTTTAAAACTAATTCTCCTATCTTAGCTATTGAGCGAAATCCCAAAGATTTAAGAGTTTACTTTTGGATGAAAACCGGGTTGGTTTCTAGATCTCTGTCAAGATGATGTAAAAAGAAAAGTTCGAGGTTTGTAGCTAACTAAAAATTAGCTTGTTTCGTATCGGGACAAAGACTGATTTCTAGTTTATTGAGGTTGAGTTGAGCCACTAATCTTGTATTGCTGAGGACGCGCAAGTTTTTATTTTGATAATAGGCAAAATCAGGCCTGATATCTATCATAACCAAACCTCCTTTTATCTTGATTCCTATTTATGCAGTCTATTCTTCAAGGCTTTCGGTGGAATCTTTCCTTTAAATGATAATTTCCTTTGAATCTCTTTTTATGTCATTTAATGCCGAGCTTAGTTGATGTATCATCTTTTGCAGTTCTTCTTTTTGCCTAAAGAGTAGCAAAATGTTGCCTAGATGGAAATGAGGAGAGTTTCCAAGCAATATTTAAATACTTTTGCAATATTTTTCTTATTAGATTATATTAGAGGAATTATTATTACCTTTTTTAGGATTTTTGTTGAATTGAAACTTCTTTTAGTTGCATTTATCTGCCTTTTTATCATTCATCTCAGTCTTTCGTTTTAAAAAGATGCTAAGACTAAACAAAGTTGGATTTATTTTATCAAAAAATTACAACTTACCTTTTTTCTTTCCTTTGCTTTAATATTCTTTCTTGTATGAGTTTTGTAAATTCTCTCTCCCTAACTAAAACAACAGCAATTAATCTTTAATCCCAGGATAAGTAACAGCTGAAGGATAGTTTGTAAGCATCAAATCATGACGAAATTCCCCTAGGCTTGTCTCCAGCTTATTCATAAGTCCAACTGCCAAAGATTTAACATTGATTTCTTGATTTTTTTCCTATTTTTTGAAGAAGAGAGAATGAATATATGTGCTGATGATTATTGTTTTTAAGGACACTTCTTCTGCAAGGATTTGGAGCACTCTTTATTTTTTGGCTTTCTACTTGACGTATCTTTACACCTTACCATTCTATAGGTCGATTGAAACTATTTTAGAACTGAGAGACCTTTTAAAGCTTAATAAACAATCTACAGTGCCGATTATGTTCTTGACCATATCAATAAACTTAATAAGTTCATTCAATTCAAGAATGAATTTTGATCTTTGTAGAAAAACTTTTGTTTCGATTGTGTTGGTTGATTGAAGCTATTCAACCCTGGTGTTCTCAACAACCAAGAAAGGTGCAATTTATTCCTGGCTTGTTTGAGATTCTTTCAGAGCCAAGTATCCAGTTTTCACTTCTTTGACTTCTAAACTCAAATGATCTCTCTCTTTTTAAAATGAGAATCTTTAAGCTTGAGCATAGAGTGCTCGTTCAGAAAGGTGGCAGAAGCAGCCTTTGTGAAAGTTGTCATAATCGAAGATCTTTTTTTATACTTAACTAATCAAATTCTGACTTGGCTTCACAGCAGAGGTCTATCGATAGAGACAGTAAACCAGACCTATGTCAATATGCAAGGCAAAAGGATGCTATTTTGACTCTACTTCTTAGATAAGATTTCCGCTGAAGATGTAAGCTGATTCGAAGGGATTGAACTTGAATTATGATTCAGTCATTTGGTTGTATTTGATGTTTTACCCATTGATGTTTATTCTGGAGGCAAGCTGTCTATACAAAAAGATGGGATAGATTATGTTGAGTATGTCTTTCCAAAGCTAAAAGTTCGCCATAACGGCCACTTACTTCACATCCACTTTTAGTACTTTACTGTGTGAGTTGTAAACGAGGGAAAGTCCTTCTCCTTTGCCGCTAGCGTGATCAGGCATGAAGGCATATCTGCGTATGCTTTTATTCTTGAGGGGAGGACAAGCGCCATCACTGACACGCAGTAGCTATTACATGCAGTAATGGTCTTCATGAGTTAATTTGAAGTGGTGCAATTAAGGTTGATTAGTAAAGTAATCTTGGTTGACTTGCTCATTATAAAATGTGCTGGAATCGATTTCATAGAATTAATCGCTGGCAGCTTGGTGGTGGGTTAGGAGTGGATTGGGTAGTTTTACATCATGGCAAGTTACGTACTTCATAGTAACTGAGTGCTTGTTATCAATTGTGTTAAAGCTATAATTAAGGTCCCTCATCTCTCCTCTAAAATGGCTGCAACCAAGAGAAAGATTCACTTCCTCGCCAGCTCCATCTATACACCAGCCTCTATCGTACATAGTGGGAGATACATATTTTAAAATATTGAGTCGAATGATGCCTAAATTGAAGGTGAATTTGAATTCTTGCTTGAAGTTAACGTGCTTATAACCCTCTTCCAGTGGTATTTGTTCTCCTTTGTTTTTCAGTTATTTGCAAGCAGACTGGTTGAAGATGTTGGCTGCGTTTTTGAGCTCAGGCTTGGAGGTGAGATTGTTGTAGAGATCGATTGGCTTGTTTTTTCGAGGCTAAGAGATTGTCATCACCATAGAGCTGAACAAGTCTATTTTGTGTGATTTAGAGCCACTGTTGTTCCTACTGAGAGTAAGATCTATAGATTGCCGTGATATCCCTAAGTGATTCACGGAAAGCATCCCAAGCTATACCATCACACTTTTCAAGACTTTCTGAAACTGCTGAATTTGGGCAATAAACCTTGAAAATATTTTAAGTTGAATTGGGTCAATCGTAGCCTCAATGCTGCCTATTCTTCCTTCAATCAAAAGTTCTTTTTTTTTGTCTTGGAAATTGGTGGTCAGAGTGAGCCTGAGTTTGGCTGCTTCTTTATTCGCTGAATTGGACTTGCCCATGAGTAGCAAAGTGCCAGGGTGTTGGACTGATGGGTACTTAAATGGATAGTCCTAAGCGGTGGCCGCCTAATTCGCAAATTCTGGGTATTTGGTGCCTTCGCGCAACAGATGAACCGAAAGTTGGGGCAAATCCATGTCGAAACGTACAACTTCTACCTATTTCTGAGGATGCGGCGGGTCTTCAGCTTTACCCACTGTGAGGAGAGGTAGCCTGAACATGAGATAATACTGAGGTTTGGTGGTATTTTCTTGAGAGGGCTAGTTGATGAAAAGACGGACTGCAATGTTCTCTATTTTAATGAGCATATTGAGCAACATTTGCTTGACCAGCTGCCTAAAGAAGTCAAGTGGGTTGTTTTAGCTGATCTAGCCCGGTTATTCCATTTGCTATATTATCACGTTCTATTGCTGCTACTTCATAGCTTACTTGAAGTTGGCAGCGAATAACTTGTTGGGCTTGAAGTCCAGCATTAAGCCGTCGACTGTCACCTAGATGCTTCGAGTGGCTAGTTCGCTCCAGTTGGGAAGTTTTATTTTTAGCTGGCGCACAGAGCCAGTGTGCAGAATGTAGGGACTACTAAGCAGCGATTAACGGTTGATTTTGTCCAAATTGAGTGAAATGTTTGTCAAGAGCAGCAACTTGGCATTTTAAATATCTTTGAAGTCCTCAATTTTGACTTGATCTGAGAGGAACTAGTTGAGAGTCCTGTCAAGAATGTACTTAATTAGGTTTTTGACAGGACTGAGGTCAGCTATCCCAGCCATCACTTTGCCCAAAAGACTACGGAATATCATGAACTCAAAAAGAATTATAATGCAACTCAAATAAAGACCCAATCTACACTCCACTCTCTCTTACGCAAATCACTCCATGATTCTCCATGTAATGGGAGCATGAGTACAAAGTGATCTTCTTGCAAGAAATAATGCACAATCGTATGTATATAATGGGGTTAGAAGTGGGTTAAGTTATAAAACGGGATATGATTTGATTTATTGTCAATGATCTAGATGAGTAGATATTCAAAGGACAAGGATAAGCTCAATGTAGCCGCACTTATTGCGTTCTATATCCCCATCATCATCCTCACTCCCTTCTACTGTATGTACATGGCTGTCAAGCAAAAACAGTAAAAGCCTTTTCCGAAAGCCACTATCACTCAAACTGCATGCCACTATCCCCAAGATATTGCCTTCCGTTACTTCATGCTGATTGCCTCCTCTCTGATGGCTCTAATATACTACTTGATATTTCGTTGGATCAACGCAAAAGCCATCTCTATCAAATATGATAAAGCTATGTCCAAATGGCTATTTAAAACTGTTTTGGTCTCCATCCCACTCTATGGGGTCACTATCGGTACTATCGATTCAGGAGGAACAGGACCCCTGCACTCACCTTGTGCTGTTAGTTTCTTCCTCATTCTCATTCTTTGCATAATTGAAGTAACAATTTACCTTACAGGCCTAAGGGCCTTCAAAACAAGTGCCATGAATCTTACGAGCCTCAGAGCAAAACAGAGCTTAGCTATTTACCTAGTTTCAGTATGGGTCTACTGTTTGATAGAGATAATCATTGTGAGCTTGAAAGAGGAAGACTGGGAAAGCAAAACTGATCCTTTTGTGAACATTGTAGAATGGAATACTGTAACCATTGGACTTCTTTGGGTACTTTCTTTCTACTGGGAATGGGGTAGTATTAACCTAAAGCTCAGAGGGCCTAAAGGACAGTCATTTAAAGATTATGTGAGATATGAGGTAGCAATCAATTCTTATGATTTGAGAGCTAGAAACCATCGATGATGGAATGATCTCAATCCTTTAACATAAACTAAAGCAATTTTTTAACTTTTTTCATTTTGAGATGATTGTTTTAGAGAAATAAAGAGTGGCAGAAAAGAGCGAATTTACTAGTATTATATTCGAAAAAGTCTCTAGCCTCATATGTTGGTTTAAATTTGTTAATATGTGCTTTAAGTCAGAAACTTAAAAGAGCTTTTATATTTGACATTTGAAGTAGACTCCTAAACAAGTATTGTTTCATAATAGTTGTTGTTATGTCGAAAAATTTATGTGAACATTTGCTGGCACTAAAAGTAGAAAAAATTGCGAATTATATCACCAAAGCCAGCAACTTCTGTTCAGGCAATAAGAAACATCAAGGTAGCCCTTTGGGCATTTGCCTCAATTGCGGAGTAGTGCGATGCAATGGTGAAGATAACCAATGTTGCTTCCAACATTTTTATGGGACTAAGCATGCAATGTTGCTTAAAATCGGCGAGAAGTCTGTCTACTGTTTTTCTTGTCAGCAAGATATTTCTTAAGGACTTCAGAAAAGTGATTAGAGTAGTAAGAAGGAAAAAGTATCTGAAATTTATGAGAGAATACTTCAACAGTACTAGAAGCTTGGAGAAAAGGCAGAAATTTAAGTTGTTAAAACCTAGAAGAAAAGCAAAAATAGTTAGAAATAAATCTCTACCAAGAAACATCAAAAAAATAGCTAAAAAGTATAATAGTAGTAGCTAACCAAGCTGTAAAATAGTAAATTCTAGCATTAGGAGTATTAAAATATGAAGCTAGAAGCCTTTGGCCTTAAAAATTTAGGTAACACATGCTTTTTCAATTCAACTTTACAATGCTTATACGCATGCCAATAGCTGCATAAATAGTACAATGTTCTAAAATTCGACAGTGACAGATAGTTCGGCAAAACCGGAGAGATAAACCTTTTGTTTGGGAAGTATCTGCGAAATGTTTAAAAGCACTTTTCTCCAAAGGGCATCTTCAGCTGGGTTTGCAAGATGAAAGGCCAATATAAACATATGGATCAACAAGATGCACAATAGCTACTTGCGCTTATGCTTAATGGCTTAATCGATGGTTAGCGATTTTGGCTTTAAATCAAGCCAAAATATGGAGAACTTATAACACCCACCTAAAAACTATTTGGCTTTTTCTTAGCGGGCAGATTAGAATGCTTTGGCTGCTAAAAAGTAAGTTGGAGTTTAGACTTTAGTTTGGAGCTTTCTGTACAGCTTTCTAAGTCACCCGCAAAGCACATTACTCTACCTGAAGGTTAAATACCTGCTGGCCAAATAAAAAGTTAAGGATTGTTTTATCCCCCCGAGAAGCCAAGTTAAACATTTTTAGATACTTTCTTTGCTCCTTAAACTCTTGGCAAGCAAAATTATTTTGTGTGTGAAGGCTGTGGAGCTTAGAAAGCCTGGAGAAAGTTTTATCTGAAAGATCCACCAAAGATTTTGGTTGTAAGCCTGAAAAGATTCAATAACAATCTATCTAAAAACAATACTTCTATAAAGTTGCCATTTCGATTGGAACTAGATGGACATTGCCTAAACAAAGGTACGCTTGTTTACGAAATATTTGCACTTACTTAGCATAGTGGGACAGCTAAGGGAGGACATTATGTTGCATATTCTCGGAGAGGTAGTGAATGGTTCTACTTTTCAGATGGAACAGTAAAAGGCATAAGCTGGGAAAGAGTTAAAACAAGTCAGCCTTATATCTTGTTTTACAGAAGAATTGAATGATTGTTTATTGCTTTTTTAATCAAAATTTCAAAAAACTATTTAAAGCAAAAATGACCAAAAAACCAAAAAATTTGTAAGGATAGTGTGCAAAGTTTGTGTGTGAATATGATAAATAACAGTATTGAATGAGTCACTGTTGTTTTTGGATGGGCAAAAACAATTTGAATTCTGGTGGGAGTTCCTCTTCAGAGTACAATCTATCTGAAAAGTAGATTCTTCTAATTCTGCAGTTTGCATGAATAGTGACTCTTAGAGTTTAGATATAGTTGCTTCCGTATGCTCTTCGTGTGAAATCTGATAAGTTGAATTGAATTTGATTCCAACCTTAGTCCAGTCTCATGGGCATAGTACAGATAAATGGCTTTACTCTAGTCGTAGACTGATAATTTGAAGCTCTGAATCTTCTCCTGACATTTTTGTCATCAAGGACTTGCACTTCGAAGGTGAAGTATTTTTTTAACTGAGTAGATTGAGTCTTACATTTTTGATGATCATGACTAAGAAAGGCAGCTTAATGCCTAGAGTTTCGTTTTAATTCTGAGGGGAGGTGATGAAAGCAGTAGTGACGTTGGTACCCATGATTTAGAGTACAGAAGATTGGATGTCCTGATCTGTGAGTCGCTTGATATGGCCGTTATGGACTAGATAAGGTGAGGAGTACTCTGCTTGTCCCAGATTTGAAGGGGCTTGCTGCCTATAGAGTACAGGATAGAAAGGAATCCTGATTGGTATGTATTCTTAAACATTTGTGAAACTTAATATTACTAGTAATAAGGTGTTCTATTATGAAAGGCCATTTATTTTATGAATAAATAAATAAAAAGTATTGGAAATCCAAAAAATGACTGTTCAGTGTTAGTTTCAGCCAATTATTCAAATTTTTTTATTTTTCGGTTCTACTGAAAATTAGAGCTTGGTTAAGCACTTTCAGGATAACCATTAACATTCAACCATCTATGATTCTTTCAATAAGTGCTTTGGCTGATAAAAGATAGGGAAAATCAAAAATGAATCTAATCAGCCCAAATGTTCTCTTAATCTTGGACTTCGTAATCATACTCTTTGTATTGGTTTTATAATCCAGCCTATTAATCGTTTCCTTATTGACTGTTTTTACTGGGTTCCTCGGGGTCGCCGAACTAAATGTTCTCTTCTTCAGCTTCAAGGGACCACTGAGAATACTTCTTTTGCAAAGGAACATCTCTGTGAGACTTTTCTTCCTCACTTAATCTTTACAAATTGAATTCGAAGTGCTCTACCAAGGGGTCTTCTGCTTACTTTATCCATAGTTGAGTCTTCAGGATGTCTTTTTGCATATCATCTGCAGGAAAAATTTAATCTTTGGCAGTCACTAATTTTATATTTTTTTATTTTAAATTTATTTTCTCTATTTTACGACCTTTTGTCTGCCGACGATCAACCTTTAGGTCTTCATACTACTGGCTGAATATTTTCATTTTTACTTGAATTGAGAGATCAGCTCGAAAATAGAGGCGATTTTCTCCTTGACTTCATCTAAATTTAATGGGGAGGGGCTTTTCTTTATAGGTTTGAAATGTGCAAATTCAAAAATTAGTGAAGGGAGATCTACTTTGAAAAATAGTTACCTTGGATGCTGTTATTCAAGTCATTGCCAACTTTCTAGGATTTATCTCTCTTTCCGTAGTTGAATCCCATGATGGTAGTCAGCACTGAGGGCTTAATTTCTCGCATCTGGGAAGTTGAATTGCGTTGACCTAAAATTTTGTTTAGCCTCCTAAGGCTTCTCCTGAGTGTGGAGTAAAAATGGTTTTTTATGTCATTATCTGTCCTAAGTTAATGAGAGAATTACCTTCCTGGAAAAGATTTTGATATATCCTTCCATCTATTCCCTAAAAGTTTATGCATTTAAAAGAGTTTTTGCTCTTCGATGCTAGTCCATGGAAGCTTGGAGACTGCAGGATTGAGATGATTGTACCATCTTTATCTGCATTGCTTTCCAGTTCTCTTGCTGAATGCATAATTCTCTTTCAAAGACGATGCGACTAAACTCCAATCATTCAGCCCAATTTACTAAACTAGTCTCCCGATAGCCTTATCCTCCTAATTCAATCAAAAGCTACTTCTTATGTCCACGACTGCCTGCTCATCCTAACACTTATATTTATTAATTTGAGACAAACAAAGAAACAAAATATCAATGGTTTTGCATATAAAAGTTGCTACTATTTCGATTTTTTTATAGGTTGTAGTAAAATCTAGATATCGCCTTCGGAGTTCTAGGTGTTTTAGGTATCTTTAGTAACGAAGGTGGAGAATTTACTTCCAAGTTGGATTTTTTCCCAAAAAAATGAATTAACTGATTATCATTTTTAAGGCTATTATTTTTGATTGGTTCAAGCTATCTTACTTTTTTTATTATCTGCTGTTTTTGATTTTCGATCTTCATTGTGGAAATTTCGACAGCGGAGATTTGATTGTTTAAGTTGCTTATTTCAAGCTCAAACACCATTTAAGTCTAGTCTTTGGCTGCTTTCTTTAGTGAAATATCTAATTATAATTGTCTTTTTCTCTGCAAAAGCTTTAAGGGATCGTTTAAACTGATTCGACTCTCATATTGATCTAAGATCTCTACATAAAACTTTATTTTGTTGTCAAGTTCTTTCAGAGACTAAATATGCTAATAAAACTGTCTTTTTTTGCATAATAGTTGTTCTCTTACAATGCAAAGTTATTTATTCCATAGCTTACTTTAAGGATTGAGAGACTGTTGTTCAAAAGTGGAAGGATTACCTTTTCTATGACTTTCTTTCGTGGCTTTGTATTTTTATTTCTTTATCATAACTGAAGCTTGTCGAATGGTGGAGACATGGCTTTTAGAGAGGTCACTTTTACTTATGACTTATCTGTCTAACTGAAGCTAATATGAGTAGTCAACAGCTTTCTACCTCAAGTCTTTTAGCTGACTAACAAAAATAGTACATTTTGCAGCTCTTTCTGTTGCTTATGGATCAAATGACAATTATATCTGTACTTTTGCAAAGCAAATCGAAAAAACTAGATCTGCTCTATAAGTTTGAGGTTTATTCGATTGAGATCTCGGCTTGTGTAAAATTACTAATCGCTTTCCGACTAAAGGAAGCTACTCTATTTTGAAGGAACATTTGCTGAGATTGGGTTTTAATTTTATTATTGCACAGTTTAGTTGAGGTGGAAAGATTATTCGTATTCTTAAAAATCGGACTAATAAAAGTCATTGGTTTCGACTTCAGTGCAAATCCTTCTTTCATCCTTGTGATTTAGTTTATCTACTACACATATACTAGACTTTTGGCTGAATTAGTACATACTAGGTTGCTTTAGGTTGGTAAACTTGCCTTAAAAGGGCTTAAATGGTAAGGTTTTTTCATCCTAAGCCGATTCTAAATCCTTCTAAGATGTCTCATGTTGCATTTCGTTTGTCTGAGACTTCAAGCGTTTATTCTTTAATGATCTCATGATTTTATATATTATCTTGTTTTAGTGTTGAGAAATTACAAAATCCTATTAGATGCAGATGTTAATTACATTTAACTCTTTAAAATACTTATTATGCCTGCAGAAAACTGAGCATTTGTGAGTTACTAAAGGTATCAATAGCAATTTAGAATGCTTCTACCACTTGGTATTGATGATGATCAGGTTAGTGTGTGATGGAATAAAGATGATAAAGCTTTCTTATCTTAAGTCATTTAAAAGTTTTTCAAAACTAGCCTTTCAAAATATCAAAGTTAAGAATCAACTCAAAAGTAATCAAAACAAGGATTTGAGATAAATGGTGGATTCAAATCATATTTTTGTTATCTCTTTTAATTGTTCATTAGTTATGACTCTAAAGCCTCAAAGCCGTTTTAGTAAAAATCGAATCTCATCTGACCTTAGGATGAACAAACTGAAAAGTTTGACTGGTTTGTTGATTTAGGTGCTTTGTTTGCAAGAAAACTCACTTCATTAGGAGCTTTCACTAATATTCAGCAAACTGGAAATCTGCGATAGGTATCAGTTTTTCATCCAAATCGCTCAAAAAGTGAAAAATTGCTTACTTTTTAACATAAAAAGAGGGCTAATATCGATGAACTGGACAAAACAAGTCCTATTCTGGAGTGTCTGGTATAATATTATTACGTAAATCACCTGGGACCATGGAAGAGTAGACAGTTTAAGTGATGGAACAAGAATAACAAATCATGATACTGCTTGATGGCCTCGATTAAAATGAAGAAGATCAAGACTTGCTTTAAAAACTAGTCGCTGAGCCAACATCTACCAAAAGAGGCTCAGCAAGCTATGACTATCAACCTGCCCCGATGATCCAGGAAGATCTTGGCAATTCGGAAAGTGGAGAATTGAAAAACTCAAATCGTTCAGTTTAGACTTGTACAGATTCTGAAGGTCCTGTGAGAAGGTGCTCTTGCAGCAAAACTCGGTGCCAAAAGAACTACTGCTAATGCTTCAAACAAGGATTGGCATGCACAAGTGACTGCTAATGCGTGAATTGCGGAAACAAGGAACAACTATTTCTCATAAGAACAAGCCAATCAGGAACAAAGTGCAAGTGTCAAAAAAGTCACTGCTTGAAAAAATACTGCGAATGCCACAGTTCTGGTCGTCGCTGTGGGCCATCATGCAAATGTGTGGAGTGCTAGAATATTTAGGAAACTTCGATGGAAGCTTAATTGCATCATAGCTGCCATTAGATTGATCACTTGCTTAGCTTTAATATTTGAAATAATAAATAAAAGTAAATAATATTTAGAAGTAATCAAACCCTCATCAAATTATTCATGAGCTTTGTACAAAGTTAGATGCAAATAAGCACTAAGAGACAATAAATTGAGGCATTTGGTTACTTCTTTTCGTCTCATTTAGAATTTCACTGGAAACTTGTCAAATACAAAAGTAAAATGATATAGTAATAAAATCATTATTATTCCTACTACTACTTAAACATGGTCTTTTACAAGTCAGGAAATTGTGCCCGAACTTCTTCAGGGCAAAGATTACGCAGTTGTTGAATCATCCACTAAAATTTAAAGTGCAAAGGTGGGCTATACATCTGCTCAAGAGTATATTCCGAAGGTAAGCAATAAGCACAACGAGCTATGCCCTAAATGAATTCGATTTAGGTCATTCGGATGAAACGCTAGTTCTCAAGTTACTCGATTTGAGTCATCATTGCATTGTTAAACGCCACATAGATATCTCTTTCTGCCAAAGCTGTTGTGAGTCCGATTCTTTAGAATATGCTTTTGAACTCTGCAAGACACATATAGGCCTTCTATCCAGGTTTAACTTTTAACTTAGAATTTCTTTTATATACGGCGGAAAAGACTCCTCTGTATTTCTTAATCAAAGCATCGTTAAACTAAGTGAAATACTTGCTTAGTCTCCATTAATGAGGATTGTAGGATTAGGCAAGCGGTACGACGTGATCTCTAAGCATCGTGTCTATGGAATCGGCGAAATTGTCAGTTAAACCAAGTTTTTTGTACTTTTACTAAGCTAAACGTACAAGAGATTCCATGTATTGGAAGCGAACTAAGCCTCTTTCAGGATTTAAGATGTTTCCCTTCCAGTCAGGTCCTGACATAGAGTTAGTTGTGATAAATGTGAGGTCAATGATCTTTAAGGGCATATCCTTATTGAGTATCTTTGATTGTTGGCAAAACTCAGTGAAAGGCTGACTAGATACAGCCCAAATGTCTCCAAAAGGACTCCAGGAACTGAATTGCTTATATAGGTTTTTTATTGAAGGGTATGCTTTCCAAAGGATGTCTTTTACCTTTTCTTGGTCTGCTTGGTTTTTCACTAGATTCGTCAATTTAGAGCATTTCCAATCTCTCTAGAAACATTTTCTTAGCATTTCTTCATCCTAAAGCCTGTATTATTTAGCCCAAACTGAACAGCTGAAAGACCAAGGTATTTTTTACTTTTTCGTTGTCAGCCCATTTGTCCTTGGTAAAGTCTTTATAGTGATTTCTTTCCACTCATTCGCTATCTTTTTTGCCTTACCACTCAAATAATTCACTCTTTCTACTCTAAAAGTCCTCAATACATGATCCATTTAGTATGAATAGGTCTAAGGCAAAGGAAGTAGCTAAGTTGTAGAATTGTTATCTAAATAGAGCTCATTGTTAACAGTGAAGAAGTACCTATATTTTCTAGGAGGGACCATAGTCAAATATTTAACATTTTATGACAGAGATATCAATCGAGGTTAGTACTTTTCGAAATCAAAGTGAATATATACAAGTATCTTTGATTCTGCTTTTGGCAGAGAAAGTCTAAATTAGTGTTCATACCAACCTTCACAGATCCAGCAAACATTACGGTACATATGGCTTGCCATTGAGTTGTGCTATCTTGGTGAAGTTACCTAAAAGCCATCCATTTGGAACTTATCCACTGAATGCAGGTATGTTCCTTATCGTTCAGAAAGAATCAAAAATCCTCTTGAGTTGATATATCCATAGTTTCCCTTGAAATGAAAGCCTAAAAGCGTTTTATTTGGTTCTAATCCATTACTTATGGTTTGAGAGGCTTCTTTGTTGAAGTTATTAAAGCTTAGGTCGAGGTGCTGTAAAGTTTTATTGACCCTGAGGCAATTAGCAATTGCCTGAGAAACTACCTGACCTGATTATTCTCCTAATTGGTTTAGACTATAGTCGAAAACTCTCAAAGTTTTATTTAATGCAATCTTATTGAACAAAAGTTAGCCAGACTTTCCAAGATAGTTAATTCCAATATAAAGCTCTTGCAAGCAAGTAGTTTTTTCAATCAGTTAAGCAAGTGCTTCTTGGCAATTGGAAGACAACCTATTATCTCTTAAATCAAGCCTTTTTATATGCTTGGAGTATCTAGCATTCCTTAAGACTGTTTAGGCTGAACTCTACTTCAGGAAATTGCTAGCGATTCCCAAACTTTCAAGCCGAAACTCAGGCTATATTATTAGTTATAGGAGTCTCTTGTTGATTGAGGTTATTTTGTTGTGGCTTAGTTAAAGCACTGTTAATTCAGGACTGATTGCTTCGGAAAGTTAGGTGAGTGAAATGTCAGTTATTCTGTTGCCGCTAAAGTACATTTTCTCGATTGACCGGGCTTTTTTAAGGCCTGCCGCTAAAGCAAGCACATAGCGATCGCCAAGATTGTAATTATTAACATTGAGTATGTTGGCTTCTCCTTTGGACTTAACCAAACCCAAACAAAGAGGAAGTATTCTTAGTGAATCAGCCTTTTCTAGCAAAGATACGACAGGATTTTATGAATTGCTTTCGGCTAATTCTGTCAGATTACTTACGTCTTTTTTTAGCAGCGTTCTTTAAAGTGATTTATATTGATGATAGTAGTTGAGTGGCGCTTATTTCCCAACTCGGTTAGGAATGGGTTATAGATTTTTACGGCTGCCTTCTTCGCTCGGCTACAGTCCTTACTGTATTTTGTTCTAATTGTTCTACTAAAGCACATCATCATATCTCTTCTGAATAGAAAGTGAAGTACGTTGGCGATGCAGCTTTGAAGCATGATAGAATGGTAGTTCTATTTGGTAGACTTATCGGAGAGAGGAGGATAGTAGATTCGACTGAGCAGAGGCCTTGTGAAAACGGAAGAAGTAGCTTTGTTTAGAGTGGGTGTTTTGGAGATGACTGGGAAGAAAGATGACGGATAGTGATTTTTCATTTTATAGAAGAAGAATATATGTGAAATTGGAATTCGATTTAATATTTATTATTTCATTCCCTCAAACTCACTCGTAATAATGCAGAAACTTTGGAATTCTTTCAGAATCTTTACTTTCTTTATAATCTCTGAGTTTAGGCCGAACTATTTGAAATAATACACCGATTTCTGAGAAGGTTAATTAGTATTCTATTAAAAGAATGCATTAAATTCGCTGAGGCTAATCGCAATCCCTCTTGAAAGAATTCACAATTAACCATTCTTTAAGAATATGATGATTTTTTTCTAAAAAGTAAGAAGACTTGTTGAAATTGAATTTTTTCTCAATTGTACTTTATATTCAGGCATGAATAGTTATCCTTAATTGATTGGTGATTAGTTCTTTAGTTATAAATAGAAATAGAAGTATGTCAATTACCATATCGAACTGTAACTAAATCTGCAATGCTCCGACCAATAGCTCTTCAGCAAAAATGCTCTATTCCTTTCCCAAGTAGTCTCGCTTCCTCAAACGCCAAAATAATTTGTAGTTTTTGAGTTATTTAGATGTGAAAAGTTCTATGAACTAAAAAGCACTCTTTCTACAAGAGGCGCTGGCTTTGGCTATGGCTCAAAATATGACTTCACCCGGTAACTACCTCAAAACCCTCCTCCTAATTCCTATCATTTCTCTGATACTTTTCACGCCAGCCCAAAAAAAGGTTTTGCTTTCGGCTAGAGCAGAGAAAAAATGATGGTAACAGGACCTTTGGTGGGCACAATTCACAACAAAAACCCTGGTCCTGGCAAATATTAAGTGCCTAATTAGAGATCGAAGATATCTTATTCGCTGTCTGCTAAAATCTAAGTTTAGAATAAATAGCAGATAAATGTCCCAGGGCCTGGCAAATATCCTATATCTTTTTCAATCAGCAAAGATGGAAGATATTTCCATGCCAAATACAAAAACAGTTGTGTTAGAGACTTCGGAAGAGTTCTTGGTAGATGCCAAACTGCAGCAAATAAGTTGCCAGGTCCCGGAGCCTACGATGTTTCAACATATCAAGACATCTCCCCAAAAGGAAAGTACTGTTTATCGAACTCTCAAAACTGTTTGGCAAGAAGTTTCGGCTCTTCTCAAAGGGGAGATGTGGTCTTGAAGAGGGAAACACCAGGACCTGGAAATTATCGAGTTCCAAGTGAATTTGGCTACTATTTAGCAAAGCAGGCTTGTGATTAGAAAAGCTGGAATAAGGAAAACACTGAAAATACCTAAAAACATTAGACAGTAAAATGATTAATTGTTGTCTTTTCTACACATGAAAGAATTGATTCTTTTTTGAATTAAAACAATAAGTTTTCAAGGCATAATTAATGAAAAAGGGCAGTTTTAAACTAAGAAAAAATCAATCTCATCTAAAAGTATATGTTTTAAGTGAGAAATTAGACCTCAAATCGCTGTTTTATACCTCTCTTTCAACATTCTTTTTGCTACTTTCCGAAGGCTCAAAAATCTTTTTTTCTAATACCCCAATCGTTTACTTATATAAATCTTCTTCTTATTCTAAAGACTTGATCCTGATTCCATAAATTTAGCATTGGCCTATCAAATTTTAAATTTCCTTTCCCTTTTTGTCAATTTAGTCTTTTAGCTCTTTTATTTATTTTTCCTTCTTTTGAATTGTTTCTTTTAGGGACTTTTAAAAAGTGCGTTGATCTTACATTTGCCTCTTCATTACAGTCAAATCATTTTCATGCTGGGTCTGCAGAGTTTTCATTTTCAGTTCCCATTAACTCATCAACATTTTTTTGTTCCTTTAGTCTTTTTCAGCAATATTTGAGAGTTGAGTATTCATTTTTTTCAGGTTTTATTCAAGATTTTTTATTTGCCTAGTTAGTTACTTCAGTTTGCTTTAGCTTGCTTATAAATTTTATTTGAGCTATGTTTTTTATTTTATATGATTTCCTATCTCTTACTAATAATTTTACTTCATTTTCTTTAAACGAATGTTGTATATTTCCTTTTGCTGGTCAGTACTTTTTTTTTACTATTAAAGTTATTTCTTTAAGTTGTTGATGCTTGCATCACTCTATTTGAGTTTAAGCTCTAGGTTTTTTATTTGTTTATTATAAGGCCCTTCATCTTTTCGTTTTTCTTCCTTTTATTTCTTTAGCTTCTAAACTTCTTCTTGGCTTTATTTAAGTTTTTTTTATAGCTCCAAAGTTTTGTAAAATGTGTCTTCTTGAGATTTCGGAAGAAGAAGAGTTTTTGATGACGATGAATTCTTTCTGCTTTGGGCTCTGTCTAACTTGTACGTTTTTTGGTAGCTCTAAAACTGCATCTTAGTGTTTTCTAGCTACAAAGATAAACGATTTATTTATTCTTTGGCAGATTCAATATTTTTGCGTGTTTTATCATATTTTTCTTCTGATACTTCTAGCTCTTCTACTTTACTTTCTAGTAATTCTTTTGTCTTAGAGTGATTCCTTCTTTCTTCTTCTATATTCTCATGCAGTTTTTATAATTATTTCTCTAGCTAGATTGTTCTAGTTTTTTATCTTTAAAGTCTACTTTTTACTTAGGCACATTATTGCCTTAACAAACTTAAGATGACTTCGTTTTCTTCTTTCTTTTAGCTGATGCCTATTATCTTCGACTCTATCAATCTACTAGAAGTGTAGAGTTATTCGTCTTCTCGCAACTGTGATTGATTAGAATTTTTTTAGTTAGTTGACAGCCTCCTAGGAAACTTCACAGGTTAAGTATTTTTCAGCGTTTTCTTCTATTTTTAGTTGAACCCAGCTTCTAAGTATTAGCTTTTATCGATTCTAAATCGTATTCTGTTGTGCTTTTCAGCGTAAAATTTCAAAGCTGAATTTAGCTAAAGCAAGGTTTCAGCTTAAATATGCTAAAAGCGAAGCTATTCATAGAAACTTTGATTTTTTTACGGCAGGACCAATAGATTACAAATAAATGTCACCATTTCTTTCACCTAAGTTCTTTATTTATTCTTTGTTTCTTTTTGTTTCTCCAACTAAACCTTCAAACTAAACAACTACTTTGTTTTATATGCTAGTTTTTTATCAGCTTCAGTTAAAGCAGCTTCTAATTCTTACAGCTATACTTTGGCTTTGGTTAATTAAGCTATTTTACTTTCTTGCATGGAAAGTTTATATTAATTCTCTTCTAAAATGGTTTAAAAGCTCAGTATTTTCGCCATTAAGTCTTTTATCTACCTTGTTTGCTTATTTTGGGAATCTTCGAGCTGTATTATCCTTAGTTGAGCTTTTTAGAGCTATTTTTGTTTTTCACTAAGCTATTTTTAACCAATTTTTAACCGATTGCTAAGAGAATCTTTTTATTTTCTATATCTTTACATCATCATTTTCGTGTCTCCCTCAAGCTTTTCAAACTCTTTTCTCCAATATTCATCCCTTTCCATATAACACTTTTCAGCCAGCTACTGTGTTTATCTTTAAAAGGAGACTTTTTGATCCTCACTTTTTTAGGAACAATTCTACTCCTATTGCATTATCCTTAATTAGATCAAATTTCCTTAAAGCTCACCCTTTTCTTTCTAAATTTCTAGGATTTGATGTTGTAACTGGATGACTTTTTGCTCAAAAATTTGATTTTAATTATTTAACTTTTGAATTTCCTATTAGAAGAGATTGTTTCTGCCTTTTTCTTAAGCTAGAAATCTCTTTAGCCTAGATATCTATCTTTTAAGTTGTGAAGCCTCGTTGCTTTTGTTATAATCATTAATTGTCTTGGTCTCTAGCTCTTCAATATACTTTTCAAAATGTTTCTGCTCTCTTTCAGTATTTTGTTACATTTATTGCAACTGACGGCTGTATCTCATTCTCTAAGATTTAATCGTTTCATTCACTTTTTTAAGTTCAATATCGTAATTTTGCAAGATTTCTTATTTTTTTGCAGACTCCTATCGCAATTGGTTTTTTTCTTTAGAAATCTCATCAATTGTGAGCTTACTTATTTAAATTTACTCGTTTAATTAGGCCTTTTACCTTTACAGATTGCTTATTTCAAGCTTGGTTTTCTATAGCACTTCAATTAGCTTATCTATTTAAATCATAGCCTATTTAAGCTTTTAATCTGCTTCTAGTCTAAGCTTTTTCTATTGCTTGTACTAACGCTCATAATTTGCGATCTATGCCATACAACACTTTATGTCGTCTTTAAGTAATTATTCATGTTTTTCAGCATTTTTTGCTTTTTTTAAGTTTTCTGCAGATTTCTTTTAAACTTCCTTCACTTTCTATTTTAATTGCTATCGCTCAGATTCAACCTCTAATAAAAGTTTATTTCTCTCTATCTAACTTTCCTGGTACATTTTTAAATACTTCTCAGCTTAATTATTTTGTGCTTATTTGTGGGATTAGAAGTTCTTCTAAAATGTGTTAAGTTTTTTTTGTAAATTTTCACATTTTTCGTTGATCCTTGTGTTCTATTTCAAGGAACTTTTAAGCTTTTGCTCTGTTTACTCAAGTAATTTGCTATTTTTCAAATACTTTTATTAAACCGCCATCAACTATTGCTGTATTAGTCGAAGATTTATAGTTGCTGCAGCTAAATCTTCCTGCAGTTTTTACACATCTGAACCTTTTTGTATTGATTTTTTATTGACATCAGTTTTCCCTGTGGTGTATCTTTAAAAATGAGTTCTTGTAGGGTTGTAACTGGTCTTGTTTTAGCTTACCATCGATAAATCTTCTTTAAAGGCCAGGTTTTACAACATACTGAGTTAGGTATAATCACGATTGGTTTCGTAGATAGATTTTACTCTGCCTTTAGTCTATGGCAAATTATGTTGACTCATTACGTGAAAGTTGTCTTATTTTTGCTTTATTTCTGCACTTTTGTTTAATCTTTTATGCTAATTGAGGCTAAAATCGATAGATATCCAAACTTTGGCATTACGATCATAGCACTTTTCCAATTTGTAGCCCGAAAGTTGTCCTATTTTATTATTGTTTATAATATCTGCTACATCAACGGATGTTTCTCCCATTTTGATGTATCTTTCTTCAGACTCAAACTCAAAGACAAATGAAACTTTTGCCTATGAATAATTACCTGTAGTTGTATTAATGTTTAGAGTCTTATGATTCTATTCTATTGAGTCTTTAAAATAAGCATGGTTATTTGCGAGTTACTTGGCCTCAGAGATAAACCTTTTGGTGCCCTCTGAGACTAGATAAACTTTGATGTTTGTGAATAAAGGGTTATTCTTTGTTTATAGTGATTAGATATCGTATTTTATTCGAAACGAACGACTCATTTAAATATAATTCTTATTAACTATGCTATAAACTTGCCATACCATCTTTTACAATATAGGCCTGCGATTTCCCAAGGGTTCATACTAAGAAAGAGCCCAAATCATGACTTTTTATGTGGTACTTCGACATCCTCTTTTGAATTGCAAGATTAAATAGATTTGATTCCTACTATGTATATAATATATACTTCTGCTGGTTCGTAGATATGTTGCAGACCTTTCCAGAGTAAAATCAGCCTGAACTCTTCTAGAAACTGCTGTTTTCGGTCGACAAATGTAGGATATAGCCTTCTTCTACGTTTTTCTCATTTGATTCCAAAGAACCAGATATTGAAACTGACTTATGGATGCTGAACCAAATTGAAAAAGAAGGTCCTAATCACTCTTTTTCTGCTGTCTAAGAAATTGATGCAATTACGAACGCCAGAAAAGATCAAAGCCGTCTAATTTACGACTTTTTGGAAAAGATACACAATGGAAAATTTAACAAATTCGCTACAAAAATGATCCGAATAACTCTAAAAGAGCGGTTAAAAAAGAACAAAAGAAGAATCACCAGAAAAAAATGATTAATTAATATGGCATGAGTTTAGTGATTTATAATTAACTAATGAACTAAATTATCGCAGAGTAAGAACATATTAACCCCACTCCCTAACCGACTGAATCACAGAAGAGAGTTATGCAGCTTGATGAACCAGTCATTGATACTATCGTAAAAATGATTTCACTTAGATGAGAGATTTGACGAATATTGGCGTAAAGCTCAAATATGCAATGTTGCCTTCACTGAGATAAACTGCACATAAATAGCTGAGGCAATGTAGAACTGAATCAATATAGGGGATCTATGGGGACCTTTAGTCTTATGCCTTCTACTGTGCTTTACTCTTTCTGTGAGGACTGAAGGCTAAAGCAAAAGCATTATTACGTCTATCTTCGTAATAATGTGGGCTGGGTCATTCGTGGTTTTTGTGAATGCTAACTTCCTCGGCTCTTAGATGACTTTCTTCCAAGCTGCAAGTCTTTTGGGCTACTGCGTCTTTCCTATAAATGCTGCTTCATTAGCTATGGTCTTTATTTAATCCTGGATCCCCTCAATATTTAAGCTAGGGATCGTGGCAGCTAGTTTTTTATGGGCTTCAATGAGTAAAACTTCATTAACATAGGTTCAATAGCCTTTGTTGGAGAAATGATTCCTCCACGCAAAAGAAAACTAGCTCTCTATCCCATAATACTATTTTACTTGTTTTTGAGCTGGTTTGTCTTAGTTGTATGATTTGAGTAACGTATAATAAATAAGTCTACTATGATTCAATGATGAAAACTATCACGAGTATATTTTGGGGTTTTAGATAAGGCTTTCAAAGGTTTTTATGACCTGCTGTTCGTTCTCAGTAGTCAACATCAACTGGCAATTTGGTTGCCCTTTCAGACCTTCAACTAAAAGCTAGTATTCCTTCAGTTCAGCTTTATAGTTTTCTGGGTTGGGTTTTTCAGCAACTAAATAAAGATTTTTTTACTTGCAAAAAGTTAAGAATCGTTTTGGTCAAGCTTATTGAATTACTAGATTGCTTTTTCCCTTATAGAAGTAAAGACTAAGATAAGATGGGGATTTATGAAATGCTGCTTGAGGAAAGGAAGCGATTATTTTCTCACTGGCCAGCCACTGATCAGAATTCTAATTTAATACATTTTTACCCTTTATTTTTTGCTGCAGAAGTCTTACTTTCTGTTTAAATCAAAGCTAGTTGGATTTATTTGGAAAGGGCTTTATGCTGTCTTACGTAAGAGCCAACATAGTTCACGAAATCCTACTTTTTGCTGGCTTTTTTGAAAGAATTTTCAAGAGAAATCCAATGAAAAGAATATCTTTCAATCAAAGTATGCAAACTTTTCGGGACAATATATGGAGGATGCAAGACTAAGATCCTAGGTGCTTACAAAGGCGTTATCTTTTTGAGACGAATTGACACAGTAGCGCTGAGTTTCTAAAGTGCTTTTTCAGGTATTAAAGGAAGTTGATCAAATTGATCTCCGAGAATTTGTTTAAGCTCTTTAAGCTACAAAGCATTTCTGTCCATTAAAACTTCTGTTTCTTCTTAAGAGTATTTTTTAAGGTAATATTGCCTCACAGCAGGTTAGTCATTGTAAAGCAAAAAGTATCTTTCGGGTATTATGCCAGCCTTTTGTATGAAATCTGCTTGATATGCGTTATTTGGAAAACCAGAAATAATGATTCCTCTAAAGATCTTGTCTACTTTGTTGATTTCTGTAATGACTTTATCGCAAATTTCTTGGTTGGATCTGAAATGATACTCTTATCCTCCGAAAAGTGAGTGGAGGTTAATCAGACTAAAATTGAATTTGTTTGCTAAAGAAGTGGCTAATCTTGTTCTTTTTTCCTCATCGTAGCCCTGTATGCAGATAATAGACCTTTTGTTACGTTTTTCGATGTAGTCTATGAGAAAACTAATGGGTTTTTCTGGTCTTTTAAGCAAAACCTCTCTTGTAAGTTCAGAAAAAAGCGCACGAAGCTTATTCTTCTAAATGTAGTTCTTCGTCTAGAGATCTCTTTTCAGTGCCTCCTCTTTATTCATTGCAGTTATATAAATTACAATTTTCAAAATATTCACCAATAAGTTAGTTTTCTATCAAGAGATAAAACAAAAACTATATTCTCTGCTTTGAAAAGAAGACATATTCAGATAAAAGCATCCAAAAGTCAATCATTTTTTGTTACTTCTTTATGCGTTAATCAAAAGAGAATGATTATTATCATCAAATTATCCTAAGGATAATGATTTGCGAAAGAAATATTTATTTAAGCTACTTACTTTATTGGTACTGATGAATTTTACCTTCCTAGAGCCTATTTCAACTCTGCTGAGCTTTTATTTTTGATTTTTCTGCAGGAACTCTTTACTCAGAGTTCATTATCATCAAATTCTACTCCAAGATATTCATAATTTTGAATTAATCCTATGATAAGACTTCATTATTTGAGAGCTTTCCAGCACAAAGGTTCATAATGGGATTGTAAAGTAGAATAAAAACGGTAATAATTTCCGATTTCTCAAGCTATAAATATAGCCAATATAGCAAATATCCCAATAAACATAATAACATTTTTAAGTAATGAACAGCAATATAGAGCAGCAAGAAAACAGAGAGATCTCCTCCTCTGAAGACAGGTGCAAGTGTGCCCTTTGTAAAAATCAGCTTGAACTTCAAATGAACAACAAAAAGCCACTTGCCAATATACATCTTTATCATCACCTCAAAAAAAGGTAAGGGCCGCCCATCAAAAAAGAAGCCAATAAAGACTCTTCCTACAAACCTAAAAATGGCAACAAAGAAGTTACCGCAACTCCTGTCAAGCATAAGGCTGATCGTAGCAAAGAAGCTTATCCAGCTCTGGTAGCTCAGTAATACCACATGGTCAGCCATTCTCAAAGAGTAAAAATAGCCAAAGAAGATACTTAGCCTAGAAGAGAAGAAAGAATGAAACCGAAAGGTCGCTTCAACGTTGAATTTGACAGATTAGCTGAGATCAGTTAAAACCCCTAGAACATCAAACAGTTCGGCAGAACCACAGCTACGGAAGAACGAAGCAAACTTGATGCCAGTCCCAACGGCATTAAGACAATTAATCAAAATTAGTAAAGAAAGTTCAAATGATTCTTGATTGATTTTGATAGATAACTACATTGAGATTTATTTTACAGCTAAATAAGCTAAAGAATGGAAAAAGGGCTCATCTTAAAGAAAGAATTCTTTATTCAGCATATTAAGGAAGATATTAGACTGCACTACGATATCTAACCAAAAGTACCAAAGCAACTATAAAGGAAATCGGAAAGGGAGCATATGGAAGGATATATTTGGCACATCCCAAAAACAACAAAAAGTTAATTCGAGCAGTTAAATTCGTCAAAAAGTAGTATAACAACTCTCAGTATCTGGGGGAAGCCTCTATCTTAAAGCAGTTGGACCATCCCAACATACTCAAAATTTATGAAATTTTTGAAGACAACCAAGGAATTTATTTGGTTACTGAGTAAATCCTTGTTAAACAAGCTATTTTGAAGGCGGTGATCTAATCAAAATACGCTCAGATTTCTGAGGAACAAGCAAAAGACATCTTCAAGCAAGCACTCGAAGCTATTAACTATTGCCATAACCAAAATATTGTACATAGAGATGTAAAGCTGGACAATTTGATGTTTTTAAACAAAAAAAACTTTAGTTTGAAGTTAATTGACTTTGGTCTTGCCCTGAAATGGACCGGAAGCTTATATCACTTCTTAAAGAAGCAAAAGACCTATAGACCTGTCGGTAGTGTAATGAAGATCTAATATAGATTCTGTATCTTGCTCCAGAATGTTTCACTGGGTTATACTCTTAAAAATGCGACATTTGGTCTTTAGGAGTAGTTCTTTATGTAATGATAACTGCCTGCTTTCCATTTGAAGGAGCTAACGATAAATAAGTGCAAAATAAAATATCAAATTACAAATTTACGATGCAAAGTATTTCAAATATAATAAAGTTTAAAAGATAGAAGCAAGTGCAAATTTAAGAGATCTACTCTCTAAAATCTTTCTTTCGTAAGAGAAGAGGTTGAGTGCGAAAGAGCTTTTTGAACATCCTTGGTTGAGCGAAGGACCTTCAAAAACTCCATTAAAGCTTAATTTCGGCAAATTAGTCAATTTTTCAAAGTTTTCCAAAGTAAATTTGTCTAAAATTAGATGAAAACTTTGGCAATCACCTTTATCGCTTCTCAACTCTCCTAAAAGTAAATCTAAAAACTTTCTTTACTTTTTCGTCAGCTGGATACAAATCACGATGGCTATCTCTCCACCTAAGAGCTGACTTCTGCTTTTGAGAAGCAAAAAGAAAAGGCTTCGTTGAAATAGCTGAGTAATCTTCTGTCTTTCATTGATACTGACAAGAATGGAAAAATCAATTATACTGAGTTCATTTCTTCTTGTTTATAAAATTCAGTAGCTTTTCGTTAGTAAAACCTGAAAGCTGCTTTCAGACTATTGGATAAAGACGAAAATGGAAAAATTTAAAAATAAGAATTGGCCGAAGCCCTGAAACGTAGTTATATGTGCTACTTAGAATCAGGCCAAATTTTTTAGCTTCAAAATGTCTAGTAAATCCTGAAAAGCTGCGACAAAAACGGCGATGGAATAATAGATTACAAAGAGTTTGTGGATTGCATTACTAAGAGATGATAGTGGTAAAAACGAAAGATAAATTAAGATAATATCAATATCCACCTTCATTAGAAGCGGGATATAAGTTTATATTCATGTTTTTGAAGTCTTGGGACGTACATCAATTTAGTGGCACATTCCAAGTACTTCTACTTTTCGCGCATCTTTCCTATGCTTAAGATGTGCAAAAAATACTATTCTCTGAGGAAGCGGACCAAAAACAGTCCAAACACTTTGTGAATCTTGTTCTAGTCATTTTTCTCACTGAAGCAGTCTCCTATCCAAGAGGTGCCGATCTTCTTTTTTCCATCTTGGTTTTTTCTTGCGAAATCCATCACTTTTAGGAAGGAAGTTTAGAGGCTCTTGCAGTAAAATTAGATCTCCCTGTTGTATTTGCCACTTATCATCTGGCTCAAAACAGTTGAAACAATGTTTCCTGGGATGTTCTTGTCATATTGATTCTTTTCAACTTTTTGAGTCTCCTCACTCTCTTTCATGTTGGAGAGGTTGGTTGAGGCTCCCAAAGCTGAAGCATCAAAAATCTCTTAAAAAAACACAGGTGGGTCATTCGAAAAACTATTGAAGTGGTTGTAGTTGAGGTCGAGGGAAGGCGTGGGCTACAGTGTGCCGACAGATTAGTGGTTTTTTGAGTCTTCTTCCGCAAGTTTGTCAAGCGGAGGGTCGTTTCCTTAGAGAGCTGCCGCAATCCCATGCAGAATGTTTTAGCCTTAGTAAAGATTGAACTAAGAGGGGCAAAAGCCCTAAAAGTCTTCCTCAGAATTGTAGTTGATGTGGTCTGGACAAATGCATGGCAGCCCTTCATCAAAACTTACTGAGTTCTTGCTGCACAAGCAACAATAGAGAAACATTAAATTATTACAATCCCATCAAATTGTTAGCTAATTTAATGGCCTTACCTATTTGTGTCGCCATTTTATTTCCTATCAACCAACCACTCATTTGGCTCGATGGACCTTGCCATCTGGGCTGTCTCGAGACATATTTTTTCCCCAAGTTGTTTACAATAAAGATGCACAAACAACAAAAGAGTTGCATTCTGAGGACATAGATGAAAATCAGGGGGGATACAGTGTGTTTATTGTTATTGTTGTTGTTTATTCAGCTACTTGCTTTTTTGAATTAGTAAACCTTTTTTACAATGAAGGATTACCGGCCTACTAATTTCTCTATCAGTGGCTCTAAAATCATGG
>Ga0316217_10001005_pt1 | contig 38311 bp, 24 predicted proteins | sample 1anoAmetaG_FD_203633 | JGI IMG/M metagenome (GOLD analysis project Ga0316217, IMG submission 203633) | Freshwater microbial communities from Trout Bog Lake, Wisconsin, USA - 1anoA | ecosystem: Environmental > Aquatic > Freshwater > Lake > Hypolimnion/Profundal zone | place: USA: Wisconsin...
ATTTTCGATAACACTTATCTATATTCTTATAAGACATTGATGTAACATTCAAAAAAGATGATATGAATAAACAAAATGCAGCTATTAAAAGCTACATCCATCAATCCAAATTCATAAAACGTTAAATTATAAAACCCGGCCGAAGTCTTAGGCGTAGGCCTTGGGTTACTAATTTACCTGTTTGGCTCTTTTGTTTTTGAAACTTTAGATTAGCCTCTTTTTAGCTTCAACTAAGTCAGGGTTCTATAATTGTTCGTTATGATGAAAATCGCTTAGAAATAGATTTTTCTTATTTGGATTAAAGGTAATTTATTCTTTTTGCAAAATGGCTTCGCGAATCATAGTATCTTTGAAATACCTATTCTGAACAGTCTCTTAATTGAGACCATCTTTCTATTATTTTTTGTCCCCAGAATTGGCATTTTTGAGAGAGTTGATCAATTCCAAGATGCAGTCCTTGATAGCTTAGAAGTTTCTCAAAGTCGTAAATAATATCGAAGCGAATAGCAGTCCGATTAATGCAAAAACCATATACACAAACACGTCTTCAGGTATTGAAATGAAGCGTAAGAACAAAGGCAAAACTATTGAGTAACATTACGTCACTACACAGCATACAACTCCGATGTTGTCCAAAACTTTGAAATACCCGTGGATTATGGCTGTTATCAACAAATAAGTAAGTTCGACTCCTCCGAGAACATAGATAAGTTTGTCATATTGCTAATTTATTCCTAGCTATATTGCCACAGCTACCATAATAATTCTAGCACTGAATAAATGAAGGTACCATTTCTTCGCACCAGTCTATCCGACCAACCCTTAGATCCAGTCGTTAGAGGTTACTAAAGATCCGAAAATTTCAAAACTAATGACGAAGGCCAGAAAAGACCAAGCAAAGAATTATGAGACTCCATTCAGCAAGGGAGAAAACTAGCCATTTTGTAGATGATCAAAGTTGTTGTTATGTATATAGCTGGAGATGACTATGATTATGAAAAAGCCAGCAAGTAGCGGGAAGACTAAAGAGCGATAGATTATTCTAATAGCTTTGTATATTTTAGAGTTTGCAAGATTGATTGGAGATTAAGGCTTTCGTCTTTGACGCTGAGGCTTGGCACTCTTGTACTATTTTAGCTTATAGGCTATGAAGAGGACAACCATAACACTAAACACAAGCACAAAGGCTCCAACTATGAAAAGCGTGTTTTAGAGAAAATAAGCACTAATTTAGACCCTTTGGCTGAATGGAGCTACCATTTTCGAATATGACTTTTTATAGAAAGTAGACCATCCCCCTGTCACGTATTAGAATTTCTTTAACGGCATCAAATAAGCAGAGGGCACCTAATAAAAGCAATTCGAAAGATAAACGATTTGGCAGCAAATCAACAGCTCAGCGCCAAGCAATTTGCGTGCAAAACTTATAAAGAAAACTCCAACTACCACATAGCTAAGGATTGTGAAGGAGAGGCTAATGCTCTGCAGCTGAGACAGATAATTTGTAATAACCAAAGGCAGATTGTTTGAAGTTGCATTGAATTCAAGATTAACGCTTGGACTTCTGACTATGTTCTTATCGAAAGAAAGGGAGAGGTTGCAGGGCAGTCCTTACAAATCTTTGCTATAGTCTACATTTACTGTTAGTATGCCTGAGGAGTAAGTAGCAGAATTGATTGCATAGTTTGAATCGCAAGATATTTGTAAATAATTCGTAAAATCCATTTTGCTGAGGGATTACACTTCGGGTGATACTTGGAACTCAAATGTGCCCTGATTAAAATAGTCTGATTTGTAGATCTAGCTCAAAGAAACTGTTATTTTTTGGCCAATGAAATAGCATTCGGAAGCAGTAGTGTTGCTCCCGTTTTCACAACGATAGAACTTCTCAACTCTACAATTAGCAGAGCATCCGTCTCCACTAACTGTATTTCCGTCATCGCAGTTGCCCTTAGTCGCGTTCATTAGATACCCATCTCCACAGATGTCAAAGCAATAGGTTCCATTGCTTTGCAAGTGCTCAACACACACACACATTTTACCAAATTCTGAGGATAGTAATAAAACCTAGCTGTAGTGTTGCAAAAGGCACAGTAAACTGAGCCATTCTAGGATATCAAAGCTGCTATGCAGTTATCGATATCTGAGCAGACTCGGCCGATCAAAGTTCCATGGCGGCATTGACAGTGGTCGTAGACTGGAGTAACGAAAAAAGATGGTTGTTCGCATTAGAGGCATCCCACAGCTCCATTTGCGTATAAGAACGGCTTGGTGCAGCCAACAATCGTACTGCAGACTCCATTTACATAGTCTCCTATCAAGCAGACACACTCTTTGGAATTCGGACTCAGCTTGAATGCTGGCTGACACATTGTACAAATCTCGATGGTACACTCTGAGCAATTTCTGAAAAGAATAGAGCAGGGTGTGCAGGTGACATTGTCGATGATATAAGCATAGGTGTTATCGATGCAATTTAGGCAAAAGGTATAGTTCGCGCAAGTTCCACAGTTAGGTATGACGAGATCGCATTCTTGGCATGTGTTGTTCGGTTATAAAACTAGAGGGGTAATGCAGCCCAGACAGTTTATTTAGTAGGAAGGTACTGAAGAGTTCGAGGAATTCGAGGAGTTGACTGAACTGATTGAGTTACTCGTAACATTATTGTAGATGAGTTAGCATTCATTGCAGTTTAACACTGCCGCTGAACATGGAAGGCAGTAGCCTAGCTCCCTCAAAAGATAGAAAGAGTTGCTGATACAGGCGGTACAGTAGGTCGAGTTACTACAGTTGAGACAGTTGGAGAGTATACTTATGCAAGGCAGGCATACATTTCCGCTCAGGAGATAGTTGGGAAGACATTATATGCATTTCACACTACTTGTGCACAAAAGGCAGAAATGAAGATTGACGCAGGGCGCGCAGGTGTTGGTTGAAGTGACGTAGAAGCCTACATCACATACGGTGCATACAGTCCCGCTTGAACAAATTGAGCAGTTTGGAAGAGTAGGAGCTGACGAGCAGAGAAGGCAGTGGCCACCGGAAACATAAGAGCCATTTTCGCACTGGGTACAGGTAGTATTGCTGGTGCAGGCGGTGCAATTCGTCAGAAAGTCTGAACAGGGGATGCAAGTATTGTTTGCAGCCATGAAGTATCCTGTTTCGCAAGCGATGCAAACGGTATCATTATTGCATTGGCCGCAGTAAGGCAGGGGGATGTTGCAGGCGGCACAGCTTCCGTTGGCTTACATGTAGTAGCCGAGCATGCATTCGAGGCAGACAGTCGCATTGTCGCAGTTGAGGCAGTGAGGGAGTACGGAAGCGCAGCTGATGCATTGGATGGTGTCTGTGTAGTAGCCCACGCTGAAGCAGCTAATGCATGAAGTTCCATTGTGGCAAGTATCACAACCCGTTATGAAAGCTGAGCAGAGAACGCAAGAAGTATCATTGAGCACATAGTGGTTATCAACGCAGGAAGTGCAATAGCTGCTGTTGGCGCAAGTGAGGCAGCCGGTCGTAATGGTGGTGCACAGGCTGCAGCTGGGGGCACTCCAGCCGTACAAATTGTTGCAGATCTTGCAGATAGCGAGTGTCAAGCAGGTGGTGCAGTGAGTGAGTGTACAGGAAGTACAGGTTGAGGTGGTCAGGTTATAGTAGGTGAGGGCGGGACAGGGGACTTCTGTGAAGCACAGGATGTTATAAGAAGCGTAAAAGTGGTCGATTAGATCGAGGTTGTTCTGTATATGGGTGAAGGGGTAGGTTTTGGTGAAGGAGGGGCCACGGTTCATTTTGTTCCAGTAGTTGCCTCCCAATTTCAGCACGCTCAATCCGATCAGACAGTTCCCGTTGAATCCTCCAAAGGTGGTGCTGACGTAGGTGCTAGAAATGCCCAAATTGGGGGTGGAGAAAGGCGAGGCGGATGCCACTGTGGAGAAGGTGTAAGGGACGTTCTGGATGAGCAGTTCAGAGCTGTTAACAATAACGATCAAGTAGCCCAGCTGCACTAGCACCTAGTTGGTGGGAAAATCTCGTTTGAGGCTCAGCTGTATGTTTGGCGGAGCACTGTCTTGCAGAACTGCTCCAGTGATCTCGATATCGATGGGGGGGCCTGCGGCCAAGATCATGGGCTGACCTGCTGCGGTGTACCAGGTGATGAAGGGGAATACTTGGAAGTCATTGGGGTCGCTAACGGTGAGTGGGACGGTGAGGTAGGTGTCCTCGCAGCAGGGACCGAATAGTGCGTATCTGTTGATGAGTCCACTTGTAAAGGCTAAGTAATAATATATCTACTTGAATTGTACGCCCAGACCCAGGTATTCGTGGCAATCAAGACTAGCTACACCGACAGCAGCACGATGTTCATGGCCGAGTCCGTGCTCACCACCACCGCCTGGCTAGTGGCACTCCCACTCGATAGGTATACGTTGTATGAGATTTTGTAGTTGAGGTTGAAAGTGTAGCCGCTGAGGGCGAGGTAGCGATTGTAGGTTGAGTTGTAGCTGCCGGGCAGAGTCAGGTTGAACATTTTGGGAGATAGGCCGGAAGTCAGAGGGAATGAGCATGCCAGTTGGAACTGGTCTACATAAAACCATCACGTACGAGACTAGAACGGAAATGGCGTGGCAACTACACCTGGTGTGAAGATAATAAGCAGGAAGATGGCTAGTATGCAAGGGGGAGCGGCCGTCGGCAGGTAACTTTACTTGTGTTTGTTTCCTGGATTAATAATCATTCTTAATATAACAAAATATGACGTCACTGGTACAATTATTGGTTCAAACTGTAATCTCAACAAAATTGGCTTGTGGACTCTAAATAAAGTGCAGCTATATCCCGAATACCACCACTAATCAACAGTAAAGCAGCGAGTTGAGGTTGATGCGTCTGGAAGGTTTAGAGGGTGATTGTGGCCAGTCGCTATCGGAGTTTTAATGTGCTGTTTTTGAAGCTATTCTAGCAATATATCCCTAATCACAATCACAGCCTAATATTTAATTAGTCGAGCAAAATCCAGTCCTAAGCTGATCTTTGGTCGTAAGCAATCTGGTTCTACAACCTATACTACTGTGTCTATCTCAGGCCATGCTACCAATCATCTTTTTAGGGGTAAGAAGCACCGGGTTACTCAGGCTACCAGCTACCGGAATATAGGTGTCTTACCGAGATGAATAAAGGTTAGACATGCCTACTTAAGATATGCATGTGGTGGTATCTGGGGTTGTGAGATGGAGTCAGCTAGTAGCTAAAGGATGACTGTTTCAAGCTAAATGATGACTGTCAGTGTCTCAAACTAAATGATGACTCTCTCTATGGGACTTGCCTTTAGTTCTCATCGATGTTGTTTATTTTTATATTTTAACATTAGAATAAATTAAATCGGCCTTTCGTTGGACTGTAAGATTGCATCAAGCAGTACATAATCAAACAAGCAGCTAGCCCATGAATTACATATGAATGCTGACTAATGGTCCTTTCTTTCCTGCCTACTAGCTCTTGATTTCCCACGACATGCTCTCCGCAGATTGCTCCTTCATGCCTTTGTAAGCCAATATTATACTTGCTTGTTATATTTAATACTTGATGCCGGAATATTTAGTCCAGATAAAATGCAAGGATGCGCAGATATAGGAAGCTATCTGCATTAACAGTCTGAGATAGCTCATCCTAAGGATTTATTAGCTTTATTAATGGTCTTTATAGGAGTGTAGTCGGTACTCATGCCCATCAGAAGTAGAGGGCCTCGGGAATTTCGAGCATGCTTCAGCCGAATAGTTTATTCAGTTTCCACAATTTGCTTACAAGAAAAAAAAGTACATTGTTGTGGAATCGAGGCACTTGGAATGTAATTGGAGTTTCAATTAGATTTTCGTGCGAAGTAGGACTTCCAAGATCTCTTCGAGAAAAAACTCAAAAACCCGATGAGCATATAAGAGCAGTCGCTAATAATCGACTTAATATCTTATATAATGAGCTTAGTGAACTTCTCGCACAACATAGTGGTGGAATACATCGAAAAAAGCTGGAACAATTAGCTGTAATAGATTTTCTCTATGATGGATAAGTTGGATTCGCTTTCAAGATAGGACATGTGATAAGCAATAGCTTTATTTGGCATTAGAGCCTTTGCTTCTACTGGGTTGTTAAATTCATTCAGCTAATAGCAATCACAGTTTCTGCTTTAGAATGGTCAGGATCTGCTCGCCGAGAGTTTGATGCACCTTTTCTTGCTCTTCTTTCTACAGCTTCAGCTTGAAGTGCTTAGAAAAAGTGAAACTAAAAAATTTCCACCTTTAGCTGCCGTTGTTGAGAACGTCGTTCATGAGCAACCTGACCTCTCCTTTTTGCAGCTACGACTATACTCTGACTGCCTTTTGCAAAATTTAGAACAAAAGCGCATAGAATTCCTCAGTAACCTCGTCAGCGAACATGCATGACGAATCTTGAAAAATGAGTTTCAAGCTATTCAAGGTTGATTGTGGTAACTCCAACGTGTTGTTTCTGAAGACGTCATTCACTTTTTCTAACTCACGTTATGGATCCCAGCTGTGTTCCTCATTCCACTAGATCATTCTGCGGCTGTTTGAGGCTCTCGATGCTTCTTTTCTTAGCTTAGTTCTATCCTGTTTGGTAAAGACGAATCCTTTGTCGTAATTGGATTAGGAAAAAAATGAGACAAAGGTTTCGCGAATGGCGTCTGCGAATTTTTTGTTTTAGGCCGTTTTGGCCGGAAGCTCAAACGGGCCATCTTTTTAGTCATCCGAGGAACTGTTCTACTTTTAAACCATATCCCTTTCTTAGTCTTTATTGGAAGGGTTTTATAGGTTTTCTCTTCTTTTTCTGCCTACACTGCGACTTCTGCTACGATTAGACGAGTGAGATTATTCCCGGGTAGCAGTCGCTCTTCCCCTTCCTCTGCCTCTGCCTCGACCCCTTTTGATTTGAACTCTTGCCTCATTCTTGGGGGGAGGTTGAGGTTGCTAATCTTAAGAAAGTTATCTTGAACTTGACATTTGAAATATAATAACTCTCTTATAGAGCAAATAAACATATCTTGATATTCAACGTTTATTGATTAGCCTGTCGTAGGAGAGTATCCTCGTCAGGCTAGTCTCCTTTTGCATGACGACGTCATGTCGGGAGTAGGGCAAAATTGCAGATCGCTTGGTTTACCATGTGCTATCGCGATTTTGAGATCTGTCTTGCGGTGAAATAGTGGCGTTGTTGGATTTGGGACTTGCCCTTACCTCAACCCTTTCACTGTTGTCGTAGGTGCAGAGATCCCTCAGATAATACGATTTGTCGGGACTGTTGAAGGTATGCCTTTTTGTTTCCTCAAGATTGCTCCTCTGCGGAGGTGATCTCTCGCTGGGCTTGTGTGAGCCATACAAGTTGCAACGGTTTGTTATCTGGTACTAGATGGTCTCTCGCTTGATGATATCGGTTTATCTCTACTTCAGAAGTTTCCTTAGTTGGTTATTATCTATTCTGCGGGAGGCCTATCGATCTGTCAGCTATTTGATCAGCCTGGCTATTTCGTCTCCGATGAACCCTCGTCTTTCCATCAAGCAGTTGTTGATACACTCGTACTTTTTAGGAAAGGGCGGTAGAGTCCGAGCATGGATGCCTGTGACTGCGAAGAAAAGTGTTAGGCCGAGGGCGTACATGTCTTATTGGTGTCCTTATGATTGTGAGAGTGCCACCCCTCGGGCGAGGGCGGCCTGTGTTTTTTAAGTGAGTGGTTCGTGACTATCTTTCAAGGTGTTAAGGAAGTCTCTATTCTAAGCAGTAATTTACTAGTGGGGTTGTGCCCGAGCACAAAGAGGCTGTCGTAAAGCAGGTAATTTTGGGTTTTGTTGCGATAGACGGTCTCTGGTGAAATGGCCCAGTGGGCTCTCCCGCTTTCTTCAAGGATCTCCAGCGCCTTGGACAACTAGTTTAAGAGAAACCACGCCTTGGCCTATGATAGTGGCCCTTCGTTTGCGACGATATGGACCAAAGGCTTGCCGACGATCTCAAAATACAAATAAAGCTCTTTGAGGGTGCTACAATGTTCTCGCTCTTCGGAGTGAATCATTACAGTTGGGTAGATGAGGTTGAAGGGTTTGCGCTAGATTTTGTCATACTATCTGCATACGTACTAAAATTATTGGCCGGATCTGAAGACAAATTCTTTACGGATCAGCAGTTCTTGAGGGTTGATTCTTTTAGTTAGGAGGTGATGCGACCCGAAAAAGCGGTGCTCCTTTGGACCTTCGCATTGGTAATTGCTCTCGAACTAGGTTAGCTTTTCTTTGGAGTTGGATAGCCCCATCAATTGATTAATAATAATATAACAGTCTATATTGGTGAGGCGTGATAGGTAATCATTGGCTGGGAATTGTGCTATCTTCTAAAATAAGTTTTAATAGAATGCATTTGTAAATAGCTAGCAAGCTTATGTAATAGCAGTAACACCTGTATTAATCTTGCTATTAACACCCAAAAAGGTCAAAATATTTTGCCCAAATGATGGTAAATTTGAAAAATAGCTGCTTAATTCATGATCATTTCATTACTTATTCCTTTATCATAAGTAAATTGATGCATAGCTTGCTTTCTTTTATATTTGTTTTCGTACTTATTATGCCTAAATACTTGCGTTAAAGGTTCAGACCTATTAATAAGCATCAGGCCGCCAAACCTGGAAAAAAAAGCGCAAGGATACCTTCATAGAAGTATAATTTATTTAAAGACCGATTGCAGAGCCGAACAGCGTTGCAAAAAATGAACCTAAAATACAAACACCCTAGGAAAATATCCCAGGCATTTCGATTTAATCAAAAACTTAAAGTTCATTATGATCTCAAGCTGAAAATTTATTCAAAACCAATATTATTCAATTCGATAGCTATTCGACATGAAAGCTATCTCACAGCTCCTATTTTATCATCTGAAAACAATTGACTGAGTAGGATCGATATTAAATATAAGACATCTTGAATATCAATCTTAAAGGAAAGCTTAAACAAATTAAGAACAGTAAAAATCATTGCTTTTGAATCCTTAGGTGTAATCTTTGTAAAAGAGCCTCAACTTTAGCCTTGCTTCCTTCATTTAAGGTCTTCGATTTTTTGCTTTAGTTACTGTTATCTATATTGGTGAATGGTTTTAAAACTTTTGAATTTTATTCTTGCTTAGATCTATCCCAATTAGCCTAGTTTGAAATCTAAGTCAATATTCTCTGTTATTTTCTAACATTCTACTTCTAAAGGCTACATTTTTTGTATGCTTTATGATTCTCGGCAGGTTTTTTCGCTTTTGCTTTAAATTTTGAGTTATTTTGCTCAATGATTTTGACGCGATCTGTAATGTCGCTCATTTTTTCCTTCATTTTCTCCATAAATGAGCTGAATTAGCTCTAACAACCACACTTTTTTTCTTTATTAGATATATTACGTAAAAGGATATCCTTGCTAGAGTCTATTTGCTTCTAATAATTACTGTTCTAGAAGTCTTCAAAAAGTTCAGTTTATGGTGATTTCGCTTAGATCTGGAAGCTAAAAGTTTCCTACTTGATGTTCTTGTTTTGTCTTTCGTTCAAAGCTGCGATGGAGAACTAAGATGTAGATATGCCTATTTTAGGAGCTGCCGAAGGTTTCAATAGGTGCCTCTCATTAGATCTGTTGCCTAATTTTTCTTAACTGTAGCTCTAAGTCTTCAACCTTTTAGCGTATTGGTTTTTGAGTTTATCGATTTCACACAGATCACTATCGATTTTCTTTAATTTGGGCTTTTACTTAGATAAACTGAACTCTATACTCTTAGACTCTCCTTGTGTCTTCAGGAATTGGGATTATTTGAAATAAGATCTTTAGCAGAGAGGTAGTTAATTCGGTATAGCTATTGGGGTATGGGTTTATTAGGTCTAGTATAGATCTAGGGCTGCTTTCCTTTAGTGGATAGGTCGATGGTGAAGTATAATTGGGCTTATTAGTCTTGCGATGTTCATATATTACAACGAATAGTTTATAAATACAAAATCAAAAATTATTTCAAACTTTTCACTCCATTCAGCCAAAATGCAACCGAATGCTAAAGAAAAGTTAAAAAGTTGAGATTGCTTTAGGTTAAGCTCTTTTGAGATATAATAGATTTCTATTGAATAGTAAGGTTTATATATCATATTGGTTCAATCTATTCTTTCTAAGGTTTCTAAGTTGCATTTTGTATCTTCGAGTTGATAAATAGTACTTTTTTTGAGCTTTTGAGACCATATTCCATGATTGGCTGATAATTTGTGTTAAGTTTGAGCATGGGTTTCTTTAATGCATTTAATGGCTTCGCATTTTACTTAATATTTCTCTTTACTCTTGTTTAATCAATGAGTTTTGAGGAAATTTTGGTGATTTCCCCCTTTTTAGGTATCTTCTTCTGACTTACTTTTTCATCTTTCTCCAGACGATGTTAAGATAAAAACTTCTTTTTTTAGCTACTCGCCAAATGCCTCCTTCTAAATATGGTTTTCTCTTATTTGATTTGAGTTGATGACTCAACTTTGACACTGATACACTTCGTAGTCTTCTCCTCGACAAGTGTTTGGACTAAAGCTTCCAATTTAGAAAGTCTAGATTAAAGTTCACTGCATTTGGAGCAATTCAAGCAATTTATTTGAAAATCTATTTTTTTGTAGGTCTTATCTACGATTTTGGATAAAGACGTTACCATGAAATTATCTTAGGCGCTTTATTTCTAGTTCTGAATATTATTCACTGTTTAATTTATAAAATAAGGTGGTTATTGAGTAGAGGACTAGCTCTAAATAAATAAATGCTTACCTGCAGCTTAATTTCTTTGGCAGATCTAGCTACTTTTGTTCGACCAAATTTGGAATTTTTTGAATTTTTTGAATTTTTTACGTTTTTTGAACTTTGAGTTCTCAATTTGGCTAGCAAGGAATTGCATTAGGATTCGTTCAAGTTGATAGAGTTATCAAACTGCTACAGCAAATAACCCTTCAGTTCCTTTGTATAGTTGTTTATTTTCTAGGAAATAGAAGAATTAAAGTTGTGCTTGGTTGTTTCAAAGCAAGAAGGATTTAAAGCTTCTTTTCGCACAACTTTCAATAGCTTGGTCAAACCATGATGATTGTTGTTCTTTCCAGGCCTGGACCTGTAAGTTTCTTATACCTAGTTCAGGTATTCGGCCATATTACACGATTACTTCATATTATATTATTAGGTTATTCAAAAATTAATTGATTTAACAGAGAGTTATTTCGGTTTTTGCAGTTTTTGGCTTAAGTTTTTTGAAAACGCATCCAATTCCATACTTCGAGCGAAGAAAAATAGTAACTTACAAAAAACAACATTCTTTATAATGCCTTTTTCTTGATTTACTGTATCTCGGTACTTTCTTTATAAAACTTAATAAATTTATGATATTTGTGCATCACTATTTCTGATTGAAGCTAATTTCAATTTTTGAAAAGATCGCTGAGAATATTACATTTTAACAAAAATAAGTCGATTTTGAGACACTTTTCGACAATGATCGTAATATTTGCATTTTTACCATAAATCGAAAAGCCTAATCATGTGATTTACGTTATCGAAAATAGTTATTTAGGATAATCCAATTTCAATCGGTATATAAAAGAAAGATAGAGAGTCTGTAGGGTTCAGACTGCATTTTTAGCCAACTTTTGTTTGTGGGGTTATAAAAAATTAGAGAATTTATATTCCTTGATTATATTCTTCGATTATAAGCAGCTAAAGCGGGTTTTTTATGAATTCAAATAAGAATGGACAGATCAAGCTCCAGCTGCGATTTTGTTTTCCACTAGCTTCTTAATTTCAGGGTAATCCTTCACACCCTTCTTTGCTTCGACGTTGATCAAGACACCCAGCTTGTCGAAAACTTCCAAAAGGGGACGAGTTTTGGCTTCGTATTCTTACATACGTGAGCGAATGACTTTCTCGGTATCATCTTCTCTGATAACAAGTTGGTGTCCGCAGGCATCACAGACTCCTTCCTTCTTAGGCAAAAGGGGGTCCATCGAATATCCATCTCTACATTTGTTTAGTTTTACCTTTGGATGTTGCAGATGTTGAAGCCAGTTCCGCAATTCAAGCAGGTCCTTCTTCCCATCAATTTTTAGAGAAGTACGTCATTTCTCAAGGTAATGTTGAGGACTCCATGGATGGGGAACAACTTGAGATATTGATCCAGCTGACCTTGAGTACGAGGGAAACCATCAAGAATAACTCCCTTTGCTGATTCTGGCTCCTTGACCTTTTCTTTGATGATTTGGGCAACCACCTCATCACTTACAAGTCCTCCTGATTTAACTATCCCTCTGATCTTTTCTATCAAATCCTTGTCAAAGCCACTGCCAATAGTGCCTTTCAGAATTTTGCGGATCTCATCACCTGTTGATACATGGTTGTAGCCAAGATCTTTTCTGAGAAGCTTAGCATAGGTTCCTTTGCCTACTCCGGGAGCTCCGAAGAGGAAGAAAAACTTTTGCTTGCTGGAGGAAAAGTTATGGACCACTGAGCTGGCTAATCTCATCATGATATCTATCAAATAAATCTGAATCGTATAAGATAAGACCGATCTATACTCTAACAACTCAACTAAATTAAATCAACAACAAAAAACCTCTATTTGTAATATTTCATGAACTTTTCTTTCACCAAGAATGATTAGATTCACCCTAGGTTGTGATTACGTTTGCTACCAAGCTTTCACTCTTAGGATAATTGTTCTAGTGAGTTTTTCTTCAAATTTCATCATACCTATACCATACTTTAATTAAGTAAATAAACAGCTAAAACTTTATAATATCAAGTTTTTGGTGCTTTTAGAATAGTCTAAATGTAGTTGACTGCAATTGCATCTAATGTTCCCTTATAGCAGCTCTATAAAATGTTATTTAATGATCCCAAAATACGCCCTTTGATTTCTCGCGAGCCAATCGACAGATTCAGGAGACCTTTAGCACAATGCCTCTGCAGCTCACTATTATTGGTTTTTTCACCTATCTCCAAAAATTTGATAAGTACCTAGATTCCTTTTAGATTCGCTAATTGATAGCGGCATTGCTAATCAAGTGTCAGATTACTAATAACCTTCATTAAGGATGTGGAAAGCTGTTGGTCTTAGGTCTTAAGCGATATTTTGATATATTCTTTGATGGAAGGAAGAAACCTTATAGGCGAAGCCTTTCTGTCGCTCATTTCTGCTAAGGCCTAAGCTGTGATTCTTTGAAAGATAGGATATGGAGAAGAAAGGAGCTAGCCGGCTTGTTAGATATGGAAAACGCCCCGAAATGCAGATTACTTTGCAATCAAGCTGTAATACTAAAGAACTGTGGAATGAGTATCTATATGTGAGTCTAGAAGGAACATATGAATCTTTTTGATGATATCCTTTTGTACTATTTCGCAGGCTTTTTCTTTGGTTGTTTGTGCTGAGATTTATTTCAACACTTTCGCGAATATCTTAGCTGATCCTTTGTCTTTTATTGATCGGAAATCAAATATGCTGCATAGCTTGCAATAATAGTCAAAACGTACAGTTGCTTAGCTAACCAGTTTTGGCTGTTACGATAACTATTTCAGAGCTGATAATTTTGATTATGGATTACTGCTGACTAAGTTCTGCAGAACTTCGTCTATATTCGTTAGTTAAATCAAAGATTAACCTAAAGCTGTTGGAATATACTATGATTGTACTTTACCAATCCCTTTTCCGCTTACGTTTCTAATGATCTGCATTGCCATTCTCTTCATTTCAGGCTTGGCAAAGGAGTCTTTGGATATTTATAGAACAGATTTGGTCACTTTATGTGTCTTTAGGAGTTGAGCGTAGTCCTGATTTAAAGAAAATTTATATAAAAGAGCAAGTAGCTCTTCAGCTGTTTCAGGAAAAGAGAGAAATACATCTTTAACTTCACTCAGCCAAAAAGAAAAAAGTTTCAAGAGTAAAGTGTTTTGCATTTGATGTGCCTATCTATAGAATTTGTCAATAGTCTAAGGAGTAAATAACTTATTTAGAAGCTTACACAAGCTAGAAGCTGTTTCAATATTTGAATACCAAAATCCCAAATGAATTACTTCAGGCAGCACTTACAAAGGATTAAGCTATACTTCACTTTCTATCAAGCGTTTAATCACACTTCCGTTGACGTATCTAAGGGTAAGAAAGAGGTCAGGCAAATTATTGGGGAGATTCATATTATTCCCCATTTTTTATTTGTGGGTTTGGACATAAATGGTGTCGTTTTGCCTCAAATGGTCTCCAACCATCGAATTATTAGACAAAACAAAGCCTTGTGAGTCTTCGATAACCTTCACAAGTAAATTGACGGAATGAAGCTAATGGAGTTATTGTTAAATGATGCGTTTAAGTTTGGCTACTGTAGTTTGTTCTGAGCATAATTATGGAGGTACTATTTGCAGTGATTGAAATTCGCAAAGAATCGTCTTCTTTTACAATTGCATTTATGCGTATGATTCCATTATTTATGTATTCTGTCATTTTAGATTATTATTCAATTATAAAGTTTCTGGAGAAACTCCACTCTAATTTGACCTGAGTTCAAAAAGCAATCAATTTATTCAATAAACAAAAGTAAATAATTAAGTTTTTATTCAATCAAACCTTTAGAAATCGTGTTCTATCATATAAATGTTGCTTTTCTCATTTTCAAGCTTTCTTTATTATGTAGGTTCATATTTTGCCTGCACGATTTTCACTTGTTTTATATCCTATTCTCCTGAACCTTACAGTCCACGCTTTAGGAAGTACCAGAATATAAAGTCTACAATCCTATCGAATACAAAAACTGCTGCGAATAAAGCTTCAGGGAAGAAACCGAAAAATCCTTTGTAAGTTTGCCAAGCCAAATCCTTATTGATTTTATAAGTCCAGGTTGGCTAAATGATAGAAGATGACCCGAATCCAATGCGGCATATGACTGTATAGGCCAGCATAATGATGACAGTAGGGATTATCATTTTCCACTCGAATACTCGTTGATTAAAACGTTTGACAACAAGGGTAAGATATCCATAGAGCAACATAAGTAATCCCCATAATATCACTGTTAAGAAGACATTTAAAAAGAAACCACCTAAATAGGGCAATAAGTACTTGTGTTGCCACTCAAAAGAGTGTCAATTGAGGTGAATTTGGGGTAGGCTAGGCTCTCAACACCAAAGCAAGGATTGATCTGCATCACATACTCGATGACAAAGGTGTAAAAGAAGCAAAATAGTATTGCAGGAATAATGGGCATGAAGCTAATAAAATGATACAAGTTTTTATCCTATTTTTTATCTTTCCTTTCCCAAAGAATAGTAGGCAAGTCTAATTTGACTTCGTACAGAATGTAAAGTATTAAGAAGAGTATCACCCAAATATAGCCAAATAAGCAAAACACAGTATTTGTTCCGTTGATAAAATCAGAGACAAGACCTGACGCACCTGTTTTATAGGTATTGGTAGCACATCTTAAAACCTTAGTAAATTGCTCATATGAATATTGGGAGTAGCTATCTTGGATATTGGCCCCATTTACAGTTAAGATGGTCATATTTATCAAAGATGTTCCGTAATTGTAGGGCACTTGGAGTGTGATTGGATTGAAGTAGTTAGATCTGATTATGCCGTAGCCTCCATTTATGAGAAAAGTGCCAAAAAAGACAATAAAGAAGGCCAGAATCCCTACAAAAGATTTGATACATATTCTACAAGAAGATGTTGATGATTGAGCAATGATTTTGTTATAATCTTTGAAAGTGGGTCTTTTCCTATTTTTGAACATCACCTTCTTATCTTTCATGATTTCCTATTCAATTTAGTCATCCGATTGCATCTGTTGCAATTATTTAAGCTGCTATTAATGCTATTTCTTTTATTTGAGCATCTTCTCAAGTAGCTATTCATCAAAATTCTATAATTTGATATTTTGGAGCTCAAGCCGAGTTTAAACATTGTAATCCAAGCATTTACCAATGATGTTTCTATTCTTTTGGTCTGTTTTTAAGGAATGAATATCAATCAATCCTTATTCGTCGGAAACTGGTAGGTTTGTTGAGAGCAAATAGTAGTAAAGCACTCCATATGACCACATATCGCTTTTATCGAGTTGAACCATTTCTAAATTCTCTTTTAACTAGGGTGCAAAGTAGTCAATTATGTGCTTAGATTCTGTTAGTTTCTTCTCGACAGTTGGAGTCAACATCCCAGGCTCTCTAATTTTGATTCCTTTGTCTTTAATCATAATCCTCTGAGCATTGAGTGTATGAATGGAACTAACTCCTAACTCTCTCATTTGTTTGATAGCTAAAGCCATAATGTACATTAGCATATTGATTTCTTTTTACTTAAGCCAACCTTCAGAAAGCTTTCTCTTTTATAAATAGCTTAGGAGGTCACCTTGGTTGCAATATTCAGTTACAAATACTGGCTACTGCCGAAATTTATCAACGTCTTACAACTTCAACAAAAACTCACATTAGTTCGAGTAGTTTTGCTGAATGGCCCTAAGTTTTTAGAAATAGGAGTCTATTTTTCGAGGCTCGGCCTCAAACATTCTTATTTCCGGAGCATAAATACGAACCATCTTCTTGTTTGTTGTACATAAAGCCATGTAGCACTGTTACTGGTAGTAATGATCATATTTAATGGTCATTTTAGAAGCCCGATAGACCAAATACTTTTTTATAAAGGGTTAAGGAAGTAAATTAACCTTGGGCTTGATGTAGGATTGAAGATCAGTTTCTACCTGGAAATTCATGTATGTGTTGGAAAGGATCTGGTCTATTGTTGGCCTATTTTATTAGTAATAATCTATCATTGACTAAACTAAATACGTGACTTCTTTCGAAAAGACCATTTTAAAAGGAGACTGACTTTCTTTATAGCTTTAGTTAAAATCTTTTCCTTTTATCTTTTTCAGAACTTCTTTTTCAGATGACCCACTAAACGGAAGGACTCCGTATATCATTCGATAAAGTATTACTCCAAGAGTGTAAACATCACTAGCTTGTGAAGGTTTTTTGCCTTGAAGTATTTAAGGAGATTGAAAAGCAAGAGGGATCTGCTCTTAGTATAAATTATAGCCCAACTTAATCATTGAAGACTGCCACAGTACAATATTATCAGTGCATAGTCTACCGAAAATGATAAGCTTTTAGTGCAGTTCCTTCACAGCTAGCAATAGCATCTTAAGGATAACGAACGCATCTTCTTACATAAGGAAGCCATTATTATCAAGAATCTCAGTGAGTGTTGCTATCGCACCATTCTAATACAGGAAAGCCACTGTGCCATCTTCTAGCATAACTACGTCGAAGACTAAAGTAACGAAAGGGTGTTTGATATCTCTAAGTACTTGGATCAATCGATCGTCGCGATGAAGAAGATGCAGAACTAGGTCTCTTTTGGTTGACCTGTCGTAAGCCTTGTATTAGATATAAAGCTATGTCTTTTTGAGAGGAAGGAGTGGATTGTATTGATATCTTCCTCCGATGATCTGCTGTTGTGCTTTCATACACAAAATTTACCTATATAATTAATTCTTTTCATTAGATTTTATTAATGCATTTTTGACAAGAGAAAAGGCTAACTAAGAATTACTTACTACTGATTACTATCATTCTTTTATAAGTTATACTTTCTTGCTTTAACTTGAAACAGCTCAAACTGCAAGATTGTTTGAATAGTAATCCTAAAGATAATAAGCTTCTTGATAGTAATAACAAAATAGGTTTTCTTGAATATTAGTTTAGTTTGTGAGGGTAAACTTTTAATAATCACAAGAGCAAATACGATAAAAAACTGCATAACAAAGTTTAGTAAGTCAACATTCACCAGCCAATCTTTAATATGTATTTCGCTTTGTGTGACAGGTATGATATCGTAAAATTAAATGCACAACAAAAAGTACTCTGGGAGGGAATTGAACCACACAATCTTCGGCTTAAACAGACCGATGCTCTACCGTTGAGCTACCAGAGATTTCTATTAAATATGGTATGATCTCTTATTTACTTTACCCCCTTTGCTATATTCTTTGATCTGTACTTTCATTGATTAATTTACAAAGAGTAGAAAAGATTATTACGCCACAAAACTATTTCCCTGTCCTTTACAAACAAGTAGCAAAAAGTTGACAAACAAGCATTCGGAGAGCTTACAGTTTAGTGTCAAAAATATGCTCTGGATGGGAGTCGAACCACACAACCTTTGGGTTGAAACCCCAATGCTCTGCCAATTGAGCTACCAAAGCAATCTAATCCATCTGGTTCTTTCTGGACAACATAATTCAAAAAAAATACTTTATTTGTTGATCTCAAAAAATACTCTAGGTGAGAATCGAACTCACGACCTTCAGCATATCAGACTGATGCTCCACCAATTGAGCTACTAGAGCTGGTTATAGCTTTATTGTGCTTGAAACTGCTAATTTTAGCCTCAAAGTCCAAAAATAATCAAGGTATATATCAATCATTTTTAGGAGTTACGAACTTCTGAAAAAAAAACTAACACTCTTAGCCAGATATAATGTAATTTTCTTTGGCGATTTCAATAAAATTTAATGAAAAATGTTGAAGTCTATTGGATTTCGAGTTATGTTAGGCTTTTAGAAGCTCGCTAAATGATCTTAGGCTAAAGTAAATGAAATGACAAGCCACGAATTTTCCAAATATCAGATTTTGAGAAGATTTTGCAAATATCTCCGTTTTTTCTTATAATTTAGCTTAAGAATTAAGTTATAATATACTAAGAATAGAGTATTAACTATCTAGAATAAAAGTCCTTAAAAATGTAACACAAAGGCCATATTTCACCTAAAGTTAGTTTTACCTACCAAAATCCTAATTCTTACCCATTAAGGTCAAGTTCTGTTCAACTCTTAAAGTCATGCATACCCAGAGGTGAATCTTTACCTCTCCCGAATTCACAAAAGCAATAAATCTCCAAGAATATAATCCATAATAATAATTTTGGGGACTTTTCCCTCCACCAGCGTAAGAGAAAGCATAAGATATTTCAATAGTCTCATTTTATGAAAGATTAGAGTATCAGCAAATCTCGACGTAAAAGCCAAACAATTTATGGGGATTACCAGTACAATCAACTTCAAAAAACACCATATAAATAAACACGATCCACAAAAATTCAAACTTAAAATGACTAAGAATTAACAATTCATAAAAGAGTAACTGACAATCAATTAAAATCAATGAAACTTGAAACAACAATTTAGGATTTAGGCATTAAAAAAGTAAAAAATTGGATAGATGAGAAGCTAAATGAAAAACTCTCTACAGTACACTTAAAAAAAGGAGAAGAAAATTTGAAACAAGATATTAATAACGAAGAAATTACTTAAAAGCATCAGTAAATATCGTATTTAACGATTTAGGTGTAGAGACTCAAGCGGTGTTAAAAGCTCAACAGCGAAAACATAAGTCTTTACAAAAGATTAGTCAGTCAGCTAAAAACGCATTCCAAGCATCACAAGAATCCAGCCATTTTACATAATTAGAAGATTCCTCAGAAAAGTTAATCAAGAAAAATTATAGAGAAGGAAACTCCAATCAATAGCCTTTATGATTTGAAAAAAGCAGAAATCTAGTCTGAAAAAGAGTTAATCTCTACGTAGAATCAGAATGAAAAAGATGATGCTTTTTTTGTTCATCCAAACCAGCAAATACTTTCTCCTCAATAATTGTTAATCAAAAACGGAAAAATAGAAACGGCTTAGCCTCCAATTTAAAAGGGATATTCTAAGTAAATAACCTTTAATAATACAAAGTAAATGGGGGTTGCCAAAAAACATTCGAGAAGAATGAGAATGTAAATTTTTCCCAACATGCTCCAAGTAAAACAGCACATTCTTTACAACTAGAGCAAAAAGCAGACAATCTCATAGATACAAACTGGGAATCGACTCTAGTAGATAAACAACCACCTCTAAAGAAAAATGAGCCGTCGTTCAACATCAAGGCCGAACAAAGATTCCAAAGGATCTTCTGTGCATCATACAACTAAGGCAGAAGGTAGCTATCTCACAAACACCAAATATCAAACATTTCTTTATTGATTATCTAAATACTTAATAAATCATGAAGATCATCATATGGCGTCTGACTTTGTTAGAGAGCAAATCAACTTCTGAACGTAAACTCTAATTTATTTGGCGATAGGTTGCTTTAGCATATTTGCGTTCACTGAGATTTCCAACTCAGTGTTGATGTATCCCTCTAAAACGAGCCCACCTTAACTTTACTGAAGAGAAGTGCTTATTTATTCTTCATGTTTTTCGGTTGAAATCTTTAGGCCTGCAAGGTTAACCCACCCTCGACTGCAATCAGTTAATTTGATCCATTCTCCTTTCACAGAAAAAACGGTATTATAGACAACTTGGTTTCCTTCTTACTAAATCAATTCTGCTTTTTATGCAGTGTATAGTTAATGCTGATTTATGACTAGTATTTTTTTGTATCTGCGATGGAATATTTGGAGCCCTCCTTCGCTTGCTGATACTTTTTCCTTTGACGAAAGCAAAGGTTAATGCAGGTTAAAAGATTCTCCTTAAAGTTTAAGCGAAAGATAGTCTTTGGGCGAGACATGATGCTCTTTCTGAGGAATTTGGAAGCTAAAGCGATAGGAGTTGAACCTTTTATTCTGATAGATCTCCTGCTTACAGTAAATCTTCAAAGCCGTTTCATCCTGACTATCATAGATCTATGTTATAATGTAAGTACTTTGGAATACTCAACTCCTATCTCTTCTCTTAGTATCTTTTGTAAACAAGCTAGCTTTGATTTGTATATTTGATCCAAGCTAACATTTGCCTATAATGGGTAGTAGTTTGGCTACTGCGAATTGTCGAAAAGTTGGTTGTCCTGCTGCTTTTGCTATTTGTTGTTTTCGTCCTATTAGAGTTTCATGAAATAGTAAGATTTGGTCTTGACCTGGGTATATATGGATTATTGAGGGGGTCCAGCTTCTTAATTGGTTTTTTCTTCCTCGATAACTTGCTGGTTGAGCTTGGCTGAAGAGAGATATTAGATGATGTTGCGCTTTATTTATGGGGAAAAGCAGCCACAAAGACTATCAAAAAAGTCGAACATATGGAGAGCTATTATTAATCTAAAATTAAAAACAGGAAGATACCTAATCCATGGTATTTTGAACAGTTTAAAAATATCTTTGCAACTATTTGGCAGACTGAGGACTTCTTGATTAAAATAAATGCTAAATGTACTTGATTTGATAGATTCCATATGATCTTGGTGTACCTTTGAAATCCCAGAATACTGGAGCAGCCAATAGTCTTCGTTAACCATTATCATAAAAATTCTTAAGTTTAGATCGTTTGCTTTAAAAATTGAGCAGAGGACTTTGTTTGTATTTTGAGGACAAACTTTGTGTCCAAAGCAAATATATTCATCAGTATTAGATAAAGATATCTATGTTTTGGGGTGAGCATTTCCCAAGAAAAAGGTTTTGTCTTAGTAGATTAATAATATCGAGTTTAAAAAGTTTAAATGAATTTTATAACGTTATAGTTAAATGAATATTAAAAGGTCACAATCCCTTCCATCCAAAACGCAACCTACAATAGCTCCTAACTAAAAATAAATGACCCTCAAGATGTCAAAACTTCGCACAAGAGGTAGATCACCATGCCCCTAGACTTCATAGTCATTGTAGTAATAGAGGAAGAGCAAAAATGAAAATTACATCCATAATATGCGAATTGATTATGGTAGACTTTAAAAGCCTAAAAAGGTTTAATAATGTGAATATAGCCAGTCATAAATAGACTACACTACTTAAAAACCAACAAGGACTCTTTATGAGAATCCAAGTACAAAAAGAGTTCCTAGCAGATCTCTATTTGCCACTCGCTAATACCTATCCCTCAAGAACACTTAAAAGAAAAGCTTTGGAAGCATAAATATAGTAGCTTCATTTCGGAAAACATAAAGACCGAATATTGAGACAGCTGATAATCTACAGACCGCAAGCAGAGTTGTTTCAAGCCAAAAAATTAGCCTGCAACAGTTGAGAGCACATACTGAGTTGATGAAAAAGTAAAGAAAGAAAAAAGAGATGAAAAGTCGGATTGTGCAGATGTTTGTGGGCGGTGGTGGCCGCAAGACCAAACTAATTTGCTATCCAGATACTTCTGACTACCACAAACTTTGCAATATAGATTGATATATTTTGAAATACTTTAATCTTCTATTTGATTAATTTGGTATTTATTCTTCTAATGCGGCTTCAAAAGAGAAAAAACAGTGACATTTCGAGAGAGGTTTTTATCACGGTCTTGGCAAAACATAGACATTACTCCACCAACCCAATAGTACAGTAAACTCCAGCCAAACTGGCGGCCAGATAAGTAGTAGAAATGCTTCTTGATGAAATCTTTCAAGCACAAAAAAAAACAGAATTATATTGCGAAAGGCTCTTCACTTTTTGGGATTAGCTGTAGATGTTAAATGCACACTACCTTCAGCATATGCACCCTTAACCGAAAGAAGTATTGAATGTGCTTGACTAGTAGCCTCAGCCTGAATAAAAAAAGAGCAAAGGTGTTGTAGGCCCGTAGGTGCTTAAGAAGAGCTTACTCAAAACCGCCAGGTAAAGGGAGGAGATAAGTATTTTGGAAGAAACCATTAAGCAAAGCATATACGACGGAGATAAAAAAGATAGAGATCTACTGATCCAGAAGTTGAAGAAAGAACATGTTTCTATTCTACACACTAAGTATATGTCGGAGAGTCTGCCTATTGAATAAAACCGTGCTTATTTCAAATAAAAGGAAGTTCCCGCAGTCGAAATATTACGAAATAGTGTGAGCAGCTCAGGTATGCTAAAAAAGCTAAATAAAGTAGTCCTCAAAAAAAAAGAAAACCTGTAATCTAGCAAATAGAAATAGAAGCAGCTGACGACATTTTATAAAAAAAGTAAAGCTTACATAGACAAAATAGACCCAACTAACCCTGCATTCCAGAACTAAATCTATGATAGCTAAAATGCAAATTCTCCAAGAAGAGGGTCCATTTATCGCATTGACTCTAACTCACTGGGCAGCTAAGATCCAATCATTATTAGAGAGTCTAATTTCAAGTAAATTTCTAACACCGTGGCGCCAAGTAAGTAAATTTTAAACCAACTTGGGCTAAAATTCATCAAGCAGCCAGTAACCTTGCCTACAGTCCAAAGTGGAGACAGACAGTAGTTTTCACAAAGAGCAGTAGACCGATCATTGCACATGATGCCTAAATAAAAAAAGCTGACAGCCGATTCAGTGAAAAAGTAGCCTCGTTAAAAAAACTCAATGTCAGTCTGCCTTTTGCCTAAGATCAAACATTGATGATGATATTATAAATGATTATGATGGATACAGTTCATGAATTATCATGTAGTCGCAAGTTCAGGCTACGCCTCCTCTGCTGTCTTCTAAAACAACCCTTTGTAGTTATAAAACTAGCTCATGTTGTCCACAAGGGCTATTGGCTAGCAGTATAGTGATCTTGAGCCACATCTTTTTACTCTTACTGCCAAGAAATCTCCGATTCTTATTTCTCGTTATTAAATGACTTTTCCCTGCTTGTAGACTGGCATTTTGGAGATCTAAACATAGCCACTTTTATAGTTGTCAGTTTTACCAATCAGTGTCTTTTCACTACGCTTTGACTTAGATTACAATAGCAAAAGATGTACTTTGCCGATTTCTTTCTAGTACAGAGTTGACTGAATTTCGATAAAGGTGTCTATCATTTATTTCAATCTTCTTTGTTTGACTTTTTAAGGAATGTCATCTGTGTAGTTTCTGTGAGCATGAGTCTTTTCCCTCATCGAATAAGCATAACAAAATGCCATTTCGTACTTTACCGTTTTCAGCAATTTTAGCGTCTAAGTTATTGAATGCTTACATCTTGAAACTCCTACTAAGTTTAGCCACAAAACCCACAGATCATATCTGTTGATAGGCCCACTCCTGGTAGTTTCTCCCTGATTCTTTACACTAGTTAAAGGTAAGATTCGACGGTATGATTACGCCTCATTCTTGCCAAAACTGAACTATTGCCACTTTGAGCAGGAAGATGAATATACTTACAGATATTATTGTGTTTTGCTATAACTTCGATGACTTCTTCAGGAAAGTCTTTGGGATGTGGAGAAGTAAATCTAAATCTTATGTTTGGGAACTGAGAAGCTGCCCTATCCAACAGATCTGAAAAACGAGCACCTGGTGTGTCTCTAAGCTTATACAGCTAGTTGAAACCGCTTGAATTTTTATGCTAAGATTCGCTTTCCGTGGTAATATCATGATAACTGTTTACATTCTGTCCAAGGAAGACAACTTCCTTGGCTCCACCCTTTTCAAGCTAGGCAATCTAGCTTAATATGGTATCCAGATTTCTGCTCCTTTCTCTGCCTCTGACGAAAGGAACGATACAAAATGAACACATGTTGTTGCATCCTCTCATAATTGATATATAGGCGTTAATACTTCCTGGATCTCTTCTAACTGGCATAATATCTGAATATGTTTCGTCTTGGCTTAGTTGGATATTCATTTGTAGCTAATTACTTTGAAATGATGCTTACAACAAACGAGGAAGGTCTCGATAGGCGTCGGGACCGCAAACTACTTGCACACCAGCCTAGAATAAGCTTTGCTTCAACCTCTAAGCCATGCAGCCTAGGATTCCTACGACTGAGCTTTTGCTGAGTTACCTGATTCTCAGAAATACTTTTTCTTCAGCTTTTTCTCTTATGGAGCAAGTATTAATTAGGACGATGTTGGCTGCCTCAGGATCTTCTACTTCATTGAAATTTTCAGAAAGGATTGACCTCACAATCTCGGTGTCATTGATATTCATTTGGCATCCATATGTTTCGATATGATAAGTTGGCCTGTCTTTGATAATCAGCGTTTTTCTCTTACTATTTATCCTCATGAACTCCTTGAAAAATGGAATTTGAGTCACTTTCTGTTTCTGAGTAAAAAACCCAATCTTGGTCAAGAGCGAACGCATTAATATAATTAACTGTGATAACAACAACTATGTATACATAGCTTTTTAAAAATAGCTATTTGAAAACATTCAAATCATTATTTTTTCCACTAATATGGGTTTTGAATGCTTACTCTCTTTGTGATTTTTATTCCCATCTTCTTTCCAAGTTCCTAAATAACGTCCTGCAGATTTCCGAATATTCGTAAGTCACATTTCTCATCATAGGGAGTTTGCTGCAGATTAATTACAACAAGCTTTCCTCTTTTCAAAGCATTTACAGCTATTCCATCTGACCGCATTCCACACAAAGATGTTCCAATGGATAAACAAAGATCAACTTTCTCCTACCATTCTTCTAAAAGTTTATAGTTTTTTGGATTTAAGCAATCATCCATCAAGACTACTGGGTTTTTCTTATCGAACCATGAACCATGTATCTCATTGAGTTTGCTCAAAGGAAAGCCTGCTTTCTGAGCAAGGCCGTCGTGGTTTTGCTGAACCCAATGCTTTACTTTTTTCTTTTTCTACAACTAAGTAAGTACATAATGTGCAGTGGTGGGTAAAGCTTGCAATCTATTGAGGGAAGGATTTTATTTGCCTGCGATTGAATTTGTGGCTTTTGTCGCATAATCTGCTATTCCTGATGCTCTACTGATCCCTGCACCTGTATATACCACACAGTTTGCTGCGCTATTGATGAGTGAAGCCAAAAGTTAGATTTTTTGATTTAGAGTTTCAGGACGGTCTTGAAATTAGTGAGCTTTGATGTGGCTGTAGCCAGGTCTTGATAAATGTTCGCTTTTTGCTATGAGTTTTGGCTGTTTCCATTCTTTTCCCTAGGAAAGTGAACCATGATGGCACCAAATTTGCTACTACATAGTTATATGAATCAGTATAAACTCGTTTTTTGGTTAAGAGTTATAAAAAACTAAATTCTGGTCAGTGCCGATCGAGAAAATATTTAAAACACAGTTTTAAAAACTGTGCATAGGTTCTCATAAAAAAGCTTCACAAATAAACAACTATTATGATTCTTTATAATAATCCCGATTGTTAATCATTAGCGTAATTTAGACCCAATTACTTTAAAATCTTTTTTCTTATTCTCTAACTTATACAACATTTTGAGGAATTCTATTTCTTCATCTATCTTCTACCATTACCAAAACTAGAGCTTATCTGCTAGATTTGATGCCTTTAATAAAGAGAGATCCTTCTTTGGTAGTTGTGACATATTTTACAGTCCCTATTCTTACATCTTTTGTAAGTTTACAAGCATTTAGTAATCTTCCATGCAAAGGGTTTTGGCTTTTTCGATGGATCTCTAAAAGTAATATGGTTTTTTCTTGTTTTTGAAAAAATCTGCTAATTACAAGTACCACTTCAGTTGAACTTCATTTTTCTTGGGTTAATTCTTTTTAGGATCAATCAACAATTCCAAATTTCTCATCGCTTCCTAGTAGATATCCAAATGTAGGAAAAGAGCAATGGCATGTTTTGGTTATCTTTTTGCAAGGTTAGTAGCTATTTTGATTGCTATTTTGTACTTGTTCTCTTTGTTGGGTATTTTGTGATAGCAAGATAGTAGTTTCTCAATATAGGTTTTTATTTCTTCAGCCCTATTTGGAACAAAAATAAGGAGATGGTACATCTAGACTTCGGCAATCTTTTTTGCAATTTTTTCTCGCAATTTGTTAATTTTATCGTTTTCTCTTGTGATCACGCCTTTTTAATTGAGGAAATTGATATTCTCAAGAGTTTAAAGGAGTTCTCTTTTGATTTGTTCGCTGAAATTGTTGCTGAATCTGAGCTTCAAATTCAAAGATAACACTTCTTCTACCAGCTTTTAAAAATTTTGTATGATTGAGTCACTAATCTTTTCAAATTTGTTAAATTAGTTGGGTAGTTGATAAATGTTAATTTGAATGAATTCTTGCAACTCTATCGTATCCAGAATATTTTGATTGACTAAAGTTTTCTAGATGAAAAAGGACTCCTCCAATCTTCGCATCATATAGACGTGAAGATTTTTCATGTTTTTCAACAAAATCTTGTTGTCAGGGTAGACACTTTGGATAATCCAGGTCAGCTGCCCAATTAGCTTGTTAATAGTAGTCAGAATATAGTTCTCTCGCTCTGTTGAGTTTTTAAGATAGTTTTGTTGAGAATAATATATTTCTGACATGTTGAAAAAAAGTTTGATGAGTCTGCTTTAGATCAAACTGAAATTGACATTCAAAGAATCGATATTTATGGTTCTTTCATGAGGTCGCTTAATCTTGATATCCTCTTGCATAAAATTATGGAGAATCTAGTAGATTTATTCTTCTTGATTATGAAGTTTATGCTAGACGGAGCCTTTGATCAAAAAGAAAATTATCAATTGACAGCTTTATATGACTTTTTTAGCTCTTCTTTACTCTTATTTCAAAATCATTTTTAATAAATCTCTAAATTTTTCGTTTTCGGTGTTGTCTCCTTCTTTAAAGATGTTGACCTTAGTTTTGAAATTTTTGATGGTATGAAAGTTCGCGTTTTTGTCAGCACATAGTTCTTGCATGTGCTTAGTTAAGAAAGGATAATCTTCTTCCCAATCTGTTTTAGAGATATTTTCTTTGTAAAGCGGCCGAAAAAGAACATGAATCCTTTGAGGAGCAATTATATCAAAATACTTCTTGATTTTGGGATTTTCCGCCAATAAATTCTTAAAGGATGTTCTTATAGACTCAATCTACTTGTGGTTGTCTCCAAAGTTATTATGCTAAACCCGGTTGATAATAATATGCACGCAATCTCTGGATTAAGGAAATGTGTCTGCGAAGTTTTATAACATTCTTTTTTATACTCCTTACATTTAGTATATACCATCTGCATAGGAAAGGGTGACCACAACAAAAAATCTTATTTGCTCTAGGTTAGACACCATGGTCCTTATGTAATGGAAGTTTATCAGCTATTTAAATCGAGAACTATCTGCATATCCTGGCATATCTATGATAGCTAGGTTATGGTGCCTGAAGAAGTTGGGTACTTCAGTAACTGATTAATTAGAATCCTTTACTTTCTATTTGTAGGGTTAATCACTGGGATGCAGAAAGGTCAGCTAGAATTTCTTATTATGGTAGACCTTAATATTTGCTCCAGCTGCAGCACAGCTTAGTGTTGTCTTTCCTGCTCGAGTGTTGCCAATAAAGATGACTCCTTTCTTTTCTCGCTACAAGTGCTATGCCTACTGAAAACGCGTCGAAAAATCTATGAAAGTGTGAGGTTCAGGTTTAGCTAACATAAAGCTCGTTCAAGTATTATTATATTAAATTTTCTTAGAGAATGATCAGCTTAGCAGTATTTAGAAATAAATTTATTGGCGACAAAATCAAGGTATGATATGCGTTAAACATTTCTTTGTAATATTTCTTAACTAAATCTAACATCGCAATTATGTTGCTTAAAGTTTTGCGCAGCCAAAGTCCTCTACTCTTCATAAATAAAGCCCCAATCATCATATATCTCAGAGATCACGACAAACTTATCAACCCTCAAGATTCTATTCTTAAGCTTTCTTATGGCAATCCCAAGAAGTTAGCACCAGGCGCTCCCATTCACAAATTTATTAACTACAAATTGGAAAAAGATTAGCAGGAGCTTTTGGATAGGCAGATTTTCGAAGAGTATAAGAATAAAGTTTTGAGAGGAATTGTTGACGAGGTCCCAGTTGTAAATTTGTATTCATTCAGAAAGAAGCAGACCCGCTTTGGGGGGAGGAAGAAATCCCAACTCATTATTATTAAAGGATAAGCAAGATAGATCTAATGCGCGTGTCGCATCCTCATAATGCCGATGCCGAAGCTTGGCTCACTGCACATTTTGCATCCTATTTTTCAACGATTATCGAAAAGCTAGTTGACAAAGAGCTAGCAAGTACAAGAAATGTGCATTAGCTAGTTTAGATTAGCGTGGCAGCGAGAAAGCAGTTAATCAATGACACTACTCTTTGGTACACTATTTAGGAAGGGTTTAATAGAGGAAAATCCCTTTATTTGCTTAATTCTCATCAGCTCATCAAATTGAAATGGGCTTTCGATGGAATCACCAAGCAAGGAACACCTGTGTTCCATGAAATCTTATCTTCTCTGTTGAGGTAAGATATTCCTAAAATGAATAAGGAATAGCTTGTTCATTTATTTTATGCCTGTAAATACTCCAATCCTGGCAGAACCAATCTCTAAAGTGAAGTTTTGTAGAGGTTAAGAACTTTGTACTAAGAGTTTACTCTTTAAGAAAAAACGGCGTTTTTATTAGCCTTTTCGACCTGCGCAAAAGCCCTCAAGTTGGGTAAAAAAGTTCAAAAACGACGAAGATACTAATTCCAAGAAAGGGCTGCCTCAGTGGTACTCTAGCTTGATTTTTGGAATCTACCTCTAACCAACCAAACTGCAGCGTAGCTTACATTTGCACTAGCTAAGCTTTATCTCGAGAATACTAAGTTTATCACATACCCAATTCGAGACTTCATTTCATAAAACTTATAGAGCTATAGTTAGGATTTACAACGATTATATCAAGCTATTGTTTACTTGCCTCAGCTTTAGGGTGGAGAAGGTGTATTAGACCAAGATTTGGCAGCTAGGTTAAGGGAACTGGCATAGCAAAGATGGAGCTAGTTTTCTAAAATCTAGCAAATAAGGATTGTACATTCTTTATGGAATCTAGGCCTAATGGATGAAAGCCTCTTGTAACTCTACAAAGGAATATAGTTCGAAGCAGACTCTTCTCTACTATATTACGCTTCCCAGATAGAGCTTCATACTTCATCTTAGCGAGAATGGCAGATAATTCAATGTTTAACAGCCCTTGATCATCTTCCTCTGCCTTACTATATAGCCTATAGGCGCTTCTCTAATTACATCAAGAGTACAACGACTTGGAATTTGACTCCTTTGGAAGAAAAGCTTCTTAACTTAGAATATCACTACAATGCTATGAGACAATACGATTCACTTTATAAAATAAGGCCTTACAGAAAATTGAGACAATTTGAGTCTTTTTCTTAAGTAAAGTTCACTAACTATGGAAATCCCATCCAAAACTTAGAACTGGCCCATTTCGCCCATCCGATTCATCAAGTTAGTTTAGATATCATTACGAAAAGAGAGCTCATTCCCGGAACAAATAAACTTAAAGAAACTTATCGAAGCAAAATGAGATCTTTGAAGAATATTGGATGGAAACACATCGTATTTACTGAAGATCAGATGAAAAATGAAGCTCTTTTTAATGTGATAGGAAACATACAAAAATGTTACCAACCTTACGTGTAGTCTCAACAGACCATCATAGATTATCAAGATTATAAATAAGCTGAGAAATTGGAGCTCCACAGGCAAATCGATATTCTCAGGGAACTATAGATAGAAGAGCTCAACTAGTACTTTAGTATTATAGAATCAAAAGAGAACATTATTTTAGGAGATGAAAATGTTGAAGAAGACGAAGAGGAGACTGCAGAATTAATGAAAAAAGGCATAAAACCCCCCAAATGATCAACTAACTACCACAAAATTTCAGTTCAAAAACATTGTTATTTGTTATCAAAGCTATACAATTTCTTCTTCTTCCTCTTCAAGTTCAGATAGTTCAATAGTTGTGGCCTCAATTTTTTATTTTTGTTATGTTTTGCAACTTTTTACAGATATGTTTTAAGTTTTCCATTTGCGATGAGGAAGCTTTTTATTATCTTCGAGATTTGCTTGAAGAAAACGTTCGAAGGTAGTCCTCGAAAGTTTAGCTTTCAGATAAATGTATGTTTGTTGGCGAGGATGGTACACTATCAATGTGCTGCCAGATTTCTGAATATGCTAAATTTCCTCCTAGAATTGTGAGTTACATTCTAAATCAATCTAAAAGAAAATGTAGTCATTAATAAAGTTTTTTGAGGCTTCTTTGAGATAATCATACGCTGTTCTATCTTTTTTTGCAGAATGAGTAAACAATAAAGCGCATTTTTTGTTTGGAAGATTGCAGATTTCAGCTAAGGTCTGAATTCCTTCCACACTTTTTACTGGATTTTGATAGAACTATTCTACTATCTCTTTAGATTTCATTTTAGTTTGCTACTTTAATGCATCATTACGTATTCAGCTATGTAGTAAACATCTTAGAAATTCGGAGAGTTAATGTTATTGCCAATAACTTATTTTTTTCCATTTTTGCTTAGAATCTCATGGCAAACGAATCCGTATTAGAATTTGTTACTTAGAGCAACTTGTGTTTATTCATAGTCTTACTCTTTGAGTACGAAACAGTAAGTTAGCCCTCTGAAAAAATTGAAATTGGCCAAGGTACAGAAGTGGCTGTATTTTTATCTAACACCCATTACGATGAAATTTTTTGAAAGCAATGCTGAAGTATTCTGCAAAAATTAAGTTTTTGGCAAAACTCTCCACTAAACATCTTCATTTGCTAATCTAGTAGTTTTCTTCTTTTCAGGATCAAAAATGCTGATTATTTCAGTTTCCTGGGTTGCATTCACAAAGTGAAAATATTCAAAATAGCGGCCATACTTGCTCTTGAGACTTTAAAGTTTAGCAGGCTTGTCTTTAAACTCAGAAATAAGAGCCCAGCCATCAGCTCTATCTAACATTTAGTTTAATTCATAGACGGCATCTGTAGTCCTGATCCCTTTGTCCTCAGGACTTCTTATCTTATGAAATAATAAGTCGTTTCTCTGCTCTTTGAGAGCAAAAGGCTATAGGAAAGCTTTGATTTAATCGTAATTATCTGGAAAGAATTCCTTGCCAGGATATTTATGCAGTTCATAAGTATCATTTTTAAAACTGTACGTAATCACCATCAAAGTGGGAAAGGTAGTAATGTTGAGTTGTGAAACAACTTTTTCAGTGAGATCGTTTAAATACCCAAGCTAAGTTAAGAGTGAGTTACATCAAATCTCAGAAAATAGTTCACTCCAAGTTGTGATATAACCAGAGGGATATCTTCTTATCTTGTTGCAAAAATAAGATTAGGAGTGTACTTAGGTTACAGCCAATACTCGAATTGTTATAGACTTTTGATTTCTTCGTAGAAGCTGGGTATCATCTGATAAAGAAAGTTTTAAAAGTCTTCAACTCTGTAATTTTAGCTAACCCTCTTGTAAGGCTTAGTAATGGGAGGGTTTTGCATTTTCTTACCTCCATATTTTATGAATTCTCCAGAAGGAAAAAATCCTAAAATAAGGTGGTTGTCCTTAGTTCTCTTCAACTAGTCACATGCTCGGGATCTTTCTTCTAAATAAAACTGCTTTTACACTAAATTTTATCACAGTCGCTGAACAAAAATCGGGTGTAGTCTTTGTTTCGATATTCTGTTTCTTCTATAATGTCCATGAAATCTGCGAAATGCTTTGAATTTTTGAAATGATGATTGTAGTAAATATGCAAGAAAGGCACACAGGAATACTCTTCGTAGTAGTGCACTATTTAATCGTAGTTATCTCTTTGATCGTAGTTGAGAGTTGTAGCCAAACAAAGGAAAAAGACTATCAATGATATGATTTCTTTCATAAAAATGGTTTAAATATCTTAAATCAAGTCAGCTGAGAAATTCCATAATTAAAAAACATTAGAGCGATAATTCAAAGACTAGCTAACAGAAAACAAAAAGAAAATCTTTAAAGTGCTTCAGTGACATACAGCAATATCATAGATAAAGTTAAGACTTTGATTTGGGAGTCTATCGAAATTTCAAACATACAAACATAAATTAGTAGGCGTTATTCAAGTAAGTGGTTACACTGAATTTTTTGAAGAAAAAATTCAGATCTTTAGAAGCTGAACATTTCTCTAATAAAGAAAGCAGGTGAAGAAAACTCATGAATCTCCCTATCAAAGAGATTTTTGATTGTGCCTTTGAAGGGAATCGTATTAATATGTTTCATTTCAAAATAGGCAGTCTGTTATAATAAGTGCGAAATGTAGCCAGGGCCTGTGCGAAGTCAAGACCTTTCTTTCCTCCAATGCTACATCTGTTTCCAGAACGTCAAAAAACCAAGAATGTGTCCTTCTTGCAGCAAACTAGCCTGCCAAAACTGTTTGCGCACATGGATTGAATAAAGCAAGCCATAATGTCCGCACTGTCGCAAGGCACTTCTTTTGGGAAGCTTTGCTGACTGCGAGCGATTTGTCAACGATATCAAACATCTGCTCAATTCCATGGACAGCAACGAAAAATTGAAAGAAAAATGCATTTAACACAAAATAGAAATGAGCTATTTTTGCGAACAGTGCTCTTAGCCGATTTGCTCAGACTGTGGGATGTTTGGGAAGGTAAAAAAGTATATACACAGCATCGTGGACACGCTATTATTCATCTGAGTAGAGTCTACCAAGACCACAAAAACCGAATACTTAATGAGTTGGCTAAGTTCGATAATAAAATTGAGTTGTTTCGCAAAAATGGCGCTCTTATTAAGCAAGAGTTGCAGCGTTTGCACATAATAGCCAGTCAGAAAAAGAACTACATCGAAGAGTACTTTGTCAGTTTGATTTAACGCTTAGATGAAGAATACCGCTAAAAGAGAGAAAGGATAGAGGGTAAATAAGATGAGAATCTGCAATAAGTCGAGTTTTTAGAGAAATTCAGAGATGACATTTGCCAAGAGTTGGAGTGCCGCTCGTAGAAATAATTGATTACCAAAAGCGACGAGTACATAAAGTACATTCGTAGCTTATGCGATCGAGAAGCTGATATGGAGCAAGAAGATCTTCCTTTTGATACCATGTAGTTTTTTCTCTACTTAGCCATTAGTTGGTGCCCAATTTCCATAAATTTACTTATGTGCTCAAAAGCTATTCGCAACTTTCAGATGCAATCATCTATTCGTCCCCTTAGATCATCAATGGAATATAATGGCGTCTAAAAATCTATCCAAGAGGTAACGGTGTAGCTAAAAACTCACATCTCTCAGTTTTTTTGGAGCTTTCTAAAGGATACGAAAACCACAACAAATATGACTATAAAATAGAGTTGGTCAACTTTCTCTCATCCAAAGAGTCGATCATTAGATAATACTCTTCAACATATGATATTGGTGAATGTTGGGGCTACAACCAGTTCATAGCGATACAAGACCTCTACAGCGGTTTCCTGGATCCTTAAGATTCTCTTCATTTCTCTGTCAGTCTCAGAAATCCATCTTACCGCTCTCTTGTTAAAGATCAACAAAAATTTATTGAAATTCTTCAAAATAAGCTAAACTCAGAGGACTTTCCCTAGGCTCAAAATAGGACGGAAAAAATGAACTAATTGGGAAGTGAAAGAAAAATGTAAATAGTCAGCATTTTAGCAAGACCAAAAAGTGAAGAAGAAAGATAAGAACGAGAATCTGAAGAAGAAGTCAAAGTTCTATAGCAGATGTAAAATTTCAGAATCTAAAGAGAAAATTTACCTGAAATGGGAGACTAAGCAAAATGATTATTCACAGATTGCATTTCTATTCACTTAAAGGCTTTCCATTTTAACGCGATTACATCTGAAATTTTGTTGCAAACTAGTTATAGTTTAAAAATCTCTTAAAAGTTTGTGATAAATCAAATCATTTTTCGGTGTATATTTGATATGTTGAGACCAGAGATGAAATTAGTCCACCGATTCCCACAACTTCTTAATTTATGTGAATGAACAGTCCTGAATCTTTAAATGCTGGGAGCATATCAGTTAGGTTTCTTACTGCTTTCAGTCGGGCAGATTTTTTCTCTTCTATCGTTTTTGGATTATTATAAAGAAAAGCTAGAATGCTAATGACGAGAGCTGCACATCTTACTTTTAGTGAAAATTTATGTAAAGCACGCCAATCGATACGAAAGATGCCAATCATGGCAGCTACACTAATGTTGTCGAGGATCCAATAAAAATAATAACAGGTGTGATAACTTATCTGTAAGATTGTTTCTACCCCTTCTTCACCCTAGAAGATCAACTTTTTTATAAGCTGAAACTAATCAATGCTCTTGAATATTCGAAAAAGTTTGCGAGATTCACGAAGCGCTTCTCAATTAGCACAATTGTACAGAAAAGGGTGGAATAGATAAGCGTCTTATATTAGCTGCTGTTACTGTAAAACGCAGCTAACAGACGACAAATATACTGCAGCACTTTGCATAGCTTATCTCTTCCTTCTATTTCAAACCACAGTTACACGTTTTACGAAGCCACCGAGCAATAGATTCAATATCAAACATGAATGTCATTATACAATACACACACAAAATTCGCTTATTGAGTCTAAATAAGGTCATAATCATAAAATAGGGCTATCAAGAAAAACTTTCTCCCTCTTGTCCTATCTCTCTTTCTATTGAGGAAATAGATTCTTCTATCTGAGAGTTAGACTCTCTGATTTGCTCAAGCTACTTTTATAGTGCTTACTTTTATTACCTTAAACTTTTGCTTTACCCCTATAGCTCGCTTATTGTTCGATCTTGGGCCTATAGCTCACGAATCATGTCTTCAGAGTTTTAATTTGCAACTGATTTCAATGCTTAAAGCTAGTTCATTTTGGTGTTGCGCCGGTAAATGAGATACGCACAGAGAGTCTAAAGTGTTGTCAAAATCTATTTCTTCTTCTTTTATTAGTGAGGATTAGTGCAGCGCATAACACACAAATCGCAAGCCCTCTCCTTATTGATGACAGACTTAGAGCAATCTCCACAAACGGCATTAGAGCATATCCGGCAATGATGTTGCCTAAAGAAATTAGTAAAATTTCTAAAGCAAATGACGCAATAAGGCTGTTTCTTGAATGTTTCCGACTTCCTGATGATAATGTCTGTGTATATTGCAAGATACCTGGGAAGCTGAGAGAAACCATTCTTGAGTTACTTCCGTTCATGAAGGATTTAGCTTGAGGGTCTTCACTCGTGGCTGAAGAATTCTAATGGGATTAAATATCCTCACTTTCTTTATTTTTACGCCTCATTAGTTATGTTATATAAAATCGATAAATTGCTTTAATGTCCACATTTTTTTTTTAAATGAATATTAGCGTAGTTTTGCCATAAATTCTCATTTTGCCTGATTATTGAGATAAATCATTTAAACCAGTAGATTATAAATCAATGCGAATGGTCTTAAAGAATACGATCTCCATTTTAGCAATTTTAGCAGGAGCAATTTTGACCGCAACGCACTCCTCGATTGAAACAATCACAGTACTTCTTCTGGCAGTTCGACTTCGTACACTTGCATCCTTTTACTTCTGAAGGCCTTTTGATATTCATCTACTCGCGAAGAAGTTCAAGGCGTTTCGAATGTACCTAAACATTTGCACAGTTTAAGCACTCACACTCTTTGCCACAGAAAACTTGGTTCGCGAAACATTAGCAGTAGAGTTTGAGGCATTTGGATTTTTTACAGTTGCACTTCAGCTTCTTTTTTTACTCAGGCGGGCGCGGTTGAGGTGTTTGAATTGATACAAAGGGATTGCCTTTGAGCATATCCTGGAATCTACTGTTTCTACTAAGCTGGATTGAATTTAATTGTCCCAATTCAATCTTGCATCCTTACCACTTGCCGAACAGCTGGCTAAGCATGTTCTAGCGTTTTTAGCCTTAAGTCTTGACCTTATTGATAATCCCCTCAGGGGTGATCTCATAAGTGACTCTTCTACTATTAGGCGGCATCTTTAGTTAGTTTATCTCCATTATCAATTCTATATCATCCTCAGTCATCTGAGCGCGAAATATTGAAAATATCCTTCTCATTTCCATATCTTTCATGTTCCAAACTCGCAACCTATGAGTCTCTGGATTTTGACTTGTGTCTTTATATATTGGAGGATAAATGCTGCAAAGTGTTAAAAATCATGGATTATTTGTTATTTATCATTCATATAAGAATCAAATTACTCCAGATCAAAGTTCAAAATCACCCACAGAACCCAATAGATATATGAAAACGAATGTTAGCAAAAGGCTTGGCAGCAGAGCAGGGAAAGGAAGTGAGAAACTTCCACTCGGGCCTTGGATATGATAGGAGCAATTGGAAGTACCACTGATCAGATTGCTTCTTCGAGTTATTGTACAAGCATTGACTCCAGATTTAAGTGAATTCTAGCTTCCTAAGTGTTTCAAACTTTTCGTTGAGACCAAAGTTGTGAGTCCATTTCCACAGGCTACTCCCAAAATTTGGAGTTCCGATTGGTAAGCAGTCTGCGAGCATTGATCATTAGCAACTTCAATAGTTTTGAACTTGCCTTTCTCCTCTTTCGTGACAAAAGTGCTTGTCCTTGACAAAAAGTGGACAATTGCAACTTCTTATGAGTCTTTTTTGAGGAAGCTGAGTTATTATATTTGTACTAACCTGATCTAATATAGCACTTTTCAGGCAAAAGTTGGTCTTGGTGAATTGTTCGAACAATTTGCTTTTTTGGTAAATTGCAAATTACTATCATATGATTATCTGTGGACAAGAAAAGATCTTTTTGGTTGTGATCAACGTTTTTTATTTGATGGTTGTGTACTCCATGCTAATGTAGCAGTTGTTAGCTGCCCTCCACGAAATTATAAAACCTGACTGAAAGATCTTCTCCAGCAGCCATAATGGTTGAGGCATCCGAAGAAATGCAAAGAGCGTTCTTAAACAAATAAAAAATACGACATTGGGATGTTTTTTGGCGTAATCAGCTTGAAATCTAGCAATCTAATGCAACGATTTCCCGTTTTCCTAAACCCTGTAAACAACAATATACTAGTTGGCATTACAGAACAGCAATCGCTTGCTTTCACAGACTGTTAAATTCTATATAATGTATTTACCAGTATCGAGCGCATTGGTGGGTTCTGGCGTGATTCTTTGGTGATAGATTTTCTAAGTGGAGAGATGAGTACTATTTCATTTGGTATGCCTGTGCTGCCGCCACCTCCGCCTGCGAAGTAAATGTACTCACCGAATACTGCGACCTAGTTTAGCTGAAAAGTACAGAGTAGATGGGCAGTTTAATGTATTTAATGCTCATTAAGAAATCTTTATTAAAACCGTGTTAATTGAATAGCCATTGTTTATACAGTTCATCATTTATCGAGCAGCAACTCTAAAATGACAATGTTCCTGTCCTATTTGCTGACAACTGCGCACCATTTGCCTGACGGACTTATTGCTACAAAGTCAATCCCACTCATTCCTAACTTGCATTTGCCTGTTAATTATCCGTCAGTCACTTTTATTATGTGGCCATCAGAGTCTGCAATCAAGATGCTTCTTCCTATTTCAGCGATTTT
>Ga0316217_10001007_pt1 | contig 38305 bp, 19 predicted proteins | sample 1anoAmetaG_FD_203633 | JGI IMG/M metagenome (GOLD analysis project Ga0316217, IMG submission 203633) | Freshwater microbial communities from Trout Bog Lake, Wisconsin, USA - 1anoA | ecosystem: Environmental > Aquatic > Freshwater > Lake > Hypolimnion/Profundal zone | place: USA: Wisconsin...
CGCTGCGGCCGCTTAACAAGACTAGCGTGTCAGCGTCGACATGTGGACCACTGAATTCGAAACCCACTGCTAGGCAAAACATTAGGAAAATGCGTTGTGTCATAGTTATGCTTTCGGGAATCTGATGTATTCCCTACTACCCCGTTCCTGATGTGCGCACGTGAGGGGCGACTGAATGTTGTTCGCACCCATTTCCAGCTATTGACGTGATTTTACTCCGCTTGCATTCACAGTCAACATGAAATGTGCATGCAACGTACGGAAATGTTGTCAAACGAGAAGCTTGCCAGACGGAAGGCGGGGGGCGCAGCGGAGCAAGACCCCCGGTTACGTACGCCGTTGCCCGCGCACCCCGGAGGGTGTGCCAGATCGTTCGCTCTGGCACGCCCTCCGGGGTGCAAGAATGATCAACAATACAGGTTTCCGGGGGTTTCGCCGGGCTTAACCCCCGGCTTCCGTCTGCAACCCTTCGGGTTGGTCCGAGGATGAGTTTTCACTTCGCAAACGGACCCAATGAGATAATCTCGACGCATGGGATCCACGTACTACAGCCTTCATTACCATTGGGTTTGTTCCACAAAAGAACGCCGTCCTTACATCCAGAACGAATGGCGAACGCGCTTCTTCGAGTATCTTGGCGGCACGGTCCGGGGTTTGGGTGGCGTGGCGTTGAAGGTCGGCGGCGTCGAGGACCACGTTCACGCCCTGATCGGCCTCAAGCCGATTCATTGCATCGCGGACTTCACACGCGAACTCAAGAAGGCTTCCTCCGCGTGCGCTGCCCAGTCCTGGGAGCGCGAATTCCAGTGGCAGGACGGCTATTCGGTATTCGCGGTGAGCGTCAGCATGATTGAGAAGGTGCGCCGCTATATCGAAGGCCAATCCGAGCACCACCGAAAAAGACCCTTTGTCGAGGAAATCAAACAACTGTTGGAAAGGCATGGCGTCGAGTACGACCCGAAATATTTGGCTTGATGAGCCGGCGAGTTCGGTCCCTTCCCGCAAGCGAGCAGCTTGCCAGACGGAAGCCGGGGGTCGCAGCGCGGCAAGACCTCCGGTTCCGTACGCCGTTGCCCGCGCACCCCGAAGGGTGTGCCAGATCGTTCGCTCCGGCACGCCCTTCGGGGTGCCTCAGCGATGTTTGACCCGCGGGTCCGGGGGGTTTGCCGGGCTCAACCCCCGGCTTCCGTCTGCCAACCCTTCGGGTTGATCTCAGGATGAGTTTTCACTTCGCAAAAGGATCCAATGAGATAGTCTCGACGCATGGGATCCACGTACTACAGCCTTCATTACCATTGGGTTTGTTCCACAAATGAACGCCGTCCTTACATCCGCAACGAATGGCGAACGCACTTCTTCGAGTATCTTGGCGGCACGGTCCGGGGTTTGGGTGGCGTGGCGTTGAAGGTCGGCGGCGTCGAGGACCACGTTCACGCCCTGATCGGCCTTAAGCCGATTCATTGCATCGCGGACTTCACACGCGAACTCAAGAAGGCTTCCTCCGCGCGCGCCGCCCAGTCCTGGGAGCGCGAATTCCAGTGGCAGGACGGCTATTCGATATTCGCGGTGAGCGCCAGCATGATTGAGAAGGTGCGCAGGTACATCGAAGGTCAAACCGAGCACCACCGGAAAAAGCCCTTTGTCGAGGAAATCAAAGACCTGTTGGAAAGGCATGGCGTCGAGTACGATCCGAAATATTTGGTTTGATGAGCCGGCGAGTTCGGTCCCTTCCCACAAGCGAGAAGCTTGCCAGACGGAAGCCGGGGGTCGCAGCGCAGCAAGACCCCCGGTTCTGTACGCCGTTGCCTGCGCACCCCGAAGGGTGTGCCAGATCGTTCGCTCCGGCACGCCCTTCGGGGTGCCTCAGCGATGTTTGACCCGCGGGTCCGGGGGTTTCGCCGGGCTCAACCCCCGGCGTCCGTCTGCAACTCTTCGGGTTGGTCCCAGGATGAGTTATCATTACCAAGCCTGGAAAGGCGCGAGGAAATCGTAGGCGCCCGATTGCACCTCGAACAGCGCCGCGCCGGGAGCGAGCCGCATCGCCGCCATTGGTCTGCCGCCTTCGGTGATCCCGGCGGGGTCGCTGGTCGGCACCTGGATCGTGGCGGTGGCGTTCGGCGGCACGACCACGCGAAGGCGCAGTTGCCCGCGATTGATTTTCCAGTCGCACGCGATGCGTCCCCGAATGGACTGATACTCAGCTTTGGCCCACGTCACGCCACCGCCGGGGCGCGGCGCCACGGTAAAATGCTTCCAACCCGGTTGCGCATCGTCGGGATTGAGCCCGGCGATGTTCCGCCACATCCATTCGCCGACGGCGCCGAAGGCCCAATGGTTGAATGAGTTCATCCCCGGATCCTGGAAACCGCGTCCTTTGACGTAGCCATCCCAGCGCTCCCAAATGGTGGTCGCCCCGTTGTCGATCATATACAGCCAGGACGGGAACGTGCGGTTGGTGAGCAGTTGCCAACCGACGTCGGGATAGCCATTGCGCGTTAGTTCGAGCATCGCGCGGTGGGTGGTTTGAATGCCGGTGGACAGGTGGTTTTGGTAACGGTGGATGTTGTCGACCAGCAGTCGCGCCGCTTTGGGGCGGAGATCCTCCGGCAGCAGGTTGAAGCTCAGGGCCAGCGCGTAACCGCCTTGCGTGTCCCCTTCAATGCGACCGTCAGCCTGCGCAAAGCGCTGGTTGAACGCGGCTTTGATCCGCTGGAACAGTTCGCCATAGGTCCGCGCCTCGTCCCTGCGTCCGAGGATGTCGGCCATCTTGGCAACCAACTCCGTGGAGTGGGCGAAAAAGGCGGTGGCAAAGACCTCGTTGGGCGTCGAACCCCCTTGGGTCGGCCAGTCCTTCTGTTTGACCCAATCTCCGTTGAGCCAGTCATTGTAATCGTTGTTGCGGCCATTCGCCCATGTGAGTTCCGGGTTGTTGCGGTGGATGTAATCCACCCAGCGCCGCGCGGCCTCGAAATGCTCCGCCAGCAGCCGGGTATCCGCGTAGTTCTGATACGCGCGCCAGGGAACGATGACCCCCGCGTCGCCCCAAGCCGGCGCGCCGGAGAACGACTTGTTCGGATCGCCCGGATGCGGCGCAAAATCGGGGAACCGCCCGTCCTCCGCCTGGTCATCGCGGACGTCCTGGGCGAACTTGGTAAAGAACGCGGCCATGTCCATGTTGAAGACCGCTGTTTGGGAGAAGGACTGAATATCGCCCATCCAGCCGAAGCGCTCGTCGCGCTGGGGGCAGTCGTTGGGCGAACTCATCAGGTTGGCGCGCTGGGTCCAGAGAATATTGCGCATGAGCTGATTCAGCGACGGGTCCGAGCATTCAAAGCGGCCCGCTTCCGCGGCGCTGGAATGGAACACCCGACCGCGAAGCGCCGCGGCGCGGGGGCGTTGCGCCAACCCGCTCACCTCGACGTAACGGAAGCCGTGGTAGGTGAAGCGCGGCTCAAACGAGAACTTGCCATCAACGCGCGGCGTGTAGCGATCCACCTGCGGCGCGCCGCGCAAGTTCGCGGTGTACGGCGCGCCGTCATCATCGAGCATCTCCGCATGGCGGAGGGTAATGGTCCGGCCGGCCGCGCCAACCGCCTGAAGTTGGCACCAGCCGACCATGTTCTGACCGAAATCAAACACAAACACGCCCGGCTTGGGCTCGGTCATCTTCACCGGGACCAGTTCCTGGACGACGCGGATTGGCTCGTTGCGCTGCCAGATCAATCGTCGGGCATCGAGCTCAAAGCTCCGGGCGGCGCGCCAGTCCGAGGCGTCGAAGCCGGGGGCGTCCCACCCCGGCAGTTCCTGGCGAGCGTCATAAACCTCGCCGTCGTAAATGCCGGAGGAACGAATGGGGCCGGTGGTGGTGGCGCGCCAGGAGTCGTCGGAGACCACCGTGGCGATTTGTCCGTCGGCGAACTCGATTTCGAGTTGCAGCAATAGGCGTGGTTGCGCGCCGTAAGCAAAGCGGCCAACCGCCATCAGGCGTCCGGCGTACCAACCCTCGCCGAGTTGGGCGGCCACGGCGTTCTCGCCCGGGCGCAGCAGCGCGGTCGCGTCGTGGGTATGATAATGAACGCGATGGTCGTAGCTCGTCCATTCCGGCGCCAGCAGATCTTCCCCCACGCGCTTTCCGTTCAACCGCAGTTCGTAAAGGCCCAGCGCGGACGCGTAAACGGTGGCGCGTTTGACGGGGCGATCCAAAGAGAAGACCTTGCGGACCAAAGTGGCGGGTAGAGCGCCAGCGCCTCCGTCACCGGGTTTGACCGTCGTCAACACGCCGTCGGTCAGGTTGACTTTGGCCCACGCCCCGGTTTCGATCGAGTCCAAGGCCATCACCTTGGCCCCCGTTCCCAGGTCGGCTTCGCCGCGAAGGATCCGCATTTCGGCTAGCGCGAAGGCGAAGTTAGTCCCATCCCGCTGGCGCAGACGCGTGACCTCCAGCCTTATAAACCGGGCCGTCGCGGGAGCGAAAGAGTAGAGCGGCGCGTTCGTGCCGGGGTTTGGCTCATCTCCGGCGGTACGGTCGAGCAACGTCCGGGCATCGGAGAAATCGGCGCGCGACGCGGCTTGGATCCGGAAGCGCGCCGGAAAGAGGAAACCCGGCGTGTCCGGTTGCCAATCGTAAGGCCGGGCCGGAAAAAGACGGACCGAATCAAACTCCCGGGGCTGACCCAAGTCAATCGCGACCCATTTAGAGGCATCGGCGGCATTCGCGATTTCGCTGTGATAGCCGTTGAGCGGGCCGCGCGCGGCGACGTTCGTCGCGCTCTCGGGATCCGCGATCCACTTCGCCCGCCAGTCGGCCGACTGCAAGAGCCCCATGGTCCAAGTGGCGGGGGGGCTCCACGCGGAGGGCTGACCGTCCTTGTCCCAGGCGCGCGCTTTCCACCACACGCGCTGCCGGGAGACCAGCGGTTGCCCCATATAACCGACGTGCAGCGTTTGGTCGGAAAGCACTTTCCCGCTGTCCCACAAATCGCCCCGGCCGGCCGCCAGTTGCTCGGGAGAGGACGCGGCGAGCACTTGGTACGCCGTTTGCCTTTGTCCGCGCTGGTCCGACCCTAGCGTCCAACTCAGCCGCGGTTGGAGGACATCCAGCCCCACGGGATTCACCCGGTATTCGCATCGCGGGTGGTCCACCGTCATACGGGAAGAAGCTCCGGGCGACGCCGCCGCTAATGACGGGGCCGCGGCGCTCAGAGCGCCGACAACGAGGGGAAAGAGAAGACGAAAGAGCCGATGGATCATGTTGGGTAGGGGATAAAGTGGTTCAAGGGACGGCGCCGTGAGCCCGCGCCCGTCATTCCGCTACCGGCCCCGGTCGCGCAATCTTGGGCGCGCTGGCGATCTTCGGTCGAACGGCCAGCCAATCGACCCCTTGGAAGACCGGGTCGGGAATCTGCCGGATTTCCTCATCTCCCATGTACGGGCACATGGCATCGACCCAGGCGATGAGGCGCAGTCGGCTGATCTCATCCACTTTTACCTTGTAGTGGGCGCCGCTGGAGACCAACTCGATCAACTTGCTGCGGTAGGAAAGCGAGGACATGGGCGCCGGAGTGACGTAGGCCAGCGGGTCCACCGTGCCATAGGCTTCCACCAGGAGGCAACCGGCGATCCCGAAGCCGGGCGGGGCTTTTGCAGGCGGCTGGTACGGGCTGCCCCAACTCGGACGACCGATGAGGGTCAGGTACGGCTCGGTGAAGACGGGCGCGCTCGGGCGCTCAGTCAGGTCGAGCGCTTTGCGTCCCTCCCCTTCGCCTTGATGACACTGGCCGCAATACCGGTCCAGCACGGGCTGCACATAGCGCGGGTAGCTCACCGTCTGGTCGGGCCAAGGCGGCGGCGTGATCTCCCGCGGCGGGCGTTGCAGCGCCAGCGCGCTCCCATGGGTTTCAGGCGCGCGGCTGTGGGACTCATGGCAGCCGAGACACCCGCGGTATTCGCCGGGCATGACATTGACAAAACTCCGCATGGTTTGCAGCGCTCGTTGCTGTTCGTCCAGCAACTGGAAGTGCATGGTCACGCCCGCGGGCGCTTTGAAGGCCACGGACCCGTCCGCCTCGATCGGCACGGTCCCCAGCAGGCGTTTCACCCCTTCCGACTGCACGGCGGATACCACGGGACCGGTGGAAATATAGGGCCGCTTATACCAATAGGTATAGGTCTTGTTATCGATGCTGAAGACCCGCAGGAATCGGGCCTTGCCCCGCAGCTCGGCGGGCGCGCCCTCGTAAACATCGCCGCTGAAGATCACGCCCGGCTTGGGGGCCTGACGCTCGGCCGTCCGGGTCCAATCCACCTGGTCCGGGATCACGTGCGGCCGCGCGCGCGGTTTGAGCGGGAGGGCGTGGAAGATCTGCTGCGCGCCTTCATAAACCAACTCGCGGTTGCCCTCCACGTCCATCAGGTAGAGCGCGAACTTGCCGTCGCGCTCGGCGGAAACCAGGAAGTCCTGGTCGCCCAACGGGTAAGGCGAAGTATAAGCCCGGTACTTGCCGCTCGCGTGGTAGCGGGGCGATTCGACCGGGTCAACCGGGCCGTTGCCGCACTCGGGCCACGCGACGTCGGCGGTGACCTTGGCGAGGCCGTGCGGGAAGTTGAATCCTTTATCCGGATCGATGATGCCCACCGAACCCGCGAACCAGTCGTGGTGAGCGCTGCCAGTGAACATAATCCGCCGGCTGCCCGGAATGCCCCGGGCGTCCTTGGTCAGGTCGGGCCACACGCTTTGGTTTCCCCAGAGCATGAGCACCTGGGTGCCATCGGGATGAACCGTCCAGAGCTTCTCCGCGCGCCACAGGGGCTTATCCGTGTATTCCCAGCGCGTGTAGATGATCCGTCCGTCGTCCAGCACGCTCGGCAGATAATCGGGTTCGTTGTTGGCGGAGATGAAATACATCTGGCCGCCGTCGCGCTCGCAGCGCGCCAGCACAAACGAACTGGTCGGCGGCATGCAGCGGACGTAGGTGTTACCGCGCGTGGTGGAAAAGACCAGGTGCTTTTCGTCCGGCAGATAGATCGGGTCGAAATCATCGAAGGGTCCGTCCGTAAGCTGGACCAGACCCGCGCCGTCGGCGTCGATTTCGTAAAGGTGGAAGGACTTCTCATTATGCGGCTTGAAACAAAAGACGATCTTGCGCCCATCGTAGGACACATCCGGCCGCCAAAAGGAGCCGTGGAGCGGCGCCTGCGGCATCAATTGCCTCAGTTTGCCCCCGGGTCCCAATCCTTCCAAAACCAGCAGGCGGCCCCCGGGCACGGCCATATAGCCGAGACGATGACGGGTTTCGTGCCGCCACTCCGAGCCTTGCGGGAACGGCATGTCCACGAAGACCACCTGGTCGAAATCGATCACCGGATTCTTGAATTGCACCCGGCGTTTGATTTCCCGCGCGCGGAAGTAAAGCTCGGGACTGGGGACCGTCAATCGTTGCGCCTCCCGGGCCAAATCGGCGAGGGCGGCAAGCTCGAGGGTGAAATCGGCCCGGTCCGGGTAGCGGAGCTTAATCCGAGCCGCCAGTTCGCCCGCCCACCGAACCTCGTCGCGAATCCGTTCCGGCGAAGGGTGGTTGTCCGCCTGGTAGAGCCAATCCCGTTCCAGAACCTGCCGGGCTTCAGCGGCTGTAAGGCTGCGAGTGACGGGGGTTTGAGGTGTCAGATAAGGGGCCACCGGCTCATTCTGGCAGGGGCGAAACTGCACGCGAGCGCCGGCCTCGAGCATCACTTGAATCCATTCGGGCGAAAACCGCGCCGCTTCGCCCGCCGCCGTCAGTCGGTCAAACCGCGCTTTGATTTTGTCCGCCTCGGCCCAATCGGCCCGTTCCTCCGGGCTCACCCGTTTCCATTGCCCCTCAGTCAACGGTTTGTATTCAAGGAGCAGATCGACCAACCGGGCGGCCAGCTTAGCGTTAAGATCCTCCTCCTTCGACATCACATACTCCACGGGGGTCAGGCTAGTCCAAAGGCGGAAGTTCGCCGCCTCGGCCGGAAACGAGGCGCTCAGCGGCGCGTAGCCGGGGGGTATCAAGTCGGGATCAAGTTCCGCCGGTTGTTCGGCGATCTTCTTGCGCGTGGCGGCGAGCGTCTCCGGGAAGGTATCGCGCGGGACATACAGGGCCGCCAGCGCTTTTTCCGACTCGGCCAGCAACTCCCGTTGCGCCTGCTCGCCGCCGCGGTAAAGGAGGTTCATCTCCTCCGCCGTGAGCCCGGCGCCGTACACGCGGACCTCATCCAAGGCGCCTTGAAAGAACTCCCCCGCTCCGGCGCTGGACCCGATATAGGCGGGAACGCCCGACTGGAAGGCAATCTTCCCGGGTTGATTGAGCGACGCGATTTCGCGGCCGTCCAGGTACACGCGCATAAACTGGCCGTCGAAGGTCGCGCCGCAATGGTGCCAGGCGCCATCCAGCACCCGCGCCGGATCCAGCGGGGCATGGCACTCGATGTAGCCGCCGACGTTCAGACCGAGCGAGAGGATCGCGCCATTCGCCTGAAACGAGAAAAGGAGCCGCCGATCGCACTCCTGACGGAAGATCTCGCGATAGCCAGAGAGGTCCGTGGGTTTGACCCAGGCGGCGAAGCTGATGGCGGGAAGCTCGTCTTTTCCAAATTGGGGATCGACTTGGAGCGCCTGGTTGCCCCGCAACCGTATGGCCTGGCCGGCGATGCCCCGCACCCGGGGCAGGGCGGGATCAACCCGGATATCGGCCCCCGACGCGCGCGCCGCATCGCGCAGGACCCCCGTCCGCGGGTCATCGTCGAAGGTCCAATAGGCCAACAACGGGGCTTTGAGCGCCGGAACCGTCTCCGCCGGCAACTCGGTGGCGCACAGGATTGCAAGCAACAAAGAAGTCTTCCATTTCATACTTTCCATTCGTCGGTTACCGCGACTTCATTGGTTCATCGGCCTGAAACGGAGCCACCCCGAACGGGGGGATTAGCAAGCGTTGAGAACTTATACTATGAGATAAAAACCCGCGCAAGACCGTTTGTATCCGCGCGTTCTGGAAAATGAGAGTTGAATGACCGCGACCGAATGCGGGATACTCCTCGCATGAAAAGACGCATCCTGGCGGCCTTGCTCCTTGGCCTTGCGGCGGAGCCCCGCTTACTCGCCGCCCCGACCGCGGACGCAAACTGGCCGCAATTCCGCGGACCCGACGGCGCGGGAGTCAGCGCGAACACCCATCTTCCCGACCAATGGTCGGCCACGGAACACGTGGCGTGGAAGACGGAGCTGCCGGGCAGGAGTTGGTCATCCCCGATTGTTTGGGGCGGTCGGGTGTTCCTCACCGCCGTTGTGAACCTGGGAGAATCCGAAGCGCCGAAGAAAGGGCTCTATCTCGGGGGCAATCGTCCCGAGCCTCCCAAGTCGGAGCATCAATGGAAAGTCCTCTGCCTCGACCTTGCGACGGGCAAGCCGCAATGGGAGGAGACGGTCCATCAAGGCGCTCCGCGAACGGCCATCCATCTCAAGAGCACTTACGGCGCGGAGACGCCCCTGACGGATGGCGAGCGAGTTTACGCTTTGTTCGGCAATGTCGGGGTGTTCGCCTTCACGGTCGAAGGCAAGGCGGCCTGGTCAAAGCGCTTCGAGCCGCGCAACTTGCGCTACGGCTGGGGCACCGCGGCGTCGCCGGTATTGCATGAGGGACGGATCTTCATTGTCAATGATAACGACGATCAGGCCGAAGTGCTCGCCCTCGATGCGAAAACCGGCAAGGAACTCTGGCGCGCCGACCGGGACGAGAAGAGCAACTGGGCCACCCCGTTGGTCTGGAAGAACGGCCAGCGTACGGAACTCGTCACGCCCGGCAGCCGCGCCGTCCGCAGTTACGACCTGGACGGCAAACCGCTTTGGTCGTTCCGCGGTATGTCGGGCATCGCCATCCCGACGCCCGTGGCGAGCGATGGGCTGCTCTTCGTCACCTCCGGCTACGTAGGCGACAAGCTCCGTCCGCTTTACGCCATCCGCCCCGGCGCCGCCGGCGACATCACGCTCAAACCGGGCGAAACCAACAACGAGTTCATCGCCTGGTCGGACCCGGTGGGCGGCCCTTACAATCCCTCGCCGCTCGTTTACGGGGGACGCGTTTATGTGCTCTACGACCGCGGCCTGGTGAGTTGCTACGACGCCAAGACGGGCAAGGTGTTCTACGATCGCGAGCGGTTGCCCGAGGGTTTCGCCTTCACCTCCTCGCCTTGGGCGGCGGGCGGGCGAGTGTTTTGCCTCAACGAGGATGGCGTCTGCTACGTGCTCCGCGCCGGGGATAAGTTCGAGTTGCTCCACACCAACAAGCTGGCGAGCGACGACATGTGCATGGCCACGCCCGCGCTCGCCGCCGATCGACTCCTGATCCGCAGCGCGGCGAGACTCTATTGCATCCGGGGCGACTGAACACCTCGGGATCAGGGTTGGTAATCGGAAGAGCATGATACGAAATCCCACACCCTCCCGGAGCGCCCGCGGTATTTTCATGAGCCGGCGGATCTTGGCGATAGTCCGCGCCGCCGTCGTTGCTCGGGTCCTTTTCACGTGGTCCGCGTTGCCGATTTCGGGGCTCAGCCGGACCACCGCCAGAACCCCGTGATCTTCAACCGCGAACGCTTGAACGCCAATCCCCCATGAATAGGCCCCTTCCTCCCTCCCTTATCACCCTGACGCTCATGTCCTGCCTGGCTGGCGCTGCCCACCCGTCGGTCCCATTCACCTCGCCGCCCCAGTTCGTCCCCCAGCCCGCGGAGGTGGCTTGCGGACGGGGCGCTTTTGAGATCACGGACCGCACCGCCCTTTTCATTCCGCCCGACTGCCCGCAGGCGAAACTGGCGGCAGCCGCCCTCAACCGCTGCCTGGCTGGGAGCGGCATGGAGCTGCCAATCAAAGTCCGCTCCTCCGCTTCGCCGCGAGGCGCGATCCATTTTCGGATCCTCGCCGACCCCAACCCAAAGCTGGGCGAGGAAGGATACTCCCTGGAGGTCTCTTCCAAAGGGGTTGCCATCGCGGCCAACCGGCCGGCCGGGTTGTTCTACTCCGTCCAGACGCTGATCCAAATGCTTCCCCCGCCAGTCGAAGGGGCCAAGCCCTCTCCGACCAGCCGACTCCCGCTTCCCGTCATCTCCATCGTTGACGCGCCCCGCTTCTCCTGGCGCGGATTGCTGCTGGACTGCAGCCGGCACTTTTTCACCGCCGCAGAGGTCAAGGACTACATCGATCGCATGGCCCAGTACAAGTTCAACCTCCTGCAATTGCATTTGACAGACGACCAGGGCTGGCGGATGGAGATCAAGTCCCGCCCGCAACTGACGGCTGTTGGGGCCTGGCGCGCGCCTCGCGACGGCCCCTGGTGGTCCTACGACCCGCCCCAGCCCGGCGAAGCCGCCACCTACGGCGGATTCTACTCGCAAGCTCAGATCCGGGATGTCGTCGCTTACGCGCGGGATCGGTTTGTGACCGTCCTGCCCGAAATCGAAACTCCCGGGCATTCGCTGGCGACCATCGCGGCCTATCCTGAACTTTCCTGCGGCGGCGGCCCCTTCCAGGTTAACCCCGGGAGCAAGTTTTACGGGACGATTGAAAACTCGCTCTGCGCGGGCAACGAGGCGACTTTCGCCTTCCTGGATCAGGTCTTTGGAGAAGTGGCCGCCCTGTTTCCCGGACCCTACATTCATGTGGGAGGCGATGAGGCATTTCATGGATTCTGGGCCAAATGCCCGAAATGCCAACAGCGCATGGCCAGCGAAAACCTCAAGAGCCTCCCCGAACTCCAGAGCTACTTCATCAAACGCGTGGAGAAGATCGTCGAATCGAAGGGCAAGCGGCTCATTGGGTGGGACGAAATCCTCGACGGCGGCCTGGCGCCCAATGCGACGGTGATGTCCTGGCGCGGCACCGCCGGCGGAGAAGCCGCCGCTAAACTGGGGCATCAGGTGGTTCTTTCGCCCTCTCCCCAATACTACCTCGACCTCTACCAGGGCGATCCGGTCCTCGAATCAAACACCTATTCGATGGCGCGGCTTCGCGACGTTTACCGGTTCGAGCCGGTTCCCGTTTTCCTTCCGCCTCAGTACGTCCTCGGCATCCAGGGCAATTTGTGGACGGAATCTGTGCCCAACTTGAGGCAGGCGCAGTACATGACGTGGCCCAGGGCGCTGGCCATCGCCGAATCCGCCTGGACCCCGCCCGCCAAGAAAGGGTGGGACGATTTCTTCACCCGCGCGGAGGCTCAAATGCGCCGGCTAGCCGTCGCTGGCGTTAATTGCGCCCTCTCCGCCTACGATCCCATTGTCACTCCAAGGAAGGATCCGGAGGGCCTTCTCGTTCTCGAACTAAGCTCTGAGCTCGAAGGCGTGACGCTGCATTACACCTTTGCCGCCGCCAACCCCGACGCGACCTATCCGGCGTATCGATCCCCACTGCGCATCCCCAAGAATGCCGCCGAAATTCGCGTGGTGGCGGTTCGAGGAGACAAACCGGTTGGCCGGGTCCTCAACCTCTCCCTCCAGGAACTCGTGAAGCGGCTCGGGGAACCCTGCAAAATTTATCCCTAATTCCGATGAAAACCTGGCAACTCGTTCCTATCGGCTGCCTGCTCCTGGCAGGCGAACGGTCCGGAAGCCTTCCGGAGCGCAAGGTATTTTGACCCTGTGAGACTTTCGACCGTCAGCCGACCGCGCGATGAAGTTTTTGTGAAAGCGCTATTAAAGGCAGCCCTCCTGCTCGCCGCGTTCGCCTGTCTGGCCGGCGCGCAAGCCCAGCAAACCCGCCCGGAGGCGCGAGTCGATCCAGCCGAACCGCAACCGCCTCAAGCGGCCGCTCGCGGCTTGCTCGAACGTCTGCTCCCGGGGCGCGCGAAACAGTTCGCGCTCGAGATCATCCCGCGCGATCCCGCCGGCGACGTCTTCGAAATCGAGAGCCGGGAAGGGCGGGTGGTGTTGCGCGGCAACAACGGCGTCGCCCTGGCCTCGGCCCTGAACTGGTACCTCAAGTATTATTGTCATTGCCAGGTCTCCTGGTGCGGCAGCCAGTTGCGACTGCCGAGTCCGTTGCCGTCGGTGTCGGAGAAGGTGCGGTTGGTCACCCCGTTCCGGTACCGTTACTGCTTTAACTACTGCGCCTTCAGCTACTCGCTGGCGTGGTGGGATTGGCCGCAGTGGGAGCGGATGATCGATTGGATGGCGCTCCACGGGATCAACCTGCCGCTGGCGGTCACCGGCCAGGAGGCCGTCTGGCGAAACCTGGGGCGCGACCTCGGCCTGAGCGACGCGCGGATGAAGGAGTTCCTGGTTGGCCCCGGGTTCCTGCCGTTCGGCTGGATGGGCTGCATCGACGGCTGGGGCGGTCCGCTGCCGGACTCCTGGATCGATCGCCACGCTGAATTAGAGCGCAAAATCCTGGCCCGGGAACGCGCCCTGGGCATGACGCCGGTGTTGCAGGGGTTCACCGGCCACGCGCCCGCCGCGCTGACCAACCGTTTCCCGGAAGCGCGGCTCCAGCGCCTGCCCCAATGGTGCAATTTTCCGGCGACCTGGTTTGTTGACCCGCAGGATCCGCTCTTTGTGAAGCTGGGCGGGATGTTTGTCGCCGAGCAGACCCGGCTGTTTGGCAGCGACCACCTCTACGCGGCCGACACCTTCATCGAAATGCCACCGCCGAGCCGCGACACCAACTTCCTCGTGGCTATGGGCAAATCGGTTTACGAGGGGATGCGCGTGGCCGACCCGGACGCGGTGTGGGTCTTGCAAGGCTGGCTCTTCGTCAACGCGCCTCAGTTCTGGCAGCCGCCCCAAGCCCGGGCGCTCCTCGGGGCGGCGCCGGACGACCGCCTGCTGGCGCTCGACCTCTATTGCGAAAACACCCCGGTCTGGTCTAAAACCGAGGCGTTTTACGGCAAGCCGTGGGTCTGGTGCGTCATTCAGAACTTTGGAGGGACCGTGAGTTTGCACGGCGGACTGCCGCAGATGGCGGAGGACTTGTCGAAAGCCCTGACCAGCCCCCAACGCGGACGACTCAGCGGTCTGGGCCTGATCTTCGAGGGCCGTGACTACAATCCCGTCGTGCAGGACTTCGTCACCGACATGACGTGGCGCCGCGCCGTGCCGAACCTCGACGATTGGGGCCGGGAGTTCGTCCATCGGCGCTACGGCGAGTTTCGACCCGCAACCGAGGAAGCCTGGCGCATCCTGCGGCAGACGGCCTACGCCCAGGCGGGACGCAGTGATACCCTGTTGTGCGCCCGGCCCAGCTCCGCGCCCGCCAGCGACGGTCGCCCCTACAAGCCGGCGTTGTTGTTCGAAGCGGCGGAAAAACTCCTCGTCGATGCCCCGGCGCTGGGCAAGCTGGACACCTACCAGTTCGACCTGGTCAATGTGACCCGCGAGGCCCTGGCCGCCGCCGCGCCGCGCCTCCAGGGGCCCGTGGCGGACGCGATCGGGGCCAAGGACGCCGCCGCCCTCGGTCGCGCCGGCAAAGACCTGCTTGAACTCATCGGCGACTTGGACGACTTGCTCGCCACTCGCGAGGAATTCCTCCTGGGTCGCTGGCTGGGCGATGCCAAGCGTTGGGCCGCGAACGAGAGCGAGCGCCGGCTCTACGAGTTTAACGCCCGCAACCTCATCACCTTGTGGGGGCCGCGCGACAGCGTTCTCCACGAATACGCCACGCGCCAGTGGTCGGGCATGTTCAACGGTTTCTACGGGCCGCGCTGGAAGCGTTTTCTCGAGGCGCAGTGCGCCGCCCTGGAAACCAAGCAACCTTTCGACGCGGCGGCCTTCGACGCGAGCTTGCGGGGCTGGGAGGAAGGATGGTGCCACCAAACCGAAACCTATCCGACCGCGCCGCGGGGCAATGCCATCACTATCGCCCGTCGGCTCCTCGCGAAATACCAGCGGTTGGCGGAAACCCAGGACGGTAGCAAGCGGGGGCGGTGATGAGCTCGCGCCGAAGGCGCGGAGCGCGCCAGCCCGGGGCCATCCCGCGAAGCGGGAGCCGCCCTGGGTAGCTTTCCCAAGAGTCTTAGCCGCCCGGCAAAGGGCGGCGGCGCCTGAGTCGTAACGAATCCAATGGAGCCAAAGGAATGGTCTGCGAAGGGAGGATCGGTACCAAGGGCTGCGCCACTTACAGGGCGCAAGACCCTTCGGCGATCCTAACCCGGGGCGGCGCGCGGATACGCTTGCCCCGGGCTGGTACGCGCCACGCCTTCGGCGTGAGGGAATCTGCGGATCGGACGCAACGGGAACGCCTTGTTTGCCTCCCCTCCGTTTCGCCCCATCGATTTGTTTTCATTTGAGTCAACTCGCGCCCCCGGCGCCCCAACGTCTTTTTATCGCCTTCGACGGTTGTAACCTGTTAAAAGGTCCGTGGCATGCGATTGAAGACGAAACTATGAACCGATATTGCGCGTCCCTTCTTGCTTTGGCTTTCCTTTTGCTCGTTCTGCGCCCGGCTGGGTATGCGGCTCCCGACGACGCCATTTCCTCTCCCCAGAGCCTGGCGACTGATATGGGCCAGCTAGTCGTCACCCCGCAAGGCCAGGCGCGCCGAGTGGAACTGCGCGGCAACGGCGCCGTGCAACTGGCGGCGCCGGCGGAGGGCCTTTGGTCCATCGCCATGGGTTGGACCAATAACTGGCCGGCGGATTGGGCCCACGGCTCGCCTGGAACGGTGGAGCGAAAAGGGCCGTGGCTGGTGTTGTCGGGCCAGGTCAAGACCGTGCGCGGCTATTGGCGGCTCCGCGATGCGTATATCGCCGAGGGACAGCGCCTCCGCTGTATCCGGCGCTGGGAGTGGACCGGAAATGAGCCTGCCGGGCCGGTGACGCTTTCGGTTCGCTGGCAGGCCCCGGCGCCGGGCGCCGCGGTGATGATGCCGGCCTTCTGCTATTACGGCAACCCCTCCGGCGGCGCCGACCGCGTGGCCAAGTTCTCCGGCAAACCGGGGGAGGAGTTGTTCTGCGAGGAGCACCGCCTGGCGATGCCTTTCGTCTCGCTGGAGTGGGCGAGTGGAAATCAGTTTCGCGGCGCCGCGCTGCACACGCTCCCCTCGCTCGCGCCCTTCGCCCGCCAGGTCGACCAGTGGTGGTCGGCGGGCGTGATCGCGCGCGAGCAGTTTACGGAATTGTCCCTGTTGTCCGGTCCCTGCTCGTTGAATGGCCAGCGCGGTTTCGTGAAAGCCAATCAGACGAAGTGGTTTCCCTACGCGGACACCTTTCTGACCGTCCCCGCTGGGGCGATCATCGAGAAGACGTTTTACCTGCAAGCTTACCCGGTGGAGCGCCAGGGCGCGGGCTTCTTCGTTCCGGAGCGCGAATCGCTCGCGCTCTTCCAACCCTTCAGCGCCGATGGTCTGCCCACGGTCAAAGAGATCCTCGAAGCAAAATACCGGATGGCCGTTTCCCGCTGGCACGAGGGGGGCGGATCGGCGGGGTTCCGGATGTACCCGTCCAACAACCGCTACGTGATGGGTTGGTGCGGTCAGGCTGAGGCGCCCGGCTATGCCATCCTGGGTTTGCCGCGGCGGTTCGCGTCCCCCGAGGCCCTAAGGATGGCTCAGCGTTCCCTGGATCATCTCGCGACGGCTCCGTTCGACGAACGCGGATTTTTCCTCGAATACAGCCCGGAGGAAGCCAAGTGGAACGGGCAGGACCCGGTTTCACAGGGAGAGGCGATGGAGAACTTCGGCCGCGCCATCCTGGTCGGCCGCAAGCGGAGCGGGGTCGATACCTCCCGATGGGAGACGTTTCTGCGCCGGGCCTGCGACCTTCACGCCGCGCGGATCCTCGAGGAGCGCTGGCGGCCCAAGTCCACCGCGGAGGCTTTTTTCATCTCGCCCCTTTGCAAGGCCTACCAGCTCTTCGGCGGGGAATCCTACCGGGCGGCCGCGCTCAAGGCGGCCACCCACTACGCCCGGCGTCATCTCGACATGACCGAACCGTATTGGGGCGGCACCTTGGACGCGAGTTGCGAGGACAAGGAAGGCGCGTGGGCCGCTTTCCAGGCGTTTCTGGCGATTTACGAGATGACCAAGGATCCCCAGCACCTCCGCTGGGCCGAGCATGCCATGAACGTGACGCTGACCTATACGGTCGTCTGGGACATCTCCCTGCCCCCGGGTCGCCTGCGCGATCACGACTTCAAGACCCGCGGCTGGACCGTGGTTTCCGCGCAGAATCAACACCTCGACGTTTTCGGCGTCCTCTTTACGCCCGACATCTATCGCATGGGCCAATACCTTGGGCGCGACGATTTGAAGCGGCTCGCGATCGTGATGTATCGGAGTTGCGGCCAAATCATCGATCCAGGGGGCAGCCAGGGCGAACAATTCAACCATTCCAACTTCGCCCAACTTTCGCCCCCCATCACTGAGGCGTCCCGGATGCGCGGCACCTACAGCGAAAGCTGGACCGTCTTTTGGATCACCGCTCACTTCCTTAATGCGGCCGCGGAATTCGAGCGCGCGGGCGTGAATTTGAATTAGACTGGAAAGACAAAAAGCGTATGCCCCTCAGAAAACGATCCGTCCCCGCCATGAAGATAAGGATGTTCAATCCCATGAAACTACTGCTCGCCGCGGTGTTCCTTGGCGTTGCGATCCTCGGGCGCGCCCAGGCCACTCGCATCGAGGTCCGCGCCGACCAGGTGCTCCACCCGGTCTCGCGCTATCTCACCGGCGCCTGCATCGAGGACGTGAACCATGAGATCTACGGCGGGCTCTACAGCCAGATGGTTTTTGGCGAGAGTTTCCAGGAACCGGCGACAGCGACCGTTAAGGGATTCAAAGCCTTCGGCGGCAATTGGCGGGTTCGCGGCGCGGAGTTGCACGGCTCCGGTTCGGCGGGCGACAAACTCGTCAGTGAATTGCCGCCGTTCGCGGATGGCGAGGTGGGGGTCGAGGTCTTTGTGGCGGATGACCGGTGCTCCAACGCCGGGCTCATCGCGCGGGTGAGCCGGCCCGGCGTGGGAGCCGATGAGTTCGACGGCTACGAGATCGCGCTCAACGCGGCGGCGCAAACCGCGCGCTTGGGACGACACCGGCACAACTGGGCGCTCATTCAGGACGCGCCGTGCGAAGTGCCCGTGGGGCAATGGGTCTCCCTGGCGGTTAAGTTCGACGGCTCGACCCTTGAGGTTCTGGTCAACGGCAAGAGCATTATGCGGCATGACGATGCCCGCGCGGCTTTGCTTTCCGGAACGGTGGGCCTGCGCCAATTTCAGCCCGAGGCGCGGTACCGGAATTTGTGGGTCAAGACTGGCGGCGTCACCCAGCGGTTGCCGTTCGCGTCCGGCCTCGCGGGCTTCGAGGTGAGCGGCCTGTGGCGGCCGGTCCTAGCCGGAAGCGCCACGGGGACTTTAAGCCTGGAAGGCGACCGGCCCTTCGTGGGGACCCAAGCGCAGCGCTTGACGTTCATCCAGGGACAAGGCCGGCTGGGCGTGGAGAATCAGGGCCTGAATCGCTGGGGGATGTACTTTGTGGAAGGCAAGCCGTATGAAGGCGTCGTATGGGCGCGGTCCGAGGCGCCCGCCGATCTGTTTGTAGCCCTGGAAAACGAGGACGGTTCGCAGGCGCTGGCCGAAAAGCGGCTTTCCGTGACAACCGGCGATTGGCAGCGCCTGACTTTCACGCTCAAACCCAGCCGGACCGTCCCTCACGGCCGGTTGGCGATCGCGCTCGGCAAGCCGGGCTCGGTCGTGCTGGGCTATGCCTTCCTCCAACCGGGCGACTGGGGCCGATTCAAACACCTGCCCGTCCGGCGCGATGTGGCGGAGGCCCTGATCGACCAGGGGATTACGGTCTTGCGCTACGGCGGGTCCATGGTGAATCACCAGGAATACCGGTGGAAGCACATGATTGGTCCCCGGGAGCGGCGGCGGCCCTATCATGGCACTTGGTACGCCCACTCCTCCAACGGTTGGGGAATACCGGATTTCATGGCCTTCAGCGAGGCCGCCGGTTTCGCCTATGCGCCCGCGTTCTGCATGGACGAAACGCCGCGGGACATGGCCGATTTCATCCAGTATGCCACGGGTCGGGCAAGCGGCGAATGGGGACGCCAGCGAGCGGCCGACGGGCATCGGGCGCCCTTTCGGTTGAAGTACATCGAACTTGGCAATGAGGAAAGCGTGGACGAGAACTACTGGCGGAAGTTCAAGCCCATGGCCGAGGCTATTTGGGCCCAGGACTCAGAGATCATCCTGGTGGTGGGCGACTTCTTTTACAACCAGGTGATTAAGGACCCGTTCAACTTCTCCGGTGGCGCCGTCAAGACCCTGGCCGCGCACAAGAAGATCCTGGACCTGGCCCGGGAGCATGGCCGGGAAGTGTGGTTTGATATTCACATCAATACCGAACAACCGCCCCAACCAGGCGCCCTGGCCGGCGAGCTTAGCTTCATCGATCAACTCGCCAGGCTGAGCCCGGGCGCGAAATACAAGGTGGTCATCTTCGAATTCAACGCCGGCAACCATTCTCAGAAGCGCGCCCTGGCGAATGCCCTGGCGATCAACCGACTGGAACGGGATGGCCGGGTCACTATCGCCACTTCGGCCAACGGCCTTCAACCCGATGGCCAGAACGACAACGACTGGGACCAGGGCCTGCTGTTCCTCAACCCGTCTCAAGTGTGGTTGCAACCTCCCGGCTATGTCACGCGGATGTATTCTCGCAATTACCTGCCACTGTCCGTGGCCTGCGAAGTGACGGGCGGGAACGGCGCGCTGGATGCGAGCGCTCAACGGAGCGCGGATGGCCGCGCGCTGGTGTTGCAGACGGTCAATCCGACGGATCGGCCGGTGACCGCGCAAGTTCATCTGGCGGGATTCGCGCCCCGGAAGCCGGTGGCGCAAGCGACCGAGTTATCGGGGCCATGGGAGGCCAGGAACACCGCCGCCCAGCCCAACGCCATCGCGCCGCGGGAGCGCTCGTGGCCCCGCGCTCTCAAGGAGGGCCCTGCCGACTATACCTTCCCGCCCTACTCGGTCACGGTGCTGCGATTTGAGTGACGGGCCGGAGCGGATCCTGAACGAAATGGTCTCGCCGACGCGCGCGAAATGGTGAAAACTTAAAGCCGATGAAAAACCGCACTGCCACACTCCTGCTCCTCGGGCTGGCGCTGTCCACGCCCGCGTTCGCCGAACCGCCGCGAGCCTTGCCCGAAGGTCAGCCGCCCGCTGACTCGCGTTTGGGCAAGTTGCGCGACCTGAACGTCGATTATTTCCCGATGCAGCCGCTGAGGGATATCAGCGACTGGCCCGCGCGTCGGCGGGAGATTCGCGCGCGGGTTCTGGTCGCCGCCGGTCTTCACCCGTTGCCCCAGCGTTCGCCGCTCCATGCGATTGTCTATGGCAAGGTGGAGCGGGACGACTACACCGTCGAGCGGGTCATCTTTGAATCGTTCCCCGGGCACTTTGTCACGGGTTCCCTCTACCGGCCCAAAGCGCCGGCCGCAGGCAAGCTGCCCGCGGTCCTGAATCCGCACGGCCATTGGGCCAACGGGCGTTTTTACGATGCCGGCCTCGAGGGGGTCCGCAAGGAAATCGCCGCCGGAGCCGAACGGTTCGAGGTCGGCGGGCGCTACGTTGTCGAGGCCCGTTGCGCGCAGTTGGCGCGCATGGGGTGCATCGCTTTTGTTTACGACATGGAAGGAGTAGCGGACAGCGCGCAACTGCAGCACCGGGCCGGGCCGCGCCCTGTGGAGCCGGGCAAACCCGGCTACCTGTTTTTCTCCGCGACCGCCGAGTTGCGCGGGCAGACGATGTTCGGTCTGCAAACATGGAACTCCATTCGGGCGCTGGATTTCATCTGCTCGCTTCCCGAGGTGGATGTCACGCGCATCGCGGTCACGGGCGCTTCCGGCGGCGGGACGCAGTCCATGATGCTCGGGGCGATCGATGACCGTCTCGCCGCGGTGTTTCCGGCGGTGATGGTGTCCACGGCCATGCAAGGCGGCTGCGCCTGCGAGAACGCGCCCTACCTCCGGATCAACCAAGGCAATATCGACATCGCGGCGGCGAACGCGCCGCGACCGCTGGGAGTGACCGCCGCCGACGACTGGACCAAGGAACTGCAAACCAAGGGCGACCCGGACCTTCGGGCGTTGTATGCCTTGCTGGGACATCCGGAAAACTACGAGGCGCACTTCCACCTGCAATTCCCCCACAACTACAACTCGGTCAACCGGCAGCACATGTATAGTTTCATGAACCGCCATCTCCGTCTGGGTCTGCCCGAGCCGATTGTGGAACGCGATTTCGTGCCGCTTGACACCGCCACCGAGGCGTCGGTTTGGACCCCGCAACACCCCAAGCCGGCGGGCGACAACGTCGGCGAAACGCATGAGCGCCGGGTCACCGCGGAGTGGACGCGGGCGACGGAAGCCGCCCTGGATCAATTGGGTAAGGCCCAACGATTCCAGGTCATCGCGGAGGGAGTAACCACCATGGTCGGCCGACGGACGGCCGACGTAGGTCCCGTGGCCTGGCGCGAGAGGAATCGGACGGACGCCGGCGATGGCCTCTTGATGGCGGGCGCCCTCACGGCCCTCCATCATGGCGAGCAGTTGCCGGCCTTGTTCCTTTACCCGAAGCAGTATTGGAACCGGCAGATGGTCATTTGGCTGACCGACACCGGCAAGGAAGGGTTGTTTGGCGCCGATGGCAAACCGTTGGCCGCCGTTGCCGCCCTGCTCGGCAAGGGCTATGGCATCGCGACGTTGGATATGTTTGGCCAGGGCGAATTCGTCGCCGCAGGCGGCGGCAAGGCGCTCGCGTCGGTCCGCCTGGCGCCGCCCGGCGCCGACCGGGACAGTTTCCTGCGCGCCGCGTGCTTCACCTTCGGCTACAACCCGCCGTTGCTCGCGCAGCGCGTTCACGACGTGATGTCGCTGGCGGAGTTTCTCCGACAAGGCGAGGGCGGCCGGGTCGCGGCGCGTATTCACCTGGTCGCGGTCGGCCAACAGGCCGGCCCCGTCGGGCTCGCCGCCCGGTTTATGCTCGGGGACTGGATCCATCGAGCAGCGATCGATACCCGAGGGTTTGACTTCCGCGCGGTGGAACGTTTCGATGACCCCATGTTTCTACCCGGGATCCTCCGCTATGGCGGCCTGGGCGCCCTGTGGTCGCTGAACCAGCCTTTGGCGACCGTATCCATCCGGGGCGCCGAGGATGTTTCGGGCGCGATCGCCGCGGCGCTCCGTTAGGCCAACCGGGACTGGGGACCGTGAAGGGATCACCCGCGGCATCTCTGGCGACGGGCGGGAACTGATCTTGCCGACGCCCGTCCGCCGGGTGTTGGCTCGCGAGCGGGTCAAGGAGGATGGTGCTCGAGCTACTGACGACCTATGCAAACAAATTTACCGCCCGAACCTCCGACGGTGGAACCAGCGAGCATCCTGGTCGTCGATGACACGCGCGCCAATTCCCTCGCCCGGCACGGCGTGACGGTGGCGAAGGATTACGCGTCGGACCTGACGGAAGTGACGGCGTCCAAACATAAAGTGCTGCAGATCCTGATCCATCTGATCCGCAACGCGCAGCAAGCTTGCTCGGCCGCCCCCGCGGGCGAGAGGCGATTGACCTTGGCGGCGAGGGTGAGCCGCGGGGGACAATGGGTCCAATTGGAGGTTCAGGATAACGGCGTCGGTCCGCTTGGAGGCAATGACGGCCGAGGCGCTTCCGGACAGCAAGCCATTTTGGGCGCCAACCGCGGCGCCAACTTCCGGTCTGCGCCACTCTGGCGCGGTGAGCATCGAATTGAATTGCCGGCGTCCCGATCTTGGCTCTTGACCCCTATCAACCGCGTTTGTAGAGTGAGCTTTAGACCGCCGTGAAAACCCGTGATGTCTTGGCGAAAACGCGGACCGGGATTGCCGGCCTGGACGAAATCACAAATGGCGGCTTGCCCGCGGGCCGGCCGACGCTGATTTGTGGCAGCGCGGGCTGCGGCAAGACCCTGCTGGCGATGGAGTTTCTCGTGCGCGGCGCCACCACGTACGGCGAGCCGGGCGTCTTCATGGCGTTCGAAGAGAACGAGGAAGAATTGACCCGCAACGTCGCCTCCCTGGGCTTCGACCTGAAAGCCCTGGCCGCGGGCAAGAAGCTCGTCCTCGACCACGTGCGGATCGAGTGGAGCGAGATCCAGGAAACCGGCGCATATGACCTGGAGGGGCTCTTCGTTCGCCTGGCCTACGCGATCGATTCGATCGGCGCCAAGCGGGTGGCGCTGGACACTGTGGAAGCGCTGTTCGCCGGGTTGCCCAACGAAGCGATTCTCCGGGCCGAGTTGCGCCGGCTCTTCCGGTGGCTCAAAGCCAAGGGGGTCACCGCGATTATCACTGGCGAACGCGGCGAGGGGACGCTGACCCGGCATGGTCTGGAGGAATATGTGGCGGACTGCGTGATCGTGCTGGACCACCGGGTTATCAACCAGATCTCGACCCGGCGCCTCAGGGTGGTCAAGTATCGCGGCTCGTTGCATGGGACTAACGAGTATCCGTTCTTGATCGGGGAGAGCGGCATTTCGGTGTTGCCGATTACGTCAATGCGGCTGGAGCATGCGGCGCCGACCCAGCGAATTTCGACGGGGGTGGCGCGACTCGATGCGATGTTCGGAGGCAAAGGCTTTTTCCGGGGGAGCAGCGCGTTGATCTCGGGCTGCGCGGGCACGGGCAAGACGAGCCTGGCGGCCGCCTTCGCCGCGGCGGCCTGCCAACGCGGCGAACGCGCGCTCTATTTCGCCTTCGAGGAATCGTCTCGCCAGATTATGCGCAACATGCTCTCGGTGGGCATCGACCTGGAGCCTTGGGTCAAACGGCGGCGGTTGGAGTTCCACGCGGCGCGGCCCAACTTGCAGGGGCTGGAAATGCACCTGCTGGCGATCCATGATCGAGTGCAAGAGGCCAAACCGCGAGTCGTTATTATGGACCCGATCACCAACCTGGTCTCGGTAGGCGACCAGATGGAGGTTCGCTCGATGCTCACGCGGCTCATCGACTTTTTCAAGTCGCGGCAGATCACGGCGCTGTTCACCAGTCTGACCTCGGACGATCACGCGGCCGAGCATTCGGAGGTGGGCGTCTCCTCGCTGATGGACACGTGGATTTTGCTCCGAAATCTGGAGTGCGGCGGGGAGCGCAATCGCGCCCTCTACGTGCTCAAGTCCCGGGGTCTTGCGCACTCAAACCAGGTGCGGGAGTTTATGCTCTCGCGCGCCGGCATCAACCTGGTGGATGTCTATACGGGCGGCGGCGCCGTTTTGGCCGGGGCGGCGCGCCTGGCCCAGGAGGAAAACGAGGCGGTCGAAGCGCAGCTTCGCCGGGAGCGGATGGCCCGGTTAGACCGCGAGATGGCGCGCAAACGCCAAGTCGTCGAGGCGCAAATCGCGGCGCTCCGCGCCGGCTTGGAGGCGGAAGTGGAAGAGCTAAAACAGAGTCTGGTGGAAGAAGGCATGCGCGAGGCTGCCGCGGCTCGCGGCAGGCGGGCCATGGCCGGTAAACGGATTGCGGACCTTGAAAAGCGCGCCTCTGACGTCAGGCGGCGCGCCCTAACTACCCGATGAATACGACCGAGAAACCGAAACCCGGGGCGGCCCAGGGGGCTGAAGGAGAGGCATGGAAACTTCGGCTCTACGTGGCTGGCCAAACTCCCAAGTGCATAGCGGCGTTTGCGAATCTCAAGACCATTTGCGAAGAGCACATGGCCGGGAAATACCAGATCGAGGTTATCGACCTGCTCAAAGATCCCAAGCTGGCGCGCGGAGACCAAATCCTGGCCATCCCGACCCTGGTGCGGAAGCTGCCGGAGCCGGTGCGGAAAATCATCGGGGATCTGTCGAACACGGAACGGGTGCTGGTGGGGCTGGATCTGCGCCACGGTTGAGGCGGCGCCCTGTCCCGCGACGGTGAGGATGCCCGAGCGTGGGATTCGCGGAGGCTGGGGTTTCGCGCGTTGGCTGGCGCTAAGTTCAGCGAATCCGTCGCCGGGGATGCGGATCCGCCAGCGGCTGATGCAACGTATGAAAGACAAACCATTTCAGGATCAAACGCCGGCCTTTGAACGGGCGCTCAAGAAAGCCGAGCACGAGCGTTACGTCCTGCGGCTCTATGTCACCGGCGCCACGCCCAAGTCCTTGCAGGCCATCGAAAATCTCAAGCGCATTTGCGAAGCGCACCTGAAGGGCCGCTATTCGCTGGAGGTAGTGGATGTGTATCAACAACCGGTGCTCGCCAAAGGGGAGCAGATCCTCGCGGCGCCGACGTTGATCAAATATCTGCCGACGCCGCTGCGGCGTTTCATCGGCGATATGGCCAATACGGATCGCCTCTTACTGGGTTTGGATTTGCGGCCCGCAAAACCGACCCCCTAACCTCTTGCCCAGCCCGCTTCCCATCGAACCATCTCCACCCCATCGGGACCCGGCCTGGATCGCCGCCTTGGAGGCGCGCCTGGCCGAGGCCGAAGACACCTTGCGCGCCATCCGGAACGGCGAGGTGGACGCTCTGATGGTCGCGCGACCCGAAGGCGACCAGGTTTACACCTTGCAGGGGGCGGAAACCACTTACCGGCTGCTGGTTGAGGAGATGAATGAGGGGGCGCTGTTGTTGAGCCCTGAGGGAACCGTTCTCTATTCCAACGCGCGATTCGCCGCCTTGGCGAACGTAGCGCTGGAGCGGGTCACCGGTTCGCGGTGGGAGCGTTTTTTTGTCCCGGCCGACCACGGCCGGCTGCAAGGGTTGCTGGCCGCCGCCGGGGCGGGTGACGCGCGCGAGGACTTGGACCTCGACGGGCAGGGTGGCCCCCCCCGCCCGGTGGCGGTGTCGCTCCGCGCCATGCGGGGCGACCGGCCGCAGGGCTTTTCCGTGGTGGTCGCCGACCTGACCGGACAGAAGGCGGCCGAAGCCGCCCTGCGTGAAGCGAACGAAGCGCTGGAGCTTCGGGTGGCGGAACGGACCGCCCAACTTACCCGTACGAACGAGCTGCTGCTGGCGGAGATGGCGGAGCGGGAGCGAACGGATGAAGAATTGCGCCGGCAGCGAGCGTCGCTGCGGCAAAGCGAGGCCCGGTATCGCGATTTGGCGGAGTCCGTTCCGGCGATGGTTTGGGCCGCGGACGCTCGCGGCGTCACGGTAAACCATACGTCCAGATGGTACGAATACACCGGTCAGACCGCCGAGCAGGCGTGCGGCGAAGGGTGGAGGGAGGTGGTGCATCCCGACGACGCGCAGCGCGTGGGCGATCGCTGGGGCCAATCCTTAAGGACCGGCGAGGACTACGCGATCGAGTACCGGATCCGGCGGGCCATCGACGGCGCCTATCGCTGGCACTCAGTACGGGCCACGCTCCGGAAAGACGAGGGGGGCGCGCCCCAGGGCTGGTTCGGCATCTGCATAGATATTGAAGAGCGCCGGCAGACGGAAGAGCGTTTCCAGGTCTCCTTGCGAGAAAAGGAAGTCCTCCTCAAGGAAGTTCACCATCGGGTGAAGAACAACTTGCAGGTGATCGCCAGCCTGGTGGATTTGCAGGCCGACGCCCTCCAGGAGCCGGCCTTGCGCGGGGTTTTTGCCGAGATGCGCGACCGCGTGCGCTCCATGGCGCTGGTGCATGAGAAGCTATACCAGTCCGAGAACCTGGCCCGGGTGGAATTCGCCGATTACACGCGCAGCCTGCTCACCTACCTGGCTCGCGCGCACCGAAGCGCGGAGACCCGCGTCCGGCTGGAATTGAAACTGGAGCCGGTCTCCCTCGCGGTGGGGGCGGCCGTGCCGTGCGGCCTGCTCCTGAGCGAACTGGTCACCAACGCCTTCAAACATGGGTTCCGGGGCCGTTCGGAGGGCAAGCTCGCCGCGGGGTTGCGCCAGGACGCCGACGGCCGCGTGCGCCTGCGGGTGAGCGATGATGGGGTCGGCCTGCCGGCAGACGTGGATTGGCGGCAATCGCGCTCGCTGGGCCTGCGGTTGGTCCACCTCTTGTCCCGCCAGTTGGATGCGGCGGTGGAGGTCCGCCAGGGCGGGGGCACGGATTTTCTGATCACCTTTAAGCCGCCACCGCTGGGTGACTCCGGAGAAACCCAGCATGGCTAAAGTCACCATTCTCATCGTGGAGGACGAGGCGATCGTGGCGGAGGACTTGACGCAAAAACTGAACCGGCTTGGCTATGTGGTCGCAGGCGTCACGGCGCGGGGAGAGGAGGCGGTCGCGCTCACCCGGGACAGCCGTCCGGACCTGGTGTTGATGGACATCCACCTCCAGGGCCCAATGGATGGCGTCGAAGCCGCGGCGCAAATCCGCCGCGAGTGCGCGGCGCCGGTCGTCTTTCTTACCGCGCTTTCGGATCAGGCCACGTTCCAGCGAGCCAACCTCACGGAGTCGTGCGGATACATTCTTAAGCCCTTCGAGGAAGTGGAGTTGAAAACTTGCATCGAGGTGGCCCTTTTTCAGCGGTCAGCCCCGCCGCCTTAAGCCAGGCGCCGGCCCTGAGAATGAGGCGCCGCCGCGAGCGCGGAGCGTGGAGGTGGCGACCGCCCCGCGGCGAGGGGTGATAAACCCTTCCCTCCCTGCGGCGCGGACGAAGCCGTCTCGGCGCCCTGGTTTTTGGGACGCGGTGGCGGAGTCCGGGCGACGCCCGAGCCACCAGGCCCGCTCCAAGCGCGTCCCGCGTCCGGGAATGCCCTGACAAAGGATTTCTGTTTTGTCCGACTATCCGGAGGCGCTGGCGCTGCGGTATCGTGGGCGCAATGCATGGATACCGATACAATGTTATCAACCTTATGCTTCAAACCGACCGCGCAATAAACCACTAGCCAAGAAGAATCGAAACCCGCCCCAAACCTATGGTCGCATTAATCCAGAACCCTCCGACCGCCACTCGGAAACCACGACTGTTCAGGCCCGCCAATCCCTTGCCGGGGGCATGGACCGAGCCGGACCTTAACCCGGCGCGCTCGTCCTTTGGGCCCGCGCCCGAGGCGGCGGAGCTCCCCGCCAATGGCGAGACTGAATCCAAGCTGGAGGATCTCGCCGGAGAGGAATCAACCGTCGGCGCGGGACCGGAGGCGCGATCCCCCGCGGCGGTCGAAGCGGCGGAGGAAGCCAGCGCGCCCGAGCCGCAAGCCCGGCACTGCTCTGTTTTTGATGGGGACAATGCCATCAAGCTGTATCTGCGCGAGATCGGACAGGTGAAGCTGCTCACGCCGCGGGAGGAGCGCGCGCTCGCGGTCCGGATGGGGAACGGCGATAAGCAAGCGCGCGAGGAGATGATCAAGGCCAACCTGCGTTTGGTGGTGAAGATCGCCCGCGATTACGAGGGCATCGGGCTCCCGCTCCTGGACCTCATCAGCGAAGGGAACATCGGCCTGATGAAGGCGGTCGAACGCTTCGATTTGGCCAAGGGCGCCAAGCTCTCCACCTACGCCTCGTGGTGGATCAAGCAAGCGATCAAACGCGCCTTGGCCAACCAATCCAAGACCATCCGCCTCCCCGTCCATATGGTGGATAAGTTGGCGGCTATGCGGCGCGCGGCGCTTCGCCTGCACGAACAATTGGGACGGGAGCCAACAGATGAAGAGCTGGCCGAAGGGATGGGGCTGACCGCCCGGCGGGTGGCGCGGATGCGCCGGGTGGCGGTCCAACCGGTCTCGCTCGACGCGCCCCTCGGGGAGCAGGATGCGCTCACGGTCGGGGACGTGATTCAGGACGACCGAGCCGCCACGCCCTATGAGCAACTGGAAGCAAGGACCGCCACCAGCATGCTCGAGGTGATGCTCAACGCCCTGCCGGCTCGGGAAGCCGCTATTCTGCGCGCCCGTTTTGGGCTGGACGGAGAACCCGAGCAAACCCTCGTGGAGGTCGGACGGCAGTTTGGCATCACGCGCGAGCGAGTCCGCCAAATTCAGCAGATCGCGTTGGAGCGGCTGCGGGCGCGGCTCGAAAAAGTCGAGCCGGCTCGCTTGCGCGTCGGATCGGATGCGGCGCATCCCGGTTGAATTCATTTTGACGCGCAATGGGCCGGGTGGCTAAAATGCCGCTGATTTTAACGTCCGGGTCCGCCCTTGCGGCGGCCGGTTTTGAAATACGCCCGCCGCTGGCGACGGCCAGCGCCGGTGCCACCCGGGAAAGGACATCATGAGTAAGACCACCATTCTCATCGTGGAGGACGAGGAAATCGTAGCCGCCGACCTCGCCAGCAAACTGGCGCGGCTGGGCTATGAAGTCAGAGGCAGCGCCGCGCGCGGGGAAGAGGCGGTCGGTCTCGCCCGCGAGCTGCAGCCGAACCTGGTCTTGATGGACATCCATTTGAAGGGGCCGATGGATGGGGTGGCGGCGGCGGAAGTCATTCGGCGGCAATCCGACCTGCCGGTGATCTACCTGACCGCTCATTCCGACCGCGCGACCGTGCAGCGGGCGAAGCTCACCGAGCCGTTCGGCTATATCCTGAAGCCATTCGAGGAGCTCGAGCTGGAGACGCACATCGAGATGGCGCTCTACAAGCACCGGATCGAGCGCGAACTGCGCCAGAGCGAGGAACGTTATCGGTTGCTGTTCGACCGAAGTCCCGACGGCGTCTTCGTGGTGGATGCCGCCGGGCGTTTCGTGGTCGCCAATCCGGCTTGCGAAATCATCTCCGGCTACTCGGCGGCGGAGTTGCTGCGGATGACCTTCATGGATCTGTGCGCGCCCGATCAGCTCGCCAGAACGGTCGAAGTGTTCCACCGCGCCGTCAATGGCTTGGAATCGCTTCAGTTGGAGACGGCCCTGGCGCGCAAGGATGGCCGTCGGGCGGAGATTTGGGTGGTGGGCGATCCGCTCGTCGAAGGCCGGAAAACCCGCTTGCATTGCACCGTCCGGGACATCACCGAACGGAAGAAAAAGGAAGGGGAGCTGCGCCTCCTTTCCACCGCCGTCGCGTCCGCGGTTAACGGTGTCGCCATTACCGATCGCAACGCTCAAATCCTCTGGGTCAACCCGGCTTTTTCCCAATTGACCGGCTATACCTTCGGCGAAGCCGTGGGCCGCACCCCGCGCATTCTCAAGTCCGGCCGGAATCCCCCGGAGCTCTACCGCGAGATGTGGACCACGCTGCTCAAAGGCGAACCGTGGCATGGGGAATTGGTCAACCGCCATAAAGACGGTTCGCTGCGCGATGAAGAAATGACCATCACGCCCGTGCATGCGCACGGGGCGGAGATCACGCACTTTGTGGCGATCAAACAAGACATCAGCGAGCGGAGGCGAGTTCAGGCGGCCCTGGAGCGAACCGCCGCGGACCTCGAACGTTCAAACCGCGATCTGGAGCAGTTCGCCTACGTCGCCTCTCACGACCTGCAGGAGCCGCTCCGCGCCGTGGGCGGCTTTGTCAAATTGCTCGAACGCCGCTTCTCTAAGGACCTGGATGCCAAGGCCGTCGAGTTCATCGCGGGTGCGGCCGAGGGCGCGGAGCGCATGGAAAGGCTCATCAGCGATCTGCTGGCTTTTTCGCGCGTGGACGCGGGGGGCGGGGCCTTCGCGCCCGCCGACCTGAACCGGTTGCTGGCGGAAGCGTTGGAAAACCTGCAGGCTTCCATTGCCGCCGCCGGAGCGAAGGTCGCGAGCGATCCGCTGCCCACGCTGACCGTGGATCCTGCGCAGGTTACGCGGCTGTTCCAAAATCTGGTGGGCAACGCCGTTAAGTTTCGGGGCGAGCGCCCGACGCAAATCCACGTGGTCGCGCAACTGGAGGGGGACCGCTGGGTCTTCTCCGTGCGCGACAACGGCATCGGCATCGAGCCGGAGTACTTCGAGCGCATTTTCCAGATCTTCCAGCGGCTGCACACCCGCAAACACTACCCCGGCACCGGCATTGGCCTGGCCATTTGCAAGAAAATCGTCGAACGCCATGGCGGCGTCATCTGGGTCGAATCCCAGCCGGGGCAGGGCTCCGTGTTCTGTTTTTCTTTGCCGGCGCCCTCGTCCGAACCAGCCTGAGGGAGAACTCCCCAAGGCGGAATCCGGCGCTTTGCGCCCCCGAACTCCAATGGCGTCGGCGGCTTCTCCCTCGCCTCCTTTGGAGGAGAGGGCGGGGAAGAGGAGGTTTCCTATCTCCAAGCCCTCTCTCCGCTCGTTCCTCGAGGGGCGAGAGAGACGGAGCCGAAGTTGCAAAGCAACGGTTTATGGAAACGGGCCCTTGGGCCTTGTTGTCCCTCGGGGAAGCAGGGAGCCGCCGCGCTCCCTCAAACTTATGCTTTTCGACCCGGCGAGGATCTGCTATAAAGTAGCTATTCCTATGGGTGAAGTCGAAGCCAGAGCTATAAGGATTCTCTTGGTTGAGGATAGTCCTTCGGACCGGGTTCTGATCGAGGAATCCCTGGCGGAATACTATCCGGGCCAATTCAAGTTTACCCACGCCCCGAGGTTGGCCGACGGGTTGAGCCTTGCGGCGCAAGGTAATTTCGACGTGCTGCTGTTGGACTTGTCGCTCCCGGATGCAACGGGCTGCGGCACTTTCCTGCGCGCTCGAAGAGCGGTCCCCGACTTGCCCATCGTGGTTCTGACCGGCAGCGAAGACGAAGCCGTCGGCACCGAAGCCGTCAAGCAGGGGATTCAGGATTATCTGATTAAGGGTCCGGCGTACGGACGGCAGACCGCTCGTTCCATCCGTTATGCGATCGAGCGCAAGCGGACCGTAATCGCCCTCCAGCAGGCCGAGGCGGCGCTGCAACGCGAGCGGGACCAGTTGGAAACCCGCGTGCGGGAACGCACCGCCGAGCTTTCCGAGCTCAATCGCGCGCTGCAAGCCGAGATAGCCCAACGGCAGGAGGCTGAAGCGGCCCATCGGCGCGTCCTCCGGCGCTTGTCCGGCGCCGAGGAAACCGAGCGCGGCCGCATCTCCAGGGAATTGCACGACCAACTCGGACAAGACCTGACGGCCTTGAAGCTGGGCCTGCAAGGGGTGCGCAAGCAGGATCCTCTGCCGGCCTCGGTCCAGGAGCGCATCGGCGGGCTCGAACAACTGACCGAAGGTCTCATGCGGCGCATCCATCGCCTGGCCTGGGAACTGCGTCCCTCGGTGCTCGATGATCTGGGCCTGGAATTGGCCCTGAGCCGCTACACCACCGACTGGTCGGAAGGCAACGGCGTGGTCGTCGATTTCCATAGCGGGGGGATCGTCGGGCCGCGCCCCCCGCCGGATTGCGAAAACGCGCTCTACCGCATCACTCAGGAGGCCTTGACGAACATTGCGCGGCATGCCAACGCCCGGCGCGTCAGTGTTTTGCTCGAACGGCAGCCCCGCTTCCTGTCGCTTATCATCGAGGACGACGGCAGGGGATTTGACGCCGCCGCGGCGTTGGAGGCCGGTCCCGCGCAACGCAGCTTGGGCTTGCTGGGCATGCGCGAGCGCGTTCACCTGGTCGGCGGTTCTTTGGAAGTTGAGTCTGCTCCCGGCGCGGGCGCCACCATATTTGTCCGCCTCCCGCTCGCGGAAATGGATGGTCCATCATGATCCAAAAACTGCGCATCCTCCTGGCCGACGATCACAAGATGGTCCGCGGCGGGTTACGGCTGCTGATTGACTCCCAGCCCGATATGCGCGTCGTCGGCGAGGCGGCCAACGGCAAGGAAGCGCTCGCGCAGGCGCTCGAACTCAATCCCGACGTCGTCGTGATGGATCTCTCCATGCCAGAACTCAATGGTTTGCAGGCCACCGAACGACTCAAGACCGCACGGCCGGAAATCAAGGTCGTCGCCCTGACCGCGCACGAGGATGAAGGTTACCTGAGCCTTTTGTGCCGGGCCGGCGCCTCCGGTTATGTCCTGAAACGTTCGGCAGGCGAGGAGTTGATTGAGGCGATCGGCGTGGTCGCCCGGGGCGGCCTCCATTTCGAGGCCGCCCTGGTGAGCAAAGCCCTGGCGCGTCAGGCGACGGGGGCGCCCGCGGGCCGCAAGGCCGTGGCCGCGGACTTGAGCGCCCGCGAAAAGGAGGTCCTTACCCGCCTGGCCTGGGGTTACAGCAATAAGGAAATCGCCGCCGGCCTCGGGCTGAGCGTTAAGACCGTCGAGACCTATAAAGTCCGTGTCAGCGAAAAACTGGGCCTCCATAGCCGTACCCAGATGGTCCAATACGCCCTCCGCCAGGGGTGGTTAAATGAGACGCGTCCGGGATTTGCTTAACTCTACCTTTCGGCTCCCTCGGACTGAATCGCGAGGGGGGGGCGCGGCAATGCCTGCTTCCTCGCGATACTTTTGTTTTCTTGCGATTAGGTTTGGTCGTCTTCCCCGCAGAGCACTGAGATTCGACGTCGCGCGTCTCCCCGTCCTCAGGCGTCAGGGCCTTATTGGACGGTCCGGTAGAACCGGTTGGACGCGCTGGCGCTGTCAATGAGGTTGGTGGAGACGCCGGCCAAGACGACCGTCCGCCAAAGCGTCCAGGTCTTGAGATTGGAGGATACCTCGACTTGGTAACTGGATCCCGGGGCGCCCGACAGGGTAAACTGGAATTGACCGCCGGGCCGGGCGAGCGGAGCCGTGAGGCGCGCCGGGGCGGAGGCAGCGGCTTGGAGGCTCAAGCTCCAGCCCTGGGCCAGGCTGCCCGAGGCGCCGCCGAGGTCGTTTACATACAGGGCCCACGCGCCATTGGGGTTGGTCCCGGCCAGGGTAGCCAGGCTCGTGGCATACGGTTCGCCGGGCGCGGGCGCCGGAAAGGCATGGGGTTCAGCGGGATTTCCCGGGTGGTAGGAGGCGCTGGTTAATGGCAGGTCCTGGTTGAGGAGGTTGGTCGAGGCGTCGTCGAAGGTCAGTTCCAACCCGGAGACCGTGGTGTGGCCTCCGGCGTTGGCCATGAGGATAATCTCTTGTCCCTGGGGGCCCACGAGCAAAAAGCCCGCGCCCAGGGGGTCGCTGTCGCTCAATCCGTGGAGCGTGACAGTCGCGGTCTTTAGGGTCCCGGAAAAGCCGGCGACTTGGATGAGCGACGGATAGGGAGCCGCCGCGCTGCCGCCGTGGATCACAAGGGTGTTACGGTTGGTAAACCCGTTGCCACCCGTAGGCGAAGCATTGGTAAAATAGGCCGTGAAGGTGGCGCCGGCGGCGGGTACGGTAACGTTCCGGGGGTTGCTGGTGTTCGCGTCTTGCCATTGGAAGAAACCCCAACCGGGACTCGCCGAGGCCGAGAGCGTCTGCGAACTTCCCACCAGGAAAGTCCCTCCGCCGCTGACCGTACCGCCGGCCGCAGGGGAGGCTTGAACGACCAGAGTTGCGGTGGACGGGGATCCGGACTGAACCACGACATTGGCCGAGGCGTTGTTGTCTGCGGGGTTGGCATCGGCTTGGTCGGCAACCACGCTGGCAGCCGCGAGCGCCACGCCCGGCGCGCTGGCCTGGAGCCGGAGGGTCGCCACGGCGCTACCGCCCTTGGGCAGGCTGCCGAAGGCGCAGGTCAGGGCCCCATTGGTCCGGGAACTGGCGCCCTGGCTCAGACTCGCGCTCAGGAACAGAGCGTTGGTGGGCAAACTACTCAGTACGGTCACCCCGCTGGCGCTGTCCGGGCCGCGGTTAGTGACGCCCAGCGTGAAAGTAATTGTGTCCCCGGGCGCTGCCGTGGCTGTCGAGGCGGCGCACGAGAGATTCAGGTCGGACGATCCCGGAGGTGGCGGGGCGACGTAGTTACCCCGGCGGTAGTCGAACCCATAGCAGGCGTCATCAACCCATTTGACCAAGTTGCCGGATGGGGAGACGTGGTCTGCGGCCAAGCCCTGCCATACCAGTGAAGAACCCGTGTCATTGGACGTATCTTCATGGGTGAAAATGACCGCAGTATCGTCACCGTTAAAGCAAGGCAAGGCCAGCACCCCGTTGGCGCTGCCAACGGTCTTGACCGATCCGGTGCGGAGGTTGGCGGTGAGCACAAAGGTGCGATTGGTTGGCGAAATGGCCTCAAAGGTGATGAGGTCGTTGCCCAAGTGGCCAACGCCCTGGTTCCCGATGTCGAACCCCGGAACCGGGCCCACCACGGTTAAAGTCTGTCCCGCTTGCAGATCGTGAGCGTAGATGCTCCAAATCTCAGAGGTGGTTCCGCCCGGAATGGCGAAGGAATTTAAGGCGTCGAAGACCAGGTAACGATTATCGGGGGTAAAGCAGAGGTTGTCGGCATAGTCAATGGCGCTGACGTTGCCGGCATCGCTCGGGAGGGTCAGGGGAATGACCCAGTTGGTACCCGCCCCGCTGAGGTCGAAGTAACGGATCACATCGTCGGGGATTCCGTTGGCTTTCAACATTACGAAGGCAAAATGCTTGCCGTCTGGGGCCATGGCCACGGAATGCACTTGGCCGGCATAGCCGAGATTCTGCTCCGCGCCGGACCCATCGGTGGCAATCAAGGAAAGGTCGTTTTGGCTGTTCACGAAAGCGCCTATCTTCCCATCCCCCGTCACCGAAGGCCGGCGCGTGGCGACGGGGTTGACACTGAGCCAGGTCCCGTCAGCCGGGTCGTTGAGGGCGCTTTCCCAACGCGCGAGGTAGTAGTTGAGGTCGGGCGGAGAATAAAACACGAAGAGGGCGCTATCGGCGCTGCTCACCGGGGTATTGGTGGACGGAGGGGGCGGCGTGACCGCGTCAAAAATCTCCACCGCGTCGAAGGCTTCGCCCGTTCGCTGGGCCTCCAAGGAGCTGTTGCCGAAAAGCTCCTTGGCCGAGAGAACACAGGCCTGGCGGCAGTCGATGAACTGCGACTGCGCCAGCATGTGCGTGGTCAACGCCCGGTAAAAAATCCGCGCCGCATTGGTTTCAACCACGGGATGGGGCAGGCCGGCCGCTAGCAAGTAAAAACAGTGCCCGATGATGAGGGAGTTTTCGTGCACGCCACCTTCGTCCCGGTTCATGAAGGCGGCCAGAACCTGGCTGTCGGCTCCGAGGTATTGGCTCATTTTAGCGGGGTAGGGATGCCCCGGAATCATGTCCAGGGATCCGGGGTCAATGAGGGACCGCAACGGCGTCCCCAGGGCTTCCCCGACCAGCCAGGTGTCGCTGCCGTCGGTCCAGCGCTGGACCATTTCGCCGAAGATATCCGCAAAGCCTTCGTTGAGGGCGCCGGACTGGTCCTGGTAAACCAGGTTGGCAGTGTGATTGATGACGCCATGAGTCAACTCGTGGCCGACTATATCCAACGCTGCCGCGAAAGGCGCGGCATCCCCAAAGAGCATGACATGGCCATCCCAGAAGGCGTTGAAGAGTTTCTGGTCGTAACGCACGATGCCAATCATGTTGCCCCCCTGGCCGTCGATGGAATTGCGTCCATGCTGAGCCAGGTAATAGTCGTAGGTTCGCGAGAGCCCATAAGCCGCGCTGACGCCGTCCGCCAACCACCCGGAGGTGGGGCTCAAGGAGCTCACCGAGTTGACAGGCACGTGGTTATTGGCGTCCTTCTTGGCATGATTAGCGTCCACGATAAGGATCGCTCCTTGGGGATTCCCCGGCGGCGACGAAGCGGGGTCGAACATGGCCTTGGAATCGTCTTCGAGTTGGTAGCCATTGGCGCCGTCATGCCAAATATTGAGCGTTCGCGAAACCTGGAAGAGGTCGATGCCCGAACCGACCGCCTTTTCAGCGCAGACCTGGTTGAAGATGAGGAGCTTGGCCCCGGTGGCGGCATCCATCACCGCCAACCACCGCGAGAGCGGGGAAATCTCGAGCTCCAACTTCCAACCCAGGCGCGGAGCTTTGTCGGTGGGGGCATAGATCATGAGTTCTGGCTGGGTCGCCTTGCCCGAAAGCCCCTCCGGCACGACCGCGCGCGCGGCGGCGACGGCTTGGTCGGAGCTGATTGCCGGGTTGGCGGGGAGGCTGTCCGGCGTGGCGATGTAGGCGCCCTCAAAGGCATCCACGGCTCCCTGGGGGTCCAAGTGAACCATGACTTCGGCCGGCCAGACGGCCAAGCCGGCGTAATGCTGGGAATAACGCAGGTGGGTGCGTTGGAGTTCATCCGAAGCCTGGTTCTCCAACTGAAGTTCCAGGCTGGGATCGCTTAAGCGGAGCAAGTCGCGGTTCGCGCTCAAGAAAGCCCCCGCCGTTGCCTGCCGCTGATCGGCCGACAGACTAGCCACGGAGGGGCTGGCGTTTGCAACTGGAATCTCCAGCATCGAGGGCGTGCCGCTTTCAGCGCGCATGCGGATCTCCACTCCGCCGCCCGCGGCCGCATTCAGCCGTTCGAAGGCCTGGCGCTGCGCGGGCGTCATCTGCGCGTGCGCCTGGACGCCGGTCATGGCGCGGCGCAATGCGGCCGAGAGCCTTCGCGACGCTTCATCGGTTTGTTTCACGGGAACATTAGTTCCGGGCGTGGCGCCGGCCGAAGCTCCGTAAAGCGGGTGGACCTGCAAGAACGCCGGCGCGGGCGCGCTCGCGCCCAATGGCCGCCCGACCCCGGCCTTCACGGACGGAGATTGAGGACCCATGGCTCCGCCTGCCCGAACCGCCAGGGCGCCGGGAGGAGACGCCGGCTGAGGACGAGCGGTCCGCAAGCCCAACCAGGAAGCCGCGCCCGTTGCGCCCAAGAGAATCGAGACCATTAGCAACTTTTTCATACCATCTTATCCATGCGCGAATTTACCCGGCGTCTATGACCGGCAACATCAAGGACATTTAACCCTATCCTTTTGAAAGTTCCTTAGACCTTCAAAAGCTGACGGATTTACCTGTGCCACGCGGCTGATGAAACGTCAAACGCCTCCTCCGTTATACTGCCTCTGCGGGCCCTCAAGATCTAAATAATACGGGTCCGGAATGCGCTTGCTATCTCCCGGGTTTTAGTGATAATAACTTATATTTCCACCTTCCATGAAACACGAGAAGCTTTTCGCCGCCGCATTGCTCGCGCTCACATCGATGTCCTCGGCCGCCATGGTGTTCACCACCGACGCCTATATTGCCCCGCTGGATTTCACGTTTGACGGGCAGGACATCACCGTCACTAGCTGCGTCCTTAATATCAACGGCGCCCACCACTTCGCGTCGCTCACGCTGCTGGCGGGCGGGGTGGTGACCCACCTGCCGGCGGCCCCAGGCCCGGCCGTCAACCGGGTCAGCCTGTCGATTTCGCTGGATGTGCTGATTGATCCTACCAGCAAAATCGACGTCTCCGAGATGGGGTACAGCCTGGGCTTCATGGGTCCCGGCGCCGGAGTCACGGGGCCTCCGAGCGCCGATTGGGGCAGTGGCGGCGGCTACGGCGGCTACGGCGCCGACGGCAGTTCAGGGGCCCCGGGCGGGGCCGCCTACGGATCGATGAGCCAACCGACCGACTGGGGCAGCGCGGGAGGCGCTTGTCCCTCGCACTTGGGCGATCCGCCTC
>Ga0316217_10001008_pt1 | contig 38303 bp, 22 predicted proteins | sample 1anoAmetaG_FD_203633 | JGI IMG/M metagenome (GOLD analysis project Ga0316217, IMG submission 203633) | Freshwater microbial communities from Trout Bog Lake, Wisconsin, USA - 1anoA | ecosystem: Environmental > Aquatic > Freshwater > Lake > Hypolimnion/Profundal zone | place: USA: Wisconsin...
ACCGCAGGTTTGTGTCCGCACGCGCGCGGGTTCCTGAATTATTTTTTTGCGGGAATCTTTTTTCGCACTGTGGACCGGACCCCGCGCCGGTGCGCACCCGGCGCTTCATTCTTGCTGCGCTAGAGAGTAGGAGTATTTTGGCGATCGACGACAAATTTGACCACGAGATTGAAGGCATTATTGAAGTTGGCAAGGAAAAGGGCTATCTCACCTACGGCGACGTGAACGACATGCTGCCGGAAGAGATGGGCTCTTCCCCCGACGATCTGGATGATTTGATCACCACCATCGGCACCCAGGGCATCGACCTGCTGGACAACGCCAAGTTCCCCGGCGACAAGGATTTTGAGCTGGAAGAGGGCGAAGACGTTGAGCTGGACCTGACGCCTGGAACGCTGGAAAAGACCAACGACCCGGTGCGCATGTACCTGCGCGAGATGGGCACGGTGCCGCTGCTGACGCGCGAGGGCGAAGTTGAAATCGCCAAGCGCATTGAGCGCGGGCAACTGCGCGTGCTGAAGGCGATTTCGCGTTCGCCTATCGTGATCCGCGAGATTGCGGCGCTGGGCGAGGACCTGAAGCGCGGCGTGCGCAACGTGAAAGAAGTGGTGGTCTTCGACGAGGAAGAGCTCACCGAGGAAGTGGTGCAGACGCGCGTCAAGGCGACGGTGGTCCGCATCGACCTGCTGGTCAAGCACCAGAAGAAAATTTCCCCGCTTGAAGAGAAGCTGGGCGGACCGGCGCCCACCACCAGGGCCAAGATCAAGGAACACCGCCACACCCGCTGGCTGATTGCGCGCGAGAAGATTCTGATTTCGCGGATTGTGCGCGAGCTGAAGTACACCGCCATGGAGCGCAAGCGCCTGCTGGACAAGGTCAACAAGACCGTGGACACCATGCGCACGCTGGAGCGGCAGATCCGTTCTCTGGACCAGAAGTACGAAGCATCGAAGAGCGACGAGCTGAAGAAGGAGTACCGCAGGCAGCAGAAGAACTGCCGGGTTGACCTGGAAAAGACCGAAGGCGACGCGGGCGTGTCGATTGTGGAGCTGAAGCGTACGCAGCGCGAGATGATCCAGGGCGATATGGACGCCGAGCAGGCCAAGCGGGAGCTGATTGAAGCCAACCTGCGTTTGGTGGTTTCCATCGCCAAGAAGTACACCAACCGCGGATTGCAGTTTCTTGACCTGATTCAGGAGGGCAACATCGGCCTGATGAAGGCGGTGGACAAGTTCGAATATCGCCGCGGCTACAAATTTTCGACGTATGCCACGTGGTGGATTCGCCAGGCCATTACCCGCGCGATTGCGGACCAGGCGAGGACGATCCGCATTCCCGTGCACATGATCGAGACCATCAACAAGCTGATCCGCACCAGCCGCCAGTTGGTGCAGGAACTGGGCCGCGAGCCTTCAAGCGAAGAGATTGCCAAGCGCATGGACATCCCGGTGGCCAAGGTGCGCAAGGTGCTGAAGATTGCGCAGGAGCCCATCTCGCTGGAGACGCCGATCGGCGAAGAGGAAGACTCGCACCTGGGCGACTTCATTGAGGATCGCCAGGCGGTTTCGCCTTCCGAAGCGGTCATCAGCGTGAACCTGAAGGAGTACACCTCGCAGGTGCTGCGCACGCTCACCCCGCGCGAGGAGCGGGTCATCAAGATGCGCTTCGGGCTGGAAGACGGCTCCGAGCACACGCTGGAAGAAGTGGGCCAGAGCTTCCAGGTGACGCGCGAGCGCATCCGGCAAATCGAAGCCAAGGCGCTGCGCAAGCTGCGCCACCCTTCGCGTTCGCGCAAGCTGAAGGCGTTTGTCGAAGGCGTAAAAGAAATGTAATTCCGGCAGCAACCGAGTCGAAAAAGAGCCGCAGCCCTGGAAAGGGCTGCGGCTCTTTTCACTGCAAATAGGTTCCCGCCATGCGCTCTATCCCCATCGCTTCTCACGCCGGGCATCGCCATCGTTCAGCTATAATCGTGCGTTGATTCCGCTGCGGCAAACAATACCGCAAATACGTTCCATGCATTTGCCTGGAATGGATTGCTCCCGCACCGGGAAAGGTGAACTCGCGCATGAATGACATCACTCGCCGTCAGTTTGGAAAAACCGTGGCCGCGGCCGCCGCTCTTGCCGGAACGAATTTGCCCAGGATGGCGTTTGCAGAGCCTCATGCCGCAAGCCTGCAATTCCCTGCCGGATTCCGCTGGGGCTGCGCGACGGCGGCCTACCAGATTGAAGGCGGCGCCAGGGATGATGGCCGCGGGCCGTCGATCTGGGACGTCTACTCGCATACGCCGGGCAAAACATACCAGGGCGATACGGGCGACGTGGCCGACGACTCCTACCACCTGTACAAGGAGGACGTAAAGCTGCTGAAGGCGCTGGGCGTGAGCACCTATCGCATGTCCATCTCGTGGTCGCGCATCTTTCCCCAGGGCACGGGCCAGCCCAATCCCAAGGGACTGGACTACTACAACCGCGTGATCGACGAGTTGCTCGCGAACCACATCACGCCGTACATCACGCTCTTCCACTGGGATCTGCCGGCGGCTCTGCCGGGCGGGTGGCAATCGCGCGACACGGCAAAGGCTTTTGCCGACTACGCCGGCTATGTGACCAAGCGGATATCGGACCGCGTGCATCACTTCATGACCACCAACGAGTTCACCTGCTTCACCGACATTGGCTACCGCGAGGGGCGGTTTGCGCCGGGCCTGCGGCTGGCGGACGGCGCGGCCAACCAGGTGCGGCACAACGGCATTCTGGCGCATGGACTTGGGGTACAGGCAATCCGCGCCAACGCGCCCAGCGGAACGCAGGTGGGTTTGGCGGAGAACGCCAATGTGTATATTCCCGTGATGGAAACTCCGGAGCACCTTGAGGCCGCGCGCCGCGCCACGCGCGACGGAAACGCGCCTTTCCTGGCAGCGCTGATGGAGGGCAAATATCCCAACAGCTATCTCCAGCGCGAAGGGGCGAATGCGCCGCGGGCCGAAGCCGGCGATATGAAAGCCATCGGCAGCCGGGTGGATTTTGTGGGCCTGAATGTGTACACGGCGGATTATGTATGCGCGGACGGGTCGGCCCAGGGCTATGCGATTGTGCCGCGCCAGACGTCGTATCCGCACATGGCTTCGCCGTGGATCAACATCACGCCCGAGTGCGTTTACTGGACGATTCGCAACGTGAGCGACCTGTGGCATCCGCCGGCGATTTACATCACGGAGAACGGCTGCTCCGCCGACGACGTGATTACGACTGCCGGCCGCATTGAAGATACCGACCGCGTGATGTACCTGCGCAACCACCTTACGCACCTGCACCGCGCCGCGGCGGAAGGCTATCCGATCAAGGGCTACTTTTTGTGGAGCCTGATGGACAACTTTGAGTGGTGCGACGGGTACAGCAAGCGATTCGGGATTCATTACGTGAACTTCAAGACGCAGAAGCGCACGCCCAAGCTGAGCGCCGAGTGGTACCGCGAAGTGATAGCGCACAACTCCGTGGTGTAAGCGGAAACGACGATGCATTGAAGTAGAAATCAGGTAAGGCATGAGAAGGCAATTCGCCGTATTGCTGATGACTCTCGCACTTGCAATCACAGCGCGCGCCGCAACTTTCCACGTGGCATCCGCCGGCAGCGATGCAAATCGGGGCACGCAAGCCGCGCCGTTCCGCACCATTCAACATGCGGCCGATGTGGCGCAGCCGGGCGACGTCATTACGGTTCATGAAGGAATTTATCGCGAGCGCGTCAGCCCGCCACGGGGCGGGACCTCCGGGACCAAGCGCATTGTCTACCAGGCTGCGCCCGGCGAGAAGGCCGTCATCACCGGCTCGGAACTTCTGAAGAACTGGGTGAAGGTTGGGGGAGACGTTTGGAAAGCCACGATTCCCAATGCATTGTTTGGCGGCTTCAATCCCTACAGCGACCTGATCCACGGCGACTGGTTCAACCCCATGGGCCGGCAGCATCACACTGGCGCGGTGTATGTTGACGGCGCTTGGCTGACGGAGGCGGCCAGCCTGGACGACGTGATGAAGCCGATGGGAAGCGACGCGCTGTGGTTCGGCCAAGTGGACAAGGAAACCACAACGATCTGGGCGCAGTTCAAGGGGATGGACCCTAATCGGCAGCGCGTGGAAATCAATGTGCGCCAGACGGTGTTCTATCCGGCAAAGACGGGCATCGATTACATCACCGTGCGCGGGTTCACGCTGGAAGATGCGGCCACGCCGTGGGCGCCGCCGACGGCCGAGCAGATTGGGCTGATTGGCGCGCACTGGAGCAAGGGCTGGATTATCGAGAACAACATTATCCGCAACTCGATTTGTTCCGGCATATCGCTGGGCAAGTATGGAGACCAGTGGGACAATACGTCGGCCAATTCCGCCGAGGGCTACGTGAAGACCATCGACCGCGCGCTGGCCAACGGCTGGTCAAAAGAAAATATCGGCCACCACATCGTCCGCAACAACACCATCTCCGATTGCGGACAGGCGGGCATTGTGGGCAGCATGGGCGCGGCGTTCAGCAGCATTACGCACAACACCATCCACGACATTCACTTGAGAAGTTCGTTTGGCGGAGCGGAGATGGCGGGCATTAAATTTCACGGCGCCATCGACGTGCAGATTGCGGGCAACCATATTTACCGCACCTGCCTGGGCCTGTGGCTGGACTGGATGGCGCAAGGCACGCACGTCACAGGAAACCTGTTTCACGACAACCCCACCGACGTCTTTGTCGAAGTGGACCACGGGCCTTTTCTCTTTGCAAATAATCTTCTGCTCTCGCAGCAGTCGCTGCATGACAGTTCGCAGGGCGGCGCCTATGTTCACAACCTTTTCGCAGGCACGGTCTTCGTGCAGCTTTATGACAAACGGCAAACGCCATTCCTCGTGGCTCATTCCACCGCGGTCGCCGGATTGCATGACAATCCTTCCGGCGATAACCGTTATTTCAACAACGTGTTCGTGAAGCACGCCGATCTGAGCCTCTACGACAAGGTGTCGATGGCGATGTTCATGGATGGCAACGTCTACCTGGCCGGCGCCAAGCCGTCGAAGTGGGATGAGAATGCGGTGGTGATGCCGGATGCCGATCCGGCGCCGCGGCTTGCCGCGAAGGATGACGGCTTCTACCTGGAAATGCGATTTGACAAGGCCTGGAGCGGCGAACGGACGCGCAAGCCGGTGACCACAGCGTTGCTGGGGAAAGCGGCTATTGCCGGTCTTCCGTATGAACAAGCCGACGGCGCGCCGCTTCACATGGACGCGGATTATTTTGGCAAGAGCCGGAGCCAGGCGAGTCCGACTCCGGGGCCGTTCGAGAATCCCGGCCAAGGCGAGTTGAACCTCAAGGTGTGGTGATCGAGAACGACACGGCGACGCCGTTACAGCGCTAAACCAGCGAGTTCGCTCTGCGCGCGGTCCAGGTCCTCGGGCACGCCGATGTCGAGAAAGAACCCGTCCACTTGATAGGCGGCGGGTGCAAGGCGGCTTGTTTCCGGAACCAGGAAATCTGTCTCGAAGGAAAACTTTTCCGGCAGAGATTGCGGCCATTGCAGTTTTCTGTCGATGACGTACGCGCCCGCATTGATCCAGCCGGGACCGGAACGGCCCTTCTCCTGAAAGCCCACGATGCGCTTGCCTGCGACGAGCACTCCGCCATAGCGCGCGATGTTGGCCTGATGCGTAATAGCCATGGTAAGGCTGGCGCCTTCTGCGGCGTGGAAGGCCAACAGGGCAGCGTAGTTGGCTTGCAGAAAAGTGTCGCCATTCAGCACCAGGACAGCGTCTTCCGTAGCCTGCAAGAGCGCGGCGCGGATGGCGCCACCGGTGCCGAGAGGGACTGCTTCGATGACGTAGTGCAACTGCATTCCACGCCAGGAGGAACCGAAATGTTTCTGGATTGCCTCGTGCAGATGGCCTACCGACAACAGAGCGCGAGTGCAGCCGGCGCGCAGGATCTGGTTGAGCAGGATCTCAAGAAACGGGCGGCCGGCAACCGGCGCCATGGGCTTGGGGACGCCGTTCAGCCGGGCCGCCAGCCTGGTTCCAAGTCCGCCCGCTAACAGAATCGCTTCCATGCGGACCTAGCGCTCAAGCGTGGCGGTGGCCGTGGCTGCCGCGGATTGCCGCGGTGCGAAATAACTGCGCTCCACCATCATGCAGAAGATGTGTTCGAGAGCCAGGTGCGTCTGCTGAATGTACATGGTGACATCGGAGGGAATGGGAATCCAGTAGTCGCACAGCGGCGGCATTTTGCCGCCCGTTCTGCCGGTCAGTCCGATGGTGGTGACGCCGATTTCGCGGCAATACTCGAGAGCGCGCAGAATATTGGGTGAGTTGCCGGAGGTGGAGATGCCCACGAACACGTCGCCCGGCTGCCCCAGCGCCTCCAACTGCCGCTTGAAGACCAGCTCGTAGCTGTAGTCGTTTCCGATCGCGGTGAGGATCGAGGAGTCGGTGGTGAGGGCAACCGCGCGCATGGCGGGACGGTCTTCAACCAGGCGGCTGACAAACTCCGCCACCATGTGCTGCGCATCGGCGGCGCTGCCGCCATTGCCGGCAACCATGAGCTTGCGGCCGGCCAGAAGCGCGGAGGATGTGACTTCCGCAGCCTCAGCCAAGGTTGCGTGCAATGTGGAATCTTCCGCCACGGCTTGCACTACGGCTATTCCAGCGAGCAATTTTTCCTGAACCAGATTCATTTTGGGACCCTCCAGGCCTTCACGCCAACACCGGTGAAATGACAGCGATAAATTCTACCTCCATCATAACTGGCGCTGAGCGCGGAAGCGACATCGTCCTTGTAGATCGGGTCGGTGAGGAAGATCATGAATCCGCCGCCGCCCGCTCCGGAGATTTTGGCGCAATAGGCGCCAGCATTCAGGGCGCAGGAGTAGAGGCTCTCCAGATGTTCGTTGGTAATCTTGCTGGCCATTCTTTTTTTGGATTCCCAACTATTGCGCAGGACTTCATGCAGGAGCTGAAAATCGCCGCGAAGCAGGCACTCCTTCATGCGATAGGCTTCCTGCTTGATGGCATGCATGGCGTCCACGGCCAGCTCGTTTTTGTCGCGCACATTGCGAGCCTGTTCCTGGATGATGTCTGCCGAGGAGCGCGAGTCGCCTGTGAAGTAGAGGAGCATGGAGGCTTCAAGTTCCGAGACTACCCAGTCCTTCACGCGCAAGGGATTGACCAGCACACGGCCCTGCGCGCCAAACTCCATGAAGTTGAAACCTCCGAAGGCCGCGGCATATTGATCCTGTCTGCCACCCTGAAGACCGGCCTCTTCGCGCTCGATGACATAGGCTGTGTGGGCCAACTCGTAATCGCCGAGCGGCAGATTGAGCCACTCCACATACGCAGCCAGCATGGCGACAACCAGCGTGGAGGAAGAACCAAGGCCGGAGCCGGAAGGCACATCCACACGGGTGCTCATACGCAGGCTGAGCGGCTTGCCGTCATTGAAGCGGCGGACCACATGGTTGTAGACGGCTTTGAACAAGTCAAGGCGGCCATCGCTCGCGAGCGGCGCAGCGGCGGTGTAGCTGACGCTCTGATGCAGGTCCGCGGAGACAAACTCGACCATGCCGGTGTCGAGCGGCTCCAGGGCCGCGTAGGCGTAGTAGTCGATGGTGGAGTTGAGGATGGCCCCGCCGAATTCATCGCAGTAGGGAGAGACATCCGTGCCTCCGCCGGCCAAGCCAAGACGCAGAGGCGCACGAGAACGGACCAGCATGGTCAAGGATCACTCCTGGGGCGCTTATCGATCATAGGATCAACGCGGTAATTTGCCAAGAGGCGCGTGGAAGGCCGCTACGAACGGACCTTCCACTTCATGGAGAGCGCGGCCAGTTTTTCATCCATCGTAGGCTGCGGCTTGGCTGCTGGCTTGGCGGTTGGCTTGGCGGCGGGACGCGACGCCGGCGCAGTAAGCGCCTTGATGGAGAGCGCGATGCGCCTGGTTTTTGAATCGACGCTGAGCACTTTGATTTTGACAATCTGGCCGGTTTTGACCGCTTCCGAGGGGTCCTTGATGAAGCGGTTGGAGAGCTCGCTGATGTGGACCAGTCCGTCCTGATGGACGCCGATATCGACGAACGCGCCGAACTTGGTGACGTTGGTGACCACGCCTTCCAGCACCATGCCTGGCTGCACATCGGCGAGCTCGCGCACTGCATCGTGGAAGCTGGGCGCGACGAAGGAATCGCGCGGATCGCGGCCGGGCTTGCGCAGTTCGCTGAGGATGTCGTCCAGCGTGTAGGAGCCGGCCGAAAGCTGGCCGCGGTCCACCGCCTCAAGCAAATGCGGCTGCTGAATGATGGCGCTGACCGTGGTCTTGAGCGAGAGTGCGATTTGCTCGACCACCGGGTAGGACTCGGGATGGACAGAGGTCATGTCCAGCGGGTTGTCGCCGTTGCGGATGCGCAGAAAACCGGCGGCCTGCTCGAAGGTCTTGGGGCCAATGCCGGGAATCTCAAGCACCTGCATGCGCGAGCGGAAGCTGCCCTTCTCATTGCGATAGCTGACGATGTTCAACGCGGTGCGCTCGGTGATGCCGGCGACGTGGCGCAGCAGCGTCCACGAAGAGGTGTTCAGATCGACGCCCACGCGGTTGACGCAGCTCTCGACCACGCTCTCAAGCGAGTCAGCCAACTGGCGCTGATCCACGTCGTGCTGGTACTGGCCGACGCCGATGGCCTTGGGATCGACCTTGACGAGTTCAGAGAGCGGGTCCTGCAACCGGCGCGCAATGGAGATGGCGCCGCGCACGGTGAGGTCGAGATCGGGAAACTCCTGGCGCGCAACGTCGGACGCGGAGTAGACGCTGGCGCCGGACTCGCTGACGGTGACGGAAAAAATATTCTCGATGCCCTTGTCGCGGAGAAAGTCGCGCACAAAGGCGTCGGTCTCGCGCGAGGCGGTGCCGTTGCCGATGGCGATGGCGCGCACGTTGTGGCGGCGCAGCAGCGCTTCAAGCTTGGGCGCGGCTTCTTCATTGCCGTGTTTTGAAGTGTGCAGATAAAGCACGTCGTGGGCAAGCATCTTGCCGGTCTCATCCACCACGGCGACCTTGCAGCCGGTGCGCAGACCGGGGTCGATGCCGAGCACGGAGATGGGGCCGGCGGGCGGAGAGAGCAAAAGATTGTAGAGATTGTCGCGGAAGACCTGGATGGCCTCGGTGTCGGAACGGCGCTTCAGTTCCAGGCGAATCTCGGCCTGAATGGAGGAGTTGAGCAGCCGCTTCCAGGCGTCGTCGATGGCCAGCTCAAGCTGGCGCGTCCAGTCGCCCTGCTGGCGCAGCACGTGGCGCCGCATAATGGCGAGAGCGCGCTCCGCTTCAACCTCAATGAGAAAGTAAAGAACGCTTTCACCTTCGCCGCGGCGGATGGCCAACATGCGATGCGAAGGAATGGTCTTTACCGGCTCAGAATATTCGTAGTACATTTTGAATTTTTCCTGCGCGTCTTCGGCGTCGGTGGCCTTGCGGCTGACGACGATGCCTTCATTGAAGACAAACTGGCGCAGGGCCTTGCGCAAATCGGCGTCTTCGCTGATCCACTCGGCCACGATGTGGCGCGCGCCTTCGAGCGCTTCGTCCACTGACGCTACGCCGAGCTCCGCATTCACAAAGCCGGCGGCAAACGTCTCCAGAGGCTCCGCGGAATTCTGCTGCGCCCAGAGATAAGCGGCCAGCGGCTCCAGGCCTTTTTCGCGGGCGATGGTGGCCTTGGTGCGGCGCTTGGGCTTGTAGGGCAGGTACAGGTCCTCAAGCTCGCTGCGGTCGAGAGTGGCTTCAATGCGGGCCTTGAGCTCATCGGTCAGCTTGCCCTGCTCGGCAATGGAAGCCAGAATGGTTGCGCGCCGGTCTTCAAGGTCGCGGAAGTAGGCCAGCTTCTCTTCGATATTGCGAATCTGCACTTCGTCGAGGTTGCCGGTGGCCTCCTTGCGATAGCGCGCGATGAAGGGAACGGTGCCACCGTCGTCGAGCAATTCGACAACCGCGACCAGGCCGCGGAGAGGAAGATTGAGCGTTTGAGCGATGTGAAGAAGGATTGCAGGGGAGAGATTTTTCTTGTCAGTCATGAGTGCCTTGGTTCATGGTACATGCCTCGGCTGAGGAAAACGCGCAGGCTCCGATTATGCAAAAAGTGCACTCAGCCGATGCGCCGACGGAAGCGCTATTCAAGCAGTTGAGCGCTCATGATGCGGGACGATTGCCGGTGCAGGCGTTTCAGTTTGCGCCGTTCCCCTGATTCGCCAGTTTCAATCGTTCGCGCGCGTGCCAGCTCATCCATCCGTACACCCAGAACGCGGCCAGGAAGCTGAGTGCCGTAACGGCAAACAGCAGGAGCAGAAAATGCCGGGTGAGCCAAATGCGCATCAAGGCAAACCAGGTGATATCTCCCACGTGGTACGTGACGCCGTTCATGGGATAGGACTGGAATTGCGAGTTGCGCAGCAGGCTGACCGAGTTGGTAATGTCTTGCGATTGCGACCGATCGGAAAACACGGCGGCAAAGTCGACCGCGGCGGCATCCTGCTTGAGTGCGACAAGAACGATGGACCGGTCAGGAGAAGACGGCGACTTGATTTCTTCAACCATCGCATCGGGGGTTTCGGGCGTATTCGACGGCAAATTCTGCGAGGGCGGACTGCCGAGCAAGCGGGGCCACCAGCGCGATAAGACAGCTTCAATGGAAGTGACGTAGGCGAGATAAGCGTGCGCCTGATTGACATGGATTCCCTGCGCATCGAAGGTGACAGGAAGCAATGCGGCAAGCGAGTTGAAGGCGGGCTGGTTGGCCACAGTCCCAAGGATGAGGTAGTCGCGCCCGCTGCTGATGACCGTATTGGGCGCGACGACGGTGACGCGCAGGACAGGGTAGCCGGTTTGGGCGCCGAAGTGGCTCATGAGATGGAGAAAGAGAGCGATTTCGTCCGGACTGGGAACAGAGGGAAGGACAACGTCGGTTTCAGACAAATCGGCCAGGCGCGTAAAGGGAAAGCCCGCATTGGCAAAGAGTTCAAGATCCGGCATGCTGGTCCACAAGGCAAGGCCGTGCAGATCGAGCGACGAGGTGCAGAGGATATCGCCTTCGAGAGCCGGGGATGAAGGACTTTGCGCCGCGTTGCGATTGAGAGGAACGAAGTCGAAGTTGAACAGGACGGTGTTTCCAAACGGACGAATAGAAGCGACGGGCACCAGGATGGTGCGCTGCCCGGCGACCATGCCTGTGCCCGGCAGCAGGGGAATTTCATTGATCAGCACGCCGTTGATGAAGACGCGCAATGCCGACCCCGGCGCTACCGGAGGCGCGTTGTACCGGTAATGCAGGTGCATCTCGATATTTTGTTCTTCACCGTAATAGAGGTCGGGCGGAACGTGAAAGTAAACGGGGATGGGTCTGGATCCGTCGCTCTCAAGAGCTTCAGGATTCTGACAGCTTGCCAGTGGAGCGGTGCGGCGGATGGGCAGCCAGCGCGGCGCATCATCGCGCACACGGGCCGCGGGCATAGCGAAATCCGGGATGCGCGCGGTATCGCCGGTCAACTGCATTCCCTCGGCGGGAGTGGCGGCCGTAGCGTTTTTCGTCAGGGAGAGCGTGCGGGCAACAGTCAGGAGCTGATCGTCATTCTGGCCGGAGAGCACAAGTACATTTCCGTCCACATCGGATGGGTTGGTCCTGAGCGCCAACACGGAACCTGCGCCGGGCGGAATCTGCAGTGCGCCGGGCAGAAGCGATGGATCGCTGGAAATGACAACCGCATTGCCAGGCGGAATCTGTCCGACAGAGACTGAAAAACGAACCGGCTTGGTGCTGGCGTGGAGTCCCAACCATGAAGCTACAATGCCAGCAGCCTCGAGCTGCTTTGGACCGGGCTGCGAAAGAAAGACAAAAGGAACGGTGGTCGTGGTCTGGAGATCGCTGTCGAAGATGGGCAGCGGGAGTTGACTTAGATTGTTTCCCCAGTGGAGGCGGTCGCCATTCACTTCGAGCGTGGAAGCAGGGCTGATGCGGGCCAGGACGCTGGCCTTGGCCTGCTCCTCGCGCTGCATTACGCCGCTGCCGTAAAACTCGAAAGTAAGCAGATTGTTGCGCACCAGCAGAGCATCCGGGATAGATACGTCAACCGTGAAAAAACCGTGCGCCTGCGCCGGAGCCGCGGGAAGAGTTGTGACCGCAATGCCGTTGAGACTGACGCCTAAAGAAGTCGTGCGCGGGTCAAGACTGGGATCGATTTTATACATCAGCCTGAGCGTCGCGTTGCGGGGCACCATGACATGAGAAAGAGTGAAGTGGAGCGAGTAATAGGAGTGGGGCCCGCGCATCTCAATCTCCTGGAGCAGGCCCATGTCTTTCAGCGTGATGGTCTGGCTGACATTGGGCGGGCTCTCGGGGGCGGCATCGCCTGGAGCGACGGGAGCCGCGGTGGCATGGGCCGCACCAGTTGTCTGGCCGACGCCGAATGCCTGGGTGCAAGCGCCCAGCACACATGCCAGCAGGATCAAGGCTGCGGTTGAAGCGGGACCGGCCTCGGCGATCTCCTGCTTTCCCGGAAGGAGGCTTTTGAGCACCTCGTAAATCCCGGTGAAAGACAGCCGGACAACGCGCCCCAGGCTGACCAGGGGCCGATCGGTCTCCTTGTTCTCCAGCGAACCGATCCAGGCGTCGGCGCGCGAGTAAAGCGCTCTGGTCAGCACTTCTTGTTCCATGATGTTGGGCAGCGCAAAGGCCAGGCGCAGTTCCCTGCCATAGATTCCGACAACTTCGGCGCCAATCTCCGCATTGCCGGCCTGCTCGGGAAATGCCAGCCGGAAGGTGTCGCCCATGGCGAAGTTCGCTTCCTCGGACAAGCGGATGGAAGCACCGCCGACCGACATGTCCACGGACATGCCATCGATTTTGCGGCCGTCGGACAGGTCGATGCGCACGGGTATTCTGACTTCGATGCGAACGGTTACGCGCCTCTGCTTCTGCTCGTTAGCCACGGCAGCCGCCACGCCGAGGATGACCATGTTGAACAGAATCCAGACCAGGTTCATGACCACCGCGCCGGTGTGTTGCTGGTCGGTAACGAGCAGCCGGTACGGGACCACCACCAAGCCCAGGAAGTTGAGGAAGAGAAGCCACTTGGTAGGCGCAGCAATTTGACTGTCGAAGCGGGTATGGCTGACCGTGCCGCCCTTGCTGGTGACATTGAATGTGTCCAGTTTGGGATTGATGAGGGCAAGCAATGTCGGCATCAGAATGTAAGGCGCGAGCACGGCTTCATAAATCTCGTTCCAGAAGGAGTGGCGATGATTTCCCTGGACGCGGGAATTGGTGAGATTGGACAAAACGAGATGGGGCAGTGCGTAGACCAGGATGGCGACCCAGTAGCCGGGAATGATGGTTCTGCCCAGCAGCAGGTAGGCCAGCGGAGCAAGGAGAAACACCAGACGCGGAACCGCGTAGAGAAAATGCGCCATGGCGTTGAAGTAGCAGAGGCGTTGGGTAAATTTCATCTTCCCGCCGAACAGGGGATTGTCGGTGCGCAGGATCTGGATCATACCGCGCGCCCAGCGGATGCGCTGCCCCACGTGCGCTGACAGGCTCTCCGTGGCGAGGCCGGCCGCCTGGGGAATATTGATATACGCGGTGTTATAGCCCAGCTTTTGCATGCGCAGAGAAGTATGCGCGTCCTCGGTCACCGTCTCGGTGGCGATGCCTCCCACCTCGTCGAGCGTGGAGCGGCGAAGCAAGGCGCAGGAACCGCAAAAGAAGGTGGCATTCCAGAAATCGTTGCCGTCCTGCACGATGCCGTAAAACAGCTCCGCTTCATTAGGAATGGTTTTGTATTGCAGCAGGTTGCGCTCAAACGGATCCGGCGAATAAAAGTGGTGAGGCGTTTGCAACATGCCGAGTTTTGGATCGGCGATCATCCAACCCAGCGTCATCTGCAGAAAGCTGCGCGTGGGAACGTGGTCGCAGTCGAAGATGGCCACAAAGGACGAGTGCATGGTGGTCAGCGCGTGGTTGATATTGCCGGCCTTGGCATGCGTGTGTTCCTCGCGCATGATGTAGCCCACGCCCGCTTCGCGCGCAAATTCCTTAAAATCGTCGCGCGTGCCGTCATCCAGAATGTAGACGTGCAGCTTCTCCGGCGGGTAATCGATGTCGATCGCGGCCAGCGCGGTATAGCGAACCAGCGACAGCGGCTCGTTGTAGGTGGGAATCAGCAGATCGACATGAGGCCATTGGGAAACATCGTTCGGCATGGCGATGGGCATGCGCCGCAGCGGCCAGGCCGTCTGCATGTAACCCAGGAACATGATCAGGATGGTGTAGGCCTCCGCAGAGATGAGCAGGAGCAGAAGCGTGGAATTGATGACGCCGCGATTGTTGGATTCATCGGCGAAGTAATCGACGAGCAGGTGAAAGCGCCACCAGGCATAGCGCAGGGTCGCGGTGATTGAAATAAGCATCAAGGCGAGGGTGAAGACACGCGAACTGGAGAGCCGGTTTGCCGCCAGGCCGAGCAGGACACTGACGCTGCCCAGGATCAGCTGATTGGGCCAGCTGAGATCGAGGCTGATCAACTGAAAAAGTAGAAACGCAGTAACGCAGAACATCAGCGTTCGGAAGATTCGAGACATTGCGTCGGGTCTGTCCGGATACGTATTCATGCCGTCCACATACTGCGTACATGGTTCGATGCATGGCGATCGGATTCGCGGCCCGGCGAGGCCGTTTCACCCATGACAACGCACCACACGTCCCCTTCATCCTGCTGCAGAGCCATGGCTTAACTTGCTGCCTGCGGCATGGAGACGCCATTCTAACCCTTTCCAAGCTAGACAATCAAAAAGAAATGTACTGAGCAAAACAGAACACTTTTCCGAGGCGATGGTTTTCTGCAATTGGATGCACAAACCGCACATGCAAAAGGCGCGGCTTGCACCGCGCCTCATGAGTTGCATGGAATCCCGGGTTTAGTCGCCAAGGTTCATCCTCGACCCGCTTCCCGCCTTGAATGCAGTCATTCCTAGAAGCTGAATGAGACCTGCAGATCGATGCTGCGGTTGGATGCGGACGAGGAGAAGAACCCACCGGAGAGCGAATTGGATTTGCCGAACATGGGCGAATCCAGAACGCCTACGGGCTGGGACAGATTCACGTTGTTGAAGACGTTTCTTCCCATGGCCGCAAAGTTGAGCGAGTAACGCCGGGCCACGGCCTGATCGAGACGGGGCGGGCCGCCGCTGCTGCCACTCAAGCCGCCAGGTCCAAGTCCTCCGCCAGGGCCGCCGCCCCGGGGACCGCCGCCACCGCCTCCGGGAGGCGGACCGCCGCCGCCAGGGCCACCCTGCCCGCCTGAAGCTGCGGCAGAAGTGCCCGTGACTTTGGGCCCGATGCCGATGGACTTGCTAACCCGGAGGTTCATGCTCAACTGGCCCGGCCCGGTGCCGGAGTTAAATGGAATGCGCGCCGCGTTCCACGCCGGATTCATGTCGAACGTGCCATAACTGGTTTTCACCGTATCGGTACTTGCGGCGGTGGCAAGCGCCGGACGGTCGTTGTACTGGTTATCGCCGTTCAGGTCCTGCCCGATGGTGATGTTGAACGGCGCGCCCGAATCCATGACCAGCATGGGGCTGAAGGCGACTCCGTAGGGAGCCTGGATACTTCCGCCCAGCAGGAAGCGGTTGCGCACATCGGAACTGGAACGGCCGTAATCGGCGCCGGGATTGGACTGGTTGGTGGGGAAATAGTTGACGCCGGAAGTGTCGGCCTTGGCGTAGTTGAGCGAGTAAAAGCCAAAGAGAGTCACGCGGCTGGCGTGCACGGTGTAGTTGAGCATGAGCTGATTCTGGTTGTAAACGCCGCCGGACTGGAACTGATAAATGTTCTCGTTGATGCCGTTGGGCCGCGTGCCTGTTCCCGTGGCCGCATTGTAGGTGGCGGGCTCAAAAGCGTTGATGTTGTCGCTGTAAAGCTGGTGCACGCCGCGCGAGTTGATATAAGTGGCGGCCAGCGTGGCAAACTTGCCGAACTGGTGCTCAATGCCCAGGGCCGCTTGCATATTCACGGGAGCCTTGAGGCCGGGAGCAATCTGATAGACAGTGGGAGAGGCAGTGCTGCTGGCCGCCAGTTGCGACGGCGTAGGAGCATTCTGGTAGAAGGTTGGATTCTTGATGACGTACTGCTGCTGCATGACTCCGTTCTGACGAATGGACTGCAGGATGTTGCTTTCGCCGAAGCGGTCGTAGAACCATCCGTAGCCGCCACGGATAACGGTTTTGGCCTGCACGGTTCCGCTGCCGCCGGGCGCCCAGGCAAATGAGAGCCGCGGAGCCCAGTCGTTGCGATCGCCGATGCCGTTCTGCATCTCGTAACGCAGGCCGTAGCTGAAGGTCAGGTTGGGGCGCACCTTGTAGTCGTCCTGGTAGAAGAAGCCAAGGTCGTAGTAGTTGACGAGCGCGGCGCTGTTTCCGGCCGTGACGCTGTACTGGGTTGGCGTATGCGCCTGGTAGGCGCTGAGCGAGGAATAAATGTAGCTTCCGTTGAAGCCCGATGTTGTGACGTTGGCGTCGCGCGTAAAGCGCAGCCGTCCGCCTACATCGATGGAATGCGCGCCTTTAACCACCAGGGTGTAGTTCTGCAGTTCATAACGGTCCTGGTTGTCGCGGTTTACGCCGATGTTGTTTCCGCCGCTGGTGAAGGCGCCCTGCACGGTGACGGTGGGATCGGTATTCTGCGCTGTCTGATTGTTGCGGTCGCGGGTGTACTGAAAATTGGTTTCGTTCACCACGTGCTCGTTGATGACTTGCGAGTCGTTTAGTTGCAGCGTGTTTTCCTGATTGGATACGTTGTAGGCCTGGCTTTCAAGGGCAAATTGCGAGACGCCGCTGTTGGTCTCTGTCTGCCGGTCATACATGTAGCGGACGGTCAGCGTATTCTTGGTTCCCAGCTGGAAATCGAAGCGCGGGCTGAAATCAAGCCGCGACTGCGGATTGGCAACCGCCTTGGTGTAGTTGTAGGTGTTGCCGCTGGAGTCAAGCAGATCGGCATTCACAATCGAGTTCGACTGGTTGTCGCGGCGGAAAACACTGGCGAACCAGGAAGCGCTCTTGTTCAACGCGCCGCCGGCGCTGCCGGTGAAGAACGTGGAGTAGTAAGCAGGCTCGCTGGTGACAAACGGGTTCAGCGAGTTGAAAGCGGAGTCGTTGCCGTTGGCCATGATGGTGCCGTGAAACTTGTCGGTTCCGGGCTTGGTGAGAATCTCGATGCGCCCGTAGCCCAGCTTGTCAAACTGCGCCGAGAAGGGATTCTGGTTGACGCGAATCGAGCGGATGGACGATTTGGGCGGAAGCTGTCCGCCGCTGAAACCATCGATATAAATCTGTCCCCCGTTGGGTCCGGCCGACGGACCGGCAAGGGCGCTGAGTTCGCTCTGCAACTCGTCCGGGTCGTCGGAGAGCGCGTCCAGGTTCTTGCCCTCGATGACGAGGGAGTTGGCGTTGTTATCGGCGCTGGTATCGAGGCTCACACTCTGGTCGTTGACCGTGACCTGTTGCACTTCAGCTTGTATTTTCAGATCGATGTTCTGAATGGTGGTCTTGCCGGCGAACACCAGAACCTCGACCGGATCGGAAGAAGCAAAGCCCTTGGCCGTGGCGGAGATGGTGTAGCGCCCCGGTTCCAGACGGTCGATGACAAAAGCGCCTTTGGCGCCGCTGGTGGTGGTTCTGGGGGCGCCATCCTTGCTGGTGAGCGTCACGGTTGACGATGGAACGACCGCACCCGAGGGATCGGCTACCGTTCCATGAACACTTCCCGTCTGCGCCTGGGCCGCCGCCTGCAGCGTACCGAAGAGGAGAAGAACGCCGCATATCGTGCTGAGAATGGCCTGCTTTGTCATGATGAATCCTTTCGACATCCACGCGAACAACTTACATATTCAGAAGACGCCACTGGACATTGCCGTGCAGTCACATTGGGTAAAGCTGTGTAACAAAATGTCACCCGGGCCGTTACCATTTGTTACATTTCCTCCGTTGGGTTTGAGGGAGAATGGCGTAGGCTGAAGGCGAGGGTTGCTGAAGGCGGCAGTGATTGCGGGATGCAAAGCAATCCTTCATGGAGCAGGAAAGATACAAGTGGACGACATACTTCTCATTGACGATGACGTTGAGCTTTGTTCGATGCTGACGGAGTACATGGGACGATATGGGTTCCGCGTAACCTCAGTGCACCGCGGCGACACGGGGCTGACGGCGGCGCTGGAAAAGCGGTTTGCGCTGGTCTTGCTGGACGTGATGTTGCCGGGACTGGATGGCTTTGAAGTTCTGCGCCGGATTCGTGCCTCCTCCGCAATCAGCGTGCTGCTGTTAACCGCCCGCGGAGAAGACGTGGACCGCATCGTGGGGTTGGAGATCGGCGCGGACGATTACCTGTCAAAGCCGTTCAATCCGCGCGAGTTGCTGGCCCGGGTGCGCGCCATCCTGCGCAGAAGCAGCGGCAGCCCCAGCGCGAAACCGGAGCAGACGGTGTTGCGCGCCGAAGGGCTGGAACTGAACCGCGCGGCTCGAACGGTTTTGCAAAATGGAGACAAAGTAGACTTGACGGATGTGGAGTTCTCGCTGCTGGAAGCGCTGATGCGCTCGCCGGGGCAGGTTGTTGCGCGGGAAGACATCTCGGAAAACGTGTTGGGACGGAAGTTTCATCCCTTCGACCGGAGCCTGGATATGCATGTGAGCCGCCTGCGGCGCAAGCTCGCCGAACATGGCGCGCCCGAGGAGCAGGTGAAAACAATTCGCGGCGTCGGCTACCAACTGACTGTGAATGCAACGACGCAGGCGGCGGCAAAGGACTGAGCAAAGGACGGAACGATGCGCGGCCTCTTCTTCAAAATCTTCATCATCTTCTGGATTGCGCAGAGCCTGATCTTCGTAATCTCAACGGCGCTGATTGTGCGGCGTCATTTTTCCGAGAGCCCCCCGGACGTTCTGTCCGACGCCCTGTACAGCAGCCTGCAAGTGAACGCGCGCCAGGCTGCCGGCGCCTACGAAGCGGGCGGATGCGCCGCGCTCCAAGCGTATGGCGCGAGCCTTGCGCAGACAATCGCGCTGGAGGATGCGGCGGAACAGCGGTTATGCCCCGCACCCGGCATGGCGGAGCCGGGCAAAAGCGCGGCGATGCCCACGCGCCCCATCGGAATCCAGGTGGGAAAACAATATATATGGAAGGCTCCGGCATCGTCTCCGAGCGGAAAGCTGTACGTGTTTCTGCTGAGCCGTCCGCACACGCCCAGGAACGTCGCCTGGTATCAGGATCTTTTGCGCTTCTCGTTTCCGCAGCTTCCCGTGGCGATTGTTGTCGGCGGACTGACGACCTTTGTGCTGGTGCTGCTTGTGACCCGTCCGATGGTGAGGCTGAGGAAGGCGGCGCGCGAACTGGCGACCGGAAAGCTGAGTACGCGCGTGGTTTGGCCCGTCGCACAGTCGCGCATGTTTGAAGGCGACGAAATCTCCGCGCTTATTCAGGATTTCAATCACATGGCGGAGCGGCTGGAGTCGCTTGTGGGTGCGCAGAAGCTGCTGTTGCGGGATGTGTCGCACGAGCTGCGGTCGCCCCTGGCGCGCCTGAGCGTGGCGCTGGAACTTGCCCGCGAGGATGCGGACCCGGCAACGGCGGCTCACCTGGAACGGATCGAGCGGGAGACGGAGAGGCTCAATCAGCTGATTGGCCAACTGCTCACCTTGTCGTCGATGGAAGCGCTGGAGAAGGTGGAGAACCTTGAGCCTCTTTCTCTGAATCGCCTGATTGAGCGCATGATTCCCGACGCCGAGTACGAAGCCCGGCAGCGGCAATGCACGGTGGTCTTCCACGCGGACTATCCATGCACGGTTCTCGGCAATCAGGAGATTCTCTATCGTGCTCTGGAGAATGTGGTGCGCAACGCCATCCGCTACACAGAAAACGGCACCGAAGTGGAGATCGAGCTCAAAGTAGCGGTGGAGCACGGAAGCCGGAAGGCCGTGATTGAAGTGAGCGATCGCGGCCCGGGTATTCCCGAGAATCAACTAACCGCCATCTTTCGTCCGTTCTATCGCGTGGACTACGCCCGCAGCCCGAAGACGGGTGGATTCGGCGTGGGACTAGCGATTGCGGATCGGGCGGTAAGGCTGCATAAGGGAGAGTTGAGCGCCTGCAACCGGAAAGGCGGCGGCGCAACCATCCGGATCACGCTCCCCGACGTCGAACGGAATTTTGCATAGTGCACTTCCCGGGTTTTCCGGTCGTATATTCAGCGGCTCGTGGCCCGGTGCTGAAAAGTCATTGCACGCCCTATAATTGTGCCGTCCCGCACGCAGGCCATTTCCCTGCGATGAATGCCGGAATTTCTGCCCATAGGAGCGTTCAGTGAGTCTCTCCCGCCGCAAGTTTCTCGCCTCGGTTGCCACCGCAGGTTCTGCCGTACTGGCTTCTCCCACAGCCTTCGCAGCGCCCTACCAGGTCTCAGTGCAGCGGGGCGGCGGCGCGCACAGCACAGCCTCTGGCGCGCACACGCCGGGAGTGCCCGTCGCCATTCCCGCCACCATGCCGATGGGGTCGGGAGCGCCGTTGGGCGGCATCGGCACGGGCTTTGTAGAGATTCGCGCGGACGGCTGCTTCTACGAGTGGCAGATTTTCAACTCCGGCCCCTGGGCGCAGAATGCGCGCTCCACCACCGCGCCGCCCGCTCCGGGTCCGCAGTACCTGCGCTTTGTGCTCTACGCGAAGAAAGCCTCAGCCGCGGTGCCGGAGATTCGGCGGCTCTATCTGCGCCCCGATGAGTACGAGGTCTACTCCCTGCCCTTCGTGCAGGATGTGGAGTCGATTGACTACGAAGCCTGGTTCCCGATGACGGGCCTCCGCTACAACGATCCCACGCTTCCGGTGCGCGTTTCGTCCAAGGTCTTCTCGCCGTTCATTCCCGGCAGCGCGCGCGACTCCGCGACGCCCGGATTCCACGTGGTCTACACCCTGGAAAACACCAGCGATGAAGCGGTGGAAGTTTCGCTGGCCGGATTCATGGACAATCCGCTGGCTTCCGCGCTGCCCGAGCGCCATCTCACCAATACGCTCAGCAGGGACGCGGCCACCACCAGCCTGCTGTTTGAGACCGCCGCGCAAAGCGATTTTCCATCAGGCATCGGCAGCATGTGTTTCTCAGTGACCGGGGGCGAGCACTCTTCCATCGGCGGCACCTTCCACGAGTACGCCGTGCCCGGCTACTGCCGGTGGCGGACGCACCGCGTCAACTTCATGGTGCTGGATGTGCTGCAGGAGTTTCTGGCCACGGGCCGCCTGCCCAATACCCGGGGAACGACCGATCCCAGCCTGAACCTGCCGACGAACGAAGAGATCGATGCGCTCTCTGGCGCGGCCCTGCAAATCAAGATCAAGGAGCTCTGCGCCGACGCGCTGCTGGCCCGTGTGTTTGCCGATGCGCACGCCGCCGATCCCGAGGGCGGCGAGACGGCCGACAGAAACCTGCTGAAGGAAGCCCGCGCCAACCTGACCGGAAGCAACGGCGCTCCGCATCTGAACTGGGGAACCGGAGCGCTGGCTTCGAGCGTCAAGCTGGCTCCGCATCAGAAGGTCGAGATTCGCTTCACACTGAGCTGGCATTTCCCGCATCACCTCAGCAAGGCGGGTCACGAGATGGGGCACATGTACAGCAACTGGTACAGCAATGCCGCCGAGGTGAACCGCTTTCTCTGCGCGGAATATCCGCGGCACCGCGCCGCCACGGAGGCGTTTGCGCGCACGCTGACCGATACATCGTGCGGCGACGCGATGGCCTTTGCATGGTCAAGCCAACTGTCCACACTGGTGGTGAACACATGGTGGACCAAAGACGGCGGCTACGCGGTATGGGAGGGCCTGGGCTGTTGCGGCCTGTCCACCACCGACGTGGATTACCAGGGCAGCTTTCCGATTGTTGCTCTCTTCCCGGAACTCAAACTCTCGCAGATGAAGCGCATCATCGCGCACCAGAACGAACTCGGCCAGGTGCCGCACAATTTTGACGGCGACCTGGACCAGGTGGACAAGGGTTTCAAGCGCGTCGACATGAATCCGCAGTTTGTGATGATGGTGTACCGCGATTACCTGTGGACTGGCGACCGCGGCTATCTGGCCGACTTGTGGCCGCACATCGTTCGCGCCATGGCCTTCACCGAGTCGCTGGACACCAACGGCGACGGCCTGCCCGACCGCGATACCGGTCTGCAAACCTATGACGCATGGGGAATGCGGGGAGCGCCTTCCTACATTGCCTCGCTGTGGATTGGCGCGCTGCGCGCCGCCGTCCGCCTGGCCGAGGATGCCGGCAAGCCCGCCGACCAGAAGCGCTGGGCGGATCTGCTGGCCAAAGCCTCTGCCAGCTTCGACCAGATGCTGTTCAACGGCGAGTTCTACAGTCTTTTTGTGGACGGCAAAACGCGCGATGAGTTGTGCATGACCGACCAGATCTCCGGCGAGTGGTTCTCGCATCTTATCGGCCTGCCCACCACCATCTCAGAGAAAAACCTGCAGCAATCCATCGGCAGCATTCTGAAACACAACTTCAATCCGGAGTTCGGGCTGCGCAATGCCACCGCTCCGCGCGGCGGCATGGGCCTGCTGGCAGTGGCCAACGGACAGGCAGGCGGAACATGGACGGGCATCGAATTCGCCTTTGCCTCGCTGCTGATGGATCATGGCCACTATGCCGAGGGCGTGAAGATTGTGGAAGCGATTCATCGCCGCTATCTGCGCGCCGGCCAGCCGTGGAACCACATCGAGTGCGGCGGCCACTACTCCCGCGCCATGAGCAGTTGGGCCACGCTGCTTGCCGCCACGGGATTCAAGCCCGATGTGGCGCATGAGACTCTTGCGATTGCGCCCACGGCGCCGGGAGATTTCCGCGCTCCCTGGGCCACGGCCTCCGGCTTTGGCACCATCAGCCGCACCGGGCGCACGCTTGCGGTTCACTGCGTCCATGGAACGCTCAGCCTGCGCGCGCTCAAACTCGCCAAGGCCGCCGAGTCCGCGCACATCGGCGCCAAGCCGCTGACCACGCGCTCAACCAAGACCAGCGAATGCGTAACGCTGGAATTTGCCAGCCCGGTTTCTTTGGCTGCGAACCAGACGCTGACGATTGTGTAAGGAAGACAGGCGCGTCGATCGCATCAGGGAGGCGCTTCCAATGGAAGGACCTCTCTGCGATCAATTCGCTTTTTTCTGTTTGGGATGAGCCGCGAGATTCGCGATTGCCTGCTTCAGCATTTCCTGGGCGGCGGCGTCTTCCGGGAGCGCAGCGGCCTGGAAGGCGGGCAGCAGGTGATCCCACACCGCATCCAGTTCCGCTTCCATGTTGTCCGAGTCGGCGGTAATCGCAACCACTACATCCTGGTCCGGCATCACCAGCACAAACTGGCCGCCGGCGCCGTCTCCGCGATACGCATTGTGGCGGCAGCGCCAGAATTGAAAGCCGTACCCTTCAATCCAGTCAGGACCGATTTTCGAGTGGCTTTCCTGCGCGTTGTCGATTTGTTTGCCGGTTGCCTCCGCAATCCATTTCCGCGGAATCAACTGCTGGCCGTTCCACTTGCCTTTTTGCAGGTAGAGTTGGCCGAATTTGGCGATGTCTTCGGTGCGCAGCCACAGGCCGTAGCCGCCCAGGGAATTGCCCTCAGGGCTGCTGTCCCAGCGCGGGCTTTCGATGCCCAGCGGCTCAAACAGGCGCGGCTTCAGATACTCCAGCGTGGTTTGCCCGGTCACCTTGGTCACGATGGCCGACAGCGTGTACGCGCCCATGGTGTTGTATTGAAAATGCGTGCCGGGCTTGTACGCCACCGGATGAGCGAGAAACTGCCTGACCGAGGGCGCGCCGCCGACAGCCTTCGGTTCGGTGTCGTGCCCGCCAGACATGGTGAGCAGATCGCGCACCGTCATGGCCTTCAGGTTCTCTGACGGGTCCGGCGGCGCGTCGGCGGGAAAGAACTTCAGCACACGATCGTTGAGGCGCAATTTGCCCTCGTGGATGGCCAACCCGACCGCCGTGGCATTGAAGCTCTTGCTGACCGAGTTCAGAATGTGCGCCTTGTCCGCCGACTCGGGCTTCCACCATCCCTCGGCAATGACCTGGCCATGCCGCACGATCATGAAGCTGTGCAGCGTGTTCACGTTTTTGTCCGACGCCTGCACGTAATCGAGAATCGCCTGCGACGAAATGCCCTGCGCCTCAGGCGTACTGCGCGGCAGCGGGCCGCTGGCTGCCCGCGCGCAAGGCGCGACGGCAAGCAGGAAAACAAGGGATGCTGCTGCAATCAATCTGCTCTTCATGATCATTGCTCCTGAAATCGAATCTTCTACTTTGTTGTGATGACCAATTCCCTACCCTTGACCATGTCGCTATGAGGAATGAAATAGCCATCCATCTTCCGCCCGCCATAGGCAAGACCGGTAATTAGTTTGCCGGAATTCATTTTCACGATTGTGAAGGTCTTCCCGTCTTGCAATTTGAGCGTCAGCTTGTTGAATAACGGCGCTGAATCCGCTCTCTTTCGTTTGCCTGACCAGCACAATCGAGTCTGGCCCGTATCGATGCCGTTGCGAGAGGCGTCGCCGTTGCAGTCCGCCTGCACAGACGGCTAACGGCGATTTGCCGCTGTGCCGGATTTCCTCGTAAACAAACTCAGATCGATTGCGTCCGCCATCGCCTTGTACCCGGTGTCGTTGGGATGCACAAAGTCGCCTGAATTGTACAGGGGCAAAAGCTGCGTTGGGTGCTCGGGATCGCGGGTTGCCTTGTCGAAGTCGATGAGACCGTCGAACACACCGGTGGTGCGGATCCACTGGTTCAGCGCGTTGCGGATCACTTCTCCCTCGGGCCAGGCGCACTTGAAATCGCGGCAGTCCGTCATCTGGGTTGCGCCGAAAACCAGAATGCCGTGCTGATGCGCTTGCGTGGCGATTTGCGTAAGCCCGGCTTCCAGACGCTCGGCCAGATCTCCGTACGGCTGGCGGAAGCGCGTATAGCTCTCAATATCGTTGATCCCATGGAAGAGAATCAGGTAGCGCACGCCGCTCCTCTCCAGAACGTCCCAGTTCAGGCGCGCCAGCGCGTTCGGTCCGTCGCCGTCGAGCAGCACGCGGTTGCCGCTGATGCCGGTGTTGACAACGCCCAGCACTCCGGCCTTCCGGGTTGCCGCATCGGCCGCCAGCCGCGCCGCAAGATAGTCCGGCCAGCGATGATTGCCATTTTGCGTCGAGTGGTTTCCATCGGTGATCGAGTCGCCAAGAGCAACCACCGTGGAAGTCCCCGGCGCATAGACATCCACGCCGGTGAGGAAATACCACGATGCGCGCGTCCATGAATTTGCGGGCAGTGTTTGCGCCGCAAGGAAATTGCCAGCTGCCGCATAAGAAATCTGATTTGCGCCTCCATGCATCGTGGTTCCCAGAGTTGCGTCAGGGAAATACAAGGTCACAGCCAGATCGGAAAGAGCAGGTACGTCGAGCGTTGCGGCGTCGCTGACGATGGTGGCGCCGGGCGCGATGGTGACCGACGGCAAGTGGTCAAACGTCAGTGTGCGGTCCGTGCCGGTTTGGATCGCGCTTAGATCGCTCTTCGGGTCCGGATTGGCGTCCGCGCTCAGCGCCACGTGCGCGGCCCCGATGTGCAGCGGCACAGTTCCGAAGCGATTGGAGAGCCAGATGCGGACCTGCGGGCCCGCAATACTGGTGTGAACGATCATGCGCAGCGTCTCACGGCTCAGGTCCGGGGAACTAGCGCTGCCCGCATCCACCATGGCCGTTCCCCATGTGGCCACCCACGGCGAGCAATCGGGTGGCCCGCCGGCTGAAGTGCAACTGGCTGCCCATGCGGGAACCGCCAGCATCAACGCCAGCAGAGGCATGCCCGCGCAACGCGATGCGCGCTGGATCTGCCTGCGGAGAGTGACCCGTGGATTGAGAACAAGCATGGATGCCTCCAGAATTTGTTGCAACTACTTACCCTGCTAGAACTGCTGTGTGCAACGTGTTTGCTGCGTTGATTTAGTCCGGATAAAAACGCGGCATGGCTCCGGGCAGTTGAGGAGAATCGGGCGGGTAGCTGTAGACGCGCCGGAAGCGTTCCCCCGGCCTGGGGTCCCAGTTGCGCCAGGAGGCTGGATCGGTGTCCGCAGTGCCTGAAGGCGCGCCTTCCCCGTTGCCGTTCACAGCGGCAATCCTGTACTCAAAAACATCTGCAGGCAACGCGCCCGTAGATTTTCCGGGAGTCGCATTGCATGCCTTGATGCCTGCGCGGCGATCCACAAAAGAGCGCTCCAGCCCGCGATACAAAAGATGAAATTCTTTTTCGCCGCTGGTCCGCACATACAGCCGGTACTCGCACGCACCCAGCACTTCTCCCCAGGTGATCGTCGCCGCGCCGTTCGCCAGGGCAACGCGCAGGCCATCCGGCGAAGGCGGCGGTTGATTCGTACCATAGAGCGGATATTCCGGCCCCGGCAAGCTCTCATGCAACTGGTTCAACGCGACCGCGCGCACATGCACCTTCTCGCCGTCGTTGAGTCCGCTCACTTCCATCTGCGGTTGAGCTTGCGCACCGATCGTGGTCCACGTAGCACCGTTATCCTTGCTCAGTTCCAGCCGGTATTGCGTTGCCGACGCTACGGCTGCAACGATGACCCGCGCACCGCCGGCGCGGTTTTCCGTTCTCACCACATGCGGCGCAACAGGAATTGGCAAGGCATCGGTCAACTCCCAGCAATGGTGTCCTGCTTTCAGATTGACGACCAGGCCGCTTGCTTCCGATTGGGCTGCTTGCGCCTCGCCATCGATGTAAAAGCGCGTCATCGGTGAGGAGGAAGCCACGTTGATGGTCACAGAGGAAGGCTTTGGCGCGAAGTATTCTCCGCGGGGCGCCTGGCCGGAAACGATGACGCCGCCAATGCCAAGATCCGTATCGCCGGTGCTGAAGGCAATGCCCTGCACGCCAATGCGCGTGCCGTGAAACAGGGCGAACTCAATCTTGTCCTTGCCGGTTCGAATCAGGCCCGCGGTTCCTTCAAACACTGTCGCTCCCTGGGCGTAGCGAACCGGCCGGAAATTGCGGAAGACAAGATCCTCGACGCCGGACGTGCGCACGCGGCAACCAAAGCTGGTGGCTTCCACCTGCAGGTCCTTGCGGTGGCTGACCACGGCCATGGAGTCGCCCACTCCGTCAAACCAGACGCCCGTGGTTGCATTTGTCTTCAGGTCGGTGCGCTGCGTCGCGCGCGCGTCGCCGGAGCCGCCGCGCACTAACTTGATGACGGGCAACTCATCACCCAGGCGGACAAACCAGGAGAGACGATGGATGAGCGTCTGGTCTACCAGCGCGTCGTACACCACAAAATACTCGCTGCCTGCCAGCAGCACGCTGCGGCTCAGGTACTCCGGCACGGAGTAGGCGTCCGCGCCTTCACGCGGCACAATCTCCGCAAACTGGCCCGCGCCGAGATTGTAGAAAGGGCGCGAGAGCACGTTCTCGCCGATGGAGCGAAAGCTGCCGTTTTTGTACACTCCGAAGTTGGTGCAGAAATCCGTGTCCTGATCTTTTCTGTCGCCCACGTCTTCAGCGCCGTTCATGCTATACGCTTTTCCGCCGGCAAAAAAATAAATCACCCCGCATCCGCCCTCCGCGGTAACGCCCCAGCGGTAGTTGGGGCCGCGATCAATCTGCTGCAGATGGACAGACACTTCATCGGGAGTTTCGACCGCCGACCTGAGGACGATGCCGTAGCCGGTGAACTTCTCACTATGCAGGTGCGGGTTGGTGCCGCGATTGTCCGCAACGCCGTTGTACATCGAATCCCAGCATTCAACGCTGCCCAGCGCGGTTTCCATGTCCTGGTTTGTTGGGCGCGCGGCCCACATGGCGTGCTCGGCGGCCAGCGGCGCATAACGCTGCAGGCAGGTTCCCAGGTACCAGAGCGAGCGCGGCGGCACGCGTCTCTCCGCGTGTGCACCCTGCGGCGGATGCACGCGACGCGGACCTTTGCCCGGCGCCAGCACGCCCCATTCGTGACCGCCGTCCACGCCGGAAGAAAGGCGATAGGCCTCTTCCGATTCGCCGTTGAACGGAGCGCTGAGCGAGTTGACCAGCCACTCGGCCATCTGCGCCAGTTGCGGCGTCACAAAGCGTTCCTGGCCGTCGTACTTCCGCATCAGATATTCGGTACGCAGGGAAGGCCGCAGGAATGCCCAGACGTACGTGCCCAGGTCTTCGGTCCACCTGCCTCCCGAGGCGCTCCAGGTCTTCACCGCGGGACGGGTGTTGAAGCGCGTGTTCAGTTCCACGTACTTCTGCCACAGGCCGGCCCAGGCGGTTGCCATCGGATGATCGGGAAACAGAAACGACATCACCGCCGGAGTGGCTTTGACGTCGGCCAGAAAGTTGGGATGCCCGCTGAGCATGGGCGCCATCGGCATGAAATCTTCGCCGGCGTGCACGTAGGCAATGAACAGAAACATCGCCGTCAGCCGCGCGCGCTGCCGCGCGGTCATGGTCGCGCTCTGCCGGTTGAACCCATCCACCCACCAGCCCAGAATCTGCCTGCATGGCACCGGGCTGAAGTTCACAATGCCCCTCCCCGGCTGGGAGCCGTGACCGCCGTTCTGCCGCGTGCCGAATACCGGCAGCGTACCGATAAAGTCAGAGGTCAGGATGCGCTTCTCAAGATCGGCGCCGTCTTTCACCATGCCGGTATCGAAGATCACCGCGGGCCGCCGCCCGCTTTCAGGATAGGAAAGAACCCAGTCCTTCACGCAGTTCAGATCGAGCGTTCCATAGCGGTTCTGCAGAAACTCCGTGTGCGAAGTAAGCGACAGCGGAACGTGGTAGGTGTAGCCGTCTTTCTCTACGCTCTGCGCGCTGCGCTCCAGTTCGCGCATGGCCGCCTTGTCTTTTTCGTGATCGTAAAACACAAGGCAGGTTGAGCGCGTGCCGTGCGCCAGAGGCCACGTCCACAGAAACTTTCCTTCATGGTGGTAAAAGCTCACCTCGAGCGTGGGCGATTCCACCTCGTACGCATACTCGTGGTCTTGCCAGTCCTCCACTTTATCGATGAACACGCCCAGCGCATCGTTTGATTTGCCGTTCCAGAAGTTGGCAAAGGTGCCCACGTGCAGCGCCGTCCAGGTCTGGTAGATGCCCAGCCTGAACGGCACCTGGCCCGCGGGAAAGACGGTGGGATAAGGCGGCAGGCTGGCGCCGAATTGAATGTCGCTGCTGCGCCACGGATCGTCGATCTTCTCCCAGGGATAGTCGTCGTAAGCGGCGGCCTCGTCGGGAAGGGGAAAGGGATGATTGGGCGCCTGGCGGTGGGTCGCATCGAACCCGCTCCAATTGATGGTGAAGGTTCCGCGCACTCCTTGCGGAAGCCCTTCCATTTTCTCCTGGAGCCGCACAAAATCCTGGCCGGCATTGCATTGCACGCGGGCAACGTAGCGCGAGCCGGCGGCGGTTTCATAGGTAATCTCGTAGGCGATGAACAGCAGGCCGCTATCGACGCGGTTGCTGGCAATATGCGTGACCTTGTCGCCGTCGATGGTCAAAAGCGAAGACCCGATCCACTTGCCGCCGCGGCTGAACTGCATCACCGGGCCCGGCGCATCGGCCGGCACTGCCTGGCTTGCCGGAATGCGGATCCGCACCGCTCCGGAATCGAGAACAATCGTATTGCCCTCGCGGACCTCGTGGACCAGCGGCTTGATTGCAACTGGCGCATCGGCGGCGGCGAGCACAAACTCGCGGTGTGCGCCGCTCGGCAGATCCGAGAAAAAATGCAGCGTGGCCTTCTTTACCGCGCCGCCGTCCTCAACCACATTGGAGAACTGAATGGGAATCTTTTCGCCTGTATCCAGGCGGGTCAGCTCCAGACGGTCCAGCGCGACCGACTGCTGAAACTCGATTGGATAGCTGAGCAGCGTCCGCGGCCACCAGTAAAACGGATGCTGCAGCGAGTCGTGCAGAACGAAGCGAATCGTGCGCGACCGGCCCCAGATCGCGGCTTGAGCCGCAGCGGCCGACTCTGCCGTCAGCAGCCCGGCCGCCGGCATCGTCAAGGGAAGAGCAATCATGCTCCAGCAAAACTTTCTGCGATCCAAGAGGGTGGCCCCGTTTCCAATGGGAATGTATTTTAGAAATCGATTCCCTCAAAGTGTAACGGTCCTGGGCTGTAGTGCAATACCGGAGGCGGAACCGGCGACGGCCAGGTCATCGTAAGAGCCTCTTTTGCTTCGATGCCCGTTTCCGCGTCCGCGATACAAGCATTGCAGCCTCAGCGGGAAAGACCTCTCAACTGCCTGTGACGAAGCACCCGCAGGATGCCCGTCAGGAGCATGGCCGGGGTAGGCGGACAGCCGGGAATATAGGCGTCTACCTGAATCACCGCATCGACGCTGCCGGCTATCTCGGGACTCTGCGCGAAGATGCCGCCGCTGCATCCGCAGGCGCCCACCGCGACCACGAGCATCGGCGGCGGGGTGGCCTCATAGGTCCGTTTGACGGCCTCGGCCATGTTGCGCGTTACGGGTCCGGTGACAAGAAGCATATCGGCGTGCCTGGGGGACGGAACGAAGTGAATCCCGAAGCGCTCTAGGTCGTAGTACGGGTTGGTGAGCGCGCCGATTTCCGCCTCGCAGCCGTTGCACGAGCCGCCATCCACCTGGCGGATATTCAATGCGCCGCCCACGATTGCCCTGATCTGTTGCGCCGCATCGGTCAGAGCGGTTTCGTCGCGCGAGATTTCAACGCCGCGCTCGATATCCCATCGGCGCACAAGCGTTTGCCGGGCGACACCGCACTGCACGCTTTCTGCCAACAAGAATGCGCCTTCGCCGGCCTCAATGCAATGCCCGCAGCCTGTACATTTTCCATAATCCAGAGAGAGAATCGAGCGCCCATCTTCTTCTTCAATTATCAGCGCGGAAAGAGCGCAGGAGGCGACGGCGCGGCGCGCGATCGATGCGGTCAGCGCCTCCTGACGCACGTCCGGCATCCGGCTGCCCCGGGAATTGGCGATCAACGCCTCGAACGGCACAAGTACGCCAGGGCTGCTCAAGCTGCGCTGCACGATGTCGAAGATCATCGGTCACATCCTGAATAAGACAAGTTGAAGCTCTTGTTGACGAGCGGAAAATCCGCGCTGATATTTCCGGCTACAGCGTAGGGCAGGCATGGCCAGCTCTGGAACGACGGCGATTTAATGTGGCACCGGGCGATGCGGCCGTCGCGAACCCTGATCCAGTAAAGCAGTTCGCCCCGGGGCGATTCGACTGCGGAAAATCCTTCCGCGCTGGCGTCCGTGGGCACCGGGGTGCGAATGATGCCGGCGGCCAGGTCATGCAGAGTTTCCTGTATCAAGCGTGCGGACACGCGCGTTTCTTCAATGCGCATGCGCGCCCGGGCAAGCACATCTCCCTGCTGGAAGTGAGGCGTCTCGACCGTGATCTTGCGATAGTGGCCGTAAGGGTGATCGTGCCGGACGTCGCCTCTGACCCCGCTGGCGCGCGCCACCGGACCCACGGCGCCCAGGTCGCAGGCGATCTTGTTGTCGAGGACGCCCGTTCCTTCAAACCTGTTCATCACGGAGGGCGTGTCGAGAACGATGTGGGCCATTCCGGCAAAATCGGCGGCCGCCTGCGCAATGGCCATGCCGAATTGCCGCGCGTTTTCAGCCGAGAGATCGCGCTTCACGCCGCCCGGCGTTGCGATGCCGCGCCAAAAACGAGTGCCGAAGCAACTGGCCGATGCCTGCAGCAGCGACTCCTTGATGCGTGCCGTATAGGCCGCGGGAACCACGCAGCCGACGTCGCCGCACAGCGCGCCCACATCGGCAATGTGCGCCATCATGCGCTCAAACTCAAGCCCGATGAGGCGTATCGCCCGCCCGCGCGGCGGAACGGAAATCCCGAATGCGTTCTCAACGGATTGACTGTAAGCAACGGCGTGGGCAAAACAGTTGTCGCCCGATACGGACTCGGCGAGCGCGGTTCCGTTCATGACCGGCGCGCCTTCAAACAGCTTCTCAGTGCCTTTGTGCGTATAGAAGAGACGCAGTTCCAGGTGCAGAACCGAATCGCCCATCACGCTGAAGCGGAAGTGGCCGGGCTCAATGATTCCGGCATGAACGGGACCGACCGGCAACTCGCACACGCCTACGCCCTGCGTCTGCAGAAAGGTGTATTCGGCAGGATGGGCGACGAGCGGACGCAAATCGGGATGGCCCTCGATCTCGATTCCGAAGCGATCGTGCAATTCGCGCTCGTACCACGCCGCCGCGGGCGAGACTCGTGTGGCAGACGGAAGCGCGCCGGTAACCGGCACGCTGACAATGCGGTACTCGCGATTCACGTCCGCAAGGTAATGAACGCGCCGCGCGCCGCTCTCGTCCACGCTGCCGAAAATCGAAACCAGGCGCGTGTTGCTGCCTTGCAAAAGCCGCAGCGCGCTCTCCGCACTGCCCTCCACGCTTCTCGTTGTCAGGTTTGCCGTCATTGCAGCACCACCAATGCTCTTTGCAGCAGGAATGCGAACATACCCGGGATGTGAACGCCAAACAGGAGCAGAAGTGCCGTGCAAACGCCCATCACGGCAAAGTCGGAGGGCAGCAGCTTGAGCTTGGCGGGCACGTCCGTGCGCTTGCCTGCCAGCATGCGTTGAAAGTGGTGAAGCAGCGCGCCGAATACGACGGAGAGCGACACCAGCAGCAGGATGGCGATGAGATAGCGGGACGCACCGAAGGCCGCCGTCAGAATCATGAATTCACTGATGAACAAGCCGAAGGGCGGCATGCCCACAATGGCCAGGCTGCCCACAACCAGGCCGGCGCTGGTCCAGGGCATGGAGCGCGCCATGCCGTGAATGCGCCTCATGCGCAGCGTGCCAAAACTCTCGCGCACGTTTCCCGAGGTGAAGAACATAAGCGACTTGGCGATGGAGTGATTGAAGGTGTGCAGCAGCGCCCCAAAGAGGCCCAGGGGTCCGCCGACTCCGATGCCGATGGCGACGATGCCCATGTGTTCGATGCTGCTGTAGGCGAGCAGCCGCTTCAGGTCGCGCTGCACCACCATGAGCAGTGCCGCAACGGTAACCGACAAGCCGCCGAAGATCAGCAGCAGCGTATGGCTGAACTCGCCTCCGATGGCGTGCGAGGTGATGGTGTCAAAGCGCAGCAGGGCGTACATGGCGCAGTTCAGCAGCACGGCAGAAAGCAGCGCGCTGATCGGCGTAGGCGCTTCCGCATGCGCATCGGGCAGCCAGCTGTGCATTGGCACAAAGCCGATCTTGGTGCCATAGCCGACAGCAACAAACACGAACGAGAGTTTAACCAGGTCCCTTGTGACGCCGAAGCTGGGCGCGGCATTCATCAGCACGGTCCAATCGAGCGCCGATGCGGGATTGACGCCGCTCCTGACCGCGGCCAGGTAAAGCGCGATGGTGCCGAACAGGGCGAACGCGATTCCGACCGTGCACACGACGAGATATTTCCAGCCCGCCTCGACAGCTCCCTTGGTGTTGTAAAAGCCCACCAGCAGCGCCGAGGCCAGCGTTGTGGACTCCACGCAAATCCAGAGCATGCCCAGGTTCGCCGAGAGAAAGACCGCCATGATGGTGAAGACGAACAGGAAAGTCAGGCTGTAAAACCATCGCGGCGAGGAGAAGCGTCCGGCGGGGATGTGGCGCAGATACCCGATGGAGTACGTCAGCACCAGGGCGAGAATCACGCCTACGTTCAGCAGGAAAAAGGCGGTGAGGCCGTCCGCTCTCAGGTACTGCCCGCATTGCAGGGCGCCGGCGGCAAGGATTCTCCAGACGGCATTTACGATTGCGGCTCCTTCGATCGCTCCCGCGGACATGGCCACAAGCACTGCGCGCCTCGACTCTTTACAAGTCAGGACCAGCAACGCCGCGAGAAAAGGAACCAGAAGCAGGAGAACCAGGGTCATGGGATCAGCCTCTCAACCGTCGCAGCTTGGAAACATCCAAATGCTCGAAGGTGTCGCGAATGCGAAAGACAAACAGCCCCATCAGGAAAACGCCCATCAGCAAGTCAAAGAAGATTCCGATCTCGATGACCAGGGGCATGCCGAAGATGGTGGTCAGCGCGGCCAGAAGAATTCCATTTTCGAGTATGAGCAGTCCGATGACCTGCATGAGTGCCTTTTTGCGGCTGACCATGAGGAACGCGCCGGCCAGCAGCAAAGCAATGGAAGCGGCAAGCATGTCTTCGTCCACGCGCAAGGTTCTGGCGTAGGGCGCGACGGCAAAGAACGATAACAGAATCAGCCCGACCATGATGAAAACCGACTGCGCTCCCGTTGTCGAGGAGGCGACGTCCTGCGAAGCCTTGAGATTCCGCACGATGCGAAAGAGCAGGTAAGGAATGGCAAGGACCTTCACGACGATCACCAGAGCGGCGATGGTGTAAGCCTCTGCCGACTTGTTCGCGTAGGCAACGGCCAGAATCTCCGCGGCCATGATCGCCGACTGCACGCTGAACATCACGATGCAGGTGGAGATTCGTTTGGCGGCAGCCATGACCAGCAGAGTGAAAAACAGAAACACCGCCGAGGAAGCCAGCGCCTTTGCGGCCGCAATTTCAATCAGACCCATGCCTCACCTCATCAGCGCTGTAAACGCCACTGCAAGAATGGCCAGTGCAGAAGCCATTCCGAGAAAATCGGGAACCTGGTACATGCGCAACTTGGCAATACTGCTCTCGAGCACCGCGATGGCAATCGTGAGCGCCGCCAGTTTGAGCGCAAAAAATAGGGGCGCAAGCGCCAGGGCAACGAGCGAAGCGCCGGCGGCCATGCCCCAGGGCGCAAACACCCCGATGAGCAGCGCCAGGATCAACGTGAGCTTGATGGAACTGGCCCACTCAATCAATGCAAGACTGGCGCCGGAGTACTCCAGCACCATGGCTTCGTGAATCATCGTCAATTCAAGGTGCGAGGAGGGATTATCGACGGGAATGCGCCCGGTTTCAGCGATGGCTACCAGAACCAGCGCGCCCAGGGCAAACACGAAGACCGCGGACAGTTGAAACGGATGCTGCTGCAAGGTGAACAGCACGATGCCCGCCACGGAGATGGAGTGCGTCAGAATCGCAACTGAAGTTAATGCCAGAAGCAACGGCGCTTCCGCCAGGGCCGAAACCAGTGCTTCGCGGCTGGCGCCCAATCCGCCGAAGGAACTGCCTCCGTCCATCGCCCCCAGCATCAGGAAGAACCGGCCAAACGCAAGCAGGTACACGAGCAGAATAAAATCGCCGCCAACGCCGAACAGCGCGGATGCGTGCAGCACCGGCACGAACGCCGCGGCGGTCACGGTGACGGCAAACAGAGCGGCCGGCGCAAAGCGGAAGAGCCAGGAGGCGGTGTCTGGCGCCATATCATGCTTGCGGAAAAGTTTCAGCAGGTCGGCGTATGGCCGCAGAACGCTTGCGCCGCGGCGGTTCTGCATCTGCGCCTTGAGGCGCGCGATGACGCCGCTCACCAGGGGAGCGATTGCAACAAGCAATAACGACTGAATCAAATCGATGGCTGGATTCATGCGAACCTCATGAATACAAGCAGCGCGATAACCGCCAGAAAGATGTACAGCAGGTAAACCTGCATGTTTCCCGTTTGCAGCCTGCGCAGCCGGGAGGCCATGCCGACGACCGCATCCACGGCGGGCCGGTAGAGCGACTTCTCAAACGACGTGGTTCGCACCGAGCGATACAGGATCGATTTCGGAAAGTAAGGCTGTTGCGTGTACAACACTTCGACGGTGCGGTCTGCCTCGTAAACTCTTGAGAAAACCTTGCGCAGCGGTTTGGAAAACGCTGCGGAGGAATACTGCATCCGGCTGTTCAAGGCCGGAAGGCCGCAGGCCCACGTGGGGACGGTGCGTTTGATCCGCCGGATGCCGGCAGCCGCAATCGCCAGGACGGCAACGCAAGCCGCAATCCACGGCAGAGTGTGCGCGATGGGCAGCACGGCCTCCGGCAATGCCGGGGTATGCAGCAGTTCCCTGGCCAGCACCGTGAGCGGATTCAGCACGATGCCCGGCAGAATGCCGATGACGACGCAAGCCGCGGCCAGCAGCGCCATGGCCGCCTGCATCGATGCCGCCACCTCGGCCGCTCGTTCCGCATCGAGACTGCGCGGCCGCCCAAGAAACGCGATCCCGTACAACTTGGCAAAACAGGCGGCTGCGATGCCGCCGATCAAGGCAAGGACTCCAGCCATCAGCGGCAGAACGATGGCAGACAATATTCCCGGCAGTTCGGAGCCCGCAACGAAACTGCGGAACAGCATCCACTCGCCGACAAAGCCGTTGAACAGCGGCAGGCCGATGATCGAGCAGCAGCCAATCAAAAATACAGTACCGGTGACCCTCATGCGTTTCAGCAGACCGCCCAACATCTCTATATCGAGCGTGTGCGTGGCGTCGGCAATCGCGCCCGCTCCGAGAAACAGAAGGCTCTTGAACAGGGAGTGATTCAGCGCGTGCAGCAAGGCGGCAACCAGCGCCACCGTCGCCCATACCGGCGCGTTATTGGCCATGAACACAAGCGCAGCGCCCAGGCCAAGGTAGATGATGCCTATGTTCTCAACGCTGCTGTAGGCAAGCAGCCGTTTCATGTCGTGCTCGGTGAGGGCGTAGAGAATTCCGAGCAGGCCGGTCACCGCGCCGGCCAGCAAAACCACGTAGCCCCACCACGCCGGGCCTCCGCCAAGAAAATCGAACGTGAAACGGACGAACCCGTAAATCGCGGTCTTCAGCATCACGGCAGACATCAGGGCCGAAACCGGGCTGGGCGCGATAGGGTGCGCCTTGGGCAGCCAGAGGTGAAAAGGAACGATGCCCGCCTTGGTGCCAAAGCCTACAAACGACAACAGAAAAATCCCGGTGCGCAATCCCATCGGCATGGACGCCGCGGCGGCGCGCATGGCGATGAAGTCGAGACCGCTTGCATGGGGGAGGAAAAGAAAAAAAACTCGCAATCACCGCGGCGGCGCCCGCGTGCATCATCAGCAGGTAAATGAAGATGTTGTGCCGGCGGCGCTCCGAGTCTCCGTCAATCAGAATGAGCCCGGCTGAAAACAGCGTCATCAGCTCCCACCCGAACAGAAAGGCAAATGCGGTGGAAGCGGTTACCACCAGCGCCATGGAAAGCAGGAAGAGCGGCAGCAGCGTACCCAGCCAATCCGCCTTCGGGGCGCTGTAATGACGCTCTACATACGAGGCGGAAAACAGCGTAACCGGCGCGCCAACCGCGCAGATCAGCAACAGGAAGAATGCGCTCAACCGGTCAACCGTGAGCGCGAAAGGAAAGGGTGTGGCCCAGGACAGATCCAGCGCAAGCCTGTCACCGCGCCAAAAACAAAAGCCGGCAACAAGCATTCCAGCCAGCAGAGCCACCAGCAGAAGTACAGAGGGAAGCGCCCGCATTCTCTTGTTGCGCCGGAACAGCAGAGTGACCGCCGGAATCAACGCCAGCGCAGCCAGGAACGAATTGAATGCGATTTGCATCATAGGGAATTTTGTAGGGCCGCCAGAAAACCAGGCGTGCGTCTTTCACTGATCGGGGCTGGTTCGCCAGGCTAAAACTGTCTCATTTTGCTCCGGAAGGATTGAGTTGGGAAAGGAGATCCCGGATATTGATGAGCTGGTTGTTGAAAATTTCCCGCGCGTCGGCAAGCAGCCGGACGATCGCCGGGTCGGAAATCGAGTAGAAAACGTTTTGCGCTTCCTTCCGGGCAACCACGATATTGCTCTTGCGCAAGACCGCCAACTGCTGAGAGAGCGTGCTCTGCTCGACAGCAAGCCGCGCGCTCAGTTCGCTTACACCGGCCTCGCCGGAACACAGCGAATCGAGAATCCTGATACGAAGCGGGTGCGCCAGGGCTTTGAAGAACTCCGCTTTGAACTGCGCCATCTCTGACATTTGTATATATAGATATATGCATATAAGAGCCCCGTGTCAACCAGATAGGCGTTTAGAGACGGCATGAAACCGCCGACGGCGGGCCTTTTCAGAGCCGCGGGCTAATATCGTGCGCTCCGCGCAAAGCCGCCGCGCGGCTTGTTTATCGATAGAACTAAAGGAGTGGTGGCCAGAGACGGGATTGAACCGCCGACGCCGGCCTTTTCAGGGCCGCGCTCTACCACTGAGCTATCTGGCCTCAGTGCAAACTTCAGTTGCATGTCTACGCGTGGCGTCCGGGCGATACC
>Ga0316217_10001010_pt1 | contig 38264 bp, 44 predicted proteins | sample 1anoAmetaG_FD_203633 | JGI IMG/M metagenome (GOLD analysis project Ga0316217, IMG submission 203633) | Freshwater microbial communities from Trout Bog Lake, Wisconsin, USA - 1anoA | ecosystem: Environmental > Aquatic > Freshwater > Lake > Hypolimnion/Profundal zone | place: USA: Wisconsin...
CAACACCACTTGCGCGACCGTGTGTTTGCAGCCGGCGGCTATCTCTGTCAATTCGGGAATGGCGAACACCTTGCCCTGCATGAGCGGTGCCCAGGCGGTAATGGTGATGTGGTGCTGCCGGCAAAACGCCTGCAAGGGCTTTTGCTGCAAGCGCGGGTGAAATTCAAGCTGATTCATCACCGGGGCGATTTTGGTTTGCGGCAATAAATCCTGGAGATGGTGGATCAGGAAATTACTCAGCCCGATCGCCTTCACCTTGCCGGTGGCATAAATCTCTTCCATGGCCTGCCACGCTTCGACATATTTGCCCGGCACCGGCCAGTGCAGCAGATATAGATCGATGTAATCGATGTCGAGTTTGGCCAGCGAAGTATCGAACGCCTTCAGCACACCAGCCCGGCCTTTGCGCGTATCGTCGTTCCACAACTTGGTGGTGACGAAGATCTGTTTCCGGGGAATGCCACTGGCGCGCACCGCGTTGCCCACGCCGCGTTCGTTGCCGTAAATGGCGGCGGTGTCGATATGGCGATAGCCGAGGTCCAGGGCCGCACGCACGGATTCCTCGGCCGCGCTGCCGTCGGGAACACGCCAGGTTCCCAATCCCAGCAAGGGAATATGCGTGCCGTTGTTCAACGTGAGGGTGTCGGTGATTTTGCCAAGCATAGTGTGGTCAATGGTGCGCGATTGGCGGTGGAGATTCAAGGGGAACTGACACTTCCGGCCAGCACCCGGTTATCCGCCGTCCTGATTTCGCTCCCACGATGGCCCAACGACAATTCTCTGTGGCCAGTATTGACCCGCCGACTGGCGCGGGGTATTTTTTGCATTCGGCGGATTTGCGCTGCAATGTATTTGACTGGAAGGAAATTTCAAATGAAAGTGGGAATTGCAATTGTGGCGGCTGTTTTAGCGGGTGTTCTGCCGCTTTTGTCATCGGCACCAACCAACGCCGTTCCCACAACCGCGCCAGCGATCCAAGCGACCACTGAGCCAGTTTCTATCGACCAGCTAAAAGCTGAAGCCGACCAGTCGCGAATAAAGAGCGAACTGACACACAAGGCACTTGAAACGGTTCGCGCCGCCGTAATTCAGCGGCTTTCCCAAACGCCTGACTATCGGCAGGCTGAGGCCGCGCTGGCAGAAGCTCAGAAGGAACTGGCCAGTGCCAGTTCCGCGGAGGATCGCACGAAAGCCGCGACGGATAGGACGGATGCAAAAACACGCCTCGAACTTCTCATTGGCTCGGATGGAGAGGTCAAAGGCGCGGCGCAGTCTGACGCCGAAGCAATCGCGCAACTTGCTGCGGCGTTACGTCGCCTTGCCAATGCAAAGTCGGACATCGCGACGGCAGCGGCCAAGGCAACGACAGATGCAAAGGCCAAAGCGAAGGCAGATGCAGATGCAGCTATACCACCGGAAATCAAAACGGCTATGGCTCAGCACACCTTAGCGGTTGGAATGACCTTGGAACAATGCAATCAATCGATCGGAGCAAAAGGTAAGGTAACGGGCGCCGATGCTGGGGAAACCCAGTATGAATGGGATCAAGTCTCACGTGATACGCGAGCGAACAAGGTTGCGGTAGCAGAGGGTATCTTCATTACTCCCTACTATGGGGCGATTAATAATAGCGATGGCAAACTCGTAAGTTTCACGAAGGGTGAAGGCCAATTGCACTGACGCCGAGAGTGCCGAAACGATTGCCCAAACGTTCCGCTGGAATAGCTCCACGTCGCGCAGTTCCCGCAAAGCCCGACAGCCATTGCAGCAACGTGTATGCTCTTTTCGTTCTCGGCGAACGACCTAAGACTCTGAGGGCTGCCGTGGAGTGGCTTGGCCCAGCCAATTCCTAATGCCCGACCTAATCCGTGAAATCATCTCATTGCGTACCTGAAATAGAGTCGCTTGCTTCATCGGACCGCGAATTTCGTCGGTGACGCTCTTAGCATCATCATCCCACCACGGATGCATTTTAAGATGGTTTGTCGGTGCCGTTGGTATGAAGTAGAGCGTTTTGCTCTCCGCGTCACACCTTTCAACGATGGCCCAACCATATATTCCCGGATCATTGCCGCTTGCCGGCGCATAGAAAAAGACGACCGTATCCCCGACCTCGGGGGTTGCGTCGCCGCGTTTTTGACCATACGACCAATGCCATCTCTGATTCTCCCAAATCTCGTAACGGAAGATTCCAGGTTTCCAGTCTTGTTGATTGAGTTGGTATATCCAAGTGTTCATCGAACCACTCCGGTGAAGGTATTATTATAGCTTAAACACGGAACGGGGACACAATTGTTACCCATGCGTGTCTTTTTCAATTTCCGATTCGGTCAGCTTGTCGGGCCGAAATCGGCCAGGCGCGTTGTCAGCCTGTCGAGTAGGGTTTGGCCCGAGATTTTCAGGAACTCGCTTGAGGGTATTTCCATTACCACGCTTTCGCGCTGATCCCAAACAACGAGTTTCAGTATGCGGACGTTGCTTCCCTGGCAGGTTGTGAAACCACAACGGCTTTTGACACCGGCATTATTGAGGCATTTCCAAATGTCACCATCAAACGCGACGAGTTTCCGTTCCTCGTGAGGTAGCAGGCCGCGATTGAGCAACATGGTTATTGATGCTTCGCAGTTCATTTCTAAAGTTCCTTTCCAGAGCATTGACGTTGTTGAACCATTTCCTACCTGTACTATCGCAGTATCTCAGCGGAGTTTAGGAAGATCTTCCGATTTTGTTCATAAATCCCCAAGAATACTTAAAACGGCACCACCTATTATTGAAAATACCGGAGCCTTTCTTCGCGCCTTCGTTTCTTCGCGGTAACCCGTATTTGAATGCTGCCATTCGTCCGGCCAGATTCATTCCGCCGCTATCCTGCCAGGGCAAACTCACCTTTCTGGCCGGAGCGCCGGTTCTCGACGATCAGTTTTTTCACCCGCTGCGAGCCGAGTTGTTGATTGGCGTTGAGAAGCTCGATGCCATAGATGCGCCTCTCGGGGGCCAGGTCCACGTTCAACTCATCGGAACCGGCCACGGTGGTCACCTTGGCCGGTTTGAGGCGGAAGCGGATATAAGCCACATTGAATTCCGAATCATAAGTCAGATGCATCGGCTCACCTCAAAAGTATTTCACGATCACGCTAACCACTAGCCAACCGTTAGCTATTTTAGCAGCAAAAGCATCGATCCGCTTGCGCGTAAAATATTTTCCATTCCAAACCGCATTGTACGGGAGGGTATGCTAAATCGGGTTCTGCCAAACTTCGCCGCGGTCGCTTGCCCCAATTCGACAGTCTGGTTGACCTGCTCGGGCGTAGCGCCTCGCTCCCGCATCCGCTGTGTCGCGTGCGGATGAAATCGAACCGTCATGCTGCGACCTCCGCAACCACCTTACCGCGCGTACCCATTGCATACCACATCGCCAGCCCCGCGGCGATTGCATTGCTTCTTCCGGCAAACACAATCCGCACCGGCACGGGCGCCAATTCCTTAACCTGCGGGTCTATCTCGGTTAAACTATCCCCGTGCCGATCATCTTGAAAATCCTCGCCACGCTGGGTTTGGTGGCGATGAACGCATTTTTTGTCTCGGTGGAATTCGCCTCGGTGACTTCCCGCGCCAGCCGGCTGCATGCCATGCCGGTCAAACGCATGGGTACGCGCGCGGCCATCCTCATCAAGAAACATCTCGATCTGTATCTGTCGGCGTGCCAGTTTGGCAACACCCTGGCGGCACTGGCGCTGGGCGCAGTCACCGCGCCGGCGGTGGAATCGCTGGTGCGGCCGCTTACCAGCTTGCTGCATCTGTCGGCCACCACCGACACCGTGGTGGCTTACATCATCAGCTTTGCCATTGCGGTTTCGCTGCACATTGTCATGGGCGAGCAGGTGCCGAAAAACCTGGCGATCCGCTATGCCGACCGGCTGATGATCGCCCTGGCGGTTCCGCTGGTGATTTTCGCGCACGTGTTTTATCCGTTCATCTGGCTGCTCAATAGCGCGGTGAAAAGCGTGCTGCATTTCTGCGGCGCGCAATCCGCCGCCGAAGCTGATGGCGCTTTGCCGCATACCGAGCAGGAATTGCGTGCCCTGCTGCGGCAGGCCGCGGCCCAAGGCACCATTGCCCCCGGCAAGGCCAACTTGATCGCCAGCGCGTTTGATTTTGGCGAACTGAAAGTGCGGCAGATTATGACGCCGCGCATCGAAGTCGATTTCCTCAAACTCGGCCAGCCGATTGGCGAAGTGCTGAAGATCGTGCAGCACAGCGCCTATACGCGCCTGCCGCTGTGCCGGGAAGATATCGATCACGTCATCGGTCTGGTTCACATGAAGGATTTGTTCAACCACTTAAAACTATTCCCCGGCAAGCTGAAATTTCTGGACGAAACCACCCCCAGCGGCGAAGCGGTGGCCATCCCCACCGGCCTGCCCGGCTCGGCGATGCACGTGATCGGCTCGGCCGAACTGGACCTGGAGGAAATCAAGCGCCCGGTGATTTTCGTTCCCGAACTGATGCCCGCCCCGCGCCTGCTGCGGCAATTTCAAACCGGACATATTCATCTGGCCGTGGTGGTAGACGAATTCGGCTCCACGCAAGGCATCGTCACCCTGGAAGACGTGCTGGAAGAAATCGTCGGCGAAATTGAAGATGAATTCGATCCGGTGGCCCCCAGCGATTTTATCAAGGATGGCCAGACCATCCGCGTGAGCGGCTTATATCCCCTGCACGAATTGCGTGACCGCCTGCCGTTGCAAGATGTCGATTTGGAAGGCGTGGACACGGTGGGCGGCTACATCGTGCGGAAGCTCAATCGCTGGCCGCGCGCCGGTGATGTCATCGAGCTTGGTGATTACCGTGCCAAGGTGATCACCGTGCAGCAGCGCCGGGTGGGCCAGGTGGCGATTACGAAGGCGGAGGCGAAAGCGGCGCCGACATAACTCAAAATCCGTATATGTGATGTTCCCAAGCTTCGCCCAGCACGAGGTAAAGCACCAACAGAATTCCCGCCAATGCCAGCAAAATCAGAAACGTGGTGACGAGTCGTCCCTTTGTCCTCGCCCAAGCGGGCTGCCTCTGTGTCCCTGGTTCAACCGGCAGTTCCTGCGCCCCGAGACACTTGCCAGTCGCAGCGTACAATTCGCCATTTTCACCGATCATGTTCGCGCCCAATCGCGCTGCCAAAAGGCCCATTTTGGCAAGAGTGATTTCATCCGGGCCTTTCACGTCGATCTGTCCCTCAAACCAGTCAAACCACACGGCCGAAAAATTCGGATGGCCGGTCCATACCAAATCGGACGGTCGTCCGTATGGCGCAACCTCCACAAGCTCTGCATCGGTTGCTGGTCGAAAGTCGGGTTCAGCCAAGGCAACGCGCCGCCATTCCGCCTCCGAAATCAACTCGCCACCTTTCCAACATGGGTTTGGCTTGCGCGTGATGGTTACGTAATAGCTCATTGCGTATACCCGTGAAGATAAATCAAACCCCGACCACAAACAACATTTCCCGGCTGATGATCACCTGATGGTATCGGCATATCAGGACGTGGTGCCGCGGCAGGTCCGGAACTTCAAACGCCACATCACACAAGGCAATTTTGGCTATGGTTGTAGCCATCTCGTGGTTGGCGAGATTCCGCAGCGCGCCTGAGTCTACCGAAAGGGTTTCACGAACGTTCGATTATACATATTCGGCGCAAGTGGCGATTACCATGGCGACGCCACCGTTTTTCCTGTACATTTCCCAAACTTCGCATGGAGGTTGTAATGCAAATGCTGCCCGTGCAATTTGAAGACCATGCCATTCGCCGCGTCTATGACCAGGCCAGCGAAAGCTGGTTTTTCTCGGTGGTGGATATCATCCAGGTGCTGACCCAGCAGCCGGATTTTCAGACCGCCAGAAAATATTGGAACAAGCTCAAAGAGCGGTTGAAGAAGGAAGGAAATCAATCGGTGACAAACTGTCACCGGTTGAAACTGCCCGCCGACGACGGGAAAATGCGGCTGACCGATGTCGCCAACGCCGAAACTTTGCTGCGCCTGGTGCAAAGCGTTCCCAGCCCCAAGGCCGAGCCGATCAAACTTTGGCTGGCCAAGGTCGGCTACGAGCGCATGCAGGAAATGGCCGATCCCGCGCGAGCCTTGGAGCGTGCCCGGGAAACCTGGCAAAAGCATGGCCGCAGCGAACGCTGGATTCAGCAGCGCATGACCGGGCAGGAAACCCGCAACAAGCTCACCGATTACTGGGCGACGCACGACATCAAACACGGCGAAGAATACGCCATCCTGACCAATATCATCCATCAGGAGTGGTCGGGCTTGACGGTGCAGGATCACAAGGCGATCAAGCGCCTGAAAAGCCAGAACCTGCGCGACCACATGAGCGAGGCGGAGCTTATTTTCACTGCCCTGGCCGAGTTATCCACCCGGCAAATCGCTGAGAAAGCCGACGCCACCGGCATCGATCAAAACAAAGTCGCCGCCAAGAGCGGGGGCAACATCGCCAAAAGGGCCCGGCTGGAGTTGGAAAGCAAGACCGGCAAGAGCGTCGTGACCGGCGATAATTTTCTGCCGCCGCCGCGTGCGAAGCTCAAAATGCTCGAAGGGCCGGGCGGAAATTGATACGCTGATGTCCGTCCTAGAACCCCGCCGGGCTGAAGCCCGTCCTACAGTTTCCTTATGAAGATTTACACCAAAAGCGGCGACGATGGCAGCACCGGCTTGCTGGGCGGTTCACGCACCAGCAAATCCGACCGGCGTGTCGATTGCGTGGGCGCGATCGACGAATTGAACGCTGCCATCGGCTGGGCGGCGGTGACGGTGGCCGATGCACCGCAGCTTGAATCCCTGCGCATCATCCAAAACGAGCTTTTTGTCGTCGGCTCGCACTTGGCCGCGCCCGATGTTTTGGCGGCCAAATCCATCCCGCCGATGGATGAGGCTTCGATCGACCGCTTGGAAATGGAAATCGATGCCGCCACCGAGCGCTTGCCGCCGCTACGGAACTTCATCCTGCCGGGCGGCTGCGAAGCCTCCGCCCGTCTGCACCTGGCCCGCACGGTTTGCCGGCGCAGCGAGCGCAGCATCGTCGCCTTCGCCCAGGACCGGCCCGTGGCGCCAATCGTCACCATCTACCTCAATCGCCTGAGCGATTGGCTGTTTGTCCAGGCCCGCCTGGCCAACCATCTGGCCGGCGTGGCCGATATCGTCTGGCATCCGCAATGATTTCCATGGTCCCAATCGCCAAACTGGAGCGCGGCTTCTATCAGCGTGACGCAATCACCGTGGCCCGTGAGCTTTTGGGCTGCATCCTGGTCCATCGCGTCGGCCGAAAGGTTCTCCGCGCCCGCATCGTCGAAACCGAAGCCTACGTCGGCCAGCACGATTTGGCCTGCCACGCCACCAAGGGCCGCACGCAACGCAACGCCATCATGTTCGGACCCGGCGGCTATGCCTACGTCTATTTCATCTATGGCATGTACGACATGCTCAACGCCGTCACCGGCCTGGAAGGCGACGCCCAGGCCGTGCTGATTCGCGCCGCCGAGCCGCAAGACGGCTGGCAAGCCAGCTTGACCGGCCCCGGTAAACTCACCCGCGCCATGCACATCACCCGCAAGGACAACGCCGCCGATCTGTACGGCGACAAACTCTATATTGAACCAGCGATTGTGCGTCCGCAACAAATCCTGGCCACACCAAGGATCGGCGTGGATTACGCCGGCGCGTGGAAAGACCAGCCGCTGCGCTTTGTGGATGCGGGCAGCAAGGCGTTGTCGCGGAAGATTCGTGGTTATCCTGCATAATCCACCGCAAAGCGGTCGATCAACGCCAGGAACATTTTCATGCCCACCGCCATGGCATCATCGGTGAAATCGTAATGATCGCTGTGCAGGCCAGGGTAGCTGTTCATGCCGGGCGGCTGCACGCCAACGAAGAAGAAGCAGCCGGGGATTTGTTGCAGGTAATAGGAGAAATCTTCGCCGCCCATGGTGGGGCGGGCCACGGGGATAAACGCTTTTTCGCCCAGGGCAGTGCGGGCACAGTCGGCGACCCAATCGGCCAGGCGCGGATCGTTGATCGTGGCGGGGTAGCCTGCATCATAATCGACTTGCACCGTGCAACGGCCGGCGGCGGCGATGCCCTGGCAGCGGCGGATGATCGCTTCCTTCACCTGTGCGCGGGTTTGCTCGGCGAGCGTGCGGGCGGTGCCGGCGAAGGCGGCGGTGTCAGGGATGATGTTGGTGGCGGTGCCGGCGTTGATGCGTGCGACGGTAATCACCACCGCGTCGGTGGGATCGATTTCGCGGCTGGCGATCTGCTGAAGCTCAACCACGGCCGAGCAGGCGGCGGCGATGGGATCGGCACCCAGGTGCGGGAAAGCGGCGTGACAGCCTTTGCCGGTGAAGGTGACGGCAAAACCATCGACGGCGGCCAGCAACTCACCCGGCTTGGTGGCAACTAATCCAACCGGCAAACCGGGCCAACCATGCAGGCCGAAGATGGCCGAAACCTTGGGGCCGAGGCGGCCATCCAGCACGCCGGCTTTGACCAACCGATCAGCCCCGCCGCCGGATTCCTCGGCCGGTTGCCAGATCAGCTTCACGCAGACCGGCAGGCTGGGTGCAAGTTTGGCCAACGCTGCGGCAACGCCCATCAGCGTGGCGGTGTGGCCATCATGTCCGCAGGCGTGCATCCGGCCGGAATGCCGGCTGGCGTAAGGCAAGCCGGTGGCTTCGGTGATCGGCAAGGCATCAATATCGGCCCGCAAAGCCACGCACGGTTTGTGCGGATCGCCCAGTACGGCAATGGTGGCGGTGGGCGCGGTGGCCGGGCCGGTGATATAGCCGATGCCCCGTTGGTCCAACTCGGCACGGATGGCGGCAGCGGTTTGGAATTCCTCGTAAAGCAATTCGGGAATCTGATGCAGGCGATGGCGAAAGTCGGCCATGGCCGGCAGGATCGGCGCCAGATCAAGCTTGCCGGCGGTGAAGGTATCCATACCAAACAGGCTAGGCCGGGTTGGGGGGATTAACAAGAGAGCTACTTCGACGAGCCTGTATGCCAAGCCAATCGCCCCGCAGTGGGTGCCGCGTTCGGCTTTGAACAGCGCGTAGGGCGGGCTTCAGCCCGCCGTCCACCCGTTGGGCTGGTCAAAGTAATCGACGGGCTAAAAGCCCGTCCTACTGAAAGTGATGGCCATGGCGGGTGCGGGGCTTTGAACAGTTTGAACAGATTTTGACTTTCGCCGTGTTGAGCATGTTTATGAAAACGCCTAAGCCTTTGTCATTACTATAGTTACGGATTGTATTATATAAGCTTGCTTCTGTATTTCTTTGAGCGCGCCAAAGAATCTTCCACGCATTACCCAGCGCGGCAGAGCCGACAACCAAAACCATCTCACCGCGAAGGGGCGAAGAGCGCCCTTCGGGTCTCCGCGCCTCGGCGGCTCCGCGTGAGCCTGCATTTGATCTGGCGACAAGAATGGCACCGTCGCTATCGACTGTCCACTGCTCTATCTTCTCCCCTCTCGCGCAGCGCTGCCTGGCCGCAAACCAATGGCTGCCGCCCGAAGATCCAATCTTTTTGCGTGAGTGTCGCGTTGACCCCTCAGAGTTGGCCGTTCCGGGCGGAACGGTCATCGGACCCAACGGCTCAATTCTCTTGCACGGCATGTTGCTGCGAAGTACGCTGTGTATTGGTTCAGCCGGAATGGAGCGTGTGCGATGCAGTCGGTCCCGGAAACTAAATCGGTTGATGCAATACTGAACTGGCGAAAGGCGAAAATGTTGACCGCCAACCCCGAATACCAGCGGGGAGCGGTTTGGACAACCGCGATGAAGAAGCGGCTTGTGGATTCGGTCATGCGAGGATATCCAATCCCGCTAATCTATTTGCATCACATCAAAACCGAAGTCTATGGCGCAAAGCGAGAGGATTTTGAGATCATCGACGGACAGCAGCGTATCAACGCCCTCTACGAATTCCGTGAGGGGGCATTTTCACTGTTTGACCCCGTAGTGGATGCAGAAGAAGCCCGCTTTCCGAGTTTTATTCAGGAACAGCCGTGCCCATGGGGCGGAAAGATATTTGACGACTTAACCCCGGTCCTTCAAAAGCAATTCTTGGACACGCTTCTTTCGGTGGTGATGATCCATACCGACGTGCCAAACGAGGCCCGTGATTTATTCATCCGCCTTCAGGCCGGAATGCCACTAAATTCCCAAGAGAAACGTGACGCATGGCCGGGCAACTTTACCGAGTTTGTTTTGAAGCTTGGCGGAAAGGCATTGGTGGCGAAATATCCCGGTCATCCATTCTTTGCCGACGTGATGAAGGCTAAGGAAAAGAGCCGAGGCGACACTCGTCAACTTGCCGCGCAGATGATGATGCTGTTCATGACCCGTCGCGAACCAGGTGGCGACAAATTGTGTGATATCAACAGGAATGCCATCGACACGTTCTATTACAAACACCTAAATTTTGATTTCCAGTCGGTTGAGGCGAAGCGGTTTAAGGAAATCCTTGATCTGCTGAGGCAGCTTCTGGCGGACGGAAGGCGATCGAAAGTAATCGGACATGAAGCAATCCACATAACTTTGCTTGTCGATGCCCTACTCGACGATTACACGCGAGGATGGACCGCTAGGTTCGCTCCCGCATTCGACTTTTTTAGAGTTCAAGTTGCGATGTCCAAAGACACGAGATACGACGCCTCCCCCAGTGAGTATTGGGTCAGATATGCACAACTGACAAGAGTGAATTCCGACCGTGCCGATACGATTCTTCGCCGTCACAATTTCTTTACTGAAAAAATGTATGCCATTTTGCAACCAGAGCTTAAAGATCCCACGCGTATCTTTGGCCCGATTGAAAGGCAGTTGATTTACTACCGTGACGGCAAAAAGTGCCAGCACCCGCGTTGCGGTGCCGATGTGGTGTGGGCGGATGCCGAGTTTCACCACGTTAAAGAACATTCAAAAGGTGGCAAAACCGTACTGGAAAATGGGGCACTGGTTTGCAAGCATTGTCACCCGAAAGGGGTAGAGGATTTGGCAGCATTCGCCGATGCGTGGAAAAAGAAGCGGGTAGCAATGCAACCCGCATCGTCGCCCACCATTGCCACAGCCGCGAATGATTCACCAACAACCTGAACGCCCAAAAAGGGGAAATGGAACCGGGAGGAGAGCACTTATCGGGTCTCCGCCGCCGGGGCCAAAATGATGGCGTCCAACGCCGCAGCATATCGCGTGAGCGTGTTGAGCGTCGCGTTGACATCGGTGGGGCGGCTTGCGTTGGCCGGTCAACAGTCGTAGGCTTAAGTCGGCATAAACAGGAGACGGTATGGCACTGTCCGTTACAGAAGTCGAAGAACTTCGCAACTATTTCAAGGGCGTCATGGACCGCGCAGACCATCACGCCGGAAACGTCAATGAGATCGCATTAGCGCTCATGGGGGCAATTCTGTGGCGTAAGAACGATGACGAACCAATCAAGGTATTGGTGAACGTTCTATGGGTGCGTATCGGGAAAGACCGCTATGCGTTCTCTTTCAAGCATGAGACTGGTGTCATAGAGATGCGCAAGGGCAGTACCCAGGGGCCAACACTGCATGCGTTCACGAACGCGACGCCGCTTGCCGAGGTTCGCCGCATCTTTGCGGCGCTTTAAGAATGGAACTTGGACGGGGAAATGGATTAAATGGGCCGTAGCTGATTTCACCGGACCTAAGCGGTTTCCCGGGGAGACTGGCGGCGATGCCACGCTTGGCCCGGGGATGGGGAAAGATGACAAGGTGACAAAGACGGACGATGCCAATTGCCGTGGACCTTGCGGCCGCGGTGCCGGTCGGCCAAAGGGCGGGCCGCCAGCGAAGTTGACCGGAAACTACGTCCCCTTTAGTCCGTTATGATTCTCTACGCAGTTCGCGGTTTATATCCCTGGCACCATGCAAGACGCGGATGACATCAATGCCATCCGACTTGGGGAAATAGAACACGATATACGGCCCGAAATTGGTTAAGGGCCAGGAACGCAACCCCTTCAGCCGGCCGCGCGCGCAGCGCAACGGCCCCATGCGCGGCATCTCCGCCAACATCTGCGCCGCACGGAAAAACTCTTCCAGAAACCGATCCGCGCTGGTGGGTGACGCGCGATCAATACGCCGGAAAATCTCTTCCAGGTCTTGTGCGGCTGATGGACGGATGCGCGGCGAGGGCTGGGACATGGCTACGCCGCGGTGCGTGCCTGCCGCACACGCGTTTTGAGGTCGGTGATAAACTGCGGCGTGATGGCCACCGCCGGCCCACTGGCCACGCCCTTGAGCAATTCCGCCTCCAGTTCACCCGTCAGCGGCGCCAACTGATCGGCTTCAATCAGGCTGGCCAGGTAACAATCCACCGACCCGTACCCCCCGGCCTTGGCGCGAACCTCGGCGGCCTTTTTTAAGTTATCCGGTAACGTGACCTGAAGTAATGTCATACCGGTATGATGATAATCCCGTCCGGCCGCAAAGTCACGGGGGCGGTGGTAACTGGTGGTTACTCACGGTTTACCACGCCGCAACAACCGTTTCTTGACTTGCGCCCACGGACGGCCTTGCGGGCCGGTGGCGTCCAGACGCCGGAGCCGTTGCTGTAATTCCACATGATGATCGTCGGTCAGGTCGGGTGGCGACGGCTGCTCGGCGACGCTGTCCCACAGGCGCTGGGCAACAGAATGCGTTGCGCCTTGCTCAACTTCAGAGCGGATTGAAGAACGGCATCAGGCATCATTTTTTATTCTACGCCAGGTTCAAAAAAACGCCAATCTGTTGGGACGAATGGCGGACGCACTGAAGTGCGTCCGCCGGATTAGTCTTCCTCGGGGGGAATGGCGGGTTCGGGCTTGGGAGCCGCACCGCTGTCATTCGCCGCCAGTTCTTCCACCAATCTGGCCGGCACCTCGGCGGTGTTGCGGCATTTGGGGTAGCCGCTGCAACCCAGGAACTTGCCGCGGCGGCCTTCGCGGATCACCATCGGCTTGCCGCATTCGTCGCAGTCGATATCCGTGGCGATGGGGCCGGTCTTGGCCGGGGCAGCGGCCTCGCCGCTTTGGCCGGTCAGCTTCGCGGCCAGTTCGCGGGCTTTGGCGGCGTCTTCCTTCAGCAAGGGAATCAACGGCTCCACCAGCTTCATGTCGGCCTCGGCCAGCTTGGCCACTTGCCGGGTGGCCCGGCATTTGGGGAAGGCGCTGCATCCCAAAAATGGGCCACGCTTGCTGTCGCGCAGGATCATCGGGCTGCCGCATTTCTCGCATTTCACCTCGGTGGCGATTTTCGTCTTGGGCGGCAGCGGTTTGCCGTCTTTGTCCAGGTTGACGATCACATCGCACGAGGGCTTGCCGTCGGCGGTTTTCACGCTGTAGCCGCTACAGCCGAGGAATTCGCCGAACCGGCCTTTGCGCTTGATCATGTCGCGGCCGCACTTGGGACATTTGAATTCGCTCTTCTCCTGCAATTTCGGCTTGCCTTGCTTGTCCACGCTCCTGATGCCATCGCATTGCGGATAGTCGCTGCAACTGAGGAAAAAGCCATTCTTGCTGATGCGGTAGACCATCGGCTTGCCGCACTTGTCGCACTTGTAGGGCGACGGGCTGCCGCCGGCGTGGTCCAGCTTGTCCAGCGCGCCATCCACCGCCTCGTGGAACGGGCCGTAAAAATCCTTCAGCAGCTTGATCCAGTCCAAGTGCTGTTCTTCGATGGCGTCCAGCTTCAATTCCATGCCGGCGGTGAACTGCACGTTCATGATCTCGGGAAATGCCTGGATCAGCTTGTCGGTGACGATGCCGCCCAGCATGGTGGCGTGGAAACGGCGCTCGATCTGTTCGACATATTCGCGGTCCTGAATCGTCTGGATAATGCTGGCGTAGGTGCTGGGCCGGCCGATGCCTAAGCGCTCCAATTCCTTGACCAGCGTGGCTTCGGTAAACCTTGCCGGCGGCTGGGTGAAATGCTGCGAGGGATCGATCTGGATGGGAAATACCGGCTTGCTCACGGCCAGTTCCGGCAGCAGTTGATCTTCGCTGGCCACGCCGGTGACGCGCATAAAGCCGTCGAACACCAGTTTGCGGCCGGAGGCGCGGAAGAGCGCTTTGCCGCCGGTAGTGGTGGTGGCAATGGTCACACTGGTCTGGTCGAATTCCGCCGGGGCCATCTGGCAGGCGACGAAACGATTCCAGATCAATTGATACAGCCGCGATTCATCCGGGCTGAGTTTGTTGCGGGCGGCCTCGGGCGTCAGGCCGGCATCGGTGGGGCGAATCGCCTCGTGGGCTTCCTGGGCGCTCTTATTGCTGGAAGCGTAAACATTGGCCTTATCCGGCAGATAGCGTGCGCCGAATTCCTTGTTGATGTAGCCGCGGGCCATGCCGATCGCCTCGGCCGACAGGTTGGTGCTGTCGGTACGCATGTAGGTGATGTGGCCGGCTTCGTACAGCGTTTGCGCGATGCGCATGGTGCGCTGCGCGCCCAGGCTCAAGCGGCTGCTGGCGGCTTGCTGTAACGTGCTGGTGATGAACGGGGCCGAAGGCCGGCTGAGAACACGCTTCTTCTCGATGCCTTCCACCGTAAACGCCGGCAGCTTGCCCAGCCGGCCATTGAGCGTGGTAAGATGTTCGGCCGGGCCTTTGCCTTCCGGATCATCCACCGTTTTTTGTTCCTGCACGGCCAGCCCCAGCAGTTCGGCGGCTTTGCGGGCGTCGGCGACATTGTTCGGCTCGAATTTCTTCCCGGCCAGTTCCACCAGTTCGGCCATGAACGATTTATGTTCGCGCAGCCAGGCATCGCGCTCGACTTTGGTGCGCACGCCGTTATCTGTTTTGTTGAGAAATTCATCCCACTGCCCCGCCAGCTTGCCGGCGGCAGCGCCATCGGCGGTAAACACCGCGGCGATCTTCCAATATTCCTCGGGAGTGAAAGCATCAATCTCGCGGTCACGCTCGACAATCAACCGCACCGCCACCGATTGCACCCGGCCCGCCGACAATCCCTTGGCCACCTTGCGCCACAGCAGCGGGCTGATCTCGTAACCGACGATGCGGTCCAAAATCCGCCGCGCCTGCTGCGCGTTCACCCGGTCGATATCGATCTTGTGCGGATGCTGAAAGGCCTTTTGAATTTCGCTTTTGGTAATGGCGTTAAAAATCACCCGCTGCGCCCGCTCGTCGGGAATGCTCAAGGCCTCTTTCAGATGCCAGGCGATGGCCTCGCCTTCGCGGTCCAAGTCGGTTGCCAGATAGATCTGGTCGGCGTCCTTCACCAGCTTCTTCAGTTCGCCGATGACTTTGGCCCGGCTGTCCAGCACTTCGTAATCGGGCACGAAGGTTTCCAGATCGACGCCCATGCCGCTGGACGGCAGATCGCGCACGTGCCCCATGGACGCCCGCACCACATAGCCGTCGCCCAGATATTTATTGATCGTCTTGGCCTTGGCCGGCGATTCGACAATGACCAGATGTTTTCCGCTTTTCTTTGCCATGGAACCACTTACCCATTTCCAACGTCAGCGACGTTTGCGGCCATAAACCATGGCCGTGCCTACCGATAGTATCGACTAACCCGGCCACAATCGACCGTCGGCCAACACCAAAGGGGCGGCAGTTTGGTGATGCAACCCGGCATTTGTCAAGTCCCCGCGGCAAGCCAACAATACGGAAGCACCAGTGAAAGGGTTCGCTATGCACCGTAAAACCCGGCCTCTTGCCGTCCAACGCCGTTGGTTGCTTGATGAATATTTATCCGCCGGTTTGTCGCATCCCCTGTACACTTCCGCCGCAGCCCGGTAAGTTGCGCTGCTCTATTATGGCTGAGAAATCTTACCTTGTTCAGAAGTTCGCCAAGATCCCGCTGGGATCGATCCACGTGATCGGCTACAGCGTGGCCGGCGAAGAAACCGTCGTCCAGATCCCCGAACTCAATGTTTGCTTCGATATCGGCCGGGCGCCCTATTTCGCCCTGACCAGCGATATCATCTGCATCACCCATGGCCACATGGATCACATCGCCGGGCTGCCCTATTACCTTTCGCAGCGCTATTTCCAGGGGATGAAGGCCGGCACTATCCTGCTGCCTTACGAACTGGAACGTCCGGTGGATGTCCTGCTGCGCTGCTGGCGCGATGTCGAACGCCAAGGCACACCTTACACGCTGGTGCCGATGCGGCCCGGCGATACGCATGCGGTGCGCCGCGATTTTGCCATCCGCAGCTTTGCCACGCACCACGCCGGCGCCAGCCTGGGGTATGCACTCATCAGCGTCCGCGAAAAACTCAAGCCCGAATATATGGGCATGGCTGGCCCGGAATTGGTGGCCCTGAAGAAGCGTGGCGTGGAAATCCAATACCGCGTGGAAGTCCCGCTGGCGGCGTTCCTGGGCGATACCACCATCGGCGAGGTGTTCAACAATCCCGACGTGCAGAACGCCGAAGTGCTCATCACCGAATGCACCTTTTACGAAACCGATCACAAAGCCAAGGCCAAAGCCGGCCGGCATCTGCATCTGGACCAATTTCTGGAAGTGCTGCCGCTGCTGAAGAACAAGGACATCGTGATCATGCACGTTTCCCGCCGCACCGGCGTGCGCCGCGCCCGCGCGCTGCTGAAGAAAAAGCTCGGTGCCGAGCGCATGGCCAACATCCATTTCCTGATGGATTTCGACGGCAGCGCCGATGCCGGGGATATCGAATCCGCCGGCCCTCCGCCGGGCGAATCGGCGGAATAGACCTCGCCATTAGCCTGCCGCGCCGCAGGGTTTTCCTTGTCCAATCGGTGCCACTGCGCACACGCCTATTTTGCCGTAAGTCCTTCATTCGCATGGACTTGCGCAATCGCGGTCTATTTTTGGGGAATTTTTCGGATTGCAAAAGGGGTCTGAGATTCCTAAAAATGGGTCTCCCATTCCGAACAAACCGCATTGGCGTCAAGATTTCGGGGGTGGCCGTGTTGTCTATTTCGGCTTAATAATGGTCTATCAGGGGTCTAACACCCCCTTAACAGGGGCCTATTTATCCTTAACAGGCCTCTATTTCACGCTAATTCCATCCTCCAAGTGGGTTTTGACGCTGATTTTGGCCATTCCCGGCACAAAATCCCAGTCCCACGGCCGAAGTCTCCCTGCCAACGGCCCACGCGGCGCGAAAAAATGCAGCATTTGACAGTAGAGCATTAAATTGAAGATACCGCTGCTGGGCTTGCTCACCTTTCACCTGCTCTATCCTCTCTTGTCTGGCGCAGCGTGCCCGCCCCCAAGCAGCCCAAGATTTCATCGCCAACAACGTGCGGCTAGTATGTGCTAAAATCCACGTCCTGTGCGCCAATCGCCGTTGCGGCCTGGGCCGGAATTGTTTGTCGATGATCTTCAGCAATTCGCTTACGTCCGGCACGTGGCCGCGCAGGATGCAAGTGGGCATCAGCACGGCGGGGATCGTCTCGGCTCCGGCTTGCTGGTAAATATCCACCGCAGCTTTGATCTGGGCATCGAGAGTCTGGTCCGGCTCACGGAAATTGTAGCGGGAGAGATCGGCCAGTTGCTTGGCTTTCAGCATGGCCAGGCCGTAGGGCCGGGGCGTCGGTTCGGTGAGCAGAAACTCGTCCCACTGCCGGTACGCGGCGGGGCTGGCGGCCCACAAGGCCAGGCCGACGCGGGTATAGGGGCAGGCCAAGGCGTGTTCCACGTCGTCGCGCTTGATCGTGCAATTGCACTGGCTGTGCTGCGGCACCGGCAGCAGCATCACCGCCAAAGTTCCCTTGCGTATCTCCAAAGCCTGATGCAACAAGCCATGCAGGTGATGACATTCTTCGCAGGTGTAATCGAACATCCAGGCCACCACCTGCCGGGCGGTTGGCTCACCCAGCAGCGGCCAGGCATCCAGTTCCAGCACGATCTTCCCGCTCAGCAGGCTGATTTTGCGATGGGACAGCACCCGTGCCGGCGATTCCGGCGTAACTGGTTTAGGCACTGGCCCAGCAACCGCCGAAGGTGCTTGCGATGGAACAATTGCGCCAGACGATTCGACGGCAAACGTCTTGCCCGGTAATAGCAATTGCCCGCCGATCAATACCGCTAAGCCGGCAGCGCCCAAGGCGAGACTAACGCCATGACTGTCCATCGGCCAGATTGGATACGTGGTCAGGATGCTTCCGGCGCTCACCAGTCCGCAGGCGTGGATCAACATGCAGTAAAGGCAGTAGCGGCGTAGCCCCACCTGCAAAGCCGTGAACCAGATAGCGCTGCCGGCCATCCAGATCGCCAGAACCTGCAAGGCTTGCTGCCGCTGCGATACGTGGCCCTGCCCTGCTGACAGACAAACCAGCACCGCCAGATAGACCGGAATCGCCAACGCTGCCGTGGGAATGCCCAGCCAGCGTGACCATCGCCCCTTGGCCAGCGAGCCACAGCCAGAGTTGGCTCCGCACCCCGGTAACCCGCGACCGCTCTTACCCACACTCAGCAGGAAGAGCGACAATACAACTGCCGCAAATGATAAAACAGATGCGATCATCAATTGGTGACCATGTTATTGAGTCTATGGGAAGGCATCAAGCAGATTTCAAGCCGACGACTACCATTCAAGCCCTCCGACGTTTTTTGCAATTCGTCCACAACATCACGCCAAATATGATCCAAATAACTGCTTGGCCTGCGCCATAAAAGACGATGCCTTGCTCAATCGTTCTCTTGCATTCCGGTATGTGCTGGTAGGCCCAGTCGTCAAGATGGTTGCGGTGACTGAATATCCAAATCGCTAATCCGTAGTGCATCCCCATAATGGTAACGAATGGAATCGCGGCGGTTTTCTTTCTCACAGCCCCTAACAAGGCTCCGCATATAGGCCAAAACACGATTGCCCCAATGACTTCCACAAGGCCGTCTTGTAGAATCCCGAACGGCGACGCTACTAAGTCCAGCAGGAAGCCTGACCCCTCCCCAGCGACTGCGGCTAACATCGCCACAAAAGCGAGAGCAATACCATAGATTAGCCCGAGAAACGCGAACACAAGAACCCAGGTAATGATGAATTCGCGCTCATCTCGATAGTCAGTTTTGTCTCCACCGCCAGGGTTATAGTAGTTCAGCACTTTCATAGAGCGTATTGCTATGTCTCGATTAGCTCATTTTATCAGGCGATCAGATGCGACGGGCACATACCTGACCGATACCGTGTGTATGGCACACAATAACCTTTTCTCCTGTAGGCGTGCGAAGTCGCAATACTCATTACAAACCTCCAGTGGGACCGTAGATGACACTATCATGGTCTGGATAGGGGGGAGGGGGGGCTTCTTCCGAAGTCTGCGGTGAGCCAGCCCCAGAACCATTATTACAATTACATGCTTTTTCTATAATGTTCATCACGGCCTTGACTTTATCACTAAAATTGCCCAAACTGACTAAAGAACTGACTAAAGGGGACGTAGCTCTTTACCGTCGTCTCCGGTCGCGGCCGGCGTTTTGGCCGGCCGGCCGCGCGGCCGCAGGGGCCACGGCAATTCCAACCGCGCGGCGGTCTGCCGGGCCCAGTCGGCCGCGCCCAGCGGACTGCTCCGGCGGACACACACGCGGATCATTTCGGTTTCCGGGCTGCGCTCCGGTGCATCCACCCACGCCGCCCAACGCCGCGGCCGCGCCACCGGCCAGGCGGAAAGGATGGCCGCCAACTCCGCCGGGCCGTGACTTCGCGCCCATTCACTGCCCCAACGCCACTGCGCGGCGTGCTTGGCCAGCTTGGCCCGCACCGGATTGCGCTGCACATAACGCAATAGCGTCAGCAGATGCTCGTCGGCCTGCACTGGCAGCGATTTGAACCGCCCTTGATACAGCGGCCCCATGCCCAGCACCCGCCGGTGGGTGATCGCCCGCATGGCGTGGCTGTGCGTCAGCCAGCGGAAAAAATCGCTGACCTGGGTGTCCGTCTCCGGGAAGACCACGAAATGCCAGTGATTGGGCATCAGGCACCAGTCCAGCAGCCGCAGGGGATGCCGTTGGTGGGCCTCGAGCAGCACTTGCTGGAACGCCAGATAATCATCGTCCTTCTTAAACAAGCGCAGGCGTCCCGCGCCGCGATTCCAGATATGGTACACGTATCCACCGGGACATTGTCGGGCCAAGCGTGGCATGGCCGCCAGTTTGCCAGGGAAAACCGCCGATGTCAAGTACAAATAGCTACGTCCCCTTTAATCCGTTCTAACGACAATCACGGCGATCAGTATCCCCTACTTGCGTTTCTTGGGCCCAGGTCGAGAGAAACGTCTTTTTTTGCATCAATGGCTTCGGTCCATCCGAAACCTTTGCACAATAGCACCACCAGGGTCACACCCTTATGCACTGGAACTTCGAAGCTGGCCCCCTCAAGCACGACATTCCGCTCCAAACTGCCACCTTTTGCTTGGATCTGAACGAGGAGGGAGGACAAATCCGCAATCGACCCGGTTTCATAATCGTTCTTGATTTGCCGCGCGTTTCCGACTGCGTTAGGTCCGCTAAAGTGGTATATGCGCATAACCTCCCCCGCAAATTGGTCTGGAGCACCGGTCGGATCGACCAATTTGCCAGACACGGTTATTTGATTCGTCCAATGCGAATAAACGCAGAATATTATCACCCAAACAATACTTACAATAGCCCCGACCACGATGGGCCTACGCTTCCGCACATAATTCTTACTCATCAGCATGTCCTCACTTGGTAGACCATTGCGATCCCGTGTCGAGAACTGGGCCACTTGGAGGTTTGGCGGAAGTATCAACGGGAATCAGACTACCACCGAGATCGCCTGCAAATATCATGAGCTTTAACAACCAACCGGGTTCAGGAATTCCAGCGGTGGGATGATAATCGGTCTTGCCAATCACGCCATTCATGACCTGTCCAAAATGACTTTCCCATGCGCCAGTGAATGTGTTGCCGCCGGTCGGTGTGGCTGTGTTGCATGCCCAACTCGTATTGTCAGACCCAGGAACGGACTAAAGGGGACGTAGCTCTTTACCGCCATCTCCGCTGGCGGCCGGCGTTTTGGCCGGCCGGCCATGCGGCCGCAGGGTCCACTGCAAATCCAACTATTCGGGGTCAACGCCTGACACCGTACATTTGGACGACATTTCATAACCACGCTGGCCAGGTCACCACGCGCAAGGGAATCCATGGTATTGCCGGACTCGGTCTGGCTGATGCGATTGCCGCTGGAATCGGCAAGCGTGTTACCGGCGGCGCGCCAGGCACGCGGGCAATGGACGGTCTTTCCGAGTGATCGCGAGGCCGTTGCGCGCGGTGGCGTACCTGGAAAAGAATCTCGGCAACGAGAGGAAATACATTGATGGCGTTTCATGTCGTCACGGTCCAGTATCATCCCAATAACGCCGCGGCAATCCCGGTGTCTTTTCTTTCACCGTCCACCAAGCCAAACCCGCCGCGGTAATCCCAGTTGGCCCAGGCGATGTTTTGCTGCTTGAAGACGGCGATGATGTCGCGATACCAAGCCAGGCGGATCGGCAGCGGGGTTTTGTCGTAGACGCCAAACTCGCCGCAATACAGCGGCAAGCCGGTTTGCTGGCGGCGGCGCAGCGGGGCGGCGAGATCGGCCAGCATCTGGCCTTGATCGTAGGGTTTGTTGCTGTCGGCCAGGCACTTCTGCATTTCGGTGTCGAGCTTGGCGAAATCGGCCGGGGCGATCGGCAGGCCGGGGTAATGGATCGGGCCGGTATATTTCCCGCCGATGCGCCACCAGCCGGCGGTGTAATGCGTGACCGGCATGGGATTGTAGTAATGGAAGGTGAGAATGAGATTGGCGTCGTTGGGCGGAATATCCAGCGTGGCAAACTTGGCGGCGGAGTTCCAGCGATTGGATCCCAGCACAATCGTGCGCGTGGGTTCGAGCCGGCGGATGGCCTGGTAGACGACATCGGCCACACGGTTCCAATCGGCATCGTCGGCGGCCACCGGTTCGTTCATCAGTTCGTAGGCGACTTGGTTTTCTCGGCGCGGTTTGAGAAAGGCGGCGAGATCGCGCCACAGTTCGGCGAAGATTTGGGCCTCGGTGGGATCGGTGAACAGCCGTGGCTGCTGGACATCATTGAAGTAATGCGAACGCAGAATATGCAGATCGACAATGGCCCGCAGACCAGCGGCTTGGCACCAGTCCAGTGCGCTGCCGAGCAAATCCCAGGCTTCGTTTTCGCGGGTGCGATCGGCGGTCCACAGTTGCTCTTCATCCACCGGCAGACGCAGATGATCAAAACCCCAATCGGCCAGGCGGCGGACATCGGCTTGGATGAAGCGGTCGCGGCGTTCGAGGCCGCGGGCGGCGCTTTGCGAAAGCCAATGGGAGATGTTGGTGCCGCGCTGGATGGAGAACGAGGGTGTGGGCATGGTGATCCTTGAAAGACTGCACGGATTGTAAGAATTGGTCGCGGTGAAACAATGGCCCGGTGCCGCGCTCCGCTGCGCGATGCAGTACCGTCACTCCGCGTCGCGGCTAACCGGGGAACAGACCGGTTGCATCGGCTCAAATAATCCAAACAATCGCCCGCTAAGGAATACGCTATGAAAAGACTGCTGATAATCGCCCTGATACTGATCTGCCCAGCCTTGGCGTATCCGGAGGCGCCACAACCCGTAACGCCTCCGGACACGCGTCCGCTGCCCAACATCCATAAGGTGTTGATTATCAGCGTCGATGGCCTGCGCCCGGATCTGGCCCTTCGCGCTAACACACCTGTGATCCATACGTTGCTTGCGACCGGTTCGTTCACTTTTTGGGCGCGAACCACCGCTGAATCCGTTACCCTGCCCTCGCATACCAGCATGTTGACCGGCGTGCAGCCGATTAAGCACGGCGTGCAATGGAACGCCGATTTGCCGGGCGGGGCGGCGGTTTATCCGTTTTATCCGACGATTTTCCAACTGGCGAAAAAGGCCGGCTATACCACGGCCATGGTGGCCGGCAAGAGCAAGTTTGTCAGTTTGGCCGTGCCTGGTTCACTGGATTGGCAATTTGTCCCCACCGAACAGAAGATCGACGATCCCGATGTGACGGCGGTGGCGGTCAAAATCATTGCCGAACACCAACCTGATCTGCTGTTCGTGCATCTGCCCAATGTCGATGGCGTCGGCCATGCCAAAGGCTGGTCCTCGCTGCAGCAGATGGCGGCTATCGAACAAGCCGACCGGTGCATTGGCGAGATTCTGGCGGCGTTGGATGCCGCCAAAGTGCGCGAGCAGACCATGATTTTGGTAACCGCCGACCACGGCGGCGCGGGGTTAAGCCACGGGCCGGAGGATGCGCGGAGCCGGCATATTCCGTGGATTGTCGTCGGCGCGGGCATCCGCCGAGGGTTTGATCTGACCATCTACGGCGACCTGCAAATCGACACCGAAGACACCTTTGCCACCACGGCGGCGGTGTTGGGCATCCCCATCCAGCATAAGGTCGAGGGCAAGTTTATCGACCAGATCGTCGATAAAAGCGGGCAAGAATTGCTCGTACCAGTAAAGTAGATGTAAGCGTTTCATGACAAGCCATCCCAGCGTTCGGCGTCTTCCAGTTCATCCTCCAGCGTGATGGCCGGCGGCGCGGCCGGCAAGCTGATGCGCGGCTGGGGAAAAACCATGCGCTCGCCGGCCGGTTCCTGCCAGCCCAGGATGACGCCGCGCCAATCCCATGACGACCCGGCGACCACTTCACTGCAAATCAATGCGACCATAAGTTTCTCCTGCTTGAACAACCGCAAGAGCATCGGCCACAACCGAACAGAAACTTAACTCAAAAGGTCGTTAGTTCGTAGTTTGTATGGGACCGATAATATTGCCGATTGCCAATTGCAGAGGCCCATCTGCAATTGGAGATTTGAGATTCCCCAATCGGCAATCGGCAATTGGCAATCGGCAATGCCCCCGTGGTAAACTCCCCCTTCATTCGGCGCGTTCCGCGCCAGGAGTAGTGCATCGTGGCCAAAGTGCTTGCGGTTGTCAGCGTGCTCGGTAAAGACCAAAAAGGCGTGGTGGCGCAATTCGCCACCTATATGGCCGAGCGCGGCATCAATATCGAAGACATCGAACAGCGCGTGGTGCGCGGGTTCTTCCTGATGGACATGCTGGTCGATCTGCGCGATCTCACCATTGATCTGTCGGAACTGATTACCGGCCTGCTGGACCTGGGCCGGAAAATGGACATGGAAGTGCGCGTCCACTTGCACAGCGAACGCCGGCTGAAAAAAGTCGCCCTGCTGGCCAGTAAAGAGCCGCATTGCTTGCAGCGGCTGACCGATGACTTCAAAAACAAAAAGCTGACCGGCCAGCCGGTCGCGGTGCTTGCCAATCATCCCCATCTGGAGCCGCTGGCGAAAGCGGCGGGCATCGCGTTTGGCTTCCATCCTAGCGACAACCCCGCCAACGCCGAAAAACATTTCGACTGGCTGCTGGAGCAATTGCAGCAGTTGAACCCCGATTTGATCGTGCTGGCACGCTATATGCGCATTTTGCCGGACAAGATCGTCGCGGCGTTTCCGAACAAAATCATCAACATTCATCCCTCGCTGCTGCCGTTCTTTCCCGGAGCCGCGCCGTACAAGCAGGCGTATGAAAGCGGCGTGCGCGTTCACGGTTGCACCGCCCATTTTGTCACCGCGCAGTTGGATGAAGGCCCGGTCATTTTGCAGGATGTGTTTCACATCAACGTGGGCGTCGATGCCCTGGATGATGTGAAAGAAAAAGGCTTGTCGCTGGAGGCCGAGGTGCTGAGCCGGTCGGTCAAACTTTTCCTGGATGAAGAGCTGGTGGTGGTGGACGGCAAGGTGATTTTCAAACCGGGCATCAGCCGGTTTTTGCAGATCCAGCAACAAGGGCCGGCGTAATGGCCCGCGTAGTGATCCATGTTGCCGGCACGTATACGCCGATGTTTCAGGAGATCGGTTTCACGCCGGCCATGGTGTTTGACAACCGGTTGGTGAAACCTTGGCGGCGTTTGCCCGACCGCGAAAACTGCACGTGGGATTTCGTATTCCACGGCCAGCCGGTGCGCTGGCACGTGAAACGTTTCCCACCGCAGCGCGGCATCAAAACCCCGGCCGAAGAAGAAGCGCTGGGCTATCGCGCCCTGGAAATCGAAAAGATTCCCACGGCCACGTTGGTGGCCTGGGGCGTGCTGGAAGATCGCCATAGCTTTCTCATCACGGCGGATTTAGCCGGCTACCAAGCCGCCGACAAACTGGTGGAAGCGGGTACGGCATTCGATCAATTGCTTTTGCCCACCGCCACCATTGCCGCCCAGTTGCACAAGGCCAAGCTGCATCACCGCGATTTATATCTATGCCATTTCTTCGCCAAACTGAATGGCTCGGCTATCGACGTGCGCCTGATTGACGCCGCCCGCGTGCGCCCGCTGCCGGGGATTTTTGTGCGGCGGTGGATCGTCAAAGACCTGGCCCAGTTCTGGTACAGCACCACCAGTTTGAACATTACCGATGCCCAACGTCTGGCCTGGCTAACCGAATACGGTCGGCAAGCGGACATCGCGATCACCATCGGATTGCGCGAGGCGATCATCGGCAAGAGCAATTGGATTGCCCGCCACGACCACAACCTGCGGCAGAAGCAGCCGAAGCGGAATATTTCCATCCCACCGGCACCGACGGGGTTTTGATGACAGTTATTTCCAGATCACGCGCAAACTGCGGATGGCAATTCCTGGAGCATTTGGTGTAAAATTCGGCAATGACGATTCGGGAATTCGTATGGCCACGGCGTCAGATCGAGCACATTGCCCGCCATGGCGTGGAGCCGCGCGAGGTTCAACAGGTTTGCTTTGGTCGTCCATTTATTCAGCGTGCGCATTCCGAAGGCCAAAATCCGGTATACTATGTTCTTGGAGAAACTGATGCTGGCAGACATTTGTTGTGTGTGGTGATTCGATTGCCCGACGGAAAGGGATATCCGGTTACCGCCCGACCGATGACCACCCAGGAAAAGCGCCGCTATCGGCGATGGAAAGAGCGATGAAAACAAGTAAATTGCCACAGACCGATTCGATCGAGGAACTCGCCAAGTTCTGGGACACGCACGACCTGACCGACTTTGAAGGCGAGTTGGAGGAAGTGACCGAGCCGGTGTTTACCAGCGACGATTCCATTCGCCTGAACCTAAAGCCACGTGACGCCAAAGTGGTTCGCCAACTTGCGGAATCCAAAGGCGTTTCCCAAGCGGAACTGGTCCGCGAGTGGGTGTTGCAAAAGTTGGCCAACCGCAAACGCAGCGAGCAAGCGAAAGGTATGGCGCGCTAGGTGGCATGCATGAGCGATTCTCCTGAAGTCATCGGCCAACCATCGGTGCTTGCCGGCGCAATATGCGAACAACTCCTATGCCAGCAGTATTGGTATTGCGGTGAACTCACGGCTGAAATCAATGTTGTATTTCTTCGCTTCGACGGCGTTTGGCATCGCCTTTGTTTTGATTGCGGCATCATTTTCTGGCGTATCTGTGACGCCCCTCCTACGTCAACTGAAGCGCCCGAGATCGGGGCAAGTTACCCTCTTATCGACCTTGGAACGCAGCTTGCGCTGCGCGGTGAAAGACTCGATCATTACGATATGAAGACGATCCAAGGTGGTTCGCGCGCGGAATTCATGTTCTCCAGCGGACACGCGGTCGTTTTCCAAAGTATCAACGACATTACCGCGCTGGTCAAATAAACGGCGGCAATGTCGGCGTCGCGTCCGGCTCAACATTGGCAACGTGAGCCTGGCCTTTGACGTCGAAAAAATCGGGAATGGTCAGTGCTGCGATTTCCCCCGACAATGCTTGTCGATATCATGACCAGCCAACGAGTAACCGGAAATGCTGGCAAAACTTCACTTTGCACTACCCGCGCTAGGCAGCGCAATTTTATTTTGTGGTTTGTGCGGCTGCGGCTTGGCGCCGGCAACCGGGCCGGGGGATTTGGCGTTTGTCCAGCCGGTATCCACGCAGCCGCATGTTGGCAATGTTTACCTGCTGCGCGGCTGGATCGGCATTTTTTCCTACGGCGTCGAAACCCTGACTGATAAGCTGAATGCCGCCGGCATTCGCGCCTGCCAGTACCAGGACGATCAATGGCAGGACTTGGCCCGAGCCATCGTCGCCCAATACCAGAACCATCCCCATGCCGAACCGCTGGTGCTGATCGGTCATTCTTATGGCGCCGACGACTGCATGCGCATCGCGCGGTATTTGCAGCCATACCGCATTCACATTGATCTGGTGATTACGCTCGACCCGTGCATTCCGCCGCCGGTGCCGGACAACATCACCGCCTGCTACAACCTGTATCAGACGCACGGCCTAAGCGACAATCTCCCCTGGATGCGTGGCATTCCCCTGACGCTGGCGCCAGGCAGCACTTGCCGGCTACAAAACGTCGATATCCGCAAGGATCGCCCCGACTTGGTGGACGCCACGCTGGATCACTACAACATTGCCAGGAAGCCGGCGATTCAACAGGAATGCCTTACCCAAGTGTTGAAGGTGTGCATCGACCGTGCGCAGTGGAGTGAATCACACCACGCGCAGGAAGAGAAGTGACATGGTGAAAAGACCGCTGGGCTTTTGTCACCTTGTCACCCCCTCACCCTGTCATCTTTCCCTCATCCTTCGGTCTCATTCAGCCGCGCCGCAAGCTGGGTGAACAAGTCCGCCAAACTCGCCCGGTCCACCTTATCCGTGCGCAACTCGCCGGTGGCGCGTTCCAGTTCGGCAGCGGAATCCGCCTTGGCCGCGGCCAGTTCATCCCGCAACGACTTGGTCTGATCCAAAAGTTCCTGGCGAATCTCCCGCTGCGCTTCGGCAAGCTGCTCCTGAAGTTCGGTGCTGCGCTGGCCAAAAGATTTGGCTTGCTCTTTCAACTCGGTCGCCAGTTCCTTGACGGCTTCCCCGCGCTGGCCCTGCTCGGCCTTGAGCCGGTCCACCATGGAACTCATTTCCTTCTTGATGAAACCTTCCAGGCTTTCCAGGCGTTTGCGGGTTTCATCGCGCAGGTCGGCGGTGTCCTTGATGAGCCGTTCTTCCAACCGGCCAAAACGCCGCTCGGTGTCGCGGATTTGGGTGCCGAACAAAATGTCGCGCACCTTGTCCAGATTTTCCACGCCCTGCCCGCTGCCGGCATCCACATCCGCCCGGTGGGATTCGTTGCTCGCTTTCACGGTTTGGTTCTCCGACTTGCCATCGTGGGATGGCTGACTCTTCTTGACTTGCTTGGCCATGCTAACCGTCCTTGTGTAATGAAGCGCCGCGGCTTCGTGCCATGCGGTGGTATCCACCACCACGGCTATATGATACCGCAAATAAGGCAAAGGTGAAGAGGCTGACCAGCCAAGCGTGGCAATTATTTCCGGCTTGCGCGACTCCGGCGATTGCGCCGGTCAATGGCCCGAAAGCCCTACTGCTGCCAATTCATAACAGACAAGGCATTATGCCGCCGTTCGTCGGCATCCTTATCCAGAACGGCTTGAAGTTGCGATCCTTGCAATTGCTCCACGTGGCCGTCGTTAAAACCGACTGTTCGCAACTCCCCACCAGGAATTTCTCTGCTCAGAAAAACTACATACCGCGTGTCCTTCTGCGAAAAATCCACAGGAATACCGGCACCCCCATATTGAAAATCGGACGCATTGGCGATCATTTCCGACACCCCAGCCCTGCCGATTGCGATAGTGGACCGAATTTGTTCCTGCTGGGCGGCCACTGGTACTAAGAGCTGCAAAGCATCCGGATACTTGGCGACGAATTCACCGAGCGACTGCGGGAATGTCGTATCATTTGAACACATCAATAAGTTCAGCAAGTCCCATGCGCGGTTATGACGCTGTACACTTTCAGACGCACGGAACGTCGCTTGGATATCCGCCACGCGCAGGGGGACGATAATTTCCGCAACCAGTCCAAGCGCAATAAATATGCCAATATTCAATGCCACTGAATGCGTTGACTTGATAACATTGGGCTCGGCTCGTTCCGCTGGAGTCGCCTGGCGAAGTATCCTCCGGAAAAGCCATAGCGCCACAAGTGCCGGCGCAAATATCATAACGCCAGCTATAACCATAATCGTCGGTTGCCCGAAGAATGGCACACGTGACAACCAAAATGTCACAACGAACGGAACGAGAAACAGTAAAAGCGAACTGTTCACCAGCAGCCGTTGTATTCTCCGCAAAGCCATTGCCGTCTGATTTAGCGGTGGCTGTTCTTGCATGACTCGCCCCTCAAATATAATACATCGCCTGCTGCAACCCCACCGCTTTGGCAATCACTTCCATAAGTTGTTCCAGCGTGAGCTGATCCAATACTTCATCGGTGGCCTGGGTGAGATGTTCATGGAGAATCCGCACCGCCGCCTCGCCGGGGGACATATCGGCCATCGACTGGCCCTCGTCATCTTTGATGGTCAGCCGGCCTTCCAGCCGGCGGATCACTTCGCCCACCCGGATGTCGCGCGGGGAGCGGCTCAGGCGGTAACCGCCGCCGCTGCCAACCTTGCTTTCCAGAAAACCCCCGCGGCGCAGGGCCAGCAGGATCGATTCGAGATATTTGTTGGGCAGGTTTTCCCGCTGCGAGAGGTCTTTGGACTGGATGTAATTGGTCGGCCACAGCCGGGCAAGCTGCACCACCGCACGCAGGCCATATTCAGTACGTTTGGAAAGTCGCAAGTATTGTCTCCACGAAATATCCCAGCAATTCTAGCGGATTGGCCAGTAAATCGTCAAAAGGGAATGTTTTGGGGATTTCGACGGTATCATGCAATGGATGAAACGTTGGCTGGTGGCCATATTGATTTGTGGTGTTACCGCGATTACGGCGGGAAATGTCCTGGCGGACAATGCGTTCTTAAACTCGCCGTTTGATCGGCCGGCAGCGATAACCGGCTTTCCCAAGCTGCGCAACGCTACCATGTCGGCAACCTTAAATGTTTCGGCACTTGTCCCGGATCAGAATGCCGTGCTGGCGGTAGTGGTGGATATCGCGCCGGGGTTTCATTCACAGTCGCATACGCCGTCCAAAAAAGACTTCATTGCATTGGAGCTTAAACCTCGCCCCAATCCAGCGATTGAATGGCAAACGCCAGTTTACCCGCCGGGCAAAACCATCGAATCATCGGTGCTGGGCGAGCAGAATATCTACGAGGGCCGGGTGGTTGTTTATGTGCCGTTTCATGTGAAAGCCGATGCGGCAACCGGCGATAGGCGGCTAAGCCTCGGGATCACTTTGCAGACATGCAGTAGTTCCAATTGCTATCTTCCCGACAGCGATATCACCTTTGCCGTGCCGGTGCGCATGGTCCCGGCCGGCACGGCAATTACGGCGGTTTCGCCGGAACTGTTTGCCGGTTATCACCCGGAAATTCCGGTCGCATCACCGGCCATTTCCCCCGACACCGCCATTGATTTCCTCGGCCATCGTTTCGTTCTGCCGGCCAACAGTTATCTGCTGGCCATCGGCATCGCGTTAGTGGTCGGCATCATCTTCAATCTTATGCCCTGCGTGCTGCCGGTGCTGCCGCTGAAAGCCATCGGCTTTTTTGAAGTTTCCCGGCACAATCGCCTGCGCTGCTTGCAATTGGGGATCGTCTTCAGCGCGGGCGTGATCGCGATTTTTTTCGTGCTGGGAATGCTGATCGTGCTGCTGCGGGGATTTAGCTGGGGCCAGCAATTCGCCTACGGCTGGTTTGTCTGGCCGCTGGTGGCCATTCTGGTGGCGATGGCCGCCGGTATGTTCGGGCTATTTGATGTCGCCTTGCCGCAGAGCGTTTATGCCATCACGCCCCGGCACGACACTTTTTCCGGGAACTTTTTGTTCGGCATTCTCACGGCCATTCTTTCCACGCCCTGCACCGCGCCGATGTTCGCCGGCTTGATCGCCTGGTCGCTCAAGCAGCCGCCCAGCCTGGGCTGGATCGCCATCACCACCGTGGGCGTGGGCATGGCTTTGCCCTATTTGCTGCTGAGCGCGTTCCCCAGTTTGGCAAGATGGGTGCCGCGCAGCGGGCCATGGTCGGCACTGCTGAAACAGATGATGGGATTCTTAGTGCTGGCCGTGGCGGTCTACCTGGCCGGCGGAAAACTCTCATCCGACAAACTATTCTTCTGGGCGGTTTTCGCGGTGATCGCCATCGCCATGGTTTTCATGCTGATCCGCACCATCCAGCTTGGCGGCAAACCCATCGCCGTGGCAACCGTTGGCGTGCTGGCCGTGGCCGTGGTGTTAGGCTCCTATCTTCTGGTGGAACGCTTCCAAAGCGAATTGATCTGGCAACCGTATTCACCCGCCGCGATAGCAACCGCCCAACAAACCGGCAAACCGGTCATCGTCGAATTCACCGCCAACTGGTGCCCCAACTGCCTGTTCATTGAAGCCCACGTTTACCACGACCGACAAGTCATTGCAGCACTGCATGATCGCCAGGTGATCCTGATCCGCGCCGACTTGAGCAACGACGACCGCGAAAAATGGGAAGTGGTAAACCGCCTGAACCCCGGCGGCGGCATTCCGGTGACGGCCATTTACCTGCCGGGGCAAACCGTGCCGGTGAAATTCACCAGCTTGTACACGGCGGATCATCTGCTGGGAGTTTTGACTGGCAGATAGGAAGCCGCCGCTTAACCCGCTATCCACGTCGCGCCAGCAAAGCGGAGTTTTGTGGATTACTTTGACCCAGCCAACTGAACCGTCCCCTTGGGTGACAACGTTCCGCCACTGGCCTCGTCGGTAATTACCAGCGAAAAACCGGCCGCGTTCAGATGCGGCAGATCGCCGCTTAACATCGACGCCCCATCCGGCAACACGCCAAACGTTCCGCCGGCGATTTTACGCCCGCCATCGATAAACCAGATTTCGTAGCCTTTGTCGGCCGGCAGTGCGGCCAAACCCTGGGCGAAAAAATACCAGCGTGCGGCGGCACTATCGATCACCACTTGGCCGTGGGCATTGGGCTGGGCTTGGCCGGTCAGATTGATCAGCTTGAGATTCGCCGGTTGCGTGGCTGCCGGGCGCGTGGCAGTGCTGGCGATGGCTTGAGTTAGTTCCGCGATCTTCTGCTGCTGGGTTTGAATCATCAAAGTGAGCACGGCTTGGTGGCGAGCGGCGATTTCGGCATCACGCTGTTGCACGCCAAATCGCTTAACCGCCAACAGGGTTAATCCCACGGCCAGCAGGGCGGCCAGGGAAGCAAAGATGACCACGCGATCCCAGCCGGCAGGGTTTTTGTTTTGCGCGGAATTGGACATGGGGATAGTTTAGAAACTGTCGGCGTTTGATGCGATTGGTGCGGCGCAAAAAAGTGGCCGGCCGGGAAAAATCCGCGGTCGGCCCAATTGCGTCTCGGGCAGAAAACCTGCCATCAATGTCCGTAGTTATAGCGGTAACCACCGTGGTAATCGCCGCCGTGGTAATCGCCATGAAAACCACCGCCCCAACCACCGCCGATGTAGACCGAGCCATAATACGGGGCCGGCGCGTAATACGCGGGAGCCGGATAGGTGTACGTCGGGGCATAATAATAGCCCGGGGTGTAGGAATAGGTCGGGGCGTAGTAATACGCCGGTGCCGGAGCAGGCGCTACGTAATAAGGCGCGGGGTTACAGTAGGCGTAACTGTACCCGGGGTAGTAGGCACCACCCCAGTAGCCGCCCCAGCCGCCACGGTATCCACCCCAGCCGCCGCGATAACCGACGCCGACACCAAATCCACCATCACCAAAACCGACGCCAACGCCCCAAGCGCTGCGTGCCGATGCCATTGCGGGAACGGCTGCTAACAATGCCAAAGTCAGAAGAATGCGTTTCATGGTTAAACTCCTTTATCAATCAGTATGCCAGTAAGACTATTCTATCGCCGGAAGGTTAGGCGCGACATGCGAAATTCCTGTTACTCCAACACCAGATTGTCTTTATGCACGACTTCGTCGTAAGCTGACTCAGCCAGTTCAGCGCGCACCTGCTGCGTCTTTTTGCCCTTAATTGTCTGCACATCATCGGCGGAATAATTGCTCAGCCCGCGGGCAATGATCCTTCCGGATTTGTCTTGGATCGCCACCACGTCGCCACGGGCAAATTCACCTTCCACGCGGACAATTCCGGCCGGAAGCAGACTCTTGTGCATTTCCCGTAATGCTCGCACCGCCCCATCATCCACCACAATCGTGCCATGCGGTCGAACCGAACCAATCCATCGGCTCCGGCTGGACCGTTTGCCGTGGTTGGGAATAAATAGTGTGCCGACTTCCTCCCCGGCAATGATTCGCCCCAGCACATTTGCCATCCGGCCATGCGCCACCACCAGGCATTCACCGGCATCGGTCAACATCTTGGCAGCCTGAAGCTTGGAATCCATGCCGCCCTTGCCCGCAGCACTTTTTTCCGTCCGCACCAGGTCGCGGGCTTCTTCCAGGCTGCTCACCAGCCGCACCGGTTTGCCGGACCCATCCAGCAAACCATCCACCACGGTCAGCAGCACCAGCAGATTGGCACGCACGGCGTGCGCCACCAACGCCGCCAGAATGTCATTATCGCCAAAGGAAATCTTCACCAGTTCATCGGTGCTGACCGTGTCGTTTTCATTGATGATCGGCACCGCACCCAGTTCATGCACGGCATTGATGGTGTTACGCAGATTCAAAAACCGCGTGCGGTGCTCCACATCATCCCGCGTGAGCAGCAACTGCGCCACCGGCATCTGATGCGTGGCAAAAGCAGTGGCCCAGGCATCCATCAAGCGTCGCTGCCCCACGGCGGCCACCGCTTGAAGTTTGGCCAGATCGGTTGGCCTGCCGTCCAGCGCCAACTCGCGTACGCCACAGCCGATGGCCCCGGAACTGACGATGGTCACGCGCACGCCCGCCTGGCGCAGCCCGGCGATCTGCTCCGCCAATGCCGCCAGGAACTCCGCATCCAGCCCACCTGATGAATCGCTCAAGAGCTGGGTGCCGAGTTTAACCACGACGGTTTGGACACCGGATAAATGTTCCGATCGCACTGCCATGGATCTATTTTCGCATACCGGCCGGGAGATTGGAATATCTCGTGTCTTTCCAAAAATGTTAAAATGGGTAAAGTTTTCCCAACCGGCAATCCGATACCCATATTGTGCAGATTACCCAGTTTAACATTTGGAGCAATATGAGTTCTGTAACCAATGCCGGGCTGTTGGATGTCTATCTCGAAACTTTGTTGGCCGGTAACCGGCTGGCGGCGCGTCGAGCCATCGAAAACGCCGAAGTTATTGGCAAGAACGCTCAGGAACTTCTTATCGGACTCATTTGGCCGGCGATGGAAACCATCCAGGCGTGGTTCAAGGAGAATCGAGTTAACCGCAGCACGCTCAATCTGGCGACACGACTCAATCGCAGCATCGCCGACCAGGTTGCCGGTAAACTTGACCGGCGGGAAAGCAATCATCGCAAGGTGCTGATTTTCTGCGGTAACGATGAACCGGAAGAACTGGGTGGCCAAATTGCCGCCGAACTTTTTGAGGCGGATGGTTGGACAGTTCGCTTTGCCGGCGGGGGTGTGCCGGCAGATGAAGTGCTCAAGTTGATCGGCGATGAGCGGCCGGATTTGCTGGTGATGTACGCGACGCTTGCCGGCGGGATGCCGGCAGTGCGGCGGTTGATCGATTATCTGCGTGAAGTGAATAGTTGTCCGGCGATGCAGATCATGTGCTGCGGCGGAATATACAAGCGGGCGGAAGGATTGGCTGAGGAAATTGGCGCCGATTTGTATGCCCCCGACGCCGCCGAAGCGGTGCAAATAGCCGATGCCCAGCCGTTCCGCCGGACCACGCTGGATCAGCAGACGATGGGCGGCACGCGGCGGCTTCGCCAGGCGGCGGCGCGGCGGGTATTGGATCTTCAGCGATAATTGGCAAGCCCACGGATAGCTATCCGTGGGCTTTGCCGCGCTATTCTTTCCCGCAATAGTCCACCAGCCGGGCGATTTCGCTGCGCAGATCTTTGCGCTGCACCACGAAATCGAGGAACCCGTGTTCCTCCAGAAATTCGCTGCGCTGGAAACCTTCGGGCAGTTCCACTTTGATCGTGTTCCAAATGGTGCGCGGGCCGGCGAAGCCGATCAACGCCTTGGGTTCGGCAATGATGAAATCACCGAGCATGGCGAAACTGGCGGTGACGCCGCCGGTCGTGGGGTCGGCCAGCAGGCTGATAAACAAGCCACCGGCATCGTCCAGCCGCGCCAGCGCGGCACTGGTTTTGGCCATCTGCATCAGCGACAAGGCCGATTCCTGCATGCGCGCCCCGCCGGAACAACTGACGATCACCAGCGGCAATTTTTCCGCGGTGGCGGCTTCGATGGTGCGGGTGATCTTCTCGCCCACCACGCTGCCCATCGAGCCCATCATAAACGTCGGATCCATCACCGCCAGCAGCATCGGCCGGCCTTTGATAAACGCCTTGCCGCACACCACCGCATCCGGCTCGCCGCTCTTCAGTTTTTCGGAAAGCAGCCGCTCGGCGTAGGCTTTCTTATCGACAAACTTCAGCGGATCGGTCGGTCGGATGTCGGCAAACATTTCCTCGAAGCTGCCCTGGTCAACCAGTTGGCTGATGCGCGCGCGGGCGGAAATGCGAAAGTGGTAATTGCATTCCGGGCAGACCAGCAGGGCTTCCTCGACGATTTTGCGGAAGAGCATGGCGCCGCATTCGCTGCAACGCATCCATAAACCTTCGGGCACACCATCGCGCTTGGGGGCATCGGCGAGAGCGGTTTCAGCGGCGGCTGGGGTGGGTATTTGTGACATAGCAATTCGCCTGCGGTTTTTCCGTATTGGGTTCGGCCGGCGTGGTCCGCAATGCGGACCCGACAATGCTGGCGCAGTGCCGATTCTACCAGATTGATGGATTAATTTCCGTAGCGCCGTTCCAACTCATGCAGCGATTCGCGGATGCAATGCAGCCGCGGATGAATGGCCAGCGCCTGCTGATAGCATTCGATCGCCAGCGATTTCTCGCCAAGATGGGCGTGGCAATGGCCCTTGCCGCACCAGGCGCCAAAATGGCACGCCATGCGCTTGATCGTCCGCTTGCAATCGCCGATGCTCTGCTCGTAACGCTCGGTAAGGTAATACGCGATGGCCCGCTGGTTATAGGCTTCGGGAAAATTGGGATCGATTTGAACCGCCGCCGAAAGCAGTTCGATGCTGGTTTGATAATCGCGGCTGTTCATGGCCATGCTGCCGCGGCAAACCAGTTGATTGGCTTGGGGCGTGGCCCCGCCACGAAACCAGACCGACCACAATGCATGTTCGGCCATATCGCAGACCACCGGGTCCGGATCGTGCAGTTGCCGCGCCAGGTCGTCCACGCAGCAGGTTGGCCCAATCAGGCCAAGCGATACGATGGCCATTTTTTTGGCGTCGGACGCCGGCCCGCGTAAAAGCTGGCGGATTTGCTCGGGCGGCCAGTTGGATTTGAGCAGCAGGAACAGCGCGGTGGGGTCTTTACGCTCCAACAGGGGCGTGACCGCGGCGACGAACTTTACCGGATCAATCGTTTCCACCGAATTTACCAGCGGATTGTAGGCTGACCGCGGTAACCGTCGCTATCCATTTTTTGCAAATCCCGCGATTAACCAGGATTGAGCAATCCGCGAATAAATCTGCCCGGCGTTAGTGGTCGCCGGGATGGTGGGTATCGTTACCCTCAGCCTGCTCGGCGGCGGCGGCGTTTTGGCTGTACGGCTCGGAATACATGGCCTTCCGCTGGGTTTCATTCAGTTCCAGCGATGAATAATGATACCCCGTCTCCAGCTTATCCGAGCCGCAGCCCACCAGCGCCAAGGCGGCAATGATTCCCAACAAGCTAATCGCCAGAAGTTTCATGGGAACAACATTATGAACGCCAGCCGGCAAATGTAAAGGGGGGAGTCCTGCTGTTATTCTTGATCCCGACCTTGACCCGCCGCCTTCCGTCCCCAGGGCGAAGTGAGCGGATCCGGAATAAGATCAGGATCAGGTGGGGTGTACCCCGCAACCACCTCCACGTCCGCGTGTCATGCAACGTCATGCAACGTTATGCAACGTTTCCCCCCATTGGTTTGCTGATCTATTGCCGTCTTGGCCGGAAGGAGCGTGGTGCAAGAACCACCCGCACTTTACAAAACTTTACACTTTTCGATGAAAGTGTAAAGTTTAACGTTTCTTGCTATCGCAGTGGGTGGGAGAAGCTGCCATGATTTGAACCCATTTCGACACGCCTGGGGCCATTACGAGCCGACTTTGGGCGTTTTCGAGCCTGATTTGGACCATCAAAATGGCATAGATGGCCCATTTAACCCCCTTTCGACGCCCTAAAAGCCGAATTTTGGAACGGGAAACGCCAAAAAACACCCGTTGGGAGCCCAAAAGTGGCCGAAAGGGAAAACCGACATAATCTTGCTTTGTCCGCATATAATACCGTAGAGGTAGGTTATCGGCGTGATTTTGTGCTGCGGCGGCGGAATCGCATTGCACCCAAAAAGTCCCCATTTGACAATGTGTAGCCACCAGGATACGGTACTGCGCGTGCTTGAAGTTCGCAAAACCGAACTCTTCGCCCGCTGGCTCGACGGCCTGCACGATATCCGTGCCCGGGCGCGGGTTCAGGCCCGGATTGAACGCCTGCTGGCGGGCAACCCCGGCGACACCAAGCCGGTGGGCCAAGGCGTCTGGGAATTGCGGATCGACTATGGACCCGGTTACCGGGTGTATTTCAAAAAGCGCGGACGCGCTTTGGTGATTCTCCTGGCCGGCGGCGACAAAAGTACCCAGGCCCGGGATATCCAAAACGCCCTGCGCATGGCGCGAAATCTCTTGGAGTAAATCATGGCGAAAATCCCCACATCCCGTTACGACGTGGCCGAACATCTGCGAACCCCGCGGGAGATGGCGGCCTATCTTGAAGCCTGCCTTGCCGAGGCGGATGGCGACGCCGCCTTCATCGCCAAAGCCTTGGGCGACATCGCGCGTGCCCGGGGAATGACCCAGGTGGCGCGCGATACCGGCCTTTCCCGCGAGAGTCTCTACAAAGCGCTTTCCGGCGAGCGCACCCCGGCTTTCGACACGATTCTCAAAGTGGTTGCCGCCCTGGGCCTAAGCCTTCACGCCCAAGCCGCCTAACTTTGTGGCCGCAACGATGGGTTGGGCAGCTTCGCGGCATGGCAACAACCGCCGGCCAAGCCGCGTCCGCATACCATTCCCTCGGCAATATCTGGCATTATGTCACGTGTATCGT